>Ga0070741_10001292_pt1 | contig 78130 bp, 73 predicted proteins | sample Coa_R1_4_FD_66440 | JGI IMG/M metagenome (GOLD analysis project Ga0070741, IMG submission 66440) | Surface soil microbial communities from Centralia Pennsylvania, which are recovering from an underground coalmine fire - Coalmine... | ecosystem: Environmental > Terrestrial > Soil > Unclassified ...
TTGCACATTCTCACATCTCCGGAGCGGCCTGGCGGGCGCGCGGCGCCAGCTGCAGCAGCGTGGCGGGCGGCCGGCGCCCCGCCTTAGCACACTTGCTGCAGCGGAGACGGCTGGCCAGGTCGTGGACTAGGGTCGTTGGCGGATGGCACAGCGCGACCAGCTCGACGTCCCGCTTCGTCCTGCAGCGCGAGCACTCGATTTCCAGCCATGAGTACCCGCTGTTGATAGCTTGATCCACCGTGGGCGACGGATCGATCGGGCCGCCGTCGGCCCATATCTTCTCGTTCCAGGATTCGCACAACAGCTTGTCGGCCATCCGGATCAGGGCCTCACCTTGGGCCCTCGCTTCGCTCGCTTGCGAGGCGAGGATCGTCGTCATCGCGCGGGATTTCCGCAACTCCTTGGCGAGAGCCTTGCGGTCCCCTCCGGAAAGGGGAGTGGGGTGGTGCTTCGGAGGCATGCGCCGGAGCCCTACGACATCTCGTAGCTGGGCCAGCATCCGTCTTCCTCATGACGCCCGGTCCGCTGCGCGCAGGTGTTGTCGAGCAGCCGCTGACCGACGTCCTTCCAGATCGCGTCCGGACCGTAGAGGCGGATGGCGTCGACCTTCTGGATTTCGACCGTTCTCTCGCAGCGCCGGCACTCCACCCTCAGTAAATGTTGAGGAATTTGGCTCAGCCGCTGCAGGCGTCCGGAGGGATCTGGCCCGGGGGAGCCCCGGTCGGCGCGAGGGTCATCCAGCAATGCCTGCCAGTATTCCGGCGGCAGATCCTGGTCCGGAGTCAATCCGGGCGTGCGAGGCGCGTTCCTGCCGACGGCAGCGGCCATCTTTTCCATCTGTTTTGGCGTCGGCATGCGCCAACTTGCGGGACGATCGGTCATACCCGATTAGAACATAACAAGAACGAAAGAGTCGAGTCCGTCCCGTCGTAAAAATGGGCTTGTGGTGAACTAAGGGTGGTCGGAACCATGATCGGCCATTCGTCTTGAGTCCGACCGCCCTCGTTTTCGGAGTACCGCGTACCATGGCCCCGCGCGCCAACTGGAAAGGCTTCCTGCGTCTGTCGCTCGTCACCTGTCCGGTGGCGCTCTATCCGGCGACCTCCGAGAGCGAGAAGATCTCGTTCAACCAGCTCAACAAGGCGACCGGCCACCGCATCAAGTACCTGAAGGTGGACGCCGATACCGGCGAGGAGGTGCCCAACGATGACATCGTCAAAGGGTACATGCTCGACAAGGACGTTTTTGTGGAAGTGTCCAAGGAGGAGCTCGAGGACATCGCGCTGGAGTCGACGCGCACCATCGATATCGACGAGTTCGTCGACAAGGCCGAGATCGACCCGCGCTACCTGATCCGACCCTATTACCTGCGGCCCGACGGCAAGGTCGGCCATGACGCCTTCGCGGTGATCCGCGAGACCATCCGCGAAATGAACAAGGTCGCCATCGGCAGGGTCGTGCTGACCAACCGCGAGCACATCATCGCACTCGAACCCATGGACAAAGGCCTGGTCGGGACGCTCCTTCGGTATCCCTACGAGGTGCGGAGCGAGGCGGAATATTTCGACGAGATCCAGGACGTCAAAGTCACCAAGGACATGCTCGACCTTGCCACGCACATCGTCAACCAGAAGTCCGGGCGGTTCGAGCCCGAGAAGTTCGAGGACCACTACGAATCCGCGCTGATCGACCTCATCAACCGCAAGCGCAGCGGGAAACCGATCACACCGAAGGAACGGCCTGCAGCAAGCAACGTCGTCGACCTGATGGAGGCGCTCCGCCGGAGCGTCGGCCAGGAAGCCGCGCCGGCGAAGGCCGGCAAGCCGTCCAAGAAGCCGCGCAAGGCGTCCAGCGGACAGAAGGAAATGCTGATGCCGATCGAGGGTAAGAAGCCCAAGGAAGCCGCCGTGAAGAAACCGGCGGCCAGTCGGCAACGCAAGTCCGCCTGACTCAGAATAGGAGAGGCGCATGGACACGAAGGAAGCCTCCGCAATGACAGAAGCCTCCGGGCTGACCAACGAGCAGCACGACCCGAGTTCCGATGCGCGCCGGCGACTGCCCCAGTCGCCCTCGCAGGATGTTGCCATCGTGTGGGCCGAGCGACTGCGCAAGGTGACCATGAAGGCCCCGTTGCAGTCGCTTTTTGTTGCATTTCTGCTCGGTGTTTGGGTCGCGCGCGGGCGCTAGGAGTTTGCCGACAGTCGGCAAGTAATGGCCAGGAAGCTCAAAACGTTTCAGACATCGGTGGGCTTCTACGATCTCGCCGTCGCGGCGCCATCGATGAAGGCGGCTCTTGAGGCGTGGGGCGCCGGAAGCAATCTCTTTCATCAGGGCATAGCCAAGGAAACGGACGACCCCGAGGTGGTCGCGGCGACGATGGCGAAACCCGGCGTGGTCCTCAAGCGCCCGGCAGGATCCAGCGGTCGCTTCGCAGAGCACTCCGACCTTCCAACCACCCTGGGCGACGAACGAACCGAGGCAAGACACGGAAAGGGCCGGTCGAGAGCGAAGAGGCGAACGCCTCCCAAGATCAGCGACAAGACTGCCCAGGAAGCGGCAGCGGAGTTCGAGCAAGAGCGGAAGCGGCGCGAAGCCGAGCGCCGGCGCGAAGAAGCCGCGATGGAGAAGGAGCGCGAGCGGCGAGAGAAGGCGGTGGCGAAGGTGCAGGCGGCTTTCGACAAGGCCAGGCGAGACCATGAGGCCAAGGCGAGCGCCATCGACGCGGAACGCGCCGCCGCCGAAGAGCGATACCAGCACGAGGAGAGCCGGTGGCGGACGGAGAAGGAAAAGCTGGAGGCCGCACTGCGGCGGGCGCGAGAATAGGGCTGCGGGTCCGCTTGATCGCACCAATATCGCTCGAAACGAGTCGAGAGAAGTTGGCGTGCTCGAGACACCAACCGAAAGGAAGCAGGGATGGCAATCATTTTCATCACCGGCAGTACGGACGGGCTCGGCCGCGCAGCGGCGCAGTCGCTTCTTGATCGCGGCCACAATGTGGTGCTGCACGCGCGGTCGGTGGAGCGCGCCGCGACCATTGGGACTCTCGGAGAGCGTTGCTCTGGAATTGTTATCGGCGATCTCCGCAGCGCCGCCGAGACCAGGACCATCGCGGAGCAGGTCAACGCAATCGGGCGCGCATGGATGCGGTGATCCATAACGCCGGCGTCTACACGGAGCGAAGCCGCGGCCCGACCCCCGAGGGCCATGCCACCACTCTCGCGGTAAATGCGCTTGCGCCGTACATGCTGACCGCGCTGATCGAGCGTCCCCGTCGACTGGTGTATCTCAGCAGCGGTTTGCACCGCGGCGGAGAGGGCTCACTGAGCGATATCGATTGGAAAAAGCGCCCCTGGGATCCGGCCCGTGCCTACGCCGAGAGCAAGCTCCAGGTCGTGGCGCTCGCCTTCGCGATTGCGAGACGCTGGAGGGTCTTGAGCAACGCGGTCGATCCCGGTTGGGCACGCACCAGGATGGGTGGTCCAGGGGCTCCGGTCGACCTCGACACCGGCCAGCGCACTCAAAGCTGGCTGGCCGTCACCGACGAGCCGGCTGCGTTGGTCAGCGGCCGCTATTGGCATCACCTTCGACAGGAACGGCCGGCCAGTGAAGCCAGCGATCCGAAATTCCAGGACCGGCTCATCGCCGAATTGGCCGAGCTGACGGCAGTGGCGCTTCCCAAGGTTTGAACATCGTTCGTCCCAGACGGGCCAAACTCGATGGTGCCGCAAATATCCGCCACTCACCCGCTTTCGACGTTCAGCCAAGAAGCCGGGCTCGCCTAAACATGAATGCGTTCGGCTCGAATCTTCTGGCCACCGCGAGGACGTTGCCTTCGGAGTTCTCAAGAGCGATCTTTTGGGCCAGCATGACGTCGCCGATCGGCAGTTCGCCAAGGGGCACGAAACACAGGCCCAGCTTCGGGCGGCCTCTCTCGCTGAGCTCGCAGACGTTCGTCGCGGCGCCAGCATAGATCCGGTACTGTCTGCCGGTTTCGCCGCCGATCACTTCGAAATACCCGCTCTCCGCCAACTGCGCCCGTTGCGCTGGCGAGAGCCATTCCCGCAAGAGCCGCAGCGATCGGCCTTCCGGCGTGGCCTCGGCGCCGTGTCTGATGAAGAGGGCCCTGACCGCTCTCGTTCGCGAGCGTTCGCCGGTTCGAGGCCGTCTGGTGCGCCGCATGCTGCTGTCCGATCAGCCGCCGACGAGCCTTGGGAAGAACACCGTTTCTTCCGCATTCGGGTCGAAAGATCGGATTCGGCAGACCTGGCCTGGACCGGTCCGGATGGTTGCGGTGAACCCCGCCCCAGTCAGCTCGCGGAAGCGCTGCTCCGCCTTGGCCAGTTCTCGCGCGTCGTTCGGGTCGAAGCGGTGCCGGCTGTCGCCGGTGCGGTCCATCACGATCTGGATTGCCATCATCGCGCTCCTCGGATTGCCGTGGTCAAGAATAATCCGGCCGGAGGCGCCGGGGTTGCACGGCCAGGCAAGATTTCCGCGCGCGAAGACCGCGACAGCAGGGAAACGGCAATAGAGCACCTGCGCCAAAGTCTGGCACCGGATTCCTACGGTCTCGCCATCGCGTGAACGTTCACGATCCGCGATTACATGTTCGCTCGATGGACAGCGAATACGATCCCGAGCGTGAGGCGATGGCAGCGATAGAGTTCGCCGCCGCGACCCATGGCGCCGACAGGCAGCGTTGGATCGGCATCGCCCAGGCATGGCTAGAACTCGCGCGTCCGCCAGCACCTAGCCGCCACCAATATGCCGAACGATCGGGCGACTCGGGCGGTGCTTCGGAAGCTGGTAGCCGCGAGATAGTGAGATCGTTCTGGATGTGCGCCCACAGCGAGCGGAAAAATCTGGCTCGCGTAAAGGCGGTCTGGAATTTCCTCAAGGACGTGGTCGCACGAGAGCACAGCTGTTGCTCTCATGCACGAGACCTGGATGAACTCCTCCCCGGAAGAGCAAATGAGGCGCAGTGATCGAGCCGTCACGCCGCGTTCGCTGGCGTGTTTGAACATCGTCTGCAAGCTCATCCGCAGTATTCCCTGCTTCAATGGCGGCTGACCTGATCGGCCGCCAGCCGGATCTCGGCGCCACTAGCTTGTGAGCGGTAGTCGCGATATCCTCATGGTCATGAACTGGGCCGCTGAAGATTTGGCAACACTCAAGAAGCTCTGGGCGTCAGGACAGAGTGCCGCCCAGATCGCGGGACGTCTCGGGTATAGCCGCGACGCGGTCTGCGCCAAGCTGACGCGCTTGGGCCTGAAGCGCGGCCGCAAGCCACCTACGGCAAAACCCAGGATCGTGTCGGCGCCGAAGCGAGGGGTCGCGTCGATGGCGTGTACGCGCCCTGTAGCCAAGGTGGTGTTGTCTCGGAAGCGACTCGAGCGAGAGCCCAAGGAACTGAGCAAGCGACAGCTCTATGCGATGTTGGCTGATGCGGTCCGGAACACGGGCTAAATCCTGGGAGGCGCGCGAGGGACCGAGCTGCCCGTTACGGCCCGTATCTTGCGCCAGGCAGGTCGCTATCCGCGAGACCAGCTCCTCGGAAGACGCGGCAAGGTCGGTAGCCTTCTACGCAACTGTCTTCTCTTTTGATGAACGCGACTTGTACCGCGCTGATCTGGGAGTTCGCTGGTCGGACGCGGTCACGCAGCGCGATACGGCTCTGAAACACATTGCTGCTGCACCTGCTCTGCTCAAGAATGGCTTTCCACATCGCTCGCCGCCAGGCAATCTGTTGCCGCGGCTCTTTCATCGATCACCCGTCCTGCGTCCGGCCGAGAAGGAGTGGTCATACAGGTGCAGCCATGCAGTTCGGCATTTTCGACCAGAATGATCACGGGCCGTATGGACTGACCGAGCAATATCGGAAGCGGCTGGAATTGATCGAGCTCTACGATCGCGCCGGTTTCCGTACCTATCACATGAGCGAGCACCACTCGACGCCGCTCAACCTGACCCCCTCGCCAAGCGTGTTTCTCGCCGCCGTCGCGCAGCGCACCAGGCGTTTGCGCCTCGGGGCGCTGGTCTATGTGCTGCCCGCGCACCATCCGCTGCGGCTCGCCGAGGAAATCTGCATGCTCGATCATTTGAGCGGCGGCCGGATCGAGGTTGGCATCGGGCGCGGCGCCTCGCCCCATGAACTCGATTATTTCGGCGTCGATGCCGATGTCGCCCAGGCGATGTATGTCGAAGCTTATCAGGTCATCCTGCAGTCGCTGATGCGCGACGAAGTCGATTTCGAGGGCGAATACTATCAATTCCGGAACGTGCCGGTCGATCTGAAGCCCGCGCAGCTGCCGCATCCGCCGCTATGGTATGCGGTTCCGCTGCCGGAAGGCGCGGCGTGGCCGGCGCACAATGGCATCAACATCGTTTGCGGCGGGCCGTTGTCGCGCGCACGCGAGATCACCGACCGCTATCGCAGCGAATGGCGGGCGGCGGGGCGTTCGTTCGACGCATTGCCCCTGCTCGGCATCAACCGCTTCGTGCTAGTGGCCGATAGCGATCGCGAGGCGATAGCGCTTGGCCGGCGCGCCTGGCCCAGATTCCACTCCAGTTTCATGAAGCTCTGGAAGCTGCACGGCACCCAGCCGCGCTTCGCCCGCATGCCTGCGGATTTCGACACGCTGGTCGAGCACGGTGGTGCCATTGCGGGCTCGCCCGCCACCGTCCGCGACCGGGTGCGCGTCATGACCGGGGAAGCCGGAGCGAATTACTTCATCGGCCAGTTTTCGTTTGGCGATCTAGCCCATGACGAGGTCACGCATTCGGTCAGCCTTTTTGCGCGCGAGGTGCTGCCGACAGCGGATCAGCGCGTCGAGCCTTCGGAGATGGAGCGGTGAAGCCTCGGTGCCGAGCCTCCTGATCGCCGCGCTATCGAATCCGCCGCGTGCGACGTTGACGCTTTTCCTGCTCCGATGACTCCTGCTGCGCCTGCAGGCGCTGGACGAAGATCTTCGCAGCTCTTGAAATGTGCTCTCGGCTGAGCCTCTCTGCTCGCTCGGCGTCACCACCCATGATGGCGTCGAGTATTGCAACGTGCTCTCTCAGAATGGTCGCCGGCATCTGCGAGTCATCTCGCAACACTTCTCCCATGACGCGGCGCAGATAGGGCCAGTGGGGAGCCGTGGTCTCACCGATCAGCGGGTTGCCCGCGAGCTCATTGATGAAGGCGTGAAAGCGCATGTCCGCTTCGATCTGCTCGTTCAGCGAACCGCTTGCGACCGCTACGTGCCCCGCCTCCAGATAGCGAGAGCCCTCATTCCTGGCCCGTTCCGGGGCGCGTTCAGCCGCCAGACGCGCCGCAAGTCCATCCAGCACGGCGCGTATCTCATAGAGATTGCGTACAAATTCGACGTCGAGCGGGGAGACGATCAGGCCACGCCCGGGGGCCTCTCGAACCATGCCCCGATCCCGTAACAGCAGCAGGGCCTGCTGAACGGGCTGACGGGAAACCCCGTAGGCGCGCGCCAACTCATCCTGAATCAGGCGCGAGTTCGCCGGCAAGTGGCCGTCGACGATCTCAGAAACGATAGCATTTACAACCTGTTCGACCAGGGTCAGCTGAGGTTGGACGGGCGGCATGCGATCTCCAATAGGCTGGTCTGCGAACCTATAGCACTGCATCGCGAAAAAATCCATTGTTTTGCATTCGAATTCAGCATATGTATTCAGAATTCGAATTCAAGCCGCAATAATGCGGTCAATCAAGGAGGAATGCAGATGCCCACGGTGAGTCGCCGTTCGCTTTTGAAATCCGCAGTTGGCCTTGTGGCGGCCGGGACCGTCCTGAACAGCCCCGCCGTGTTGGCCCAGGCCGCGCCAATCAAGCTCAAATTCGGCAACGACCTGCCCGACACGCATTCGGTCAATGTCAGGCTGAAAGAGGCCATCCAGGCGATCAACGCCGAGTCCAAGGGCCAGGTCGTGATCAGCCTGTTCCCCAACAATCAGCTCGGCAGCGACACCGACATGATGACCCAGTTGCGTTCGGGTGCGCTCGAGCTTGCGACAATGCCGGGCACCGTTCTCTCGACGCTCATCCCGACTGCCTCCCTGACAGGTGTGGGCTTTGCCTTTACCGACTACGACAAGGTCTGGGCCGCCATGGATGGCGAGGTCGGCAAGTTCATTCGCGGCAACATCGAGAAGGTGGGCCTCGTCCCGTTCGAGGCCGTGTGGGACAATGGCTTCCGCCAGATCACCAGCAGCACGCGCCCGATCAAGACGCCGGAGGACCTCGCGAACTTCAAGATCCGCGTGCCGGTCGTGCCGCTGTGGGTATCGATGTTCTCGGCCCTGGGAGCGGCTCCGGTCAGCATCCCGCTCAACGAAGCCTATTCCGCCTTGCAGACCAAGATTGCGGATGGCCAGGAGAATCCGCTGGCGCTGATCGAGTCCGCGAAATTCTACGAGGTGCAGAAATACTGCTCCCTCACCAATCACGCATGGGACGGCTTCTGGCTGCTGTCGAGCGCACGGATCTGGAAGACGATCCCGCAGGACGCGCAGCAACTCATGCAGAAGCATTTCAACGCTGCCGCAAAGAAGCAGCGCGACGACATCGTCAAGGCGAACGCCGACTACCAGAAGGCGCTCGAAGGGAAGGGGCTCACCTTCAACACGACGCAGGCGGAAGCCTTCCAGGCCGCGCTCGCCAAGACGTCCTTCTACAAGGATGCGAAGGCCAAATTCGGTGATCAGGCCTGGTCGCTACTACAGAAATACGCCGGCAACATCGGGTGATCGTCATGCATCTCGTAGAGGAAGCGAGCCCGCCCCGGATGACCGGTGTGGCCGAAACCCTGCAAAAGGCAGAACGGCTGCTTGGCTCAGCCGTCGCGGCGATGGCCGCGCTGCTCGTCGTCGCCGAAATCATCGTGCTGTTCACCGGTGTTTCGGCGCGCTATTTTTTCCAGAAGCCGCTGATCTGGTCGGACGAACTCGCCGGAATCCTGTTCCTGTGGCTTGCAATGTTCGGCGCGGTGGTCGCGTTCCAGCGCGGCGAACACATGCGCATGACCGCGATCGTGGGACAGGTCAGTCCACGCAGGCGAGCTTTCTTCGACGTGCTCGCGATCGCCGCACCGCTGGCCTTCCTGGTTCTCGTGATCCAGCCGGCGATCGAATTTGCGTCGGATGAGTCGTTCGTGTCCACGCCCGCACTGGATATTTCCAGCCTTTGGCGGGCGGCGGCGCTTCCGATCGGTCTCGGTCTCATGCTCGCCGTCGCGATCTTGCGGCTGTTGTCCTTCGGAAGCCTGCGGCTCGCGGCCGTCGCGGTCGGGATCGTTGCCGTGATCGGCGCGGCTCTCTACGCGCTCAGCCCGATGCTCATACCGCTGGGCAACCTCAACCTCCTCATCTTCTTCGTTGGCCTCGTCGCAATCATGGTGTTCGCAGCGGTCCCGATCGCTTTCGCCTTCGGCCTCGCGACCTTCGCCTACATCACACTGACGACCAGCACGCCTGCGACGGTGGTCATCGGTCGCATGGACGAGGGCATGAGCCATCTCATCCTGCTGTCGGTCCCCTTGTTCGTCTTCCTCGGCCTGCTGATCGAGATGACGGGAATGGCGCGCGCCATGGTCGCCTTCCTTGCAAGCTTGCTCGGCCATGTCCGGGGTGGCCTGCAATACGTGCTGGTCGCGGCGATGTATCTGGTCTCCGGCATCTCCGGCGCGAAGGCGGCCGATATGGCGGCGGTAGCGCCCGTGCTGTTTCCCGAGATGGTGAAGCGCGGTGCCAAGCCCGGCGATCTGGTTGCGCTGTTGTCGGCAACAGGCGCGCAGACCGAAACAATTCCTCCGAGCCTCGTTCTGATCACGATCGGTTCGGTCACGGGCGTGTCGATTGCGGCCTTGTTCACCGGCGGCTTGCTGCCCGCGCTGGTTCTCGCGGTGATGCTGTGTACCGTGGTCTGGTTCCGCTATCGCAGGGACGACCTCTCTCATGTCAAGCGCGCCACCTGGGGGCAGGTGGGCTCTGGATTCCTGGTCGCGCTGCCTGCGATCGCGCTCCCCTTCGTGATCCGGGCAGCCGTGGTCGGCGGCGTCGCGACGGCTACGGAGGTGTCCACGATCGGCATCGTCTACTCGGCGATCGCGGGGCTCTTCATCTACCGGAAGTTCGACTGGCGTCGGCTCTATCCGATGCTGACCGAAACCGCGGCGCTGTCTGGCGCGATCCTGCTGATCATCGGCGCGGCGACCGGCATGGCCTGGGCCCTGACCCAGTCGGGATTCTCGACCGCGCTGGCCGCCTTCATGACCGGCTTGCCGGGCGGTGCGCCAATCTTCCTGGTGGTCACGATCGTTGCGTTCGTCATCCTCGGCAGCGTGCTGGAGGGCATCCCGGCGATCGTGCTGTTCGGGCCCCTGCTGTTCCCCATCGCCAAGCAGGTCGGCGTGCATGAAGTGCACTATGCGATGGTGGTGATCCTCGCAATGGGTATCGGCCTGTTCGCTCCGCCCTTCGGCGTTGGGTACTATGCCGCCTGCGCCATCAGCCGCATCCATCCCGACGAGGGCATCAAGCCGATGCTCGGCTACGTGATCGCGCTCTTGATCGGCACGATCGTCATCGCGGCCGTGCCGTGGTTCTCGATCGGACTGTTGCATTGAGTCAATTCAGGATTTGCATTCAAAATTCGAGGAGTGGAACGTGAAAGACCTCTTGAATTTCGGTGAAATGCTCTCGGTACATGCGCGCCTGTCGCCCAATCGGATAGGCGCACGGGATCTCGACCGCGCGATGACGTTCGCGCAATGGAACGAACGGTCGTGCCGGCTCGCCAACGCCTTGCTCGGCCTCGGCCTCGGCAAGGGCGACCGGGTCGCAATCCTTGCCTACAACTGCGTCGAGTGGTGCGAGATTTTTGCCGCGACCGCCAAGGCAGGCCTGGTTGCGCTGCCCGTCAACTTCCGTCTGGTCGGCAAGGAAGTGAAGTTCATCGTCGAGAATGCCGAAGCTGCTGCCTTGATAGTCCAAGACGAACTCGTCGGCATCGTCGAGGAGATTCGCAAGGACATCCCGATCAGGGAGGATCGCTTCGTGCATTTTGGAGCGCGCCCGTGTCCGGCCGGCTATCGTGCGTACGAGGAGTTTGTCGCGGCCGGCAGCGCCGGCGAGCCCGGCCAGGCCGTTGCATTGTCCGATCCCTGGACGCTGATGTACACCTCGGGCACGACCGGCAACCCCAAGGGGGTCGTGAGGAGTCATCGCAGTGCCGTGCTTCTGTCGATGGTGACCGAGATCGAACTCGGACTGCATCGCAATGACGGTGCGCTGCTGGTGATGCCGATGTGTCACGCCAATTCGCTGAATTTCTTCGGCGCGTTCGGCTATTGCGGCGGGGTCAATTCGATCTATTCGCGCAAGAGCTTCGACCCCGAACATTGTGTGAAGACCTTGGCCGAAGGAGGCTCCACGTTCACCTCGCTGGTGCCGACCCACTACATCATGATGCTCGGCCTGTCGAAGGCCGTCCGGAGCAAATACAACTTCGATGCCGTCACCAAGCTGATGATCTCGTCGGCGCCGGCGCGCCCCGAGACCAAACGCGAGGTCATGGAGATGTTTCCGAACTCGGGTCTGTTCGAGCTCTATGGCGCCACCGAGACCGGCTGGGTGACGATGCTTCATCCCCACGAGCAATTCACGAAACTCGGCTCGGTCGGCCGCGAATGCGTCGGGGCAGCGCCGATCAGGATTCTCGATGAAGCCGGCAACGAAGTGCCGGACGGCGAGGCGGGCGAGCTCTTCTCCTGCAACGCGCATACATTCGACTGCTACTGGCGCTTGCCGGAGAAAACCAAGGAAGCGTTCCGCGGTGACTATTGCTCGGTCGGCGACATGGCCCGGCGTGATGCCGACGGCTACATCCATCTGTCCGACCGCAAGAGCAACATGATCATTTCCGGCGGAGAAAACATCTATCCCTCGGAAGTGGAATCATCCGTTGGTGCGCATCCCATGGTCAAGGACGTCGCCGTTATCGGCTTGCCCGACGAAAAATGGGGCGAGCGCGTCCATGCGGTTATCGTTCTGCACGACGGCGCGGCCCTCAGCGAAGTCGAATTGGTCGAATGGTCGAAGGATCGCCTGGCCGGCTACAAGCGCCCGAGGTCCTATTCGTTCATTGCCGAGAGCGAGATGCCGCGCAACGCCACGGGGAAAGTCCTGCATCGAGAATTGAAAAAGAAGTTCACGAGCTGAGCACTTCACGGGTCGAGACGCTTCGGGTTCCGGACATGCATGCCGTACTCAACTCCGCCTTGCCGATCTTTGCACTGATCCTCACAGGACTTGTGTGCGGAATCCTTGGCGTGTTCGACCGGACGGCAACCGACAACCTGAATCGGTTTGCCGTTTACCTGGCTCTTCCGTCGCTGATGTTCCTGGCGATGTCCAGGATCTCGCCCAGCGAGGTCCGTCAACTGGGTTTTGTCGGTGCGTTTTGCGGCGGGTTTTCGGTCTGCTTCGCCGTTGCCTTCCTGATCAGCCGTGTCCGAGGCAAGCGCGTCGCAAATGCAAGCATCGAGGGACTCGATGCGGGTTACAGCAATGTCGGCTTCATGGGGATTCCCATGTGCCTCCTGGTGTTCGGGCCTGAAAGTGCCCCTGCGTCGATCATCGCCACCCTGTTTACGGCTTGCGTGTTGTTCCTGTTTGCGATCGTCGTGGTCGAGATCGACCTGCAGAAGAAGGAGAAATTCTGGCAGACGGGGGCCAAGATCGCGCACACGCTGTTCACGAGTCCGCTCTTCATCGCACCGATTGCGGGCCTGGCCGTCGGCTTGAGCGGTTTCGTCCTGCCGGCCCCGGCGGTTAGCTTCACGACCCTGCTCGGGGGCGCCGCGTCGCCAGCCGCGCTGATTTGCATAGGACTGTTTCTCGCGCAGGAGCGGGTGGTCACCGACGATATCGCATCAATTGCGATCCTCGTTTCTCTGAAGCTGATACTGCAGCCCTTGGTGACTGCGTTGCTCGCCTTCTACGTATTCTCAATGCCGCCGCTCTGGTCCCACTCGGCAGTGATCTTGAGTGCACTGCCGATCGGATCGGGGCCCTTCACCATCGCAAAATTGTACGGACTCGAGGCGGGGGTGACTTCCGGCTCGATTCTCGCCTCGCATGTATTTGCCGTCGTGACCGTCTCGCTGCTGGTCGGATGGCTCGCCCAAGTCTGAGGAAACAGAAATCAACATCATGGGAGTCTTCCGATGAAAGTCTTGCCGGATAGTGCAGCCGATCTCATTGCACGTCTTCTGAAGCGACGCGGAGTAAATCGCGTGTTCGCTCTCTGCGGCGGTCACATCATGCCGATCTGGATGCGCCTCGACGCCGAAGGAATTCAGATCGTCGACGTTCGCGATGAGCGCGCCGCCGTTCATATGGCGCAGGCTCATGCCGAACTCACCGGTGAGCTCGGAGTGGCGCTCGTCACGGCAGGTCCCGGGATGACCAATTCCATCACCGGCATTGCCAACGCGCATGTCTCGCGCGCTCCGGTGCTCGTTATCTCCGGCGGCAATCCGCGGCCGCAGGAGAACCGGGGCGGACTCCAGGACATGGATCATACCCAGCTCGTCCGATCCATCACGCGGTATGCACGGACGGTGCGCGAACCGTCGCTGGTGCTGCAGGAACTGGACGAGGCAATCTCCCGGGCCTTCGGCGAGGGCGGAGAGCCGGGCCCGGTGTTCATCGATTTTCCCGTCGACACCTTGCGCGGCGTCGTGCCGAAGGCGCTGCAACTCGAAGAGCATCTCGGCGCCAAGCCTCACACCGTTACTCGCCCCGACCCGGCGCAGGTCGAGAAGGCGGTCGATCTGCTGTGGTCGGCACGGCGCGTGCTGGTGATCTCCGGCCGCGGCGCTCGTGGGGCCGGCCCGGAGTTGGTCGCCTTGCTCGATCGATTGGGCGCCGTCTATCTCGACACCGGCGAAAGCCGAGGCCTTGTGCCGGACAGCCATCCGTCGGTCGTCGGTGCGATGCGGGGCGCGGTGATGGGGGACGCAGACGTGGTTCTCACCATCGGCCGCCGGCTCGATTTCCAGCTCGCCTACGGTTCGCCTTCCGTCTTCCAGTCCGCCAGGTTCGTGCGCATCGCCGATACGCCGGCCGAAATGCGCGATAATCGGCGCGGCGCCGTCGAAATCTTGGCATCTCCGGCAGAGACGCTGCGCGCCATGGTGGAACAGGCCGGCAACCGCGTGTCCGAAGTCGATCAGCAATGGGCTGCCAGGTTGCGCACCAGCCACGAAGACCGCGCCAGGAAGCTGCAGCAGAGCATGGCCTCGGCGCCGAACGGCTCCGACGGCAGGCTGCATCCGAACAAGGTGCTCTCCGCATTGCAGAGGGCCATCGGCAATGATTCCGTCGTCATCACTGATGGCGGGGACTTCCTGTCCTTTGCGCGCGTCGGGCTGAATGCCCCGATGATGCTGGATCCCGGACCATTCGGCTGCATCGGGATTGGCCTGCCTTATGGGATCGCGGCCAGCCTGGCCTTCCCGGACAAGCCCGTGGTGGTCGCGACCGGGGACGGGGCCTTCGGCTTCAATGCCATTGAAGTCGATACCGCCGTGCGCCACAAGGCGCCGGTCCTGATCGTCGTCGCCAACAATGGCGCCTGGCAGATCGAGGTGCATGACCAGACGGTTACCCATGGCAAGGTGGTCGGCACCAAGCTGCAATTTGCGGACTATGCAGGAATGGCGCGGTCGTTCGGGATGCATGCCGAGCGCGTGGAGACCGAGGTGGAACTCGGGCCCGCGATCGAAAGAGCGCTCGCCAACCGTCCGGCGCTGCTGGACATGGTCGTCACACCCGAAGCAATATCCTCTGACGGCAAGACGGGTCTTGCCTGGGTGCCTGACCTGCAGCCTTTGGCCGCATGGGACGAAGCCGAGCGGAAGTGGAGAGCTTCGTGATAGCATCGATCTCTCCTGCCGTTGAGTTGCCCGTGTTCGACATCAGAGATCAGCACGTTCTGGTGACCGGTGGTTCAAGCGGCCTCGGTCGGCATTTCGCGCGCTTCGTCGCGGGCAACGGCGCCAAGGTGACGCTCGCAGCGCGTCGCGCCGCGGCGCTGGAGTCGGCCGTGGCCGAAATCGGCGCAGCCGGGGGCAAGGCCAAGAGCGTCATTCTCGACGTCACGTCGGTCGATAGCGTCAGCCGTGCAATGGAGCAGGCCGAATCCGGATTTGGCCCGATCCATGCGGTCATCAACAATGCCGGCGTCACCGCGACGAAGCCGGCGCTCGAGCAGGACGAGCGCGCCTGGGACAGTGTGATCGACACCAATCTGAAGGGTGTTTGGCTGGTCGCGCAGGCGGCCGCGCGGCGCATGGTCGAGAACAAGGTGAAGGGCTCGGTCGTCAACATTGCGTCCATCCTCGGTCTGCGCGTCGCTGGTGCGGTTGCGCCCTACGCGATTTCGAAGGCCGGCGTCATCCAGATGACCAAAGCGCTTGCGCTCGAGTGGGCGCGCTACGGCATCCGCGTCAATGCGCTGGCACCCGGCTATTTCGTGACCGAACTGAATGACGATTTCTTCGAGAGCGACGCCGGCAAGGCGCTGATCAGGCGCGTGCCGAAACGGCGGCTCGGGCAGCTAGAGGAACTCGATGGGCCGCTCTTGCTTCTGGTTTCCAACGCCGGATCGTTCATGACGGGCAGTGTCGTGACGGTCGATGGTGGGCACATGGTTTCCGGACTTTAGGGTGCAACCGGAATGACCGTGCGTTTCGCAGAAGTGAACGGCGTCAAAATCGCCTACAGGATCGAAGGCGAGGGGCCGCCGCTCGTGCTGGTGATGGGCTATCGGCTCAATTCGATGGCCTGGCCGGCGAAGTTTATCGAGCAGCTGGCCTGTCGGTTCACGGTGATTACGCTCGACAATCGTGGTACCGGACTGAGCGACAAGCCCGTCAAGGGTTACGCGATCGCGAACATGGCGCGGGACGTTTGCGCAGTCGTTAACGACCTTGGGCTCGCAAACGTCCATATGCTGGGCTATTCGATGGGCGGCGCGATCGCCCAGGAATTCGTGCGACAATTCCCGGAGCGCGTGTCAAGCCTGATCCTGTGTGCAACGATGGCCGGAGGTCCGCGGGCGCAGTATGCGAAAGCCCCGGTGGTTGCGACGATGCGCGATCTGGATGGGCTCTCGCCGGAACAGGCTGCGCGTCGCATCTGGAAGGTGACCTACTCGCTAGGCTACCTGGCACAGCACCAGGCGCTTGCCGAGGAACAGATGCGACGCGAGATCGCGCTGCCCACCCCTCTGCATGCGGCCGATCTGCAATTTCAGGCATTCGCCGAATTCGACGGCTCGGCGGCGCTTGCCGACATACGTTGTCCGACCCTGATCCTGACGGGGGATCTCGACGAACTGATCCCGCCGCAGAACTCGGCGATGATGGCACGACTGATTCCCGGCGCGAAGCTGGTGCTGATGCCAGGCCATGGGCATCGCGCGCTGTGGGAGGCGTCCGCAGATTGCGCCGGGTTGATTACCAGGTTTCTTGATTCCGCACTCGGCGCGGCGGTCGCTACATCCGACGCGTTTCAGGAGGGCCGACTGCCGACCACGCCGGACGCCTTGACATCAGCCGTCGAATTGTTGGCGGCATGGCCATTCGCCCTGATGAAAGTCGGTTTCGAATCGATGGCGGCCGCGCGACAATCGCTTCTCGTGGAAAGCGGCTCGCGGTTTGGAGATGGCAAGCCCATCATCCTCGTTCCGCATGCTTTCAGTCCCACGCTGGCGCTATCTTCCATCTCAAGCTGGCTGAGGGCGCTTGGCTACAGGCCGGTGACGGCACCTCGCTTCGAGGGATCTGCGAGCGCCTCTTCACTATCCAGCGTGATCTACGAGGCCACTCGGCGGGTCGGCCGGAAAAGCGTTTTGATTACGCATTCTTTCGGCGTCCCGCGGGTGCTGCAGTTTGTCGAACTGCATAGGGAGCGCATATCGGACGTCGTCGTCATCGGAGGATACCAGCCTGTCGGCATCGACGGCGTCCGCACGCACTCGATCTCCGCATGGTCGACATTTCAGACCATGTTCGAGTTGCCGCGACTGCTGCGGGGCATCGACCTCGAACTGATCGACACGTTCGACGTCGGAGGATAAAAATGGCTGAAAAGAGTATCGACCCGATGGCGTTTTGGCAAAAGATCATGGGCGAGATGGAAAAGGGTCTGAACAGCTACGCCAATCAGGCGATGGAACGGGTGGTCGTCGATACCACGGTGCAGCCGAAGGCGGTTGCGCATCCGACCGACGCGTCTTCCCGAATGGGTTAGCGCCACAGCCGGTGTACCCCGGATAGCTGCCGACTTGCTGCAGTACCACATTTCGGCAGCCGCGGGCCAATTGCGGACTCATGCACCGGAGCGCGCTGATTGCGCTATTCGCCGCGACTTCGCTGACGGACCATTCCCAGACTCATGCGCTGCCGCAGTCCGAGCCATTCGATCAGCTCGTTAGCAGAAGCGAGCAGCGTCGGCGACATATCGATGCGAAGCGCTTCAGATTGCTCGGATTCAAGGATAGATTTGGGATTGAACCACAAAAAGCGCGGCTCTCTGCTTGGGCGGCAGGCGGAACTCTATCACCACCGCCCCAACCAGCGCAATTAGCATCGCCGTCGTCGCAAGAGGCCAGATCAGTTTGCGTACCCCGGCTCGTGTGGCGTCGGATACGACTTGCAAGGTCGTTAATACTGGTGTGGACCGCGAATCGATCATCACATTCAATGATTCGGCTTTTCTCATGGAGAAATCTCACTTTGCTACCAGTGCGGGAATTTCCAAGACGCGGTGGCACGCCTTGGCGGATCACACCCGCGCGTCGCGAACGACGATCCTGACACTGGCGATCGCAACACTGCGCTCATGCACGAACACGATGTTCGAGGTTCCGCGATTAAGCGCCTTCACAAGAACTGTGCGATTGGTCTGTGGGGAAACATTGATCACGTGCGAATCGTCGACCAAAACGGTTTCGAAAGATCTGTCGAGCGTCAGCAAGGAGCCGGTGCCAAGCGCAATCGTCACCGTGTCGTCGAAGGCCTTGCTCGCGGACAAAACCGCAAGGCCAACGGTCAGTCCGAGCATGCAAGCTCGCCGCCGAACCGTCATATCATGACCTCGCTGAATTCTTCGGTTGCGACCGTTGAGGTAGGATCAGGTTGGAGCATTCGCGGCTGCTATCACCATGCGCTTCTTGAAGTTAGCGACGGCCGCCTCCTCAATACCAAAGTTATTGGACAACAAATGCCGGGGCGCCCTGGTCAACCAGTCCGATAGCGTGGTCTCGCGATATGCGCCGCTGTCAAGCACACCGACGATTTCCGCATCGTCCAACCCTATGTTCTGGATCGAATGCCCGCAGCAGCGCGGGATGTAGGCGCAATCGCCAGGCGAAAGGTCGGCGACGGCGAGACGTTTGTCTGGGGCTAATAGTGTCACGCGCGTACGTCCCTTGAGCACGTAATGCCACTCATTGGCGTCCGGATGCCAATGCGGTTCGTGCATTGCACCACGCTGCAACTGCAGCAGCGTGCCAGTCAGTGTGGTCGACACCGGAAACTCTTTTGAAGAGGCAACGTAAAGCGATCCGCCCGACGTGGCTACACGCGGCTTTTGCGCCGTTAGCGAACAGCGGTGGGTCCGCTTGCGATCCAGTGCGTGCGCCGCGTGTGCTTGCGGGCCATCGAGCGTCACTACCTCGCCCTGCATGATATAGGTCTCGGCGCTCGGAATACCCGACAAGGTATCCGCCGCAACGCCGATTGCCTGCGAGAGCACATCCTTGTCGTATCGGCTCATCCAGTCACTGATGCCGAACGTTCCATGCTCGGAATAGAGGCCGTCGTCAAAGGCGAGAATGGCATGACACGGCGACGTGCCGAGCGTCTGGATCGCGTGGCTATGTCCTTTGGGAAAATACCAGAGGTCGCCCGGACCAAGATTGACCACCTCTGCCACACCCTCGGGATCGACGACCGTAATCTGGCAATGGCCATCGACGACATAGGCCCATTCCGCTGAATTATGCCAATGCATCTCGCGGGAGCCGCCGGCGTTGATGAACAGATGCGCGCCCGCGATATTGGACGCGATCGGCAGACTTCGTGTGGTGATCTCGCGCGCCCATCCGCCGGACGTCGCCTTGATCGGCGCCCTGTCCAGCGATGCCGTGAAGACCACGGGGTCACCCGGCTTGTGCGGAATAGTCTTCAAGAAATCGGATGCAGGGGAAACGTCGTATCCGGCCGCGTGACCGTCGTTACCGGACGCAAACGTTGGCGACGCGGCCAGAGTTCCCGCGCCGAGTGCAAACGACTGAATGAAAAAACGGCGAGTTGTTTTGAACATGACTTGTCCTCCGGGAGCACCTGGGAATTCTAAACGAGACAAGTGCGTGTGAGCTTAAGCCACCAAGGGCTGCGCCCGCGTCCCCCGATCGGGGGATGCAGGTCTGAAGAGAGGCCGTCTCTTAGCTATTGGAGGAGAGGATTGGAAAACGCAGCCACGAGCTTGACCAGATCGGCCTGACGGCTGGTGCGGGTTTTCTCGAACAGACGCCCGAGATGGGTTTTTACGGTCTCGGCCGAAACGCCAAGCACCTCCGCGACCTCGGGTACCCCGCCTACCTCGACGATGGCGAACAGCACCTGAAGCTCCCTCGGGGTCAACTTGAACTCATTGGCAATAACCTCGGGCGGGGATGCCAAATCAAGAACCGCCTTGTAGACGAATACGGTCGCAACCGCGGAATACAGCACCCCTGCCTCGCGCCGCGCCCCTGCGGTAAGCGGCAATACATTGGCGACATAGCGGCTCCCGTCGCGAGCCTTGAGCGGCACTGCCAGCCCTTTCCGGTCCATCGATCCATCGCCGCGGCCGGCGGCGGTGAACGCGTCCAGTAGAGCCTGGTTGACCTCCGGATCGACGCCACCCAGCTTGCCCCCGCGCGCGTTTAGAACGTTCCCCCCGGACACCATGGCATGGCCGCAGAGATTGGCATGAACAATGCGGCCAAACGCGTCGACCAAGAACATGCCGGCCGGCAGCGTATCCAGGCTGTCGGCAAGCGCCGCGGCCTCGATCTTCTTGAGATCGATCACTTGCCCGATGGCGAGGGCGCGGCGCACGTGCGGCACGACAAGCGCGAAGCGCCGACGCATTTCGTCGTCGACGAAGCCCTCATTGAATCGTCGAAATACCCAAAAGCCGGCGCAACTAATCGCAGATTTCTCAAGGTTCGACATGAGGGTGTCGATAAACCCTTGTGGCGCGACCCACTCCTTGGCAAATCGCGAATGACAAAATTCATTGCGAGGAACGCACTCAGGAACGGGAGCGTGCACGGTTTCTAAGTCAAAGAAAATTGCCGTCGGAAAAAATGGATTAATCCTGGAGCAGCGTTCGATGTAGATCTTCTCGTAACCTGGAGCGATGCCCCAGTTGTAGAAGACTGTTGTGCCCCTTTGCACCATGTCATGCGATGCCAACGTGGCGGCGCTCGCACCAATAAAAATACATGCCTTCATGAACACGTCCGGCCACAAACTCGGATCGAGCGACGCGTCATAGATGTCGCCGATAAGTTCAGAGAACTGCTCCATGTCGGACATGATAAGCCGCTCGGTCTTGAAGTCGAGCTCGGGATGACTGCCCCGCTTGTCTGCGCATTGCAGGGCAACATTACATCAATATTGGGTTTGGCATGTCCAGAATCGCGACCGAGCTACGCGCCCGTTGATGAGAATTTGATCCAGGCGAAACGCGAAAAGGACAATATCGCTGACGGAAGAGCGATTATGCACGCGTTGAGCTCGAAGTCGCCTTTGGGTCAAAAGCGTCGGTCTCTGCGATAGACCGCCACCCCTCGACTTCCACGACACGGCAACCATATGACCACTGGCGCCAAGCCCCATTATTATTGGCACAGGCTCCCCCCAATTTTTCAAACGACCAATATCAACTTTGGTAGCTCACAAGGAGGCGAAATGTGTCGGTGATAGATGCCTCGGGACAGCCGACGTTAAACCAAGGTACCGCGATGCCACGGCCGTGATCACAAGCAAGCTCGGCACCGGATACTGGAACCGGAGCCTGCAGTAGGGCGCATACCGAGCCGCTACGCGCCCGCCAGCGCGTCGCGCACGGCGATGCGCCCGCCATCGGGCTTCTTGACATAGAGATGCCGCTCCAGCTCCGACTGCATGTTCTCGAACATGGCGTAGAGGTCGCCGCAATAGACGGAGGGGTTGTCGTACCTGTTTTGCTTCGAGAAACGATGCGGAAGATAGCCGCCGCCGCAGGCGTTCATGAATTTGCAAGCCCGGCATTTGGCGGCAAGGTTGATCGAGGCGTTGCGCGCGTGCTTCCAACGCGGCTCGTTGCGCACCTCGTCAAGCCCATGCTCGAAGATATTGAACGTGGTCCGCGTAAAGCCGTCGCCCGCGATACGCAGCACGTCGTGCGCTTCGACCGAGCCGTCAGTCATCACGGTGCACAGTTCGACGGGATGATAGCCGACACCCTCGGTCGGCGAATTGCTGCCGAGCAGCGCGGTGACCATGTCGGTGATGATGCGGATGTTCACCTCCGGTCTCTCGCGATTGGCGGCCAGCCAGAGGTCGAACAGGCCGTTGTAGAACGAGGCGATCGCGGGCGGCGTCTCGTCGACCGTCGCATCGGGAATCATGATGTCGTAATGGGTGATGCCGCAAGCGGCGAAGAAGTCGGTGTAGTGCGACGGCGGGTAAGCGGGATTGCAGACAGCAAGCGCGCTGACGCGGATGTCGCGCGCGACCAGGCGCCGCGCGGCGCGCTCCACGGCCGCGTGGGTGCCACCTCCCTGGAAGGTCTTCCGGTGCAAATCGTGGATATGCGCGGGGCCATCGACGCTGATCGCCACCGAGATGCGATGAGCCTCGAAACAGTCCAGCCATTGATCATCGATCAGGACGCCATTGGTGGTAACGGAGAGCGGGATTGCGCTGCCGGTGCGCGCAGTGATGGCCGCGCAAGACTCGGCAAAATGCGCGAAGTTCGCGACGCCCCACAACAGCGGCTCGCCGCCGTGCAGGACAATTGGAAAATCACAGAGGCCCTGCTCGACGACATGCTCTTCGATGCGCCGCAGCAGTTGGCGCAAGACGGCTGCGCTCATAAGCTTGGGCTTGTGGTAGACCGAGGCGTCGCGGAACCAGTAGCAATACGAGCAGTCGATATTGCAGCGTGTCGCCACCTTGACCAGAAGCTGCGAGATCGGCTGACTCTCAAAGTCCACAGGATCTATAGCGTCAGCCGACATGCGGACAGCAGACCTCGGAGGACGTCAGTAGCCGCGGACAAATCCACGGCGGAATCCGCCGTAAGGCCCGACATGGCCTCGACGGAACGCGCCGCCATAACCGGGGCCCCGAACGAAGCCGCGCCTGAAATAAGCCTCGGTCACCAGCGGTTTGTCGGAAAGAAACTCTTCGGATGCGGTGGGGCCCGCCGCATTTTGATCGAACATGACGCCCTTGTCCGGGCTCTGCTCGCGCAAGTCGGGCAGCAACGCGTCAATGCCAGGATGATCGCTCTGAATTGTTGCCCCAGGCCCGTGCAATTGCAGCAGACCCGCAAAAAGCTTCAGCGTGAGAATAGGCATCCCGACTACTCCCTCTGCTCGCGGAACGTACGCTGGCAACTGAACTTATAGCGCAATGCGCCGGTCGGCAATATGAGACTTGGCGGGCGACGTGAATCGCTGGCGCGCTGGTGGCCAGATCGGTTACCGCTGGCAGGTCACCAACTGGGTGTTCGGCCTGGAAGCTCAGGGCGACTGGGCCAATCTCCGCAACTCAAACGCCAGCGTGTTTCTCCCGTTGGTTGGTTATGAAGGCGGCGCTCCGTCCGGCGATACGGTCGAGGAGAGGCTCTCGAACCTCGGCAGCGAAGTTCTCAAACGTCTGCTGGCTGACGACAACGTCGACTTCATCCGCCTCGCGGTGGCCGAATCGCGTCGCTTTCCCGATCTGGCCAAGGTGGGACGGATGGCGCGCGAACGCGGAGCCCAGAATGCCGCCGCCGTGTTCAAGGAGGTCGCCGACTCGAAGCAGGGTCGGGCCTATCCCGCCTTTGCGTCGGCACGCCTGGCGAAGACCACCCAGTTCTTCCTCGATCTGGTGGTTGCGCCCCTGTTGATGCGTGCGGTCCTCGGCGAGGATCCCAAGTCGCTAAGAGCGCAGATTCGAAGCCACGTCGCGGAAAGCGTGGCGTTCTTTCTGTCGGCTTGCCGGAGCGTCTAGGCAGGGCGGCTATCGGTCTTTCGATACGTCTCGTCGAAAGACATGGGCTTCCGGAATGCAGTACACGGTGGGATTCTCCGGGCCGGGATGAGCCAGGCGCCGCTGCGGAGAACAATCGCGTTCTTCCAACTCGCGGACGCACGTCATCTCCAGCCGAGAGCGGGCGCGACGTGCTTCAGGATCGCATCGATCACATGAGCATTGTACTCGACGCCTAACTGGTTGGGGACGGTAAGCAGCAGCGTGTCCGCCTCGGCGATCGCCTCATCTTTTCGGAGCTGCTCGACGAGGATCTCCGGCTCGGCCGCGTATCCTCGGCCGAACACCGCCCGCGCTTCGTGGATGAAGCCGATCTGGTCCTCTTCCTGGCCGGCTCTTCCGAAATAGGCGCGATCGCGATCGTCGGTGAGCGCAAAGATACTGCGGCTGACCGAGACGCGCGGCGTGCGGTCGTGTCCAGCCTCGCGCCACGCGGCGCGGAAGGCACGGATCTGGGCCGCCTGCTGGACGTGCAGCGGCTCCCCGCTCTCGTCGAACTTCAGAGTCGAGGTTTGAAGGTTCATCCCTAGCTTCGCCGCCCAGACGGCAGTGGCGTTGGATGCCGAGCCCCACCAGATGCGGTCGCGCAGTCCCTCGGAAAACGGTTCGAGCCGAAGCAGCCCCGGCGGGTTGGAGAACATGGGCCGCGGGTTCGGTTGCGCGAAGCCCTTGCCGCGCAGCAGCTCCAGGTACGTTTCGGCGTGGCGCCGCCCCATGTCGGCCTCGCTCTCGCCGTCCTGCGGCAGATAGCCGAAATGTCGCCACCCATCGATCACCTGCTCGGGAGACCCCGGCTGATGCCGAGCTGGAGCCTTCCGCCGGCGATGAGGTCGGCCGCGCCCGAGTCTTCGGCCATGTAAAGGGGGTTTTCGTAACGCATGTCGATGACCGCGGTGCCGATCTCGATGCGCCTGGTCTTCGCGCCGACGGCCGCCAGGAGAGGAAAGGGCGAGGCGAGTTGTCTGGCGAAGTGATGGACGCGAAAGTAGGCGCCGTCCGCGCCCAATTCCTCTGCCGCCACCGCAAGCTCGATCGCTTGCAGGAGCGCGTCGGCCGCCGAGCGGGTCCGCGACTGCGGCGAAGGCGTCCAGTGTCCGAAGGAGAGGAAGCCGATCTTTTTCATGGGAGGTTTACCCTTCGATTTGTCCAACTCGCGCGATCGCCGTGTCTCTCAATGCCCCATCGGCGCCGCACCCCCATCCGCCCCGTGGACGGCCGGGAATTCGACGCCGATCTGCTGGTGATGGTGAATCCGGTCGAGGGATGGACCGCGGCCGAATACGTCGAAAGCCTCGGCCGCGTGTTCTCCGGCAGCAAGACCTATGACGACAAGACGAAGACGTGGGATTATTGCGTCACGATCACCTACGCGGGCGACCGCAAGGTCGACCTGGCCCCTTGCATCGTCGGCAGGCGTTGGGAGGGCAGCATGGAGGTGTGCAACCGGAAGGGCAGCTTCGAACTGACGGCACCGGTCGAATATACCGAGTGGATGAAGGAGAGGAATGCCTACTCGGGCAACAATTCCTTCCGCAAGGTGACGCGGCTAGTAAAGTATCTGCGCGACATCAAGGAGACCTTCACCTGCCCATCCGTGCTCCTGACGACCCTGCTCGGCAACCAGATCCAGTGGTTCGATAAGGACACCGATGCGTTCGCCGACGTTCCCACGACGCTTCAGACCCTGATGGGGCGTCTAGACGACTGGCTCCGGATGTACCCGAGCAGGCCCGCGGTGACGAATCCGAAGCTCCCCAGCGAGGATTTCGCTTCGCTCTTCGGCACCGACGATCAGTATTCGAACTTCCGCACCGTGATCGCCCGCTACCGGAAATGGATCGACGAGGCTCACTTGACGGGGGGTCGGCAGGAGAGCATCGCGGCCTGGCAAAAGGTGTTCGGCGAGGAATTCGGCAAGGCCAGCGTAATCAAGGTCGCCGCTGACGCCGCGGCCGAGGGGTTCGCGAGGGTTCGCGGCCTGCTCTCGTCGACGGCGGCCCATCTCAACGAACTGGTGGAGGTGGTCAAGAACTACGGTATCTCCGTACTGCCGCTCGACTTCGCCCGCCCGCCCCACATCCGACAGCCGACATGGCGACAGGTGCCGAACCTTGCGACGGTCCGAATGACCGCCGAATGGCGCGAGCAGCGCGCCTCCACCGCAGGGCGCGCAATCCGCGCCGGCGAGGTACTTCCCCCACGGGGCGGACTGCACTTCCGGGCCTTCACCGCCGACGGGGCTCCGCTATCCCCGGAATTCGAAGTGCAGTGGAGGATTACCAACACAGGCGCCGTGGCCATGGCCAAAGGCGCGGGCCGCGGCGGCTTCTATGTCGAGAACTCCTCTCACGGGCGCTGGGAAACACTCGACTATCGCGGCGTCCATCTGTCCGAAGCCTTTGTCATCCGCCGCAGCGACAACGTACTTGTCGCCAAGAGCGATCCCTTCTACGTCGTCATCGAATGAGCGGGAGCAGCGGATGAACACGATCGCCAAGGATCAGGACGCGCCGGAGTTCCAGCGGCTCCTCAAGGCGCGTCAGCGCGTCTAGCCGTTCGCCTTTGAGGAAGCAGCGTTCGTCGGGCGCGTTTGGGGCCACGGCAATCGCTGCGTCCCTGCGAGTACCAGACTCAAAATAGCCGAGAACAGACTCGTTTTAGACGAGAAGCTTCAGCAAACAAAACTGGCGGGGCGTCAGGTTCTCGATTCGCATAAGGTTGATTACCCGAACCTGAGAGACAAAACGCGCAAATTGGCGGGTTTTCTGCGTTGAGAATGAGGGACCTACTTTGTCCCCATTAGGGGACGAACTTGGAGGGGGCATACTTTGCCCGGTGGCGCCGCAACGGCGCCGCGCGAGATCAGTCCTCGCCCGTCGTTGCCGAGCAGGCGTCGCAACGCATCCGGAGGCCGATCCGCACCATCTTGAATTCGCTACAGTTTGGGCACGCTTCACCCTCGTAGCGCTTGATGTTACTCAGCGGCACGACAGCCGTATCGGGGACGCTCGTGACCGGATACCCCTTGCGCTTTTGAGCCTGCAGAAAATCGATGATTCCAGGCGGCAGCGGCCGGGGGAGACCGTTTCGCTGTCGATAGATTCGCTCGAATTCCTTTAGCCGTCTCTCGGCGGCGTCACGGCTCACCCCGAATCTAGCCGAGATCTCCTTGGCGGTCATGCCGGGCTTGAAGTGTGCTTTGTCGAATGGAGCAAGAAGTGATGCCGTCAAACGATTTGCGTCGACCTCATCCTTGGCGCCACGCCGAGATCGGACCGCTTTGTTGGAGCTCGACGCTCTGAGTCGAGTCTCGCCATGCTTCAAGATCGCGTGGCAGCTTTCATGGACTAGCGTCCAGACGTCGTGAGGGTTTCCCTGCTCGGCGCCTCGCCACGTGGTCTGCCGATAGTAGATTCTCTGCTCTTCTGGTTCGAATTTGCCTTCGCAAGTGGGCAGATCCGCAGTCGGGACGCACACGTAATCCTTTATGTAACCACTGCGCTTCAACCACCGAATGAACGAGGGTGCATCGAACCGCACTTCGCCGTTTAAGCCGGCGGCCTTACGCCAGCGGGTAGCAATACCTTCCCATTCCTCTTCCGAGTAGTCAGCCACGAGGTTGCACCTCCGGTTCTCGGCTGCGCCCTTGGGCGAAGCCTGCTCGATCATCGAGGCCTGTATTCGCGGGCACTCACGCGTTAATTGTCGGTTTCAGCCGCGCCGCCACTTTGTCGGGGGAGCCGCCGGTGGTATCTGCCGCTCCTCGGTTGTATCGCGCGTTACATCCCATTGGGGTGCATCGCGCGATTTATTGGGGTGGAATGCAGCCTTTTGGGGTGCGTTACACTAGCCCGGACCCTCACGAACACCCCGTCGTGCTGCCGCACGTATCGCACTTCATGCAGGTGCCATTCCGCACCAGCGTGAAGTTGCCGCACTCCGAGCACATCTCGCCTTCGTAGCCTTTTGCCTTGGCTTCCGCGCGTCGCTCCGCCTTGGTCGCGACATGGGCGACCGCGGCCGTGCCGGACTTGCTCCATTGCAGCGCTTCCAGCTTCTCGGTCGGCGAGAGGTCGTGGCTCACTTCCTGCTTCAGCGCCACCGCGCCTTCCATTGCGTCGCCGGCGCCGCTGCGGCCGGACAGGGCGGTGACCTTGGAGCCACCTGACGGCGCGTTGTCGGCGCCCTGGCTGACGGCGGCAGAGCCGCCGCGCATGACGACCAGGTTGTCCGTGCGCGAGCGGGTGAGGCCGCGGGAGACGTATTTGGTCGCTTGCGGCGCGGGAGCGTCGCCGGGCTCCTTGCCTTCGTCGACGCCCTTGCCGAGCGCGTCGAAGCCGCTCTCGTTGGGATCGACATGGGCGAGGTCGAAGCGCGAGAGATAGCTCACCGCGAGCTCGCGGAAGACATAGTCGAGGATCGAGGTCGCGTATTTGATCGAGTCGTTGCCCTGCACCGGTCCCGCCGGTTCGAAGCGGGTGAAGGTGAAGGCGTCGACATATTCATCGAGCGGCACGCCATATTGCAGGCCGAGCGAGACCGCGATGGCGAAGTTGTTGATGAAGGAGCGCAGTGCCGCGCCCTCCTTGTGCATGTCGATGAAGATTTCGCCGAGGCGGCCATCGTCATATTCGCCGGTGCGGAGATAGACTTTATGCCCGCCGACCACCGCCTTCTGGGTGTAGCCCTTGCGGCGATCCGGCATCTTCTCGCGCTCGCGCATCACGACAATGCGCTCGACCAGCTTCTCGACGATCTTCTCCGAGACTTGCGCAGCACGCGCCGCCATCGGCTTGTCGTAGAGCGACTCGATCGCGTCGTCCTCGTCCTCATCGTCGGCGATGAGCTGCGAGTTGAGCGGCTGCGACAGCTTCGAGCCGTCGCGATAGAGCGCGTTGGCCTTCAGCGCGAGCTTCCAGGACAAGAGGTAGGCCGCCTTGCAGTCCTCGACGGTGGCATCGTTCGGCATGTTGATGGTCTTCGAAATCGCCCCCGAGATGAAGGGCTGCGAGGCCGCCATCATGCGGATGTGGCTTTCCACCGAGAGGTAGCGCTTGCCGATCTTGCCGCAGGGGTTGGCGCAGTCGAACACCGGATAGTGTTCGGCCTTCAGATGCGGTGCGCCTTCCACCGTCATCGCGCCGCAGATGTGGACGTTCGCCGCCTCGATCTCGCGCTTGGTGAAGCCGAGCGCGGCGAGGAGGTCGAAGTTCGGGGCGGCCAGGGCCTCCGGGGCGATGCCGAGATTGTCGCGGATGAAGTCCTCGCCAAAGGTCCATTTGTTGAAGGCGAACTTGATGTCGAAGGCGGTCGGCAGCGCCTTCTCGACTTTTGCAATGGCTTCGTCCGTAAAGCCCTTGGCCTTCAGCGTGGTGAGGTTGATGCCGGGAGCATTGGCGAGAGAACCATGGCCGACGGCATAGGCCTCGATCTCCGCGATCTCGCTTTCGCGGTAGCCGAGCGCGCGCAGCGCTTCGGGCACGGCGCGGTTGATGATCTTGAAGTAGCCGCCGCCGGCGAGCTTCTTGAACTTCACCAGCGCGAAATCAGGCTCGATGCCGGTGGTGTCGCAATCCATGACGAGGCCGATCGTGCCGGTCGGCGCGACCACGGTGACCTGGGCGTTGCGATAGCCGTTCTGCTCGCCGAGCGAGAGCGCATCGTCCCAGGCGTGCCTGGCATGGGTGATGAGATCGGCTTGCGGGCAGGAGGCGTGGTCGAGCGGCACCGGGTTGACGGCGAGGCCCTCATAGCCGCGAGATTCGCCATGGGCGGCCCGGCGGTGGTTGCGGATCACGCGCAGCATGTGCGCAGCATTCTTCTTGTGGCCGGGGAAGGGGCCGAGCTCGCCCGCCATCTCCGCCGAGGTCTTGTAGGCGATGCCGGTCATGATCGCACTCAGCGCGCCGCACAGCGAGCGGCCTTCCTTTGAGTCATAGGGTAGGCCCATGGTCATCAGGAGGCCGCCGATATTGGCAAAGCCGAGGCCCAGCGTGCGGAACTCGTAGGAGAGCTCGGCGATCGCCTTGGACGGGAATTGCGCCATCAGCACGGAGATCTCGAGCACCAGCGTCCAGAGCCGGCAGAGATGCTCGTAGGAAGCGACGTCGAACTGCTTGGTGGTCGTGTTGTAGAAGGTGAGCAGGTTCGCCGACGCCAGATTGCAGGCGGTGTCGTCCAGGAACATGTATTCCGAGCACGGATTGGACGCGCGGATGTCGCCCGAGGCCTTGCAGGTGTGCCAATCGTTCATGGTGGTGTTGAAGTGCAACCCCGGATCGGCGCTCGCCCAGGCGGCGTAGCCGATCTTCTCCCAGAGGTCGCGCGCCTTCAGCGTCTTGGTCACCTTCTTGTTGGTGCGGCCGATCAGGTGCCAGTCGCCGTCGGTCTCGACCGCGCGCAGGAAGTCGTCCTTCAGCGAGACCGAGTTGTTGGAATTCTGGCCTGATACCGTGAGATAGGCTTCCGAATCCCAGTCGGTGTCATAGGTGTCGAACTGGATGTCCTTGTAGCCCTGCTTGGCGAACTGGATCACCCGCTTGATGTAGTTGTCGGGCACGAGCGCGCGGCGGGCGAGCTTGATCTCGCGGCGGAGCGCCGGGTTCTTCTCGGGGTCGAAGCAGTCGTCGCCAGAACCTTCGCAATTGACGGCCGCCTTCATCACGGCCTTGAGATGCTTCTGGTTGATCTTGGAGCCGGTGACGAGGGCTGCGACCTTCTGCTCCTCCTTCACCTTCCAGTCGATATAGGTCTCGATGTCGGGGTGATCGACGTCGACCACGACCATCTTGGCCGCGCGGCGCGTGGTGCCGCCGGACTTGATCGCGCCCGCGGCACGGTCGCCAATCTTGAGGAAGCTCATCAGGCCGCTCGAGCGGCCGCCGCCGGAAAGCCTTTCGCCTTCACCGCGCAGGCGCGAAAAATTGGAGCCGGTGCCGGAGCCATATTTGAACAGGCGCGCCTCGCGCACCCAGAGGTCCATGATGCCGCCGTCGTTGACGAGGTCGTCATCGACGCCCTGGATGAAGCAGGCATGCGGCTGCGGATGCTCGTAAGCCGACTTCGACTTGGTCAGCTTGCCGGTTTTGTAGTCGACGTAATAGTGGCCCTGGCCGGGACCGTCGACGCCATAGGCCCAGTGCAGGCCGGTGTTGAACCATTGCGGCGAGTTCGGCGCGACCATCTGCATGGCAAGCATGTAGCGGAGCTCGTCATGGAAGGCGGAGGCGTCGTCTTCCGAGGAGAAATAGCCGCCCTTCCAGCCCCAATAGGTCCAGCAGCCGGCGAGGCGGTCGAACACCTGCTTGGCGGAGAGCTCGCTGACAAAGCGCTCTTTCTCCGGCAGGCTTTCCAGCGCCTCGGTGTCGGGGACCGAGCGCCACAGCCAAGATGGCACGCTCTCTTCCTCGACCTTCTTCAGGCGCGCGGCAACGCCCGCTTTGCGGAAATATTTCTGGGCAAGCACGTCGGAGGCGACCTGCGACCAGGCCGCGGGGACCTCGACATTGTCGAGGCGGAACACGACGGAGCCGTCGGGATTCTTGATCTCAGATGTCGTCAATCTGAAATCAATCCGTGCGTAGGGTGTTTCACCTTGCGTGGTGTGGCGACGTTCGATTCGCATAGTTTTCTTGCCCCGTCTCTTGTCTTGACCGCGCCGCCAACCCCGACGGCCACGGTTCGTTATGCCTTGTCGCGAACCTCCCAGGCCGCGGGTAACCCCGCGGATGTTCGTTTCGCAGTTCAGACCGGTTGATCCGGTCCATCTCTCTTCAACGCCCCAACGCTTCACGCGACGCCACTTCACACGACGTCATCTGGGCCTTTTCGGCCTCGTTCAACTGCCCCGGATGTCCCCTGAATTCAGGGCGCAAAAGCCCTGCACCCGCTGCCGTCATTGGCCGGCGGAGTGGTCATTTTGGAACCCTTGTGGGAGCGACCGGCGGGACCCAAACTCACTCGCGCCGAACAGGTCGAAAGCTAGGACAAACCCGTTACGCCCGTCAAGGACTAGTGCGAGTTCCTGAATCAAATACTAAATATGGTGGAAAGGTTGGGATAACAGGGGTCGATGCCGCGCCTGTGATGGGCCCAAGTATCAGTGAGTCCTGAAGGATTCGGAAGCCAAAAAAATTCTTCGCTGGCCGTGCCGAGGCGGCCTGTCCACGTTTCCCACCACTATGCACAGGGCAAGATTTTGTGGCCTCGCTCGGCTTGCATTCGAAGGACTCACGTGAGCTTACGGGCAAAGTTTTAGCTGACACCCCGCACCGCGTGTGGTGGAAGAGGCGATGCAACGACAAGGAGGCTGCCCGATTTCAGTTTCCACCCAGCCTTCCCTGACAGAATCAGCGCCAAGCGCCACGCCAAAGGCGGCACGGCCCGGCCTCGCGCCGGCAGGGCTTATCTTCCTCGCCATCACCTCGGTCGGCTGGGGCCTGAATTGGCCGGCGACCAAGTATCTGTTGTCCGAGCTGCCGCCGCTGACCTTGCGCGGCGGCACCGGCGTCGTCGGCGCCGCGCTGCTCGCGCTGCTGGCGGTCTTGCGTGGGCAGTCGTTGCGCGTCGCCCGTCCGATGTGGCCGCGCCTGGTGCTGGCGGGACTGCTCAATGTCACCGGCTGGATGGTCCTGATGGGGCTTGCGCTGGTCTATCTGCCGGCGAGCGAGGCCGCGCTGATCGCCTACACCATGCCGGTGTGGGCGGCGGCGCTGGCCTGGCCCGTGCTCGGCGAGCGGCCGACGCCGATGCGCGCGCTGGCGCTGGTGATGGCGTTTGCGGGGCTGTCCGCCATCATGGGCGGCAACGGCCTCGCGGCGACCATGGAGAAGCTGCCGGGCATCATCATGGCGCTCGGCGGCTCGATCGGCTTTGCCGTCGGCACCGTGCTCGCAAAACGCTGGCCGCTGCAGATGCCGCCAATTCCCGCCGCGGCCTGGCAGATCGGCCTCGGCTGCGCGCCGGTGGCGCTCGCGGGCGTGCTTTTGGAGACCACGCATCTCGATGCGGTGACGCGATTCGGTTGGGTGGTTCTGGCCTACAGCACGGTCGTGCAGTTCTGCATCGCCTATGTCTGCTGGTTTGCGGCGCTGGCGCGGCTGCCGGCCTCTGTCGCCGCCATCGGCACCATGGCCGTGCCGGTGATCGGCGTCATCGCGTCCGCGCTTGCGCTGGGCGAGCCGCTGGGCGCAGGGCAGATTGCCGCGCTGATTCTCACGCTCGCTGCAGTCGCGCTGGCGACGCGGAGCTAGAAACGAAAACGGCGCCCGAAGGCGCCGTTTGGTTGCAATGAGAAGCTTACGGGCAGGGGTGCCGCAGCCCGTCATAGCCGAGATAGGTGCCGCTGGCGGGGTCGTAGGAGCGATAGCGCTGGGCGCAGTAGCTGGCATCGCCACCGACGGCCGGCTCGACAACGGTCACGCCGGACTCGTAGTAGTCCGGTCCGTAACCGCCATAGTAATAGTCGTCGTCATAATAGGGCCCGCCATAATAGGCGTAGCTGCCGAGTGCCGCACCCGCTGCGAAGCCCGCAGCGGCGCCGCCCCAGCCCCATCCGTGATGACGCCAGCCGCCACCGTGCCAGCCGCGCGGGCCTCCGTTCCAGGCGGTCGCACCGCCAGTCCAGGTGCCGCCAGTCGGACGAGAGGCCGCAAAGTTCGCGGTGCCGCCGGTCGGTCGCGAGGCTGCAAAGGAGGCGCCGGCACCGGCCGGACGCGCAAAGCCTGCGCCACCGCCCATGTGCATCGCACCGCCACCCATGCCGCCACCCATGTGCATTCCGCCTCCGCCCATGTGACCACCGCCCATGTGGCCACCGCCGCCACCGCCACGGAAGGCGAAGCTCGCGGTCGGACTCGCCATTGCCAGCACCAAAGCTAGTGCCGAAGTGGCACTCAAAACCTTCATCCTCGTCATGATTGGCTCCATTCCACGTGATGGCCGTTAATGGTCGGACCGCCCCAAATGTTCCTGCCTGAAACCCTTGCCAAAGCGGATGTGAAGCCGGCCTGAATGCCGCTCGCCCAGGCTTCCGAAAAAGCGGCAATGGGGTCTCCGGGAAGATCGTGTTCAATCAAGGAGATGAGATCATGATGCGAGTCCCTGTCAGCGCAGCATGATCTGGCGGTGCGACTGGACAATTCGTCGCGCCGGTGGCATCAGGGCAGTCAGATCCGAGCCCGAAGGCCGACCATGAAACAGTTCCTGCTCAAATTCTTCACCTGGTGGAATGGCCAGACCTTTGGCACCCAGCTCTGGACCTATCGCTTCGGCGAATTGGTCGGCGAGGACGAGCAGGGCAACCGCTACTACCGGACGCGCGGCGGCAAGATCGATCCGACGCTGCATTTCGAGCGCCGCTGGGTGATCTATAACGGCCTCGCCGAGGCTAGCCGGATTCCGCCGGCCTGGCATGGCTGGATCCATCATACCGTCGATACCCCGCCGACCGAGGACGGCTACAAGCCGCGCGAGTGGGAAAAGCCCCATGTGCCGAACCTGACCGGCACGCCCTATGCCTACCGCCCATCCGGCTCGACGCTCGCGAGCGGCAAGCGCCCGAAGGCCACCGGCGACTACGTGCCGTGGACGCCGGGCAGCTGAGCGTTCGCACTTTCACTGCAGCAATGTTGTTGTCCCGCCTTGCGGCGCCGCGCCCGAGACGTGTGCGCTGCCCACGTGCCTGTGAACAACGGTATCAACGGGGACAGCGTGTCAGCCGCGCTTGTGCGCCACGCGGGGTTGCGGCCTAATCATCCCATCTTACGGAGATGGGAGACCATCGCGACGGTTCGGGTGCCAGAATCGCGACTGCCCCGATTTGCAGCGGATGCCGAGTAGGACAGGCCGGGAGATAGGCCCCTGGCGAGACGGTCCTGCAATCGCCCGTCAATGTGCAACCGCCGTAGGACAGGAAAGGCCGCTCGGGAAACCGGGCGGCCTTTTTCTTTCTGTGTGCTTCTCGTGTCTGGCGAAGCGGCGGCGGTCCTTATCGGGGTCCGCTTCGCCGTCGCGACGCTCACGCACCTTTTTGCAGCCCGCTTTTCTGGAAATGCTCGACTGCCTCGTCAACATGGACCCAATGATGCTTCGACCGCTCGAATATCGAAAAGGTGGGAGCCGGAAAGCCAGGGTCGGCAAGCGCGCCAACCGCGACGCCGATTAATGATGGCGAGACGTCAGGCTTCCAATAGACCGTCGAGCCGCATGTTGGACAAAAATAGCATCGCACCTTACGGCCGCTATCGCCGACGTGAATGAACTCCGTAGCCGTTCCCGAGATCTCGACGGTGTCAATCGCATGGAAAACGCCGACGCCGAATGGCGAACCGGTTCGTCGCTGGCAGGCGAGACAGTGACACGCGACAATCAGCTTTGACGTTTCTCGTAACTTCAGTGAAAGAGCGCCGCAAAGGCATTGGGCACGAGCCATGTGATGTCTCCCGTCTGTCTCGGTGAGGTTACGTCGGAACGTGGGGGATGAGACGCAGGCTGGGCCGGTGGAGCAAAGGCCGCGCGACCGAGGCAAGGGTCGCATGCGTCACGTAACAAATATCCTCTTTCGGAAGACTGCGGAAGACAAAACAATCTGAACGGTCGTCTGTCACCTTTGGTCTTGGCCTGAGGCATCAAGGCTACTTCTTCTCTCTGCGCGGAAAAGCGGACCGATTTTGCTCGATGCGAGCCTTTCCGTTAATGTGGACCATCGCGTCGGCTGGTGCAGTGCAGCTTCAGGTCCGAAGTGGCTGGCCAATCGTAAAAGTGGAGCGATTGACCCGCTGCTGACATAACCAATTCATCAGGAGACCGATTGCTGCCTGGGTCCTGGTTTGGTCCGTCGATGTATCGGGCCACCCGGCGCATACCATCCGGCTTTCTTGCGCACCGTTGAATTCGGATCATCCCGAAAGGCCGTGGAGATTGCCGCGCAGGCAAGATCATTGGCGTGAACGAACCGGCCTACGACTTCTATCGCCATTGCGCGAACGTGCGCGTCGGGGTCGCTCGCAAGTAGCTTCATTGCGCCGGGAAGCACCTGACCTTCTTCCGGTCTGCAGTCTCCTTCCTTGCAGCGGTCGCAAGCCAGCGTGTGCAAGGCCGAGCACCTCACGCGCTTGTCGCCGTCGTTCAGCATTTCCAGCAGGTCGGAGAGAGTTTCCGGCGACAAGTATCGGTCCAGAAACCTGCAACAGTGGAAGCGGACATCCGGATTGTTGTGCCGCAAGCCGGCCCGAACAGCAGGAAGCGCGCTCATCCCGAGATCCAGCAGCGTCCTGTAGGCGCTGGTCGCCCTGTGGGGGACCGCAAGTGCTTCGACAAGCTCGTGATGCTTCGCCATGGCACCGCAGTTATAGCTCGTCGCCGCATTACACTCCATGCCGGGTCACTTTCGGTTCTGGCGCGGCACTCCGTAGAGAGTTATCGAAGCCGAAGCGGTGCGTCACTGCATTGGCCGTGACTGTTTCAGTTTGGCGAGTCCGCGATAGGATTGAGGCTCCGTTGTCCAAAACGGGTCCAAGGGCCGACAGACCGGAGCCACATCATTCGATGACCTCGTCGGCGCGGGAGAGCAGCGAGGTGCACGGTGAGGCCCAGACGCCTGCGTTGCTCAGCCGGTGCTGCGCAGGCCAGCGCCACTGCCGACCTGGACCGTCGTTGCCTTGTTTGTTGGTCCGATCTACGATCGACCAAACACGCAAGGGACACTGGCATTGACCCGAGAGCGGCGCAAGCTGGCCGCGATAGTGGCCTTGGATGTGGTCGGCTATTCTCGCCTCATGGAGCGCGACGAAAGCGGAACGCTTGCGGTGTTGACGGCCCACCGGACCGAGCGACTTGGACCAGCCCTGGGGAGCCATGGCGGTCGACTCGTCAAGCTCATTGGAGACGGTGCGCTCGCCGAATTCGCGAGCGTCGTCGATGCGCTCAATGCGGCAATCGAGTTCCAGCGGGCGATGGCCGGTGCAAATCTCGATCGACCCGACGACGATCGTATGTTGTTTCGCATCGGTATTCACGTCGGCGATGTCATCATTGACGGGGACGATCTCTATGGCGACGGCATCAACGTTGCGTCTCGCCTGGAAGGACAAGCTTCGCCGGGCGGCATCCTCATTTCTGGCGCTGCGCGCGACGCCGTGTTGAATCAGGTGTCTGCCGAATTTCGCGATCTCGGGAAGCTCGAGCTGAAGAACATCGACAGGCCCGTGCAGGCCTTTGCGGTCGTCTTCGACCATCAGGAGCGCTCGGGCGCCGATGCAAAGGCAGATCCCGCAGTGCCAGCATCCGGCGCCGTGTCCGGTGTGTCGTCGATCGCGGTTCGACCCTTCACCGTCCTGTCCGACGAACGCGAACTCCAATTTCTGGCCGATGGATTGGGGGAAGATGTGATCGCGTTATTGGCGCGCGTACCCGGATTCTTCGTGATTGCCAAGGCGTCGTCATTTGAATTTCGAAATCCTGATGTGCCGACATCGGCGATCGCGCGACAGCTCGGTGTCCGTTACGTTCTGGGAGGCAGCGTGCGGGCGCTCGGCAACAAGATTCGGCTCGCGGCCCAGCTGGCGGACGCAGCAAGCGGCCGCCTGCTCTGGTCCGGACAATTCGATGCCGACCGCAGCGACGCGATCAATCTTCAGGACGAGATTACGCGCGGCATTGTTATCGAATTGCAGCCGGCGCTGACCAAAGCGGAAATCGCGGTGATCCGGCGGCAGCGACCGGAATCGCCTACATGCGGCAAGGGATCAAACTCAGTCCCCGCGACCGAAGGCTGGCGTTCTGGGGATGGGCGCCCGGCGTGTACTTGATGCGGGCCAAACGACCGGCGGAGGCGCTTGAAGAGGCGAGACTTGCGGCACGCCGGGATCCGCGGCTGTTCCTGCCGCCCATCCTCGAAACTCTTGCGCACGCCGCGCTTGGACAGACCGACGCTGCGAGAAGCTCCTTGATCGCAGCGCGGCGGCTTCGTCCCGAGCTGACACTCCGCGAGATCGAGATTTCGCATGGCCGGCGGGCGATGGCCGCGTTGGCTGATCTCTGGACCGACGCTCGACCTTGAACACGGCGGTCCTGGCGCACGCGGAGCTCCGGTCTCCAGCGCAAGTCAAGGCCGCTCGGGAAACCGGGAGGCCTTTTTCTGTGGTCCTCAACGCTTTTGCGGATCTTGCTCTACAACCCATCCTTTTTCGTGTTCTTGCGAACGATTGCCGCGAGGATGAGTGCGAAGGTCACGAGCCGTGGCAGGAAGGCAGTTGGTCCGGCGTCATTCGAAATCGGCAGGACGGCGAGGGCAAAGCGGGACAGGGCATCAATTGCGAAGGCCGCCGCGAAGAACAGGAAAAATTCATCCGAGCTTCTGCGCCAGAACTTTAGGAAGAACAACGCGGCGATCAGCGATGCCAGACTGACGGCCCCCATCAGCGCGGAAGCTGTGTTGGACATCACTCGCTCTCCCACACCAGCCCGTACAGCAAAGCCAACATCGCGATCAGGGCGATTGACGTCCGCAATACCGACAGGTCGATCTGCGGCAGCACCAGCTTATCCACCCACAGCGCCAGGTTGCTCAGTGCCAGGCCCGCAAAGCTGATCGCGCTCCACAACAGAAGGCGCGACCTCGTGCGCCAGTAGGCGCGTGACAGCAGCCAGCTGCTGATCAGGCTGGTCAGGGCACATAGAGTGTAGATCGCGATCGCCATCATGAGCCTTTGCGGAATCTGAACGCGTCCGAGAAGGTCCTGGCGGCGCTGCGCTTGGAATGGATCAGATTGGTGATTGGAATGAGGTGCTGGCGATAGCTTGCGGCCAGGCGGTCGACTTTCTCGGTGAACGCCGGGGGTGCGTCGTAGACAAATGTTCCGCGCTCTTGCTTGATAAAACCATCCTCCTGCAGCCGGGCCAGCGCTGCTTCCATGTCAGGCAACGGGGCGAACAGACGCTGCGCCAGCGAGGCGAGGTCAAAACCTGCGCCGGATTGGCCGCGCAAGAACAGCAGTACCTCCAGCTGCGTGACGGAAGCGATGTTCTTGAGCACGAGCTCACGGATATCGTCCGGAATGGGGTCGGCAGTCATTCGAATGCGTCGACGAAGTTTGTCTGCAAGGTGCCGGATTCAGGAGCAATTGTCCTTCAGACAAAAGGACGAGGTATCCTGATCACCCGCTCGGTTCCAGCCGTAGAACCCGACGTTCGCGATCCGGCGCAGCCTCAAGTCCGCGTAATCACCACCTCGAGATAGTCCCCGGGGACGACGAGGCTGTCGCAGCCACCCCGGTTCGATCTTTCAAGCAGGTCGAGGATCTCGGCCTCCAGTGCAGCCGCCTTGTCGGGGTCAAGCGCCGCGAACACGCGGTTGGTTGGACCATAGAACGAGCGAAAGACCTGCAGCCAATGCTCTGGCGACTGATAGCGGAAGGTGAAGGTCTGCTCCGTGATGTCGATGTGATGCCCCGCAAACAGTTCGCTCAGCCGCGCCGCGGTGCCCCAGACAGTGGGCGGCTTGAGGCCGGGCGGGGGTGGCGCGTAGGTCCCCACGAGCTTGAGCAGTTGACCGATAAATCCGTCCGGCGTCCAGTTGGCGAGTCCGATCTTCCCGCCCCTGCGCACCACGCGCACGAGCTCGGCGGCGGCCTTATCCTGGTTCGGGGTAAACATGACGCCGAAGGTGGACAATGCGGCGTCAAAGCTGCCGTCCGCAAACGGAAGCGCCTCGGCGTCCGCCTCCTGGAAATTGATCGCAAGGCGCTCCGCTGCGGCGCGCTCCTTGGCCCGCTCAAGAAGTGCGCCGACATAATCCGTGGACGTCACGCGTGCAAAGCGGTGGGCTGCCGCCAATGTCGCATTGCCATTGCCCGCCGCAACATCGAGCACGGCGGTTCCGGCGCGCAGATCGACAGCCTCGCACAGTCGCTCGCCGACGATCTGAAGTGTCGTTCCGATCATCGCATAGTCACCTGCCGACCAGACAGCGTGCTGGCGTTGCTTGATGGCAGTGTAGTCGAGGGGTAGCGTCATCACCGACATCACTCGTCTCCTCTCGCCTGGAACCGCGTCCTGAAAGCGGCCGCACACGTCGCGAGGCATGTCATGGGACACCAGAGGCATCCAGTTCAGGATCTGAATCCCGGCGGTACAGATTCTGAACTAGCGATCACTTGGGATAGCTCGTAGCCTGCTGGCTTCCGAAAAGGATCGCCGGGGAGGCGAACGAAATGTCGGATGGCGGTTACAATCAGTTCTGCCCTGTTTCCATGGCTGCCGAGATCATCTGCTCCCGCTGGACGCTGCTCGTGTTGCGCGAACTCGTAATGGGATCGAGCCGCTTCAACGAATTGCGGCGGGGGGTCCCGAGCATGTCGCCAGCCCTTCTGTCCAAGCGGCTGAAAGAGCTGGAAGCTGCCGGGATCGTAATGCGCGTCGCTGCCGAGCGCGAACCTGGCGTCCACGAATATCGTCTCACACCGGCGGGAACGGAGCTGCGTCCGATCATCGAGGCAATCGGCGTCTGGGGACATCGATGGGTGACGACGGAAGCTACATTGAAGAACCTCGATGCCAGCCTGCTGATGTGGGACATCAGGCGAAATATCAATACGGATCCAATGCCGTCACGCCGCAATACCGTTCAGTTCATCTTCAAGGACAGGCCGGTGTCGGAGCGGACCTATTGGCTCATTGTCGAGCCCGGCAAAGAGGTCGATCTCTGCCTCGTCGATCCCGGATTTGACGTGGATCTTTACGTGTCGACGGACCTGCGAAGCATGACCGAGGTCTGGCTCGGATATGGGACCATTGATCAGATGTCTGGGGATGGCCGACTTGTCTTGACAGGTAACAGCAAGTTGGCCCGCGATCTCCGCATCTGGTTGAAGCTCAGCGTGTTCGCCAACACCGAGAAGAAGGTCGCCTAGCTTCGCGTTCTCGGCCGAACTGTTCGGAACGAGGTGGAGGGGCGCCAACTCGACATTCAAGATTGGTCGTGCGCGCCCGGTCAGATCCGCGGGGCCTGAGCTGCCTCCAGCCGTGCCGCTGCGCGCGCCACGGCTTCGGCGCGTCGTGCCCTGGACGGCGCGATCCGCTCATTCATCAGCGCGAGCACGTCCTTTGGCGCGGTCTCGGGCGAGCCTGCGTTGAACGGCGGCGCCGGGTTGTATTCCAGCCGCAGCTGAATCGCTTCCGCGGTCTTGCGGTCGACGAGCTGGGCGACCAGGGTCAGCGCGAAATCGATGCCTGCGGTGACGCCGCCGCCGGTGATGCGGTTGCGGTCTATGCAGACGCGCTCGTTGCTTGCGATTGCGCCGAACGCGGCAAGATGGTCGCGCGCGCTCCAATGCGTCGCCGCACGGTAACCTCTGAGCAGGCCGGCGGCGCCAAGCACCAGCGAGCCCGTGCAGACCGAGGTGATGTATGTCGCGCTCAATGCCTGCTGGCGCAGGAAGGTAAGCACCTCCGCGTCATTGACCATGTCGTCGGTGCCGAAGCCGCCGGGCACGCAGATGACGTCGCAAGGCGGGCAATCCGCAAAGGTCGTGGTCGGTGTCAGCGTCAGCACGGAATCGCTTGGGACCGGCTCGATGCGCTTCCAGAGCAGATGCAGTTTCGCGCCGGGCACGCTGGAAAACACCTGCACCGGGCCGGTGAGGTCGAGCTGGGTGACTTTCGGGAAGATCACAAGACCGATCTGCAGCGACATCGGAGAGCTCCAGGAAATGCGCTTGACGGGGACAGCGTGGCATGATGGGGTCGGGTCCGAAATGGCGAATTTCCCTCATTTTGAGACGTGACACCCGGAGCAGACTCCCCATGATCGGCGTGCTGATCTTTCCCGATTTCCAACTGCTCGACGCGGCGGGCCCGATCTCGGTGTTCGAGATCGCCGGCCGCTACGCCAAGCAGCCTGCCGACATCAAGGTGATCGCAGCCGAGCCCGGCGCGGTGCGCTCGTCGTCGGGCGTGGAGATGCTGGCGCGCAAATTCGGCTCGCCCAGTGCGATCTCCACATTGCTGATCGTCGGCGGCGAGGGCGTCGATGCGGCCTCGCGCAACGCATGTACGCTGCAGTTCGTGCGCGCGGTGGCAAAGCGCGGCGTGCGGGTCGCGAGCGTCTGCTCCGGCACCATCATCCTCGCCGAGGCCGGGCTGCTCGAGGGCCGTCGCGCCACCACGCATTGGCAGCGCACGCGGCAATTTCTGGCCGCCTATCCCAATGTACGGCTGGAACCCGACCAGATCTATGTGCGTGAGGGCAACATCTGGAGCTCGGCCGGAATCTCCGCCGGTATCGATCTCGCGCTGGCCGTGGTCGAGGAGGATTTTGGCGAGACGATCGTCGAGAAGACCGCGCGTCAGCTCGTGCTCTATCATCGCAGGAGCGGCGGACAGTCGCAATTCTCGTCGCTGTTAGAGTTGAAGGCGCCAACCGGGCGCTTCGGTCCGCTGCTCACCTGGGCGCGCGAGCATCTCGGAGAGAAGCTCACTGTGGAGGACCTCGCCGAGCGCGCCGGCATGAGCGCGCGGCATTTCACCCGCGCCTTCATCGCCGAGACCGGCACGACGCCCTCGAAGGCAATCGAGCGGCTGCGCGTCGAGGCTGCCCGCTCGCGCGTGCAATCCTCGCACGAGGCGATCGAGCGCGTTGCCGAAGCCACCGGCTTTCGCGATCCCGAGCGCATGCGTCGCGCCTTCATCCGCGCCTTCGGCCAGCCGCCGCAAGCCTTGCGCAGGTCGGCAAGGGAGAACAGGGCGGTAGGGTGAGACAAATTCGGCGGCCAAACTGCGAGCTCACTCAAGCTCCCGACGGCCGCGTGAGAGTTAGTGGAACCTCCGTATGAAAATCCGGAAGCGGCTTCAGCTCCTGAACCTGGTATCAGCGCGTCCCTGATGCGACGGGAGCCGGTCGCCGAGGCGCCGGCGCCGACTGCGCAGCCGCAGCGTCCGCTCTGGGTTGCATGATGGGTCTGGGCTGCAGGATGGACGGGGGCTGCTGCACCGGGGCGGTGGACAGGATCTTCTGCCTGATGTCTTCATCGGCAGCCTGCAACGCTGCAATGGTCTGAGCCATCCGATCCTGCTTCGCCGCAAGTTGGTCGAGGCTGCTCCGGACGCTCTCGAGATTGGTCGCCAAACTGGATGCCAAAGGCGCAAGCTGCTGCATCGCCGCAGGCGATGTTGCCATCATGGCTGCGGGCTGGGTCGACGGGGGCAACCACTCAGCCAGTCCCGGAGCTCGGGCGGCCAGCATCTCCCGGGCCACGTCACCGTAGGATTGCCAGGCGAGCGTGCCACCGACGCCGATCAGAACCGCAATGACAACGCGAACAAGGGCACGGAACGGCCGCCTGCGAACAGAGGGCCGCTCGCGCGGCGGCTGACTGTCCCTGCGGCCCGAGGACGGTGGCAGACCCATCGGCGAATTACTGGACGGTATCTCCATGCGCCGCTCAGGTCGGCCGGCGTCGAGGTCGCGCGCACGCCCGTCGAGCGAAAGATCGTCAAGATCCCTCACCAGTGATGGACTTTGCGAGTAAACCATAGATGCCTCCGCTGCGGATCGCTTTCAATCGCAGAGGGAAGGGGCCACCCTGGTTTGACCGAAGCGAGGCTGGAGTGCAGCAGCGCAGGGGCGATCGTGAGATCGCCGAACAAAGAGCACTGTCACTGCTTTTTCCCATTTGCGGCAAAAAATCGATCGCGACGCACCTGCCGCAGGTCTGACGCACAATCCGGAAAGCATGAAACGGTTCTCCGAACAGATCGTGCTCTAGCCACAACCAACGCGCGATGACGATTCATCCTTTTCTCATCGCGCTTCAGAGATCGAAATTCGTGGGCAGCATGACGACGTCGCGAATGGTCATGCCGCGTGGCCGCGTCAGCATGAACATCACCACCTGAGCCACGTCGCTGGCCTCCAGCAGGCTGCCGGAGTCGCTCGCTTCCTGAAGCTTCTCCGGCGGCCAGTCCGCGAGCAGGGCGGTGATAACGGGGCCGGGAGAGATTGAGCCGACGCGAATGCCGTGCTTAAACACCTGGCGCCGCACCGTCTGGACAAAGCAGTTGATCGCCCATTTGGACGACGCATAGACCGGCTCCCATGGTGTCGGAAAATGAGCCGCAAGCGAACTCGTGATGATGATGTCGCCGGTGCGGCGCGCGATCATGTGCGGCAGCACGTCGTGCACATTCTTCATGACGACGTTGACGTTCAGGTTCAGCATCCGGTCGATCGCACCCAGGTCGGCATCGACCAGATCGCCGCCGACATACGTACCCGCATTGGCATGGAAGATGTCGAGCTGACCGACCTCGTCCAGGACTCGGGGCAGCAGTGTGGCGCAGGCTCTTGGGTCGAGCAGGTCGATCACCAGCGGGATCACGTCGTCGCTGTGCTTGTCGCAGAGCGCCCGCAGCGCGGCTTCATCGCGATCGATCATCACCACGCGCGCCCCTGCAGCCAACATGGCCTCGCTGCTGGCGAGACCGATGCCCGAGGCTGCCCCGGTCACCGCGGCGATCCTGCCTTCCAACTCTCGCGCCATAGGTCTCCACCTCGCTTGGGGATCACAACACCACGCGTCATTATAACGATGCAAGTGGATCGCCCAAATTGCGTTGGCTGGTACCAATTCGGCCGAATGGACCCAAGGTGTGGACCCAAGCCGGCGCTCAAGCGTTGCACAGGGGCGACATCGGCGAAGATCCTTATGGAGACCCTGCAGTCCTATCTAGAGCGGAAACATAGGGAACTCAGGCTCTTGAACGACAGCCTGAGAGCCCCGTTGTCGCTGGCCGAGCCCCGCTCGGTCGACGAAATCATCAAGACCAAGTTTCAGCTCACCGCCGTGCTCAAGGCGGAGCACGCACTGCACGATTGGGCCGCGACGGAAACGGCCTGGGCACATTCACATCAGCGTCGCAGTGGCCCATTCGAGTTCACCTACGACTATCAGCGCGCCGATCTCGATGTGAGCGGCCCCTGCTTTTACGAGTTCGACGGCGGTTGCACCGGCGAAACGGTCTATACGGCTTCCGGCATGGCTGCGATCTCGGCGCTCCTGCTGGCGTCAGCGCCGACGATCGGCGCGGCTGATATCCTGATGCTCCCCGGCTCCTACGGTGAGACCCTCGAGCTGATCCAGGGCTATGCCCGTCATCTGCGGCTGGTCACGATGAGGCAATCGCTCGACGAGACAATCGCCGCAACGTCATCTCCTCGAATGCTGTTGCTCGATTCCTGCGCGCCAGCCTCACTGTTCGAAGCCGCGCTTCGCAGCCAGCCTGCCGCGTTCGAGCTCCTGATCTTTGACAGCACCTGCTTTTCCGCGGGCTCAGGTCGCATCCGGCGCGTCCTGAATTGGGCGCGCAAGGTGAATATTCCCGTGGTAATGGTGCGCAGCCATACCAAGCTGGATTCGCTCGGCGCGGAATATGGCCGTCTCGGCTCTGCGGTGTTCGTTCACTGGAACGGCAGCGCCTCATCGGCGCTTGCTGCGAAATTGAACCGGCTGAGAAGCGAAGTGCGGAACGCGGTCCGGCTGCTTGGCGGTGCGGCGGTGCCAGCGCATTTCCCGCCCTATGTCGGGACGTCCGCCTATGGCGAATTGACCAACAGGCGGATGGCCGCCATCCTGCGCAACACCCGCCGGGCCGCGCGATATTTTGCCTCGGCGCTGCCGGGTTTGACCGCCGAGCTCGATTTCGCTCACGCCCTCTATGTCACCCTCGACAGTCCGAAGCCATTTGACGAGACGACGGCGGGGCGAGCGGCCGCTGCCATGAGCGATGATCTGGCGGCAGCGGGCCTGCCAATCCGGCATGCGGGAAGCTTCGGCTTTGATTTCGCCGCGACCGAATGGTTTCACAGTCCTCTGACCGGTCAGTATAGCGTCCGCGTTGCCGTGCCGGATCTTCCGACGGCGCTCTGGGATGATCTGACGGACGCGATCGCGCGATGGTGGTCGAGGTACTATGGGGCATCAGATCGGCACAGACCCGCACGCAGCAGGAAGCCGCGCGCGAGCATCGTCGGCGGTGTACTGACCTATGACAACGGATACTGAACGGCCATTCCTAGTCCAGCGTATCGTCGCCATCGTCGTCGCTGTCATGACCTTGGGGATCGATGCAGAGGAAATTCGCTGCGTCATTGGTCATGCCGGCGCCCTTGTACTTCGCGAATTTCGGGTAGGGACAGAGCGGCCGGGTGCCACCGGCGGGGAAGTGCGCGGCGATCTGCGGGTCGAACAGTCCGCCGGTTGATGGGAACGGCGAGCTGGTGTTGTGGTTGGCCGCCACGATCCGGTCCGGAGCAACGCCGTTCTCGACCCAAGCCGTGACGGCGTTCAGTTCGTTCACCGCAAAATCGTTTGTCGCGGGACCGCCGCCGCAATGCGCCATGTTTGGCACCATGAAAAGCCTGGCAAAGTCGCTGGCTTTGCCGTCCATGTGCCTGTTCGTGTCACGATACCAGCGCGCGATTGAGGCTCCTGAGAAAATGCCGTCATTGACGGAGGAGGAGACGATCAGCTTGCCGCCATGGCTCTTGAACGGTCGCAGGTCGGTCGAAACCGCGGCCATGTAGTCCATCGCGCTCTCGGGGTATTCTTTTGTCTCCGCGAAAATCTTCGGCGCGTCGGTATCAAAGCTGTAGTGGAAAACGAAGGACTCCTGCCCGGCCGGTCCGGCAAATGATGCCGACGACGTTGCAATAGCCTGATTTCTGCGTCGCGCTCAGGATCTGGGCATTTGGCAACAGGAGACCCGTGAGGCTCGCACAGGATCCCCGCGGTGCGACGCCCGCCGGCGGCAGGGCACTGGCCATCGCAATTGAACATAACGACAACCAGGTCGCGGCGATCGTCGATGTCAGTAGCAGCCGTTTCACGCGTCTCTCTCCCTCAGCCGCTCTTGGATGGCAGCCGTGCTTGCGGTCAGTTACCGACCGTCATGTAGCCTAGTCAACATGCGGTTTGTGACGCCGTGATGAAGGGTATCGCTTGGAAGACTGACTTCGGCCTTGTACGAATCCGCCCGACATCTCAATTTGGCGGTGTCGTCGCCTTCGGAGCAGGAGAACACTCCAAGCATGCCAGCCAGAATCCTGCAGGCCAGGGCTCGTCCTGCCAAACGTCCGCGCCGATCCATAAACACGTCGAACAAGGCCCAATCCTCGCCACGCAAGCGGGAGGTGCAGCAAGCCGGTTCGAAAGCCAAAGCTGTCGATTTGGGAGACCTGTCGCAGTCGCTCGGTTACCGCATCCGCCGGGCGCAGCTGTGGGTGTTCCGGGAGGTCAGTCAAAGACTGACGCCGTTTGAGATCAGCCCCGCGCAATTCTCCGTCCTGAGCGTCATCGACGCCAACCCGGGCGTCAATCAGCTTGCCATCGCACAGCTGCTGTCAATTGAGCGCGCGGGCCTCGGTAGGATGGTGGATCATCTCGAAAGGCGGAGCCTCGTCAGCCGGACCGCATCCTCGATCAACCGCCGCTATTATGTGCTCTACCTGACCCGTGAAGGTACTGAGCTCCTTGCTCGGCTCAGGCCAATCATCGCAGGGAGCGAAAAATCCCTGGTCGAGAAAATCGGACCACGCGCCTACGCGCAATTCCAGCGAACCTTATCCATTTTCCTCGATGACTGATATCGTTCACACTCCGTGCACACTCCGTGGCCATAGCCGCCTCCGGGCGCCTGGTTGGCCGCGCCTGATCGCAGCCGTTCGGTTGATGTGTGCTATGGCATAGGCAAGTTGTCGCTCGGCATAGGCAAGCGGGCGTTGACGAGCGCCCGCTACTCGACGGGCGTGCACTTCATGGCGTTGACCCTGACGATCGTTCCCGCGACCTCTTCCCGCCATCGCGCGATGGACGGTCCGTTTCGGTGCACCTCGAAGGCATCGTCATCCCGATAGACCTCGTAGATGACTATTCTCGACTCGTCGTCGCGGGGGAGCGCCACCTCGAATTGCAGGGTGCCGGGCTCGTCTTTCAGACAGCGGGTGCGATGGGCCATCAAGAGGGAGGCGACCTGATCCCGCTTTCCGGGTGCGACTTCGATGGTTCCCATGATGACAAGCTTGGGCATGGCAGGGACTTCCTTTCGTGCTGGCTGCGGCCTTATCGATCCATTGCTATTGTATCTTATAAGACTGCGCAGCGGCCGGAACGCCTCGCGAACCTCTCTGCCGAATATGTCAGGCTGCTCCGAGGCTGCGAAGGCCCGCCGGTCTCGGGAGGCGCCGGCCACTAGCCGGCGTCCCCTTATCCGCCGCGATCATGATAGGGACTGTCGTTATCGGTGTTAGCGTTGATTGCCTTGCGCGCGGCGCTCCCGAGGTAATTCTTGAGCCTCGTGAGCGCCTCGGGCGACCAGTGCTGCACATTGGCCACGGCAACCCACGCATCGATATAGTGTTCGGGCGCGTAAACATGGCCATAGCCCATCGGCGTGCTGGTCGCGACGGCCATATCGACGGCAAGCTGCAGCATGGTGATGACGGGATACCACCGCAGCTGCGGTGAGAGGTCCGGGCCGCGGGGCGCCGTCATCCAGGCTGGAGGTCGCCAGGCATCGCGATAATCGAACAGCACGATCGGGTCACTTGCATATTGCAGATAGACGACGCGCATCGGTCCCCATGACGCGTCCGGCGGCACCGTCGGCCCGTTCTGGTTCATGAACCGCACGAAGCGGCCGTCGCGAAATTCCGGCAACCAGGCTGGAGATCCCGGGTTGCGGTTCTCGGTGATCGACCTCCAGTTCTGGCTTGCGAAGGGCGGCCCGCTCCACAGCGCTCCGGCGATGGGATCACCGATGATCTCGAACAGTTCGGCGGATGTCTCCGAGTTGAGGGCTCCGAGGCTCAGGCCGTGGAGGAAGAATCTGGGGCGCCTGTCCCTCGGTAGCGTGATCCAATAACCGTAGATTTCTGCGAACAGGGCGCGCGCGGCCTGCGCGCCGTATTCGGGCTGAAACAAGAGCGACAGCGGGCTGTTGAGATAGGAATACTGCACCGCGACACTGGCGACGTCTCCATCCAGCAGATATTCGATCGGATCCATCGCTGCGGGGTCGATCCAGCCGGTGCCGGTCGGCGTGATCACGATGAGCGCGGCACGCTCAAAGCCGCCCTGGCGCTTGAGCTCCTCCAGCGCCAGTCTTGCACGTTCGCGCGCCGTATCGGCCCCACGCAAACCGACATAGACGCGAATGGGATCATGGGCCGGGCGGCCCGTGAACGCGCTGATATCAGCGGCGGTTGGCCCCGACGCCACAAATTCGCGACCGGCCCGACCGAGTTCATCCCATCTCACCAGTGATGCCGTGCTGCCCGTTTTTCTCGGGGCGGTCGGTTGCGGCCGCTCAGGTTCAATCAAGGCGTCAAATTCGCGGAACGAGGAATCGAGCGAACGAAACACCGTCCGGATCAGGAGATTGTTGGCAATTGACCAGAATAGCAGGGCCGCCAGGAGCACACCGACGGCATTCGCAACCCTTCGCGGAATGAAGCGCCTGATGGGCGCGGACAGCAAGTGAGTCGCTAGCCTGAACAGCCGCGCCAACGCCAGGAGCGCGAGAAACGTGATCACGGCGATCGCGCAGGTCTTGAGCGGATGCGCCGTGTCGACCGGCTCCATGTTCATGACGGCGCGGATCGAATTCTGCCATTCCGCCGCCCGCCACAGAAACACGACAACGACGACCAGGCAGGCAATCGCGACCAGCGCATTGGCAATGGATCGCACGCGCGGCGAGGGCTCAGGCAGTTCGAGGTAGTGCCACAGCCAGCGCCAGAGAACACCGGCGGCGTAGCCGATCGCAAAGCAGGCGCCGGCGAGCGCTCCCTGGGCGAGATAGCTGCGCGGGACCAGCGTCGGCGTGAGCGAGGCGGCAAAAAACAGGGCGCCCAGCATGAGGCCGACGCCAGACAGCGACTGCATCTGCCGCCTGATCATGCTTGCCGCATATCTCACAACGCCTGCTGTGCGACCGTCCCTCACGACATCCTCGACCAAACGACAAGGGGCCGCGGCGTCTCATTTGGCGGATGCGAACCGCGCGCCGCTGGCCAGCCTGCAAGCACGAAGCTTAGCATCGACCATCTGGCACTGACATCGGTATTGCGGATGATATCAGCAGCCGACGAGCTTGCGATAGACGTCTTTGCTGGCAATTTTGCCGTGCTCGAACGTATAGCGTTCGATCCCGCGCTGCTCCCGTTGCTCTCCGGTCGATCGCAGGATCTCGCTAACGCCAAACGTCATGAAGGAGACGTCATCGACATGATGATAGACAACGTCATGGAAACGGACCATCGAGTAACGGGTCTTGTTATGCTCGAGATGCCCGAGGATGGCTTCACGCCCCGTGAGCACAATTTCGGACGAGACCCCATCGTGATAGCGCCAGATGAAACGAGGAGAGACGACCTCATAAAGCGCGTCCATGTCGCACTTGAACAACGCGCGGGCGAAAGCTTTGAACAGCGCGTCGCGTTCAGCAGGTGTGGGCTTCACGATCAATCGCGCTCGCGGATGGAACGATCATGCGGGAAATCGCCATTTACCGAACCATGGCACCATAGACGATGTCTTGCACCTGCTCGCGGTAGTACTTCCTGAGTTCGCCGGGCGCCGCGGTTCCCACCACCACGACAAGACGCTCTTTGGGATCACAGAAAAATTGCGTGCCGTAGGCGCCATTCCAGGTGAACTCCCCCGGGTTGCCGGGGACTGAGGACAGACCCTCGCTGGTGCGAACCGCCACGGCCAGGCCGAAACCGAAGCCTCCGCGATGCGGCTCCACGTTTGCCACATTGTTCTTGATTTCGGGACCAAGGTGGTTGGAGGTCATGTGGTGCACGGTTTTGGGGCTGAGGATGCGCTGGCCATCGAGCTCTCCGCCATTGAGCAGCATTTGTCCGAAGCGCAGGTAATCGCCGGCGGTCGCGAATGAGCAGGCTCCGGCGCAGTCAAACTTCGTGGGCGTGTCGAGCAGCTTGATCGACTGCGGCTTGCCCGTGAGAGGGTCGTTCGAAAACGGGCGAGCAAGACGCGCCCGTTGCGCTTCGGTCGGGTGGAAGGTGGCGTCCTTCATACCGAGCGGCCCCCATACGTTGGCAGCCAAATAGTCCCCGAGCTTCTGGTCGCTCACCTTCTCGATGACCACACCCAGCACGTCGATCGAGAAGCCGTATTCGAACTCCGTGGCTGGCTGATGCGCCAGCGGCAGCTTCGTGATGCGTTCGATGAAGGCTTGGGTGTCGCCTTCGATCGCCGGTGCTACGCCGTCGGGATACTGACGCGCCACGAGGCTCGAGCTGTCCGGGCGGCCGCCATAGATGAGGCCGGACGTGTGGCGATAGAGGTCGTGAATGTGGATCGGTGTCGCCTGCGGTTCGAGCTTCAGCGAACCGTCAGGCTGCGGCACGCCGACCTTCATATCCGCGAAAGCTGGAAAATAAGCCGCAAGCTCGGCCTGAAGCGGGAGTCGGCCTTGTTCCATCAGCGTCAGACCGGCAACCGCGGCCATCGGCTTGGTCATGGACGCCAGCGCGAACACAGCATTCAGCGGCATCGGTGTGCCTGTTGCGGCATCGAGCTGGCCGTATGCCTTGTAGTGCACGAGCTTCCCATCTCGGGCGATGGCAACGACAGCGCCGGGCACACGCTTTGCGGCGATCTCGCGGGCGAAAAAATCGTCCAACCGGGCCAAGCCCTGTGCGGAAAACCCGACGTCGTCCGGCTTCGCCTCGGGTAGCGGTGCGGCCTCGGCTACCTTGAGAGCGAGACATGCGATCATCGCCGCGATCATGACGATCGTCTTTTTCATTGTTTCCGTCCCCGACCCATGTTTTTGCTTTGCGATGGGAGAGGGTCACCCCGCCACCGGAATGCCCAGCACACGCCTGCATCACCCGCGAGTCAAGCACGTGGGGGACGCGGCCTACCCGTTTTCTGTCCGGAGCCGCGGACGAGGACGTACCTGGTCGCTACACCGTGCGACCGAGCATCAGAAGGATGCCGCCGATCTGCGGCAACAGGGCGAGCAGAACGAGCCGCAGCGTGGCGAAATCGTTCTCGGACGGCTGAAGCGTGCCCCGGCTCACCCAGGAGACGACCTGAATTGCCGCGTGGGTCTGGGGATCGGCCGTGGCTTCGACGGAGTGCATGGCAACGGAAAGCGCCGACTGCCGCTCATTCACCACTTCCTCGCGCTCTCTGCAGAATTTGCCAACCCCGCCCTTGCATTCCCGATTGCGGGCGGTCATGGCGTCAGCGAGTGCGGCCTGAGCCGCTGTCACCGCCGGCGTCACACGTGATGCACGTGCCATCGTGACGTCGACGATATTGGTGCTGGCAAAGCCGATGCCGGCAGTGACCGCAAAGGCGAACGTCATGGCCCACACGAGCCAGGCGGTGAGGGCGGAGGCCCTGTGGCGAGCCCGCCAGAGACCCGCGGCACGGGATGGGATCACCAACGCAACGAGATCGGCAGCCACACCGACGGCGAGAAACAGCCACCGGGCAGTGTCGGTTGATCCGAGGGACCTCGCGAACCAGCCGTTCATGGTGATCCCGACGCAAGCCAGCGCTACCGCAGCGATGGTCAAGAGCGTGGGAGCGACCAAACGCCGTGACGGCGTAACGGCCGGCGAGGTGACGGCCGGAGCTGGTGCGCTCTCCTCCGGCGTTTGCGGGGATTGATCAATCGCTACCGGGAGTGTGGACTCAGCCGATCCCTCCGACGGGAAGTCCAAAGGAATCAGGTACTCGGACGATGCAGGGGCGGGATCCGGCGCAGGCGTCTTGTTGCGCTGCCGGGAGGCCTTCGGACGTTCGCCGTCCGACTTGACGGCTGTCTTGACACCTGTCTTGGGAGTCGCCTTGGCCTTTTTCCTAGGTCGAACTTGATGGATGGGGATAACTGAGGCAGTAGTCTCATCAGCCATTGGAACCGCTCCTAGTCGGTTGTGATGGTTAGGCGCGGCGGCGCGATGCAAACACGCCGTCGCGTCGACACCTAGATCAAGCGAGATTCGCCGTCTAGGAACGGCTCGCAACACTCACCGATTCATTTTCGCGGTTGATCCGGCATGCGCGATTTCAGGGCGCAAACGCCAATAAAGGCGGGAAATGCGGCCGGCGGGGGCATTGCCCGTCACTCCTTGCGAACGCCCTTTCCCATGGCTTCGTAGATCATGGTCTTCAGGTTGAGCTGGATCCGTCCACCCTGTGTGGGCGACATCACCATGAAGATGCCAAGCATGTCGTCGACAGGATCGACGAAATAGAAACTGCCGCCGGCGCCGTCCCAACGGTATTCACCAAGTGGCCATTTCGTATCAGGAGGGGGCGAGGTGCGTACCGCAAAGCCAAGACCGAAGCCGCTGTTGGGGCCTGGAAAATAGAAGGGATCATGAATGATCCCGGTCTCCGGTCCAATCTGATCGGACGTCATCAGTGCGACGGTCTCACGCTTGAGATACCGCCTGCCGTTCAATTCGCCTCCATTGAGCAGCATTTGCAGGAAGCGCGCGTAGTCTCCTGTCGTCGAGACGAGGCCTGCCCCGCCGGATTCCCAGCGTCGCCGCAATGTAGCATCATCGCTGATGCCCGCGACCCGAAAGCGATCGACAAGAAATCCCCGGGCGATCAGCGGCCACTTCGTTTTGTCGGCGACATAATAGGCCGTGTCGGACATGCCGAGTGGATCGAACAGTCGCTGCTTTTCGAATTGGTACAGCGTCTGGCCCGAGACCACCTCGATAACACGGCCGAGCACGTCGACTGAATGGCCGTAATTCCAGCGCGTTGCCGGCTGATCGGCGAGCGGCAGCACCGCGATCCGGTCGGCGAACTCGGCGTTGTCGTAATCGCCTGCATACAGCAGAGGGTTGGCGTAGAGTTTCTGCACCTGGGTCTCGCCATAGAAGCCGTAGGTGATGCCGGAGGTGTGCCGCATCAGATCCCTGATCGTAATCGGGCGCTTCAACGGCTCGAGCTTGAGCGGATACTTTCCAGCTTCGTCGGAGGTGTCGACACCGACCTTGGCATCCGCAAAAGAGCGAATGTATTTCGACACCGAGTCATCAAGAGCAAGCTTGCCTTCGTCGACCAGCATCATCGCCGCGACCGACGTAACCGCCTTCGACATGGAATAGATCTGGAAAATCGTGTCCGGCGTCATCGGCTGCCCCGTATCGGGGTCCCGCACGCCGAAGCATTCAAAATGGATCGGTTTGCCGTGCTGCTGGATCAAAAGGACGCCGCCCGGAATCTTGCCCGTCGCAATCTCATTGCGAATGGTATCACCGAGCTGCTTGAGGGCAGCAGGTGAGAGAGTTCCGACAGGTTGAGTGTTTGCTTCGGCGCGCAGCTCAAACGACGAGCCGATGGCCAGGAAAATCGCCAGCGCCGCCACGACAAGGCAGCGCAGTGCGGTGTCTCTGGATGGCCATCGCTTCATGGACGAGCAGCTCGAGCGTAGGATGTGATGACGTCCTCCCGATTTGCGAAGGAGCGCTCGAGACGTTCGCTCCAACCCGATCAATCTAAACCAAAACTCGGGGCATAGTCGATATGTGCGTCGACCGCCGCACGGGTGTCATTGTGGTCGACAGGGCGCTGGCCTCGAAGCGCGCTTTGCGCTTGGGAGTCCTGCCGCGGTCCTTGAGGTGTCCATTCACAAGATGGGGAGCAGTTCCAAGTTGATGCCCGCGCAAGGTCCGCGTCAAATTTCATCACCTAACAATTTTCAGTGCGGGGCAGGGGCGAGCGAACGCCCGCGTGCATCATCGGCTGCGGCGGCATAGCAGACGCGCGCTTACCCAATTGCGATCCGCGCCTGCCGGAATCATCATCTGCCCATTGTGCGAGCCAGAAAGGGAGAGATGCATGGACAATTCGGTTGGAGTGATCGGCCTTGGCATCATGGGCGGGGCGATCTCGCGCAATCTTTTGCAGCGCGGATGGCGGGTCATGGGCTTCGATATCGACGCTGCCCGGAGGGCCGAGCTCGCGGCTGTCGGGGTTGAAATCGCCGCGGATGTGGCGAGCGCAGCCCGCGCGAGTGCGGTGCTGCTCCTGAGCCTGCCCAGCCCAGCCGCGCTGAAGCAGGTCGCGGCCGAGATTGCTGCCGCGAAAGCGCAACGGCGCATTGTCGCCGAGCTCAGCACGTTCGCAATCGAGGACAAGATGGTGCTGCACGAGCAGATGAAGGCTGCGGGGCATGAGGCGCTCGACTGCCCGTTGAGCGGCACCGGGGCCCAGGCGGTGAACAGGGACCTGGTCGTTTACGCCAGCGGCGAGCGGACCGCCGTTGAGACTTGCGCCCCATTGTTTGCGGACTTCGCCAAGAAGACCGCCTATCTCGGCGCGTTCGGCAATGGCAGCCGCATGAAATTCGTCGCCAACCTCCTGGTCGCGATCCACAATGTTGCCACCGCTGAAGCCATGGTGCTGGCGAGGAAGTCGGGGCTCGATCCATCGGACGTCATCGAGGTTGTTGCGCCGGGCGCGGGCGGCTCGCGCATGTTCGAGATGCGCGCGCCCATGATGGCCCGCGACGCGTATCTGCCCGCGACCATGCGCGTCGCGACCTGGAGCAAGGACATGTCGATCATTGCGCAGTTTGCCAAAAGTCTCGGCGTGGACACGCCCTGCTTTGATGCGACGCGTCCGGTCTATGACGAGGCGCTGCGGCTCGGACTTGGCGAGATGGATACCGCCGCGGTCTATCGCATCATCGCCAGCCACTCCAATTTGGGCGGCTCCGCGGCCTCTTAGGGCTGCTGGCAAAAAGGAGGCGGAGGCGTTGGCAGGCGCCTGTCCGTAACCGGCGTCACATTGCAAAGGCCCGGCGGGAGCTACAGATTAAGGGGGTCACCTGAGAGACGCGCGCGATGGCCGGCACGTCAATAGCATTCAGGATCCTGTTTCCGTCTCCGTACAGGATCGAGCTTTCCAAGCTGCATCAGCAGCTCGAGGAAGCGCACCGCGCCTGGGCGGTGGAATGGAAGGCGCGGCAAGCGGATTTCGTGATCGAGAACATCCGCTTCACCCATGATCCGCTCTGGAATAAGCGGCTATTCAGCCTGCAGGCTGCGCACGACGGCGAGACCTGGCTCTGGCGCGCCACACATATCGTCTTTATATCGGGCGGCGTGTCGATCTGAGGCGCTGGCGGACCAGCGCCTGATCGACGGCGCTGGCCGGGCTAGAAGAAACCCCAGCTCAGATCGAGACTGTAGGTTGTGGTGGCGATCAATGCGAGGACGGCCATCATGCTGCCAAAGATAAGCTCAGCACTGGGCGATCCAACCTTGATCCGGGTGACGGTCGTGGGGGAAACGATCTCGGCAACTTCACTCATTACGCATGTCTCCAACTGCCCTGAGGCTGGGTAAACGTCCAAAACAACCCGCCGATTTCGGAAATGTGGCAAACTCACAGCCACATTTGAATTCGACGGAACCGAATCATTGCCGCGCTTTGTGCACTCTTTGCGGCGGGACAAAGACGGATTCAGGATGTTTGATCGGGATTTTCGCGATTAGGTTGAGCCCGAACGCCGCGCCATTGCGCGCAGGCGGTCGCTTAGAAAAATCCCGAACTCACATCGAGGCCGTAAGTCGCGGTTGCGAACAAGGCCACGACCAGCATGATGCCGCCGAAAACAACGTCGGCGCCGAGCGTTTCGCCGTCGATCCGTCGTCCTGTCGTCCGGAAAATCACTTGAACAATTGCAGTCATGAAATCGTTTCTCCAGATCTGCCCGTTTGCCGGGCAGATTCTACAATTTTCCCGACAGGCTCAGACGATGAATCAACTGACGCGCGCAATCGGGTTCACGGGAGCGCGTTGTGAGCGCCGATTGTTTTCGGCGTTCTTCGCGCTCTCGCAAAAATGGTTTCAGGCCTGTTTCGCCGGGGCCTTGGCAATCAGGCCCAATTTGTGGCCGAGCCATTCCGTGGTCGGCGCCTGGATCAGGATGGTCATCAGGATCGTCACAAAGACCACGGACGCAATCAGATGCGCCTGCGGCGCCTTGTTGCCGAGCAGGAGCCCGGCGAGCGCGGCCGGAATGACGCCGGTCTCGCGGGTCCAGCACATGAAGAGGAGCTCTGACAGGCTCCAGCGCGCACGGCGGTCGGGCAGGGCGCAGACGAACACCGTGATCGGCCGTGCCACGAACATCAGGATCAGTGCAAGGCCAACGCCGCCCTCCCAGTGGCGCGCCATCTGGATGAAATCGAGCTGCGCGCCGAGCAGGATGAAGATGAACAGGCGCATGATGAACGCCGTGGTCAGCACGAACTCGTTCAGCTTTTGCGCTTCGTCTTCCTCCATGCGAAAGCCGAACTGCTCCTTGTTGCCGAGCACGATGCCGAACACGAACACCGCCATGAAGCCCGAGGCCTGCAGGCCACTCGCGGCGAAATAGGCGCCGATCACGGCGACCAGCGTCACCACCGGTGCGTATTCGGCGAGCACCGCCCAGCGCTCATGCGCAATCAGCAGCGCTGCGAGATAGCCGAGTGCCACGCCTGCGGCGATGCCGATCGCAGCCTGCTTGATGAGGTCGACAAGCGCGCCGGCAAGCGAGAACTCGGCGCTGCCGGTTGCCACCGCCAGAACCGAGAAGGTGAGGATCGCAGCCATGGCGTCGTTGAAGGCGGATTCGCTCATCACGGTCTGGGCGACGCGCTGGGAAATCCGGATCTGGCGGAAGATCGGCACCAGGGTTGCCGGATCGGTCGAGGCGATGCAGGCGCCGAGCAGGAGCGCAAGGACCGGTGCGAGGCCGAACACAAGATGCGCGGCGAGCGCGATGATGCTTGCGGTGATCAGCACGCCCAAGGTCGCGAGCACCACGATCGTGATCCAGACTTGCTTGAGCACCGGAAGCCTGAGCGCGGCGCCGCCGTCGAACAGGATGTAGCTCGCGCCGAACAGGAGGATGATCTGGTTCAGGGCGGAGTCCGCGGCAATGTCGATCAGCGTCAGACCGTGCGGTCCCAGGCCAATCCCGGCGAGCAGGAAGACAGCAATGTCGGGAATCCGGATTCGCTGCGCCACGAACCCTGCGACCGTGCCGATCGCAAGGATCAATCCGCATACGAGCAGCGTGTGCTTGGCGATCTCGATCGAGGCAGAAGTTTCCACGCGTCTATAAATCCGAACGAGCGAGAAAGGTGCCTGTGCAGCAAAGCGCCATCAGCCGAGCGCCCTTAACCAGGCGCCGATCTCGCTGATGGCGACATTGGACTGCTCCAAGAACTTGCCCATGGTGAAGAAACCGTGGAACTGGCCGGGGAAGTGGCGATATGTCACAGCAACACCGGCGTCCTTCAGGCGCTCTGCATATTCCGCACCTTCATCCCGCAGCGGATCGGCGCCGGCGGTGAGCACGTAGGCCGGCGGCAGGCCCGCGTGATGTTGCGCGCGCAGGGGCGAGGCGCGCCAGTCATCGCCATCCCCAGGACCGTTCAGGTAGTGATCGCGGAACCAGCGGATCACGCTGTGGGTCAAGAGCACCGAGGTTTCGGGCTCACTGTGTGAGGGATGGCGCATGGCAAAATCGGTTGCCGGATAGACCAGCAGCTGGCCGGCGAGCGCGGGTCCGCCGGCCGCGCGTGCGGACAGCGCCACGACCGCGGCGAGATTGCCGCCGGCGCTGTCGCCGCCGATCACAAGCCGCGATGCATCGATGCCGAGCGCGGCCGCGTTGCCTGCGATCCATTGTGTCGCGGTCACCGCGTCCTCAACGGCGGCCGGAAATTTGTGCTCGGGCGCCAGGCGGTAGTCGACCGCGATCACGGTCATCTCGCCCTCATGCGCAAGCTTGCGGCAGGCGACGTCATGGCTGTCGAGATTGCCGATCACCCAGCCGCCGCCATGAAAGAACACCAGCGCCGGCGCAAGGCCCGCTTTGTCGCGACGCTGCCTGGGCGTGTAGAGCCGCGCCGGGATTGCGCCATGCCCGGCCGGGATTGCGAGCTGGGAGATGCCGGCAAGCTCCGGCGGCGTCGGGCTCGCGGCGAGGCAGCCCTTCAGATAGAGCTCTCGGGCCTCCTGCGGCGTGACGGTCTCGTAGGGCGGCCGACCGGCCTCCTGGTAGAGCTTGTAGACGACGGCGGCATCGGGATCGAGGAGGACGGGCATTTCCGGGGGACCTGTCGGTATTGTTGTTGTTTGCGACGTCATTCCGGGGCGATGCGGTAGCATCGAACCCGGAATCTCGAGGTTCCGGGTTCGGTCCTTCGGACCGCCCCGGAACGACAGCTTTTGAGAACGGAGCGACTATCCCATCCGGAACCGCGCCTGGCCAGTGGGCGAGGCGGGGAGCGGCCCTTTCCCCGCCGTATTCGGCGTGTTAACCCGGCAACCGGCGAGCGGCGGCTGGTCATGTACCCCTGTACAATGACTTTAAGCCAGATTCCCTGGAGCCTGATTCGCTTTAGAGCTATGCCGCGCGAAATGTTTCGAACCATTGCCTGGACCGGCTTTGCGGCTCTGTTTGCCGCCGCTGCGGTCCCGTTTGCGCCGCCAGCGCAAGCTCAGATCGGGACCATTTTCTCCGATCCCGCGCCGCCGCGCCCGCCGGGAGGCATTCCCCGTGGCCAGCAGCAGGCTGCGCCGGATGACGAAGAAGAGATACCTGAGCTGCCGCCGGGCGGCCGGGTGCTGCCGGCCCCCAACCGCGCCTATCCGGGCCAGCGGCAGGGCAATGCGCTGCCGGGTCCGGTGCAGTCGGAGCCGCTGGCGCCGGTGCCGGGGACGACGGTCGTGCCGCAGAATGGGCAGCCGGGGCAAGGACGGCCCGGAATCGGTCAACCTCCAGCCGGTCAACCGCCCCAGCAGGCCAATGTGCCTCCGGGCGCGCCGCCAGGCCTGCCGCCAGGACAGCACCTGCCGCAGGGCGCACCGCCGCCCGCAGCATCCCTGCAGCCAGGCGATGAGGTTGTCACCGAGCCGCCGGCGCAGAAGATCATCAACAAGAAGGCGAGCTTTGCAGGACTGGACAAGATCACCGGCCGCATCATCAATTTCGACGAGGACATCGGCGAGACCGTGCAGTTCGGCGCGCTCCGGGTGAAGACCGATGCCTGTTACACCCGGCCAGCGACGGAAGCCGCCAACACCGATGCCTTTGTCGAGGTGGACGAGATCACGCTCCAGGGTGAGGTGAAGCGGATATTCTCGGGCTGGATGTTCGCCTCAAGCCCGGGCCTGCATGCCGTCGAGCACCCAGTTTACGATATCTGGCTGACCGACTGTAAGGGGCCCGAACAGACCGTGGTCAGCGCGGCCCCCGCCGCCGATCAGCCCAAACCGGCACCCGCACCGTCGCCGCTTGCGCAGAAGAGGCCTCCGGCGCCCAAGCAGCCGGCCGCGCCACGGCCGCCGCCGCTACAGCAGTCCCAGCAGCTGCCGCCGCCACCGCCACCCCCGCAGCAGCAGCCGCAGGGCGGAGGGTTGTTCGGGATTTTCAGGTAGTGCTCCACTGTCATTCCGGGGCACGCGAAGCGTGAACTCCGGTGCGCAATTGCGCACCTGAGAATCTCGAGATTCCGGGTTCGGTGCTGTCGCACCGCCCCGGAATGACGGCGCCTAGCATCAGCAGCTAGCTCCGGGCCGCGATGATCGCCAGCGCTTCGGCGCCGGTGACCGGCCGGTCCATAGGCAGTCTCTCAAAATTCGCTGCAGGACCGAGCAGGGCCTTGTCGAGCAGGGCGGTGTAGCGGCGACGCGGGATTTCGACTGCGCCGAAGGTCCGCAAATGCTCGGTAACATATTGCGTGTCGAGCAGCTCGAAGCCGCCGGCGATCAGCCGCGCCACCAGATGCACCAGAGCCACTTTCGATGCATCGCGGGCGCGGTGAAACATGCTCTCACCGAAAAAGGCACGCCCGAGGCTCACGCCATAGAGGCCGCCGACCAGCTCGTCCCCCTGCCAGGCCTCGACGCTGTGGCAATGGCCGAGCGCATGCAAGCCGCCATAGAGATCGCGGATGCGTTTGTTGATCCAGGTGTCCTCGCGTCCTTCCTGCGGCGCCGCACAGCCGGCCATGACGGCCTTGAAAGCGGTGTTCACCCTCACCGTGAACAGGTCCGAGCGCACGGTGCGGGCAAGGCGCGAGGCAATGCGAAAACCATCGAGCGGGATGATGCCGCGCTGTTCCGGCTCGACCCAGAACAGGCTCGGATCGTCGGCACTCTCGGCCATCGGGAAGATGCCGCAGGCGTAGGCCCGGAGCAGCACTTCGGGCGTGATCTCGGAGGAGGCGGAGTCGCGGGAGGCCATGGTCGCAAGCATAGCAGGCCGACGCCGTTCGCGCGATGGGGCTCGCTCGGTTCGCGCGATGCCGCTACTTCGCCGCGGTGCTGGCGGATTTTGCGGAAGGCGCCTTGGCGCGGGGAAATCGCAACACGATCCGGGTGCCGGCATGATCGGGATCGCGCGTCACACTTGCCTCGAGCTTGGTCGCCATGGCGCTGACGATGCGCTGGCCCATGCCGGTCGAGCGCGGATCGGATTTACCGTTGTCGCCGACACCGTCGTCGGCAATCGACAGCGCAAGCTCGTCCGCTTCGGCGCGCAGATCGACATGGATCGGGCCGGAACCATCGGGATAGGCGTATTTCACCGCATTCATCACCAGCTCGTTGACAATGATGCCGATGGCGACAGCCCGGTCCGGATCGATCTCGATCGGCTCGGACGTGAGCGTCAGCCGCGACATCCGGTTGCCCTCGGCCGAACGGCGCAGGTCGTCGAGCAGCGATTCCAGGTATTGATTGAGCACGACGCTCTTGAGGTCTTGCGAGGTATAGAGCCGTCGATGCACCTGCGCGACCGCCGCGACCCGTCCCATCGCATTGGTGAGCGCCGCCTTGACGTCCTCCTGCGCGGCCGAGTTGGCCTGCAGGTGCAACAGCGAAGCGATGATCTGCAGCGAGTTGCCGACGCGGTGATTGACCTCGCGCAACAGCAGCTCGCGCTCGGCGGCAAGCGCCGCAAAACGGTCGCGCGAGGCGTGCACCTCGGCCTCGGCCTCGTCGCGCGCCTTCTGCAGGCGCGCCTGCTTGAGCGCGCCGCCGGCGGCGACGTGCAACAGTGGAACGAAATCGCCCTGCACGTCCTTGACGAGATAATCGGCCGCTCCGGCCTTCAGTGCGGTGACCGCGATCGAGGAATCCTGCGAGGCCGTCACGAACACCACCGGCGGCGCGTCGGGGATCGCCAGAATCTTCTCCAGCGTCTCGAGTCCATCGAGCCCGGGCATGTATTGATCGAGCGCCACCACGTCGACGCCGCCTTGTGCGATGCGTGCAAGTCCTTCCTCCCCGCTGCGCGCCTGCAGCACCTTGAAGCCGAGTCGCGTCAGGCCGCGATCGACCAGGCGCGACAATGCCGCGTCGTCGTCGATATAGAGCAGCGTCGGCGTCTCCACGTTCATCTTGGAGTTCGTGTCGGCGTTCATGTGACCGCTGGCGGGACCTGAATGACAGAGAAAAAAAGGCCGAGCTGCCGGATCGCGTTGGCGAAGCTCTCGTAGTTCACGGGCTTGGTGATGTAGACGCTGCAGCCGAGTTCGTAGCATCGCTTGATCTCCTGGGCGTCGTCGGTCGTGGTCAGCACCACCACGGGCGTGCTCCTGAAATGCTTGCTCTCCTTCAGCTGCCGCAGGATCTCGGTTCCCGTCATATCAGGCAGGTTGAGATCGAGCAGTATCAGAAGCGCATGTCCCTTGTGCGCGAAGCCGTCCTGGGCCTGCTCGAACAAGTAGCTCAGCGCATCTGTACCATTTCTGAACGGCACGATCTGATTGTTCACGCCGGAACGGCGGATGTTCCGTTCGATCAGGCGGGCGTGGCCTTCGTCGTCCTCGATCATGATGATAGTGACGGGTGTTGTCATGCGTCCTGGTTCCGCTTGTTGCTGTTGGTCCAATGCAAGGGGAGCGTGATCGTGAAGGTCGAGCCGTTGTTCAGCTCCGAATTCACCGACATCGTTCCACCCAGCCGGCGCACCAGCGCGCGTACATGGGCGAGCCCAATGCCCTGGCCGGGCTTGTCCTGGGCTCCCGCGCGGCGAAACAGGTCGAAGATGCGCTTGTGATCCCTGGGATCGATGCCGCGGCCATTATCGGCAACCTCGAAAATGGCAAAGCCCAGCTTGGTGCGCCCCTGGATCGAGATGGCGCCCGGAACTCCCGGTTTCAGATATTTGATCGCGTTGTCGATCAGATTGGAAAATATCTGTTCCAGCGCAAGCCGGTCGCTGATCACATTCGGCAGGTTCCCGATCTCGATTCTCGCCTCAGCTTCTCCGGCCTGATGCGCGACCGTTGCAATGACGCCCTCGATCAGCTGGCGCGTGTCGATCGGCACCGGCTCGAACTGGCGGCGGCCCTCGCGCGTCAGGTTCAGGATGGCCGATATCAGCCGGTCCATTTTGCCGATCGACGACTTGATGAACGACAGCGCCTCGGAAAAATCCTGCGATAATTTCTGGTCGGCATCGTCAAGCGCGGGACCGCTCTCGACCGCAAAGACCGGATCGGGCGAAGTGCCGGCGGCGCGGCCGAGCTCGGCGATCCGCCTGAAGATGTCGCCGCGCAACTCCTCAAGCTCGCTGGTGAACCCCATGATGTTGACCAGCGGCGAGCGCAGGTCGTGGCTGACGATATAGGCAAAGCGCTGGATCTCGTCATTGGCTTCGCGCAGATCGGCCGTGCGCTCGTCCACGGTGGCCTCGAGGTTGAGATTGGCATCGCGAAGCGCGGCCTCCGCCTCGTCGCGCGCCCGCGCCGAGCTGCGCAAGAGCGCGATTGAGATTCCGGCGAAGGCGACGACAAGACCGGATCCCGTGATGGTGACCAGGGATGAAAGCCGTTCCGTACGCTCGGCATTGCTGCGGCGGAGGTCGAGCAGGCGGCGCTCCTCCGCGAGCATGGCGTCCGCAAGCTTCCGGATGGTCTCTGCAGTGTCGGCGGTCGCCGCCGTCCGCAGCAGCGCCGCTGCGCCCTGCGTATCGCCGCGCTTGACAGCGTCGACCTGCCTGGCAACGCGGCTGAGATGCGTCTTGATCGTATCGCGCAGTCTGGAGATATTGGCCTGTTGCAAGGGATTGTCCGCGGTGAGGCTCTCGAGCCGGTCAAGCTCCGGCGGGATGGCGGCCAATGCGTCCTGATAATCCGTCAGAAATTCCGGACCGGACGTCAGCAGATAGCCGCGGGCCCCGCTTTCGGCGCGGCGCACTTCCAGGAGCAGCGCGTTGGTCTGGTTTTCGACCTCGATGGTATGGATGACCCAGTCGCTGTCGCCGCGCGCCTTGCCGACCAGCAGCACGGAAGCCGCACTGATCGCCACAAGCACGAGAAATCCCGCCGCGAGCAGCAGGATCTGCAACAGCGCGCGCCTGTGCCTCCGTTCAGGCGTTACCGCCGGATTGCGAGGTAGCTGATCGATATCGACGTCCCCCCGAAGCGATAGTCTCTCAACCCAGAACAACGCTTCGAACGGAAACTGGTTCCCGGCCTAGCCGGGCTGTTGGCCGGCGAGGTACTGCTCGAGCCAGTGGATGTGATAGTCGCCGTCGATGATCGCGGGCTCCCGCACCAGGGCGCGGAACAGCGGCAGCGTGGTCTCGATGCCGTCGACAACCATTTCGTCGAGAGCGCGTCGCAGCCGCATCAGGCATTCGCCACGGGTCTTGCCGTGCACGATTAGCTTGCCGACCAGCGAATCGTAGTAGGGCGGGATGACATAGCCCTGATACACCGCTGAATCGATCCGCACCCCAAGCCCGCCGGGCGGGTGGTATTGCAGGATCTTGCCGGGCGAGGGACGGAAGCTGACGGGGTTCTCGGCATTGACCCGGCACTCGATGGAGTGGCCGGTGATGGTCACCTCGTCCTGTTTGAGCGGCAGATCGCCGCCGGCGGCGACGCGGATCTGCTCAAGCACGAGGTCGAGCCCGGTGATCATCTCGGTCACGGGATGCTCGACCTGGATGCGGGTGTTCATTTCGATGAAATAGAACTCGCCGTCCTCGTAAAGGAATTCGACGGTGCCGACGCCGAGATATTTCATCTCCTGCATCGCCTTCGCGACCGTCTGGCCGATCCTGGCGCGGGCCGCCGCCGTGATGACCGGGGAGGGGCCTTCCTCCCAGACTTTCTGGTGGCGCCGCTGCAGCGAACAGTCGCGCTCGCCGAGATGGATCGCGCCGCCGCGGCCGTCGCCCAGCACCTGGATCTCGATGTGGCGCGGCTTCTGCAGGTATTTTTCCAAGTAGACCGAGGCATCGCCGAAGGCGGACTTCGCCTCATTCGCGGCGGTGGTGAGCGCCAGCGCAAGATCGGCCTCGGTGTGCGCGACCTTCATGCCGCGTCCGCCGCCGCCGGCCGCTGCCTTCACCAGCACGGGAAAGCCGATCGATTTCGCGATCGCCATCGCGTCCTGGTCAGGGGTGACCGCACCGTCGGAGCCGGGCACCACGGGAATTCCGAGCTTCTTCGCGGTCTTCTTGGCCTCAATCTTGTCGCCCATCAGGCGGATGTGCTCAGCCTTGGGCCCGATGAAATGCAGATTGTGGTCGGCGAGGATTTCAGCGAAGCGCGCGTTTTCCGACAGGAAGCCGTAGCCAGGATGCACGGCCTCGGCACCGGTGATCTCGCAGGCCGCCAGCAGCGCCGGCACGTTGAGATAGGAATCCTTCGACGGTGGCGGGCCGATACAGACGCTCTCGTCCGCAAGCCGCACATGCATGGCGTCGGCATCGGCGGTCGAATGCACCGCGACGGTGTTGATCCCGAGCTCCTTGCAGGCCCGCAGGATGCGCAGCGCAATCTCGCCGCGATTGGCTATGAGGATCTTGTCGAACATTGTGCCCTTCGTGAGGGGCGAGTAGCGAATAGGGAGTAGCGAATGGAGGAGAACACCATTCGCTATTCGCTATTCGCCATTCGCCATTATTCGATAATCACCAGCGGTTCGCCGAATTCGACCGGCTGGCCGTCCTCGACAAGGATCTGCGTCACGGTGCCCGCGCGCGGCGACGGGATCTGGTTCATGGTCTTCATCGCTTCGATGATCAGAAGCGTCTGGCCCGCGGTGACCCGCGATCCCACCTCGATGAACGGCTTGGCGCCGGGCTCCGGTGCCCAATAGGCGGTGCCGACCATAGGCGAGGGCACCACGCCCGGGTGCTTTGCGAAGTCCGTTTCAGACGCGGCCGCAGCGGGGGCCGCAACGCCGGCGAGGGGCGCCGCAGCTGCACTCATTGCGACAGGGACGGAGGCCGCGATGCTGATGTTGCGCGCCACCCGAAGCCGCAAGCCGGCACGCTCGATCTCGATTTCGCTCAAGCTCGTCTCGTCGAGCAGGAGGGCGAGCTCGCGGATCAGCGCGCTGTCCTCGCTGGAAAACTTTGCGGCTACTTTCTCGTCCGGCTGGCGGGCCATGATCCTAAATCCAAGATTCTCTGTTGCGTGGGCGAGGGGCCTTCAGGCCCTGCTCGCTGCGTTGGCCTTGATGCGGGCAGCAAGGCCGGTGATCGCGAGCCGATAGCCGTCGATGCCGAAGCCGCACAGGCTCGCAAAGGCGGCGCGGGCGGTGAACGAGTGATGACGGAAGCTCTCGCGTGCGTAGACGTTGGAGATGTGAACTTCGACGGTCGGAATCTGCACGCCGACGATCGCGTCATGCAGCGCAATCGACGTGTGCGAATAGGCTCCCGCATTGATGACGATGCCGGCCGCTTTTCTGGCGTGCGCTTCGTGGATGAAATCCACCAGCTCGCCCTCGCGGTTGGACTGCCGGCAGTCAGCCTTGAGGCCGAACTGCGTCGCCGCCTCCACGCACAGCCTCTCGACATCGGCGAGCGTGGCATGGCCATAGGTCGCGGGCTCCCGCGTCCCCAACAGGTTGAGGTTCGGGCCGTTCAGGACATAGATCGTCTGGTCGGTCGTGTTGGCCATCCCATTCCCGGCAACAATCGCGAGAGGTGGCGGCCCTTATAGGTAACAAAGTTGGTGAGGGGAAGCCTAAACGGGGTCCAGAATGGGCCCCAAAGCCTTCATCCGGCTTGGAAAAAGCTCAGCAGAACCAACGGAAAACGCTTGGATTAACCAAGCTTTGTGGACAAGTGCGGACGGTCACCCTGGTGCGGCCGCCCGGAACAGCAAAAAAGGCGGGCCACCTGGCCCGCCTTTTCTGGTCCGGTCGTCGAGACCTTACGCCTCTGGAACCTACGCCTCCAGAACGTCCACGATCTCGAGCGTACGCGGATCCACCACCACGATCTTGTCGCCGACCATGAAGAACTCATAACCGCGCCATTCCGGATAGATGGTCACGACTTCGCTCGGCAGCGCGACGAGGTGAATGCGGTCGCGTGGAACCCGGGTGCCGACAGAGAGCGAGAAGTCGACATTGTTCACCGGGGTGACGTGCTCGTTGCGGATGACGGTCGTGATCTTGGTCCGCTGCTCGGTCGAGAGCTTGGCGCCGGCGCCGGCCTGGCCAACCGTGGTGTTGGTTTCGCTGCGGCTCTGCGCGTTCATGTCGCGACCCTCGCGGCCTTCACGACCTTGGGCCTGCATGTTCTCGCGCTTGCCCTCGGTCTGCGCATTCTTCTCGTTTTCGCGGCTCTCGCCCCGGGCATTCTTCTCGTGCTCGCGGCTCTCGCCCCGGGCGTTCTTTTCGTTCTCGCGGCCCTCGCTCTTGGCGTTCTTCTGGTCTTCGCGGCCTTCCTTCTGCGCGCTCTTCTCATTCTCGCGGCCGGACTTGCTTTCCGCGGACTTGTTGGCATTGCGGTCCTCGCGGTCCTCGGCCTTCATCTTGCCCGACGCGCCCTTGGTCTCGTTCTCCGAGCTCATGCTCTTGGACTTCTGACCGGAGGTGCTTTCTTCAGCGCGCTGGCCCTGGCTGCCGGACGGCGACTTCTCGGACTTCATGCCCGCCGAGCCGCTCTTGCTGCTCTCGTGTTCCGTTGCTGCACCGCCACCGGCGCCGCCGCCAGCTGACGACGGAGCGCTCTGCATCTGTGCGCCGCCGGATTCGCGGCCACCTTGCGCGTTCGCGAAACCCGTCCCAGCGATCAGCGCAAGCGCAGCGACTGAGACCAAAAATCGATTAGTCATTCCTCTCTCCTCAAAATGTAGGCATTGCCCGCGCGATCAACAGCAGGCGAATGGAGAGGTTCCTCCTGGTGCGAGTTCGTTTTTTTCTGCGTGCGCCGGAACAAAACGAAAAATGGGCCGGCTGAATCCAGCCGGCCCATTTGACTTGCGTCCCGAGGTCGTGCTCAGCAGCTGGCCTTGCCGCAGCGTGCGATATCGATCTTTTCCTTGAGGCCGTCGAGCCCGACGGCGCCGACGACGATCTGCTTGCCGATCACATAGCTCGGCGTGCCGTTCAGCCCCATTTCCTCGGCGAGCTTCATGTTCTCCTCGATCGTCGCCTTGACCTCGGGGCTCGTCATGTCCTTCTCGATGCGCGCGGTGTCGTAGCCCGCATCCTTGGCAGCAGCCATGGCGCGCGCCTTATCGGCAGGCCCGCGACCGCCGAGCAGCTTGGTGTGGAAGTCGAGATACTTCTTGGGATCCTGCATGCGCGCCGCGATCGCGACCTTCGCGGCTTCCACCGATCCCTCGCTCAACACCGGAAATTCCTTCAGCACCACCTTCAGCTTGGGATCGTTCTTCATGAGGTCGAGCATGTCGGCCATGGCCCGCTTGCAGTAGCCGCAATTGTAATCGAAGAACTCGACAAAGGTGACGTCGCCGTCCTTGTTGCCGAGCGTGACCCCGCGCGGCGAGTTGAAGATCGCATCGGCATTCTGCGTGATCATCGCCTCATGCTTGGCCTGGTCCGCCGCCGCCTGGCGCTTGGACAATTCGTTCATCGCCTCCTCGAGCACCTCGGGGTGGGTGACGAGATAGTTCTTGATGATCCCCTCGATGTCGCTCTTCTGGGTGTCGGTGAAGCTCTGGGCCGAAACAGGTCCGCCGCAAAGCGCGAGCGCGATGAGGGCAGGGGCGAGCGAACGGATGAAACGCATTTTTTGGATCCTCTTTGTCGTGAACGCCGGCGTCCCGAATTCCTTCAAATCGAACTTTTCGAACCGAAGTTTTCGAACTCGACTTGGCGTCTTCAATATCTCAGGTTGATCTCAGCTTGGTTTAGATCGCGTGTAGCCAGCCTTAGTTGCCTTTCTGGCCAGGCATTGGCTTGGCCGAGACGATGTCGTCGGCCTTGACCCATCCGGGCGTGCCGATCGCGAAACGTGTTTTCGCCCGCGAGGCAAGCTCGCGTGCGGTCTTGTTGTCGCCGCGCAAAAAGGCGGCCTGGGCGGACGCAAGGTCAGCCTCCGCATAGTCTCCCTTCCGGCCATAGGCCATGGCAAGCTGGGTAAACCCGAGCGGCGCCTCGCTCTCGCGTCCGACCGCCGCACGCAGGATGGAAATCGCCTCGTCAGTATAGGCCTTGTTGTCGGTGGCGACCAACGCCTGGCCCAGTAACATCTCGATGAGCGGCGCATTGCCGGAGAGCTGCACCGCCTTGCGCAAGGGTGCGATCGCCTCCGTCGGATGGCCGCCCTCCAGCAGCGCCTGCCCGAGCAGCTCGTGGAAATACGCGTTGTTCGGCTGGGTCTGGATCAGCCCTTCGATCTGGCTCACCGCGCTGCGCGGGTCGCCGTGCAGATAGCTCGCGATCGCCCGCGCGTATCGCGCCGGCAGGCTGGTGTTCGAGGGCGGATAGCGGCGATAGACCGTATCCGGCCGCTCCATGAAAGCGGAAATCTTGGCCCGCACCATGTCGTGCCGGAACTGCAGCTCGGGCGGATCCTTCTTGTCCCAATAGGGGCTTTGGCGGGCGACCCCCTCGAGCGCCGCGACGCGCTCGGCCGGCATCGGGTGCGACTGCAAAAAGGGATCGGCGCCCCGTGCGGCGAACAGGCTGTCATTGGTGAAGCGCTTGAAGGTCTCGTACATGCCCTTGGGAGACTGGCCGGTTGCGGTCAGAAATTTCACCCCGGCGCGGTCGGCCTGGTCTTCCTGCTGGCGCTGATAGGCCAGCAGCGAATGCTGGATCATTGACTGAGGACCTACGACGGCCGCGGCGCCCGCATTGGCGAGGCCGTTACCGCCGCCGCTGCGCGCACCGGCCACCATGGCACCGGCGCCGAGCAGCATGGCGATGATCATCCCGGTCTGGGCCCGGGCCATCTCCTCGCGCATCTTTGCGAGATGGCCGCCCGCCAAGTGACCGGTTTCATGCGCAAACACGCCGATCAGCTGGTTCGGCGTCTCCGACTGCAGGATCGCGCCGTAATTGACGAAGATGCGGCGACCGTCGGCGACGAAGGCGTTGAACGAGGGGTCGTTGATGATGACGACGTTGATGTTCTGCTTCTCGAGCCCCGCAGCCCTCAGGATCGGCCGCGTGTAATCACGCAGGAGCTGCTCGGTCTCGGTGTCGCGCAAGGTCGACGGGCCCTTGCTCTCCTGCGCAAAGGCGGGCGCCACCGGACCAGCTGCAAGAGCTGCGGCCACGGCCATGGCAACAAGACCGGATGTCCTTTTCTTCAGTGCGAGGCGGAGCAGCATTGCGCGGTCTTTGTTGTGCAGCTGGCTGTGAGGCTTATCGATCGGTCTTTGGCAATTGGCGACGGGCCCGATACCGGCTATGCCCTAACAAGCCGCCGAATGCGGCTAGTCTGGGGCACCCCTCGCGGGTAGCGGGGTGCCTGCTCCCGCCGGAAACCGAGATAGCAGATATCGATGCGCGATGCGACAGTTCGAGACCATTTGGAACTCCTGAAAGCCGCCTCCGGGCGCAGCGATGTTCCGCCCTTCATGGTGATGGATGTGATGGCCGCGGCCGAGCGGATCGAGGCGGCCGGCGGCCATGTTATCCACACGGAAGTCGGCCAGCCCGCCGCGCCGGCCCCGAGAACGGCGATTGCCGCGGCCCACCGTGCGCTCGATGCGGCGCGAATCGATTACACCTCGGCCCTCGGGATCCTGTCCTTGCGCGAGCGCATCGCCCGGCACTACCGCGAAACCTACGCCTGCGACGTCGATGTCGGACGCATCGTGATCACCACGGGCTCCTCGGGCGCGTTCATCCTGGCTTTCCTCGCAATGTTCGAGCCAGGCGACCGCGTCGCGGTCACGGTACCTGGTTATCCGCCTTACCGGCACATCCTCACGGCGCTTGGCTGCGAGCCGGTGCTGATCGAGACCTCCGACGATACCCGCCATGCCCTGACCGGCGAGGCGTTGCTCGCCGCGCACCGCAAGGCGGCGTTGAAGGGCGTTCTGGTCGGCAGCCCCGCCAATCCGACGGGGACAATGATGTCGCGGGAGGCGCTCACGGGGCTGATTGCAGCCGCGGAAGGGGCCGGTATCCGTTTCATCTCGGACGAGATCTATCATGGCCTCGATTACGCGTTCCCGGCCGTGACGGCGGCCGAGCTGTCGCCGCATGCGCTGGTCATCAACTCCTTCTCCAAATACTTCTGCATGACCGGCTGGCGGGTTGGCTGGATGGTCGTGCCGGACGCGCTGGTGCGCCCAATCGAGCGGTTGCAGCAGAATCTCGCCATCTCGGTGCCGACACTGTCGCAGATTGCGGCCGAAGCCGCCTTTGACGGACGGGAGGAGATGGAGGCGGTCAAGCGCGGCTATGTGGAAAACCGCCGCATCCTGATCGAGGGGCTGCCACAGGCCGGCCTGACCAAATTTCTGCCCGCCGACGGCGCGTTCTATCTCTACGCCGACGTTTCCGACTTCACCGCAGACAGCTTTGCCTTTGCCAAGACCCTGCTGGAAGAGGCGCATGTCGCGGCGACCCCGGGCGTCGACTTCGATCCGATCCATGGCCGCAACTTCATCCGCCTCTCCTATGCCCGCTCGGCCGACGACATGCGCGAAGCGGTGGCGCGGATCGCGCGCTGGTTGGGCTGAAGCGGTTGCCGCCGTCAGGCCAGAGCACCGGCCTCAAAGGGCGCAAACGGCATTGACTCCGCTGCGACATTCGGCCTTGGGTGAACCAGGGTAGAGACGACCGGACAACGCTGCCACGGCGGCCGGTCGTTCAAGTCTGTGTTTGCAATTCGTGTTTGGGGGAGAAACGTTCATGGCAACCATCGCAACCGCGGCGCCGTCACGGGCGTCCCGTCCCTGGTACAAGATTCTCTACGTCCAGGTTCTTTTCGCGATCGTGCTCGGTGTCGTCGTCGGCTGGCTGTGGCCGACGTTTGCCACCAATGACTGGATTAAGGCGCTCGGCGACGGCTTCATCAAGCTGATCAAGATGGTGATCGCGCCGATCATCTTCTGCACGGTGGTGTCGGGGATTTCGCACATCCAGGATGCGCGCAAGGTCGGCCGCGTCGGCGTCAAGGCGCTGGTCTATTTCGAGATCGTCTCGACCTTTGCGCTGCTGATCGGCCTGATCATGGGCAACGTGTTTCAGATCGGCCATGGTCTTGCCGCCAAGCCCGACGCTGCGGCGGTTGCCCATTATGTGAAACAGGCGGCGGAGACCAAGTCCGTCGACTTCGTCCTCAACATCATTCCCGACAGCGTGGTCGGCGCGCTCGCGCGTGGCGACATTCTGCAGGTGCTGTTGTTCGCGATCCTGTTCGGCTTCGCGTTGATGGCAATGGGCGAGAAAGCCGACCGCCTGCGCGCGCTGATCGACGATACCGCCCATGCGGTGTTCGGCGTGATCGGCATTGTGATGAAAGCGGCGCCGTTCGGCGCCTTCGGCGCCATGGCCTTCACCATCGGCAAATACGGCCCGGCCGCGCTCGGCAATCTGATCGGGCTGATCGCCCTGTTCTATGTCACCGCCGGCCTGTTCGTGGTGATCGTGCTCGGGCTGATCGCGCGCTTTGTCGGCTTCTCCATCTTCAAGTTCATCGCCTATATCAAGGACGAGCTGTTGATCGTGCTCGGCACGAGCTCCTCGGAAAGCGCGCTGCCGCAACTGATGGAAAAGCTGGAGTTGCTCGGCTGCTCAAAGCCCGTCGTCGGTCTGGTGGTGCCCACTGGCTATTCCTTCAATCTCGACGGCACGAATATCTATATGACTCTGGCGACGCTGTTCATCGCCCAGGCGCTCGGGGTCGATCTCAGCTTCGGCCAACAGCTGACCATCCTGGTGGTGGCGATGTTGACCTCGAAAGGCGCGAGCGGCGTCACGGGTGCCGGCTTCATCACGCTGGCGGCAACGCTGTCGGTGGTCAATCCGGCGCTGGTACCGGGCATGGCCATCGTGTTCTCGATCGACAAGTTCATGAGCGAGGTGCGCGCGCTCACCAACATCACCGGCAATGGCATCGCCACGGTGTTCGTGTCGTGGTGGGAGGGCGAGCTCGACCATGCCACGCTGCAGACCGCGCTGAACCGGCAGATCGATCCAAGCGACGTCGAGACGGCGGTCACGACGGGGTAGGGACGGCTGCACGATTCCACGCACTCCGTCATTCCGGGGCAGCCCGCAGGGCTGAACACGGAATCTCGCGCCACGAGCTCTGGATTCCGGGGTCGCTCGCAAGCGAGCGCCCCGGAATGACGAGGCCAGGGACAACAAAAAAAGCCGCCCGGTTTTGCCGAGCGGCTTTTTTGTTGATCGCTCTTTCTATTCGCGGTTGCCGAAGCGGCGTGACCACCAACCGGCGCGGCGGGGCTGGTCAGAGCTCGGCTCGGCTGCCGGAGCTGCCGCCGGGGCGTCCTGGACGGCGGCCGGCTCGGGCGCCTCGCTGTCCACCGCGGCAGGCGCGGGGGCCGGCTCGGCGCCCGACAGGAAGCTGACCTTTTCGCGCACGGTGGAGCGGCGCGGGGCCTTGTCCGTCGATTCGGTGCCTGCGGCTGCGGCAGTTTCGGCCTCCGGCGCGCTTGCGATCGCCACCGGCTGCGGCTCCGGCGCAACCGGCTCGGGCTGAACCTCCGGTGCGCTCGGCGGGGCTCCATTGCCGTCGAAATCCGCGACAGCCTCGCTCGCTTCGGACGCCGGCACCGGCGCGAACTCGTCGCCGATCGAACCGGCCAATCCCTCGTCCGCTCCGCCACCACCACGACGGCGCCGTCCACCGCGACGGCCGCGGCGGCGCGGCCGCCGTTCGCCTTGACCCTGATCTTGACCTTGATCGGCGCCTTGATCGGCGCGGGACTCGCCCGCCACCTCCTCGGATTCCTCGTCGTCGGCCTCGCTCTCGTCGAGCGAGCCGGCGGTTTGGCCATCGGCCATGGCCGGCTGCTCGGCGGCGAAACCGTCCTGCTCCTCGCGCGGCGCAGCGCCATGCGCTTGCGCCGGCTCGCGCGTTTCGCCACCCCCGCGGCCGCGCCGCCGCCGGCGCCGCTTGCGCCGCGGACCATCCTGCTGACCTTCGCCGTCGGCGGAAGCCTCCTCGGTGAGCCCTTCGGTTTCCTCGGTTTCGACCTCGGATTCACTCTCGATGTCGAAAGCTTCCTCGTCGTCGTATGTCTCCTCGGCCATTGGCGGTGGCGCGGCGGCCGCCTGCGCCGCGAGCAGCGCCTTGGCGGCTTCCAGCGTGTGCACCTGCTCGCCGCGATCGATGATGTAGGATTGCTGGCCGCTGACGGTCGGGTCCGCAATCACCGACAGCGAGACCTTGAAGCTGTTCTCGAGGTCGCGCAAATGGCCGCGCTTGTGGTTCAACACATAGAGCGCGACGTCGGTGCGGGTGCGCACCACGAGGTTGTGAGTCGCGCCCTTCATCAGGGTCTCTTCGAGGCCGCGCAACAGCTGCAGCGCGACCGAGGAGACGGAGCGGACATGGCCGGTGCCGCCGCATTGCGGGCAGGGCTCGGTCGAGCTCTCGAGCACGCTTGCGCGGATGCGCTGGCGCGACATCTCAAGCAGGCCGAAATGCGAGATGCGGCCGACCTGGATGCGCGCGCGATCCTGCCGCAGGCAGTCACTGAGCTTGCGTTCGACCGCTCGGTTGTTGCGCTTCTCGTCCATGTCGATGAAGTCGATGACGATCAGGCCGGCGAGATCGCGCAGCCGCAGCTGGCGCGCGACCTCTTCGGCCGCCTCCAGGTTCGTCTTCAGCGCGGTGTCCTCGATGTGGTGCTCGCGGGTGGCGCGGCCCGAGTTGACGTCGATCGAGACCAGCGCTTCGGTCTGGTTGATCACGATGTAGCCGCCGGAGCGCAACTGCACGATCGGCGAGAACATCGCATCCAGCTGGCTCTCCACGCCCATGCGCGAGAACAGCGGCTGGCCGTCCCGATACTGCTTCACCGCCTTCACATTTGACGGCATCAGCATTTTCATGAAGTCGTGCGCCTCGCGGTAGCCGGCTTCGCCGGCAACCAAAATCTCGTCGATCTCCTTGTTATAGAGATCGCGCAGCGAGCGCTTGATCAGGGAGCCTTCCTCATAGACCAGCGTCGGCGCCTGCGATTTCAACGTGGTGTCGCGGACCGTTTCCCACAGCCGGATCAGATATTCGAAGTCGCGCTTGATCTCCGGCGGGGTGCGCGAGGCGCCGGCAGTGCGCAGGATGATGCCCATGCCCTCGGGCACGTCGAGGTCCTGCACCACCTCCTTGAGCCGCGAGCGGTCCTGGGCGGAGGTGATCTTGCGGCTGATGCCGCCGCCGCGGGCGGTGTTCGGCATCAACACGGCATAGCGGCCGGCGAGCGACAAATAGGTGGTCAGCGCCGCGCCCTTGTTGCCGCGCTCTTCCTTGACGACCTGCACCAGCATCACCTGGCGGCGCTTGATGACTTCCTGGATCTTGTACTGGCGGCGCGGACGGAACGCGCGCTCCGGCACCTCCTCCAGCACGTCGTCACCGCCGACGGACTCGACCTGATCTTCCTCTTCGGCTTCCTCGCCGTCTTCGCCGTCCTCGTCGTCCTCCTCGTCTTCCGCATCATCAGCGGGCACCGGCAACTGCTCGCCGACCGGCGCAGCGTGCTCCCCCCCGTGCTCGTCGCCCGCAGTATGCGCGGTGTCGGCGATCTCGGACGTGGCCATGCCGTTCTCGAGGGTCTCGATCTCGTTCTTGGTGTGGTCGTGGACCTCGTGGACTTCGGGCGCCTCGATCAATTCGGGGGCCACAGCCGCCAGCGACGCCGGGACTTCGGGTACGGCCTCATGTTCATCCTGGTGCGCTTCATGCTCCGCGCGCTCATAGACCTCTTCGTCGGCGCCGTGCGCATCATGATGCTCGTCATCATGATGTCCGTCGTGTTGGGCGTGGATGTCCGTTCCCTGCTCGGCCTCGATCGGCTCGGGCGCTGCCAGACGCTCGCCCGCCTCGTCAAAGCCGTGCTCGGGCAAGTTGTGTTCGGCGTCATGCTCGGCGTCGTGATGTTCGCCGTGCTCGGCTGGCCGCGCCTCGCCATTGGCTGGCACGCCCGCCTCACGGCCCTCGACGACGTCGCTCCGGACACGGTCGCCGTGTCCCCGGCGGCGCATGTTGCGGTGGCGCGAGCGGCGGCGGCTGGAGCGGTTTTCGGTCTCTTCCTCGGCTTCGCGATGGGCGCGCTCCTCGGCCTCGATCAGCGCCTGGCGGTCAGCCACCGGGATTTGATAGTAGTCGGGATGGATTTCGGAGAAGGCCAGGAAGCCGTGGCGGTTGCCGCCATATTCGACAAAGGCGGCCTGCAGCGACGGTTCGACTCGCGTGACTTTGGCGAGATAGATGTTGCCGCGCAGTTGCTTGCGCTGGGCTGTCTCGAAATCAAATTCCTCGACGCGATTGCCGCGGACCACGACAACCCGGGTCTCTTCCGGGTGGGTGGCATCGATCAACATTTTGTTGGGCATCTTCAAACTCTTGGAGGCGGGGCGCGTGGATAACGGCAAGCGCATGCCGCGCCGCCGGGTGACGCGACGGTCCACCTGATTCGGGGGTGAGGGGAAGGCCGAAACGCAACCCGGGACGCCCTGCCGAGCCTTGCGGAGGAGAGCGACGGACGGAGCCTCGGCTCCGCATCGGCGCGGGTCTTCCACTAGCTTTGGTCGGCAACACAGTCTGGCGCATCAAGCGTCGGCCCGTCTGGATCAGTTGGCGGCAGAACGAGCCGCCTGGTCGGTTGCTGGAGGCCGCTTGGCGGCGCTGTCAGGCGCTCGCCTTGGGTCCATTGGGGCCCGTTGTCGGGGCTCCCGGTATCAAGCCATGCCGCAGTCCCGAAACAAAATTGCCCTGGGACTACCACCGCTCGGGCTTTTAGAACCGCTCCTCCGAATCGGCCGCGCGGCGCGCGCTGGCTTTATGGAGGGCGGACGACGCTGGAATCTTCAAAAAACCGAAGGTTCCGGCGGGCACCGGGCGGCTGAACACGACACAACTGGCAGTAATGGCCGTCAGCAAACGTTACATACGTGGATTGACGCCCCCGCGCAAGGGAGCGTCGACCGAGCGTCGCATGCCCGCCACAGTCCTCGTTATTCACTGGCGTCGTGTTAGGGGGTCGTTAACCGTGCGGTTCTATTGCGCTAAAAAGGTCCACTCGGAGGCGGGAGATTCGGTGGTTAGCCGCGCAAAACAGGGGCTTTTGCTGGTATTTGCGCTATTGTGCGCCGCGGCATTGCCGTGCTCCGATATGCGGGCGGCGCGTGCCGATGAACAGGCGGCCGTTTCCGCGCCGGTGACGGCACCAAGCCTTCCCATCGTCTCCGATGCCCGCCTGGCGGGCGATACGAACCAGACCCGATTCGTCCTCGATCTCGACAAGCCAGTCGCTTTCCGGGCCTTTACGCTGCCCGACCCGTACCGGATCGTGCTCGACATGGGGCAGGTCGATTTCCACCTGCCGACCGGGGCCGGTGTCAACGGACGGGGCCTCGTCAAAGCGTTCCGGTACGGCATGGTGATGCCGGGCGGGTCGCGAATCGTGTTCGACCTCACCGGGCCGGCGCGCATCGCCAGCGCCACTATGCTCGATGCCGCCAACGGCCAGCCGCCGCGATTGGTGTTGGAATTGGAACAGGTTGATCAGGCGACTTTCAACCAAACCCTGAGCCCGGATTTGCGGCCTGAACTGAAACCGGCGGTGGCGGCCGCGCCGCCTGTGGCCGTGCCCCAGACGGTTCCTGCCAAGCCGGCTGGGCCGCCGGATCCCCGGCCGGTTGTTGTGATCGACCCCGGCCATGGTGGGGTCGATAACGGAACGCAGTCGGGCGAAGAGGCCGAGAAGAACGTGGTACTTGCCTTCGGACTGGCGTTGCGCGACCGGCTCGAGAAAGGCGGCAAGTACCGGGTGGTGATGACCCGGTCCGATGACACATTTATCCCGCTCAGCGACCGCGTGAAGATCGCCCATGACGAGAAGGCGGCGCTGTTCGTCTCGATCCATGCGGATGCACTGCCCAAAGGCGAGGGCGATGCCCAGGGGGCGACGATCTATACCCTGTCCGACAAGGCCTCCGACGCCGAGGCGCAGCGGCTGGCGGACGCGGAAAACCGCGCGGATGCCATTGGTGGGGTCAACCTGACCGATGAACCGACCGACGTCGCGGATATCCTGATCGACCTGGCGCAGCGGGAAACCCGCACCTTTTCAAACCGGTTCGCCCGGATCTTGATGGGCGAAATGAAGACCGCCACGCGGATGCACAAGCGTCCCCTGAAATCGGCGGGCTTTAGGGTGCTCAAGGCGCCGGACGTGCCTTCGGTGCTGGTCGAACTGGGCTATGTCTCCAACAAAGGGGACATGGAGCACCTGATCTCGGACAGCTGGCGCGCCAAGACGG
>Ga0070741_10001293_pt1 | contig 78026 bp, 68 predicted proteins | sample Coa_R1_4_FD_66440 | JGI IMG/M metagenome (GOLD analysis project Ga0070741, IMG submission 66440) | Surface soil microbial communities from Centralia Pennsylvania, which are recovering from an underground coalmine fire - Coalmine... | ecosystem: Environmental > Terrestrial > Soil > Unclassified ...
GTGAACGTGAAAAGCGTGGATCGAATCATCTACTCCATTTTCCAGAGATTTACCCTGGAATGGAAAACCCGCACCCTCAAGCTATTTACACAAGCCGCGTGACATCACCGCGGCAACCCCGAAGGGCAAAATCATTTGAACCACGAAGGACACGAAGTTACACAAAGGAAAGTCTATCAGGCCCTTATGATTGTTCCTTATGGCTAAACGCACAAAGCAAGCCCGCGTCGTTTCCTCGCATGTCTCCTACAGTGGCCCGGTATTTTGGGTCACGACTGACGAGATAATTGAACCCACTGGCGTCCATACCAAGCGCGACGTAGTTCGCCATTCCGGGTCTGTAGTGGTTCTCGCGGTTGACGAAACCCAAGTGGAACCACGAGTTCTGCTCGAAAAACAATATCGGCACGCTGCCGGGCGATTCCTGCTCGAGTTGCCTGCCGGAAGAATTGACGAAGGTGAGCCCGCGCTTAAAGCCGCCAAGCGCGAGCTGCTGGAAGAAACCGGCTACTCAGCACAGCGCTGGGAACGCGTTCTGCATTTCTGGGCCAGCCCAGGATTTGTCGCCGAAGCCATGTCGATCTACCTCGCCCGAGGGCTTAAACCGGGGACTGCCGAGCCGGAAGACGACGAGGTAATCGAAATCCAGCTTGTTCCGCTAAAAAAAGCCGTATCCATGGTGTTAAAAGGAACCATCCAAGACGCGAAGACTATTGCCGGTGTGCTCTGGTTGGCTCAGCAGACCAGGAAAGGTTCCCGCAAGAACGCTATTCCAAAGGAGCGATGAGCTCTCCTTTCTTTGTCCGTCATTGACACTGCTCCCAACCGGACGCAAAATGGCAGCAAAATGGGCAGTGGCAAGCTCGGGCCGCTGTCCGGAGGAGAGTACGTGGATCGCTTGAAAGGTACAGTGAAGTGGTTCAATAACGCCAAGGGTTACGGATTTATTGGACGCGAAGGCGGACCCGACGTGTTCGTCCACTACAGTGCGATCAGCAGTGAAGGTTATAAGAGCCTGCAGGAAGGCGACATTGTGGAGTTCGAGATTGTACAAGGCCAGAAAGGACCACAAGCTGCGAACGTCACTAAAAATACTTAAATCTCGCAGCCCGATCTGAACGGCAAATCGCTCGCGACCGCCAAAGTCTGAGCGAATCATGCCCGTGACACTGGTGTCTTTTCTTGAATATGGGGCATGCTTGACCTCAATGCAATTACAACTTCCGAGTACAACTTTTACAATTCCGATCAATTTGGCTGATCTGCGCTGGCTATAATCTAGTCGGATGTCATCGATGCGAGCTGGCCGGCTGACCTCTCCCGGGATCCGGTACTAGCCCAGACCTCGAATTATGAAGTCTGTTCGAAACCCCATTCTGTGGTCGATTGCCGTTGTGTTTCTGCTGCTCAGCGGAATTCCGGCGGCCGATGGCCAGTTCCGCTGGCACATGCACAGAAAGCAGGAGATTGAAGTCCGCCTGATCGCCCTAGCGGAGGCATACCCGCGCTCTTCTGTCTTCGCGAATGATGAAGTATTTGTCGCCGAGCAGGAGCTGAGCAAAGAAGAATCACGATTTATCAAGCTGGTATACGACTTCCTACCTTACGAAGCTCCTCTGTCCGATTCCGGCCTCAATTATTCGTACGTTCACAAGGTCAATGCGGTCCGCGATTCCACGTGCGATGAAAGTCTCTGGCAGATGCGCTCGCTGATGCAGCAGAGAGCGAGGAGTGAACGGCCCAATTCAAAGTGGAAATACGCCGCCGAGAGCCCGATTTCTGACCTCGACCGGCGCCAGGCGCGGCTGCGCTGCTATCGGACGACCTCGGACGATTACGAACAGTCGTTGCACGAACCGACACGCGAGATTCCGTACTAGCTCACACCCGCGGAACGCTCTCCGCTTTGCCACTCCTGATGCTGCGCAATGCCGCGTCCAGAATTTCTTGATTTCGCCAGCCTTCCTCACCTGGAGCCGGAAATTGCCCTTTGCCTTCCATCCAGTCTGCAAAAGCATCCACCTGCAATGCATAGGCAAGCTGATTCGACAGCGTTTCGCGCTGAATAATCTTCTTCCCTCGTTTGAGTTGAATCTCGATTGGCTGCTCAACGTTGAGCGCGTCATCCGCCCAGAGCACTCCACCATCACCAACGATTTCGAGCGGCGTTCGATAATCTGCGCGATAAGAAACGGGGACAACTCCAATCGTGCCTCGCGAAAATTCCAGAGTTACCGCAGCGACCGACTCTACACTCCCCGATCGGTCGTCCCACGAGGCAGTAGCGCTCAGGCGAACAACTTCATCCTGCAGGATGAACCGCAGCGTGTCGATGCAGTGAACACCGATATCGAAAATCGGCCCTGCACCAGCGACGCTCGCATCGTACAGCCACTTTCTTGGATGCGACGGATCGCCTGGAAACGAAAATTCGGAGCGCGCAAATACGGGTTTTCCGATTGCCCCGGCAGCGACATGTTCCCGGAACTTCCGTACGCTTTCATCGAACCGAAATACATGCGCCACACCGAACAAGACTTTGTTGCGCTGCGCCGCTTCGACCATCTGGCGCGCTTCCGAGGCATTCATGGCCAAGGGCTTTTCGCAAAGCACATGCTTTCCAGCCTCGACGGCCGTAAGAACATCCGCAAGATGACAGGCATTCGGCGTCGCAACGAAGACCGCATCCACCTCGGGAGACCGCGACAATTCGGCAGCCGAATCGAACGCCAGAGAAATCTTATACGCGCGGGCTGATTCCTGAGCCTGAGACAAATTACGTCGCGAGAGCGCCGTCACCTTGCACTTCCTGGAAAGCGCAAAACCAGGCATCAGGCGCTTCACGGCGTGTAACCCGAAGCCAATAATCCCGAAGCGGACCATGTTCGTTCCGATTACCGTGTGACGGAAAAAGACCGGGGGGCGACGCTGAGTTGCAGCGAGTTCCCCGTGCTTGCAAGCGTGCCGTTGGTGTTTGCTGTGAATTCGGTAACAGAATTCGATTTCTGATTCACTACGAAAATAAACTTCGCAGTCGGGTCCACAATAATGGAGGATGGCTGGGTGCCAGTGCCAGCCGTGGAACTGGAAAGCGGGACCAACTGGCCGGTCGTGGTATCGAGCTGAAATTGCGATAGGTTCGTTGAGCCGAAGTTCGCGACATACACAAATGCACCCGTCGCATTGGTAGCAGCTGCAACTGGTGTCGTTCCCGTGGCAAAGGCCCCAGCGCCAAACCCGAGGCTCCCGTCAGGTTGAATCCGCAGCACGGTTACCGTATTTGTGGACGGATTCGGCACGTAGAGAAATTGTCCGTTGGGGTCGATTCCCACGTTGTTCCCCACGCCGCCGCTCACGACGAATGGAGTTCCGACCTGGGTCAGCGTCCCTGAGCTTACACTGAAGGCGTAAACCGCTGAGAAAGTCGGCACCGGCACATACAAGAAATCTCCAGATGCCGATAATGTGAGGCCCGAGGGACCGGCGGCAAGCAGTGTGCGGGAAACGAAGGTGAGCGCGCCTGAGTCTGCGATCGAAAATACCCACACATCCGTTGAGTTCTGATTGCCGACGAACAGGAATTTTCCGCCGCTATCCATGGTCATGGCTGCAGGAGATAAGCCGACGAGACCGGGCGCGGTCAAAGGGATGCGAGGCATTATCTCTGTTAAAGCGCCCGTCGTGGGGTTGATCTTGAAAACCGAAATGGAATCGATGTTCTGGTCAGCAACATAGACGAAGCGATTCGAGGGATCGACCACTACGCTGGAGGCAGAAGCCGCATTGTTGCCGTTGGTTTTTGCGACAAAGGGCGAACCAAATATCTGGGAGGCTGCACCATTGCTGGCGTCCATGCGAAATGCGTACACACCTTGGCCCGTTGCCACGTATGCGAACCTTAACTTCGGCGAGGAGCAGCCACACAAAATCAGTAAGGCCACAAACATGAACACGACCGCTGGTCTCAACGTCAGCGTTCGTTTTTTGGTTGGTCTTCCTGAGAATGGCATTTGAGCGATCTTTTGGTCAGTGTTTGCCAAACCTGTATATCAGACCTGTCGAGAGCCGAAGATTCTTCTGAGTGTTGTCAAAGGCCGAAGTGGACACCAGATCGGCCTGAACCACTCGCCATAGAAATCGGTCACCCAGTGGAAAATCCACTTCGCCGCCAACAATTATTGTGCGATGGCGGTCTGAAGCATGAACAAAAGTGCTTCCGGCTTGGCGGACACGCGTTTGCGCACCGCCGAAAAGCCCGTGACCAATGACGCGAAACCGGCTGAACTCCCAGGTGTATTGCGGGCCGACTGCGTAATTGTACTGTTCGAGCGGCGTAGAGTAATGCCCGCTAACATCTCCTGTGACCCCCAATCCGCGATAAATGTGCGGAATTGTTAGCGCGGCTTCCCAGCCGTTCATCTGAGTCCAGTTTTCGAAACCCAGATCTTTGCTTTGGAGACTCAGATGGGAATATCCCCCGAACACCTCAATCCCAGGAATCCATTTCGATTGTCCAGCGGCAAGGCCTGAGAGAAGAAATAATGCGGTCGACGCGACCAGAAATTTCTTCAAAGCTGGGATAAGACTCAGAGCTGCAAATCTGGTCTGGGCACGGGACCACCAGCGAATTGCCATCAGCTTCGGCTCAAGTCTCCTTAAAGTTTGAACAAGTACTATAGCAGTTCGGCTGGGAGTCGTTGTCTGGACTCAAAGAGAACTTTTGGGATAGATGCAGGCGCCGATTCCAGAGATGCCGCGCGGCAAACTCTGCCTCTTTTGTTGCAGAGCTTCCAATGGATGTAGCGAGGCTTTACCTCACCGCTAAAACCGCCGCGCCGACCATTGATTCGAAAATCTTGACGCCGTCGGTGCAGCCCAACACGGTTTCGCTCGCCCGCTCGGGATGCGGCATCATGCCCAGCACGTTTCGGCCGGCGCTACAAATTCCAGCGATGTTGTCCAGCGATCCGTTGGGGTTCGCTTCGGCTGTGACATCACCGGCTGGAGTCGAGTAGCGAAAAACAATGCGGTCATCACGGCGAAGTTGCGTCAGGGTGTCTTCGTCACAGAAGTAATTTCCTTCCATGTGCCCAATCGGAATGCAAAGCACGTCACCTTTGCGGCTTGCATTTGTAAAGGGAGTGTCCGGATTCTCAACTCGGATGTGCACTGGCTTGCAAACGTACTTCAGGCCTTCGTTCCTCATCAGCGCGCCCGGAAGCAACCCTGATTCACAGAGAATCTGAAATCCGTTGCAGATTCCTATCACCAGTCCACCGTCACCCGCAAACTTGCGGACAGACTCCATCACCGGCGAGAACTTTGCGATTGCTCCGGTCCGCAGGTAGTCTCCATAAGAAAATCCGCCGGGAACGATGATGGCGTCACAATTCTCGAGATCATGAGATTCGTGCCAGAGAAACGTCACTGGCTGCCTCATCACCTGCTCGACCGTCCAGTAAGCATCGTGATCGCAGTTCGAACCTGGAAAGATAATCACGCCAAATTTCATGAATATTCCTCAGCGGGAGGGTCGTATCTAGTCTATAACAGCCCGACGCGCGCTTTGGAGTTTCGTTGATGCGAGCCAAGAGGCGGGTACCTAGACGAATATCAATGCGCGGTATCAGCTGGAGCCCTCGATTGCGACCCCTCGGAGGTCGTCTCCTGAGCGGGAAGCGCAAGCTGACTTGAAGTACTGCTTTGCGATGGGCTGGTAAGGCTCGGTGGCGAGAGAATTTGGGAACGCAGTAAACCTTGTGCCGCAGGGGGGATGCCGCGCGCTCCCACAATCGCCCAATGCCAATCTTGAGCGTCAGGCGCCACTCGGTCGATCGGCGCATGGAAAATTGCCGTCGAATCGGGTCCAACACTTCCCCGAAGATGATAAAGCGTCATCGGATCGCGAACTTTCTGCGCTGAGGAGGCCTGGGTGGAATTCAAGGTGGCAAAGCGATATTCCGGTGGCGTGGCCTGCGCCTGCAGCCTCGTGATTCCTACAACCAGCTCTTTCACATCCCAGTGCGTCCCGTTGTGAACAGAGACTGCGAATTCGCCATTCTGAATCACAGCCGGGCCCTCAAGCTTTAGCACCTCATCCTGCGGCAGGTCCGTCGCAATGTATACCGTCGCAGTTGGGTTCACGCTCCTGGAATCAAAGGAAAGACTGCAACTTCCGTCGGGAGAGACCGTGGTGAAAATTCCGCTTTTGATCGATGAAACAGGCTTCCCTTCCAATCGCTCAGTCTCTGCCTTGTCCATCATCGGGACAAGATTGTCGTCATCGATCACGCTGGTCAGGTCATGAGGCTTGGAATTCCTGTAGGCACGGGCGATGTCGCCCAGTGGAACCTCGTCATCCTGGGCGTGAAGACATGACGAAATCGAAACCGCCAGGAGTACGGCCGTGATGTAGAAATACCGGAGCATGGGAGCCAGACCACTCCGGGTAGCTACGAGAAGCCATTTCGCAGGAGTGGGTAACCTAATTCTAGCGAGAGGAGTTCACGCGTAACGCAGCGATGGGACACCAAGGTAACGGCTATTCGTGCGGCGACGGCGCGCCCAGACGAAGAGGGGCACGCCGTCGGGTTTTAAAGCAGGCCAGAGGTTCGAAGTCTCGAAACCGGATCTTGCACCGGCATGGGCTCGCGCTTAAAAAGCCAGCGCGCCACCGCGAAACCAACCGCCACGTAGCAGACATAAACAAATTTCATCGCTCACCCCCGAAACCACGCGCACTCGCCTGCCACAGCGGGATCATTGCTACTTACCTTATCGGCGGCTACCCGGAAGGTCAATGACCCAAAAGTGGTGTTACCGTGAACAGAAGTAACGAGCCTGTTACCCGGAATGGCTTGGTGATCTTGTCCAGGAAAAACTGGGTGATTACGGTAATGCTGACTCTACATTTACTGTGAAGCTGATACGGTTTCAGTAATAGTCGCATTATTCGCCCAGATTTCGGGGCGAAACGCGGCTTTGATGGATCGAAGGCCCGGAGATTCGGCGCCAAGGCACAGCGTTCGCGCATTGCTGTTTGCTAGACTGGCGCTTGTCAATCGCGACCAATGGCAACCGAAACACTCTCAATATCCCGGCTTACGAGGCGAAATCCGCTGGCGGCCATCGGTTGCGTTTTCGTGGCTTGCTTTGTCATCTTTGCGATCTTCGCCCCCTGGATTGCGCCACAAGACCCTGCGCGAATCAACCTTGCCACACGGCTTGCCCCGCCTTCCCTGCGGGAGATGTTCGGATCGGACGAGCTTGGCAGGGATATCCTTTCTCGCGTCATTTACGGCGCACGCATTTCCATGCTGGTCGGCAGCTGCGTGGTTGCAGCATCGCTCGGAATCGGACTGATTGTGGGTTCAATTGCCGGATATTACGGAGGCCGAGTGGACCGCTTCGTGAATGTGGTGCTGATGAACGCGTTTCTGTCGTTCCCGGGAATACTGATTGCGATTGCCTTTGTGGCGTTCCGGGGGCCGGGAATCTTCAATCTGGTTCTGGCGCTATCGCTTGGAGGTTGGGTCGGCTATGCCCGGCTGGTGCGCGCTCAGGTTCTCGCGGCGAGAGAGAAGGAATACGTCGAAGCTGCGCGCGCACTCGGCGCAACGGATCTGCGAATCCTGGGGCGCCACATTTTGCCGAACATAATTCAGCCCGTAATCGTTCAGGCTGCAATCGGGATGGCGGGTGCAATTCTGGCCGAGGCCACGATGAGCTTTCTCGGATTGGGTGTTCCACCGCCGACGGCTTCCTGGGGAAGCATGCTCAACGATGGCCGCGCGCATTTATTCGATGCCCCGCATCTAGTGGTCTTCCCTGCCCTGGCGGTAATGCTCGCGGTGCTCTCATTCAACTTTATTGGCGATGCGTTGCGGGATTTACTCGATCCGAGATCGAGGATTGAGGCGGGACTGTAGATGAACGGCGCCGTCACGGAAGCTTTTGCTCTGGTTCCTATTCTGTTCGCCTGCGCCGGATGTGCTCAGGTACAAGCCGCTTCGACTTCGCATCATCAATCCAAAATTCAAGTTGAGCATGTTTCCTTTACTACCGAGGACGGTGCGCTCATCTACGCAGATCTTTATGGCAACAGTGATCGAGGCGTCGTGCTTGCGCATGGCGGGCGTTTCAGAAAGGAGAGCTGGGCAACGCAGGCGCAATCTTTAGTGACCGCAGGGTTCCGGGTGCTGGCATTCGACTTCCGCGGCTTTGGAGAATCGCACGGCCCCGGAGACTCGGACATGTTTACCGCGCCTATGTACCTCGATGTGCTGGCGGCGGTTCGCTATCTGCGAAGTCATGGCGCAAAAACGGTGGCGGCAATGGGAGGTAGTTTCGGCGGTGCTGCCGCGGCGGATGCATCGATTGCATCGAAGCCGGGTGAAATTAACCGGTTGATCCTTCTAGCGGCCAAGGGGAACAAGCCAGCATGGCAAATCAGGGTCCCACTGCTGGAAATAGTCGCACGTGACGATGCAAACGAGGATGGGCCCAGGCTGCCCCGCATCCGCGCATGGTTTGACAAAGCGCCACAGCCCAAACATTTGATTGTGCTTGACGGGTCAGCTCATGCACAGTTTTTGTTTCAGACGGACCAAGCTGACCGCGTGATGAAAGAGGTGCTCCGTTTTCTGAATGCCACCGCGGAAAATCCGGTAAAGCCCCGTTCCTGACTATTCCCTCAACAAATCCTCGAAATCCAACTCCAGCTCTTGCTTAACTTCGTGCCCTAGCGAATCCTCTTCCGGGTCGCGATACTCACAGACCCGCACACCTTGGGGGTCGACGGCTACATACGTCGCGTTGTCCTGTGTCCAGCTTCCGGTGTTGTAATACTCGACTCCGTCCTTTTGCAGTGTGAGCGCCTCGTGCGTGTGCCCGCAGAATATCCGCTGTGCGTCCCTACTCCTTCCGTGCGCAAGGGCTCCAGCTGCGACTTTCGCTGAAAGCCTGAGCCATCGACTATCGAACCGCTCCAGGAAGCCGATAACTCGGCGCTTGCCGAAGGCAAACTTTTGCAACCCCAAGTGAACGCCCGACAGAAAAGTGCTGATTACGCGATTGTGCGAAACGAACCGGTCGAACTGATGGCCGTGAATCGCGAGATGCCGCATGCCGCAATACTCCCATGCGTATTCCTGGTAAACACGAATGCCGACCAGGTGCGACATGACATCAGAGAGGCCGTGGTCATGATTTCCTTCCACCCATACGATTTCGATGTTGCGCTTGGGATTGGAAAGCTTTCGTATGTATCCCAAAAACTGCCAGTGCTCCTTTTTGAGACGACGGAAATTCAGGTCGGAAAAGATGTCGCCCAGCAGGATCAAACGATTGAACGACGCCGATTTCAGCATCCGCAGCGCAGCAGAGGCGCGGCTGACTTCAGAACCGAGGTGAAGATCGGAGAGAATGAGCGTATCGGCACAAATCATGCACCACCCAGTTCCGCGCGCGACATTATCGATGCTTCTGTCGCACGCTCGAGTGTGTTCTCGGTGAGGACGGGAGAAGTAAGACCCGCGTGGTGCGAGCTGTGCCGCGTGACGATTTCCTCCAGAAACTCGGGAATTTCCCGCAAAGCACGATTCGAATAGTTGCTGACATTGGCCCGTAGTTCGGCAAACAAGGCGGGATCGAGAAGCTCCTGAACGCCACTGACGATTTCTCGAAATCCCTTCAGAACAATTCCCAGACGATTTTCCGTGACCCACTGCGCGTTATAGCGTTCCTGGGGAAGGGTGCGGCCGTTGCATTCGACGATCACAGGCAGATGGAACTGCAGCGCTTCGCTTATGCTGCCCGGCCCCGGCTTTCCGATGAAGAAATCGGACAGCGACATGTAGTAGTCGACCTCTTGCGTAAATCCCTCCGCGAACACAGGAAAGCGCGACTTGAAGGCCTTGATTTCCGCCAGCAGCTTTTGGTTCTTCCCGCAGATCAGAATCAGCTGCAAGTTGCTCTTGGCAGCATCAAGCCGCTTGACGATGTCAAGCATGGTGCCCGACCCGTGACCGCCAAAGAGCACGATTCCGGTCGGCAAATCTGCATCAAGTCCCAATTTTTTTCTTTCTTGAACGCGATCTATCGAAGGCTTCTGGTAGAAGCGCGGCTTCATCACCATGCCTGACGCCAGAAAGACGTGCTCGCGATCATGCCCATGCTCAAATGCTTGTTGCTGCGCACGTTCTGTGCCGCAGACGAGGAATTCCGATTCGTGTTCGATCCAGAAATGCGGCGGATAATCGGCAAGGTCGGTCAGGATGGTGACAAACGGCGCTGCTGGAATTGTCTTGCGAACGCTTTCCGCCAGCGCGCGATTGAAATGAGGGATTACTGAGATCACCATGTCAGTCGGGTGCTGTTGCCAGTATTGGCGCAGCATCCTGACAGTCGGGCGGTGATATAGACGAATAATGCCCTGCAGCACAGGCAGAAGTTGGGGTGTCAGGCGAGTCCAGCCCTTTCGCAGAATCAGGTTGTAACCATCCTGAATGCGAATGCCGGTGGTGCGTCGCAGCAAATCCAGCCGGTCTAGCTCGTTCTGAAGATTCAGGAGCTCAACATTCCACGGCTGCGGCTGACTCTCGAGAACACTCTTGAGAGCTTCCGCGGCGCTGCGATGACCGCCGCCCGCATCGAAAAAGACGATCGTGAGTTTTCGGCCCATTGCAGATCCTAATTTCTGCGACCGTGGATGCCCACTTACCCACTTTCAGTTTGGCTCACGAGCACTTACAGCATAGTGAAAGCAAGATGAACGAATGATGAATTGAGAGTTACTAAAGGGGAACGCAACTGGCAGTTACCCGAGGGCAAGTCAGGAGTTAGCAGTTCCCAGAGCCTTCTCGAGCGCCGAATAAACTGCAGGATTTGTACACACCTCGTAGATCGCGTTTTCCGTCCACCGCACGAGCGTAAATTCCGAGGGCTTAACAATCGGAGCCTGCGTTACTCTGACGATTAAACGACGAAATATGTCGGCGCCAACAGGAACCAGTGCGCTCCAGAAGCGAACGTTTTCGTTGCCCCACAAGCGCGGGAATTCCAGCTTGCATTCCTCAAAGGAAATCTCCGCCCGCAACCGGTTAAAGGCTGCTTCGCTGATCCGAACTCCTCCTACGTTGTATTTCATGGACTCGGCTTCAGCGCCGTCGCTCGCGCGGAATTCGTAAACATTAAAAGGAGCGGACATGCCCTGCATGGCCTTGCGAATACGTTTGTCGCAGGACGACAATCGATCACTCTCATTCAGCGCATCGGAGATCATAATGCGATGCTCGCCATCCAGCAGGTACATGGGAGATGAATCCTGGAACGAAATGCCGATGCCCAACTCGAGTGCCGGCAGGCCGGCACGCTGCAGCAAATGGTTATATCCGCCCACGATTTCCATCATTTCGCGCGCAAGAACACAGGCGCGAGAGACCGAAAGCGCCGGATCACCTTCACGCTCCAATATGGCGAGAATGATGGCATCGCCTTCGACAAAAACCTTGGTTGCGCCATATTTCGAGAGCAGTTTGTTCACCGGATCGTAAAAATTCAGGCTGAAGTACGACGCCGGGTTCATATCGCGTTCAAGCAACGAGCGGGTCAGGCGCGACGAATCGCGCACGTCGGCTTTCAGGATCGCGTGCCGCAAGACAGGTTTGTCGTTCGAGCTTTTGCCCTCTTCGGGGAGCAGAAATTCATAAAGCGTGCCATTCAGGCTGGAAAGGTCACGCAATTTTTCACTGCTGATCAGGTTGACTTTGTCGAGAGCGCGATTCAGAACTTCCAAGCGGCGGCGGTCACGATGATACAGCAGGAAATCTCGAAGTAGTCGGGCTGCGATCTTTCCTCGTTGCGCGCCGCTGCACTGCGCAACTCGATCCGCCGCAGAATTCAAACTACGGCGTGACAGTTTCCCGTGTTCCTCGATCAGCTTCTCCACGCGGTCCCGCTCTTTGCGCAGCACCAGCGCATACTTGAGCTGCTGAGGATCGATCAGGGGCGTGAACTCGGGGATCAGCGACACGACTTCGTACGCCGCAACGGCAAGATCCAGCAGTTTCTCGCGTTCGAGCAGTTCAATCCAGAGCTCTAAACGGTCTTTGTACAGCCGTTCTGCGGGTTCTCCCGTTCCGACCAGCTCATGCGCATTCTCCGGAGCGTTCAGCCAGCTATCGAGCTGGTTCTCGTCTACTCCCTCGTTTTCAGGCGCAACCGTTTTCAAAAACTCGCAGGCCAACGCGCGAACGTTGCCGAACGAATCCGGGTCATTTTCAAAACCCCCGATTAGAACGTAATGTTCTGCGGCCAGGTAGGAGTCGCGACTCTCCTCAAGAAAAATAAATTGGTGCAGGAAGAGCTGGTAGTCAGAGTCGCGCTGTTCTCCGAAGAGCGAACGCCGCATTGTTGCCAGGCTCTCTCGCTCAATGTCCCTAAGCAGGCGAAACAGTTCCTGGCCCACGCGGCGAATGATGTGCTTCTTGGCGATCTGGAACGACGCTACGATTTCCCGATACTCCAACGCCTTTTGCTGCCGTACGCCTTCATAGCTCTTCAGGGTCGCGCGACAACGCTCGAGGGCCTTGCCATATTGCACATTCAATTCAAAACGAAGAAATTTGATGATGGAAGACCGCGCCAGCAGATCGATGGCCGGATTGCCCTCGGCTTTAGCGCGATTCAGCGCAACTTTGTGCAGCTCAAGCAGGACTGACTTCAGTTCCGGCCCCTTCTTTGCCTGCGCAGGCACGAACTTCGAGAACATGCTCTTGGAGGGAGGCTCGGCCGTCATTAGCCCTTCGATATTTCCATACTTCGCAATCAGCTTTGCAATGTGCGCGCCCGCTACAGTTGCAAACTGTGGACTCAGCCAGACATCGTGCCGCACATTGTCGATGCCCAGTTGCAGGCTCTCCAGCGAGAGCGCCGGAATATAGCTGGCCAGCTTCGGTGGCGGACACTCCACCTGCGGCCCAAGCTTGAGGATTGGAATACGCGGCATATTCTGATGTGCGAGCGAGCGTGCCGCAGTGGTGCGGAGGCGGACGCGCAACGGCCCTGAAAAGCAGCGTACTACGTTATGTACGGCTGGCCGATGTTACTCCGGTTATTGGACAATCGGACGCTGTACCTAAGGACTTGGACTTCCGCGCAAGTTTCTATAGTCGGCTCTGCCCGGCCCCGGTTACTGCTTCGTATCGAGAGGATGACCTGCCTTTTCGTAAAATTCCTTTTGCAGCCGTAAGCTTTCCTGGTCCGCCTTCACCGCGCGAATCGTCTCCGCGAGAGCCCCGATCCACCAATCCATTTGAAAATTTCCCAATTCGCGGGTAGCGAGCGAAGCATCGCCAGAATAGTGATTTGGGAACCGTGCATACCACCAGATGCCAGTGTAAACATCGTCGGGCAGATTCACGCGATGCTGATCGGCGCCTGACTCCGTCGCCGCACGGTCCTGATGCACGAGCTCAGGCCGCGAGACCATCATCTTCGAGGTTTCGCTCTGGCCGGCATGCATGTCGAGAGCATCTTTTCGGGGCGGGCCTCCGCTCGACGGGGTCCGCTCGTCGAATACATAAACAACATAGTCGTGCGGTTTCTCCAGCTGGCTCTGCGCAAAAAAAGGAAGTAGGTGCTCGTTTCCGCCGTGGCCGTTCGCGATGATTATTTTCTTGCAACCATTTCGTGCCATTTCATCTGTGGTCTCCTGCAAAAGCTCCAGCTGCAAATGAGGGCTGTAGGCGATGGTCCCAGGCTGATGGCGAGCTTCAAAGATCTGACCGAAATAATATTCCGGGAAGACTACCGCGTACTCTTTCTCAGCCGCGTGCAACGCGGCGTAGCGAACATCCAGCAAGTCTGTGCCCAGCGGAAGATGTGGCCCGTGTTTCTCCAGGATCCCAAACGGCAATACGCATGTTCCCTGTGACCGCTCGATGGCTTTCATAAAATCGCCGGCCGTCAATTCTTCCCAATGAACGGAAAGCTTGTCCTGCGCCATCGCATGTATCGAAGCAAAAATGAGCGTGATTAAGACTACTCGCACAGTCCGGGACATGAATCCTCCTCAGGCGGCGAATTCTAGCACTCCCGGACGCGTGGATGTCGTTGCGAAATAACCCTTATACCTTCAGTTACCGTGGTTACCAGTCGTTTTAATGAATTCCAATTTAGGATTGAACTAATCCTTCCGCGTCGCAGGGTCATAAGAGGACCAATGAAGAGACTGAGATTCATCGTTTCGCTCACGAACAGCGACAACGATTATCAGATCGAGCAGGCCGAATCAGCGCAAGAAACAGCTGGCCGTCTAGGGATCGAGACACAACTTCTGCACGCCGAAAATGATGCCATTCTCCAGAGCCAGCAGTTATTAAAGGTCATTCAATCGACCAACGAACCGCATCCGGATGGGATAATTTTCGAGCCCGTAGGAGGTACAGCCCTTCCGCAGGTTGCAAGAGCAGCTGCTGCAGCGGGAATCGGCTGGGTAGTTCTAAACCGCGAGGTTGAGTATATCTCTGAGTTGCGTAATGCCTATAAAGTCCCGATTTTTTCCATTAGCTCTGACCATGAACAGATCGGCCGCATTCAGGGAGAACAGATCAAAGCCATGCTTCCGAATGGCGGCTCCGTGTTACTGATTCAGGGTCCCGCGGAAAGCCTGGCAGCGAAACAACGCGCTTCGGGAATGTATGAGACGAAGCCTGCGAGCGTTCAGATAAAAGTCATCAAAGCAAATTGGACAGAATCCGGATCGCATAAGGCTGTCAGCTCATGGCTCAAGCTTTCGACCTCGCAACAGGCAGACATCGATCTGATAGCAGCTCAGGATGACTCCATGGCAATCGGGGCCCGCAAGGCGTTCCAGGACCTGAGCGATACAAATCTTCGCGCCACGTGGCTCAAACGGCCATTCCTCGGCATTGATGGGGTACGCAAGACTGGGCAGGCGTGGGTACAGCAGGGATTACTTACGGCAACGATTGTTGTTCCCGCGAATACCGGCAAAGCAATCGAGATGCTTGCTCAGGCGCTGCAGTCAGGAACGATGCCGGCGGCGAAGACCCTCACAGTGGCAAAGTCTTTCCCGACAATTGAAGAATTGGCAAAGAGGCCGGTGCAGAGGGCGCAGGCAGCGAAGAAAATTTAGTGGCCACCGGTTCGTGACTAGTTGTTTGTGCAAGATCGACTGTTACAGTCACCAGCCACTGATTTCATGGCGCTTCAATTAGTTCCATCTTCCCATCGCGCGTGCGGTGAAGGATCATCAGCTTCCCTTTGGGGTCGCGAAAAACGAAAACGTCCCGGTCGCGGAAGTGCGCTTCCTTTATGGCTTCCTCGAGTGTCATAGGGCGCAGGGCAACGGCTTCATCGCTGCGAACAAGATGAACTTCTGTAGACCTGGCGAACGCGGGAAACTTATGCACAACCATTGAAATCGTCGAAGCGCCCGGTGCGGCGACCGCAGCGGCAGCCGGAATGCCTTCAGCCGCAGCTTCCCCGTTCCATTTTTTGTGATTACGGCGCTTCTTGGTGATGATCCGGGTCTTATTTTTCAGAGCCTGTTTTTCGAGATGTTCAAGCGCCTCACTGATGGCTAGTCCCATGTCATTGGCCTGGGCGACTGCCACCAGGGAACCTACGCGGGAATTGATGGTGATCTCAGCTTTATGCCGGTGTTTCTCCACTGCAAGCACGACTTTGGTCTCCATCTTGCCGCGAAGAATCTTCTCAATTTTGTTTAATCCGGCTTCGATGTCTTTCCGGTTCGCGGTAGTAACTTCGTAGTGCCTGCCAGTGTATTCGACGTTCATGGGGAGTCTCCAGGTCAGAGTTACAAGCCGATTGCAAAACAGCTCTTAGCTGTTAGCTCTCAGCTTGAACCAGGAGCCGGACGGATTGCTAAGAGCTAAAAGCTAAGAGCTTATTTCTTGACTCTTCTCTGGTGCGTGCTGGGAATCTTCATGTCTTCGCGATATTTTGCGACAGTACGGCGCGTTACCTGGATGCCTTGCGACTGTAGAATGCGTGTAATCTGTTCGTCGGTGAGAGGCTTCGAAGGATCTTCCTCTTCGATCAACTTCTTCACCCGCCGTTTCAGGATTAGCAAAGATGTGTTGCTTCCTTCAGGCCCGTTTACACTCTCGCTGAAGAAATATCGGAGCTCGAACACTCCCTGCGGGGTGTGCGCGTATTTGTTGGCGACGGCGCGGCTCACGGTGGAGGGGTGGACGCCGATCTCTTCCGCCACTTCTTTAATCATCATGGGCTTGAGCTCGTCGATTCCCTTTTCCAGGAAATCGCGCTGGCGGGTCACGATGGAATAGCAGACTTTCAGGATCGTCTGCTTGCGCTGCTCGATGTTCTTGATGAGCTGGATGGCGCTCTTAAATCGCTCCTTCACGTAATTGCGAGTGTCCCGATCGTTACCCTCACGGGTCAGCAGCTTGCGATAGGCGGGATTCAGACGGAGCGTGGGTACATCCTCGTCGTTCATCATGACCAGCCACTCGTCGCCATGCTTCACGAATGCGACATCGGGCTCGATGAGATGCGGTTGAACTTTGTTGTAGCGAAGACCCGGGCGAGGATCGAGAGTCCGGATGTATTCGAGCGCAGATTGCACGGCCTCCGGGGGGCGGTTCAGCGCTCGGCTGATTTCTTTATGTTGCTTGTTCTGCAGCGCACGAAGATGCTGATCGACGATTGCTATCGCATCCTCAACTACATGGACCGCGCCGTTGGCATTTTCCCCAAGCTGTGCCCGGTGGTAACGCAACTGATAGAGAAGGCACTCGCGGAGATCACAGCAAGCAACTCCCGGCGGATCCAACTGCCGCACAGTCTCAATCGCTTCGCGAAGGTCATCACGCGTGAAGTTGACACTCGCAGAAGGCTTCTTAACCGGCGGAGCCGTGCCTTCCGAAACTGGTGCAGGCGCACTCGCAGCGGCAACGCCGTTCGAAGAAGGTACCGAGTTGACAGGAGCAAGAAGATTGTTCGCCATCTCGGAAATCGAGCCGGACGGCTCGGCGCTCGCCTCGTCGTCTACCGAAGTTGCACCGATACCTAATGCTGAAGCTTCTTTGAACACGCTCTCGGATTTTTGCGCGTCATACTCGGGCGATGCTGCCGGCGTAATTCCCAGCAGCTCGTCCTCGGTTGCGATCAGATAGCCGTCCTCATTCAGATTTCCGATCACCAACTCCGCGGCCTCCCGAACTGCCGGACGCGTGGAAATCGAACCAAGTTGCCACATCAAGTGGTCGGTCAGGGTGCTTGGTTTCGAGAGAAAGTTTTCGAATGATGGCCGTTCGATCTCTTCAAAATCGCCGGGGCTGCGAAAACCAGGATCGAGGTAATCCTTGAAAAAGGACCCGAAATCGATTTCCTCGAAGGGATCTTTCTTGTCTTCAGTTGGGGTCGTGGGCGTTTCTTCCACCGTCGAGGCCCGTTCGCGCTCTTCCTCTTTGCGTCCGACGTCATCGATCAAGGGCACTGCATCTTCAAGTTCTTCGAGGACAGGATTCTCCACCATCTCAGCGTTGATCATGTCTTTGAGCTCAAGCTTGTTGAGCGCGAGAACACTGACCATCTGCACGAGGCCAGGAGTGAGGATCTGCCTCTGCGAAACTTTCAGGTGCAGCTTTGGCTGGAGAAGAACCATAAAAAACTAGTCGTGCGTCATGCGTCTCAAGTCGTGCGACAGTTGTCGTTGGTCGTTGGCCAAAAAAATTTCAATGGCCTTCGCTCCTGCTTACGCTTTTACCTCCGTGCGACGCACGAACCTTTACACCAAACTAAAACTCTCTCCCAAATAAACTCGTCTTACTTCCGAATCGCTTCCTAACTGCTCGGGTGTTCCGTGGCGGAAAATCTTTCCGTCGTTAATGATGTACGCCCGGTCCGTCACTGACAGCGTCTCGCGTACATTGTGGTCCGTAATCAGAACGCCGATTCCGGCCGATTTCATGTTGCTGATAATTTTTTGCAAGTCGAGCACCGCAATGGGATCGATTCCCGAAAATGGCTCATCCAGAAGAATGAATTTCGGATTGATCGAGAGCGCCCTGGCGATCTCAACTCTCCGTCGTTCGCCCCCCGAAAGCGCATATCCCCGGTTCTGACGTATATGCTCCAGACCGAGCTGGTCGATCAACTGTTCCATCGTCTCCCGCCGCTCGTGCCAGGAGACAGGCTGGGCTTCCAGCACGGCGAGAATGTTCTCCTCAACCGTAAGCTTTCGGAAAACCGACGCCTCTTGGGGGAGATAGCTGATTCCAAACTGCCGTGCCCGGCGGTACATGGGCACGTCGGTGATCTCTTCCTCGTTTACGAGGACGCGGCCTGTATCTGGCGGTATCAGACCGACGATCATATAGAAGCTGGTAGTCTTGCCAGCTCCGTTAGGCCCTAGTAATCCAACAACTTCACCCTGCCGAACGCTGAGGCTGACGCCGTTTACTACTCTGCGGCCGCGATAGGACTTGCAAATCTCGTCGGCGGCCAGCGTTTGCATTTATCGTTCCACTCGGGTCTCTTTGACGGCACACGAACTGCAGCTGCCATCAACGTTGACCCTATCATCCGTACTAAACAAAGTCAATGAAACGGCGGTAATCTTGCGAGGTTCGGCATTAAAAGTGCTCGCGGCGCGCCTCCTCCGGGTAGAATTCTGCGTTGTCTCAACCCGACCCTGTGAATCGTAGAAAACACAACCGCCGCAGTTCCCTGTGATCGCACATCTGCTTTGCTTATTCCTCCTGTCGATCTGCGCTGTTCGCTTGCTCAGCCAACCACTTCGGCCAGATCACATCGACGATTTCACCGGCCCGCCGCGAGTGATTGCTCAGCGCGTATGGTCTACCTGGGTTTGGGTAACTGCGGGCGATGTGGTGTTGCCTTCAACCAGAACCCGATCATCGCCTCGGAACATCGTCAATAGAACGCCTGTAACCTTGCCGTGTTCGGCGTCAAAAATGGCAGGTGGACCGCCGGTCAGGACGAATTTGTCGTCAGCAGCTGTGTAGGTGAGCTTGTCGCTGGTGGCGCGCCGGTTGGGTTGAGTGACGAGAACTGAACCGGAAGCAACGATCTTTTCGAGTTGTGCGGCGCCTTGGGCCGATTTTTGTACGGACGCAGCTACTCCTCCATTGGCAGGTGCCGCGGGTGGTCTGGGAGCAAAAAACACGTCCATCTGATCGGCGGCGACGGCGGCGTCAGCGCCTTGCGCAACGACGGATCCTTCGTAATGAGCTTTGCGGTCGGCATCTGAATAAGTCAAATGATTGGAGGTAATGTGGACCGGCATGGACTTCCCATTTTTGTCCGTCGAAACGAGGTCGGTTAAGACTTTGTTTTGTACGCTGGAATCAGCGACTATCATTCGCTGATCTTTGCGAAACTGCATGCTGGGCGCTTCGAACACGTTCGCGTCCTGCCATAGGCGGACATTGCCTTTGTAGGTTGCGCTGGCCGGAAGGTTGTGCGCAGTCATACTGTCTGCTGTCACGTGGATAGGACTCGATGATGCGAGGAGGGCGCCGTCCGGCCTCGGCTTTACATCGTTATAAGTGGTCTTGACGTCCCCCTCAGCAAATCCATCGCCCGTAGCGCGATTGAACCGCACGCTCTTGGCTGTGGTCTGCATGCCACTATCGAGAATTCGCGGCGCACCCGTGAGCAGAAGGACCTCATTTGCCGGCGTATACCGCGCTGCGTTCGCGGTCGCCTGCTGAGTTCCAGACGTATATGTGAAGTGTCCCTGCTGAACGAGCGATTCCGCTCCTGTTCCCGGACGAAAATATGCGTCAACGGCATCGCTGGTGCTCACGCGCTCCGGCGCGGCGACATCGTCCCTAGCCGGGCTATCCGTCACCATGCGCGTGTGCAATTCACCGTGAACTCGCGAAAGCTGGCCAAGCGAATCAAAGTTCGCCGTGAACTTGTCGGCGGTAATCCGGCTTTCGCTCCTTCCCTGTTTCTGCATCGAAAGCAAACGAATTTGAGGCGGGCCGGAAGTTTCAGCGCGGGTGAGCCGCCTTCCATCCGCTACAAATGCATCGATAATGGGCGCAGTCACCTCGACATCTTGCGCGTTTTTATCAGTGGAAGATGGGTGTTGCAATATTTTCACCTGCTGCTCGGCGTGAATTTTCGTCAATGTATTTCGGGCTCCGAAATTGAGCACAACCCTTTCGGCGAATCCCTCCGATCCCTTTTCTGCGTTGTTCTTGAAATGCACGCCACCGGAGAAAACTGCGGTTTGAAGCTGATCGTCAAGTCTCATTGCGACTTCCAGCTTTCGCGCGGTAACGTCAGAGGCCGTTGGCGAGGATTTTGGGCCCGCTTGGTTTTGACCTGAATGCATGACAATATTGCCGATGGCGACCGCGTGATCAAGCGTATTGTCGTCGCGCAAGAACAAGGTGGCCTCATCGGCCTGCGCTTGTTTTTGCGATGACCGTGCTTGTGCATGCCGCAACACGATCTCTCGCGGTTCCTTTTCCAGGATCGCGCTCTGTGCATCGATGGTTAAAGGAGTGGTCCCAGTAGCCGCCATCTTCACTTGTGACTGCAACGCCAGCGTGCTTTGCTTCGCGCTATATCTTGCGCCGACAGCCGAGCCATTCAGTTCCGGCACATGGAACTCGACCCCCGCGTCAGTCCACGCATCGCCGGTTTTCTGATTGAAGACGAGATTTGTGGTCTTCACGTGAATCGGGTTCTTGAGTTCTCTAGGAGTGGCCTGATCGGAAGCAGTTATGCCTTGCGGGTTCGACTGCAGATCGATCGAGACCTCGCCCGTGCTAGTCACATTTCCGGATTGCTGGTCATATTGAAAGTGTTTACCGTAAATCTGATCGAAGCGCGTCGAACCCTGGCCGTAGATCGTCACCATCACGTCTGTGAGTTCGACGCGGCCAGTTCCTTTGAATTGCACCGCCTTGTTCGCCTGCAGTTTGAATAGCGTCCTTCCTTGCTCGGACTTTGAGATGGTGAAGGCCTGGGCGCTTTGCTGAACTTGAATATTCAGCCTTTCCGGGACCTGCTTTAAGGCGTTCTGTACGCGATGACGAGCGTAGAAATACGCGCCGGCTACAACAAGACAGACAACTACGATTGCCGCTGCGAACCAACGCCGGAACCGGGCTGCAGAAAAGGCCATTGCACCTAGTCTAGTTCAAGGCGCAATTCTGCAGGCCCATTGGACGGCGCCTGGCCGCGCAGATCGACGCGGTTTTTTAGTATGCTGTCGTGTTCACCGCATGAAACAATTTCACGGGCAGACGCTGTCCTGGACGCTTGCAGATGGAGTCGTCGAGCTTGCGTTGCATCGAAAACCGTGCAACGAGATCGGCTCTCAGACACTGGAGGAGCTGGAACAGTTCACCGGCACGCTTCCTGAGCTGGAGCAATACGCTCATGCGCTGATCGTTCACAGTGAATTGGGATGCGGATTCTGTGCTGGAGCCGACCTGCGCGAACTGTATCGACGCTCGGAAGGCATGCCAAAAGACCAGGCCACCACCGGGGTGAAAGATTTTCTCGAGCGCATCCATCTGGTTATGAATACGCTCGACGCATCTCCGCTGACGACGATTGGCGCTGTGCACGGAATTGTTTTCGGCGGAGGCCTCGAATTGGCGTTGGTGTGCGACCTCCTCATAGCCGACAAGACGGCGCGATTTTGCTTTCCGGAGCTCCGGCTTGGACTAATTCCCGGCTTTGGCGGAATTCCGCGTCTGAAGCGTGACTTGGGGAATGCTGTAGTTCGTGATCTGCTGCTGACGGGCCGTAGCTTCAACGCGGCGAAGGCGCAGCAGATCGGACTTGCCAGCCAGGTCGTTGCAGAGGGCGAAGCCTTGCGAATTGCCCGATTGACCGCAGCTCAGGTCGGCAAGTTTGATCGCAATACCTCCGCGGCGGCCAAGAAGTTTCTCAAGCCAATTCCGTATGATGAACTCAGACGCGAGATTGAAATATTTTGTGAATTGTTCACCCAACCGGCGGTCGACGCCGGCCTGAGGAAATTCGTGGAGAGCACGGACGCGCAACCTTACTTACCGTAGAGGGACCCGACTATGCCCACAGAGCAGCAAACACTGGATGAAGTATTGAAACTTGCGGCTACGCAGTTCAAGATCCCACGCGAAAGCCTGACGCCGGACGATGATTTTTTCAAGAAACTCGGCATCGACAGTCTGCAGGCGCTGAGCTTACTGACCCGACTTGAGCAACACTTTAATATCGAATTGCCGGATTACGAGATGCAGGGGGTTTCGGATTTCCGGACGTTGGCGGAGAGAATCCAATCCCGACTCTGATCCACCACGGAGACACAGAGACACGGAGAAGAACTCGACTCTAAATAACGCGCGGTTACACGGAGGAACCTTTCCAAGAGCAGATCTTTTTGTCGTCTTCACGAAATGTCTTCGTGTTCCTTCGTGTCCTTCGTGGTAAACAGGCGAATTGTTTTGAGCAACAACGAATCCAGAAATTCAACAAGTAGTTCTCCGTGTATCACTGTCTCCGTGATCAAATAACTCTTTGATGATCAATCTCGATCAGCACACATCCCTCGGCTCAGCGCTCACCGCCGCACTGGACCGGTGGGCGAACGAGACCTGCCTGATTGAGGCTGACCGCGATCGCGAACGCACGCGCCTCACCTATTCCGATTTCAAGCAGATGGCCGCACCCCTTGCTCGCGCTCTTCAGGATGCGGAGCTACATGCAGGAGACCGGGCGGCGATTATCATGACAAATCAGTCGAAGTGGCTGATCTCCGCTTATGCGGTTCTCTATATCGGTGGTGTGCTGGTTCCGCTGGATTACAAACTCACGGCTCGCGAGCACCTGCAGCTTCTGGCGCATTCGCAAGCAAAATTCTTAATCGTTGAACATCACTTGTGGCGTGCAATCACGCAGGAACCCGAATTCAAGGATCACAAGCTGAAAATTGCCCTGGTTACAGAAGCCCCGCCCAGCGCCGACCTGCATGGCGGTTATCGCTGGGAGGAGTTCCGCCGCAAGGGCGATCCGGTTCCGGTCTCTCGTAAGCGCGAAGATACAGCGTGCATCGTCTATTCGTCCGGCACCGGGGGCAGACCCAAGGGTTGCGTGCTCACGCACGAAAATTATCTTGAACAGTGCAAATCGCTGACTGCCTGGTATCCGTTCTGGCCAGGCGTTCGCTACTTGAGCATTCTGCCCACGAATCATGCCATCGATTTCATGGTTGGGTTTATCGGACCATTCGTTTGTGGTGCGTGTGTGGTACATCTTCGAACCCTGCGTCCTGAATTCGTGCGCGATGCATTTGTTCGCTACCGAATTACCTACGTCAGCCTGGTTCCAATGGTACTCAAGAACCTCGAACGCGGAATCAGGGCCAACTTTGAAGCCCTTCCCGCAATCAAGCGGTTTCTGCTGCCCTGCCTGATTTCGCTGAACAAAGCGCTTACCCGGAAACGCACGAACTTGGAGCTGAGCCGGAAGCTATTACCGCAGGTCCACAAAGCGTTCGGCGGCGAGTTGCTCGCCATGTTCACCGGCGGGGCTTTCATTGACCCCGCAACTCTGCAGTTTTTTTATGATCTCGGGATTCCGGTGGCAAATGGCTACGGGCTCACCGAAGCGTGCACGGTGCTCACCGTCAACGACCTCAAGCCTTTTCGCGCGGATACAGTGGGTAAACCGCTACCCGGAGTAGAGTTGCGAGTTCTGAATCCGGACAGTTCAGGTATAGGAGAGGTTGGCGCACACAGCAAAACCATCATGTCGCATTATCTCGACGATCCGGAATTGACCGCGGAAACTATCGTCGATGGCTGGTTACTTACAGGAGATCTGGGGAAATTAGACTCCGACGGTCATCTCCACCTGTACGGACGCAAGAAAAATATGATCGTCACCGAGGGTGGCAAGAACATATATCCCGAGGACATCGAGAACGCATTCGACAGCCTTCCGGTGAAAGAGTATTGCATCTTTGCGGCGAATTATCTGTGGCCGAAGAAGGAGCTCACCCGGGAGAAGCTTGTCCTGGTATTGCATTTGGAGCAGAAGCAGGAGCTGACAGAGGCTCTGAAAGAAGAGATCGCTGCCCGCAATCTTCGCTTGCCGGATTTTAAGCGCATCTCGGGTTACGTGCTCTGGAACAATGACTTTCCGCGCACTGCATCACTGAAGATCAAACGGAATGACCTGGCACACGAAATCGGTGTTTCATTAGAGCGTTCCGCAGTCAAAGAACTTTGAGCACATCTGACAAATATCTGGCAATTGTGAATCCGGCAGCCGGGGGAGGCCGTGTCCGCCAGCTTCTCCCTTCGGCGCTCGATCGGTTGCGCAGTGCCGGCGTTCACGTTGAGGTACGGGAAACCAACGACTGCGGTCACGCTACCGAAATCGCGCGCGCGGCCTGGGCGGAGGGATATCGGAAGTTTATTTCTGTCGGCGGCGATGGGACCTCGTTCGAGATCGTGAATGGACTATTTCCGCTCGCGAATTTCCCGGACGCTCCAACGCTCGGCTTCCTCCCACTTGGGACGGGAAATTCATTCCTCCGTGATTTCACTGACAAAGGTTCAGAATACGCGATTGAATCTCTCCTCGCTGGTCGCTCTCGCAAGTGTGACGTACTGCGCTTGCGTCACAAAACTGGCGTGCTGCACTACATCAATCTCTTGAGCGTGGGATTCACTGCCGATGTCGCAACCATGCGCGCGCGAAGCTTCAATGGCTGGGGCGAGCTGGGATATCAGATATCTATTTTTACCTGCCTAGCCCGATTCCGGCGACGTCCATTTCCGTTAAGCCTCGACGGCGGGAAGCAAGTCGATGAGCGGCCCTGCTTGTTTCTCACGTTCAACAACAGCAAGTTTACCGGCGGCACGATGATGATCGCCCCGAACGCTTCGACGGATGATGGATTGATCGAATATGTTCGATGGGGACCAATCGGGCGTGTCGGCTTGATCCGCAATTTACCCGGACTATACGACGGCACCCACACGCAGCATCCACTCGCCGAAGTGAAAAAAGTCCATCGCATCGATTTTCATCTCGACGCGCCCGTCGACGTCATGGTGGATGGCGAGGTGATCACGCTGCACTGCGAGAATCTGGATGTACTGCCGGGCGCGCTGAACATCGTGGTATAAGAACTTCAACAAATGTCGGACACGGAAAAATCATCCCAAGCTGCGAATCTAAACAGGCAGGCCCAGTGGATATGGCTTATTGCTGCTCTGATCCTCGCGGTGCTTGCGTGGGGAATCTATTACTTCAAGTTTTATCGCAAACCAGACACCGCATTGGACAGCTTCGCCAGGTGCCTGAGTGCAAAAGGCGTGAAGATGTATGGCGCCTGGTGGTGCCCGCACTGTGCGGACCAGAAGGAGATGTTCGGCGCCTCTTTTCAGTACGTGAACTACATCGAGTGCAGTCCACCGGGCCAAAAAACCCAGAATGATATATGCAAGCAAGCCGGGCTGAAAGGCTATCCGACATGGCAATTCGCGGATGGGACACGAGCTGAGGGAACCGTACACCTGGAAACACTGAGCGAGAAGACCGGATGCCGATTGCGATGAGCACGAACTCCCGCTTCTCCCAAAATCGGGGAAAAATGGGGCGTCCCCGTATGATGTCGGCCGTCGCATTGGTGGCATTCGCTGGAGTCATAGTCTCTTCGGTTTCCCTTTATCAGCACTTTGCGACTTCCAAAACTTCTTTCTGCGACTTCGGTGAGTCGTTCAACTGCGACCTGGTAAACCGCAGCGCATATTCGACATTTCTCGGCGTGCCAGTGGCGCTGATCGGCATGTTCGGTTATTTACTGATAATCGCACTGGCAACGGTCTACCGCTCGAAAGCTGAAACTCCTATTTTGCTCCTTCTCGCTTCTCATCTTGGGCTCGCGTTCTCGCTTTATCTGACCTACGTTGAGCAATTTGTGCTAAGGACGTGGTGTGTTCTGTGCCTGACGTCACTCGGGTTAATCTTCACTTTGGCCATTCTCAGCGTAGTTTTGGTGAGGACGAGCGCTCGTCAGTAGAGTGCCAGGATCCATCAGTCGGTGCTCGCTCCAGCCGGCTGTTGCACACTTCTTTTCTCGGCGGGCGCAGGTTGCCTGGCCTTTGCCGTTGTAATTGCAAACACGCTGGCAAGAATCAGCAACGCACCGAAAATTGTTCGATAGCCAACTGTCTCGCCACCAAGCGCTGCACCTAGAATGACGGCCACTACTGGATTCACATAGGCATAAGTTCCAACCTTCGTCGGCGACGTGTGGTACAGAAGCCAAACGTAAGCTGTGAACGCGATGATCGATCCGGCAATGATCAAGTAAACCAGCGAGAACCATGCTCGCACGGAAATCTGCGAGGCATGGAAACTTCCAATTTCGCCTGCAATTGCCGATAGCAAGAGCAACTGGACGCCTCCAGTCAGCATTTGCGCGGCGGCACTCATGGGCTTTGAGGAAGGCAACGCGAGTTTCTTTGTGACAATGGTTCCGACCGACCATCCACAACACGCTATCAGCAGTGCAATTGCTCCGCGCCGGTCAAGCGGCGCCTCGCCCATCGAGGTATGCGGATTCATCAGGACGGCAACGCCCAAAATTCCCACCGCAAGACCGGCAGCAAGGCGCAGACTAAGCCGCAACGTTCGCAGAAAGATGATCTCGAGTAGAGTTATGCAAACCGGGATCATGGCTAGAATCACTGCGGCAATTCCCGAAGGAATGCGCTGCTCCGCCCAAAAAAGGCTCGCGTAATCAACTAGGAACATCAGGAAGCCAAGCAGCGTGGCGCCTTTCCATTCCTTCCAGCTCGGAGAGGGCGTTCCCGTCGCACGCATCCAGGCAAACATCGCTACGCCGGCAGCCGTGAAACGCATTCCGGCCATCAGGAACGGCGGGATTTCATGCACCCCGATACGGATCGCGAGATAGGTCGATCCCCAGACGATGTAAATAATCGCGAAGCCCGAGGCAATTTTCCAGAATGCAGGACGCGCTAGAGAGGTCACACGTCAATCATACGGGAGTGCGAATCCTGGAAGAAAACAAACAATGAAGTTGCGCAGAACGGCCTATGAACAGCCGCTGACTCAATTCGAGGTTTGGATTTCCATGTTTTCATCGATCCAGAGCTGCGAAGGCGAGCCTGGACCTGATCGAGTGGCGGTCACACGGAATCCGCTGGAGGTTGTTTGCAGATCATAAGAGAAAGGCGGACGGTCGTGAACAGTAATGTAGTGTGCGGAGACGAGCTCGTCAAGCGAGCCGTATTTCCCCTCCGTCGCGTTATACTGGCGTTCCGCATTGGCGATTCCGAGCAGGTCGCCCTTGACGCCGGTGATGTCAGCACCGGCCCGAACTGTGCCGCCTCCACCAGCTTGAGAAACAGTCTCAGCCTGTTTCGTGGTCAGGTAAAAAATGATTCCCGACGTTATCAAAAGCCCGAGGAAACCAAAGACGCGTCCCATGAAGATTTCTCCATCTTCAATTGCATCGTGAGAAATGTCAGGCTGCAAGTGACCGGAGTGCAGGAACTCAAGTCAGTTCGAGGTCGCGGAGTCAGTCATGCAATACTGCGTTTTGCCGCGTACATTTCCTCGATTTCCGCGCTATACCGCTGCGCGATCAGGTCCCGCTTGAGTTTCCCGTTCGCCGTAAGAAGGCCGGTTTCGATGGTGAACGGCTTAGAGACGATGTGAAAAGCGCGTACCTGCTTGTAGTGCGGCAGGGCGGAGTTAACCTCATCCACAGCGGACTGCACTTGGTCCGCGGTAAGCTGTCCGGTCACTAACAACGACAAATAACTGCGCCCGTTGCCGATCACGACCACATGTTGCGCGTCGGGTAAACGGGCGAGCAACTCGTCTTCGATCGGTTCAGGGGGGATATTGTGTCCGGAGTTGAGGATGATCAGGTTTTTGATTCGGCCAATAATCTTCCAATTCCCTGCGGCGTTTACCTCACCCTGATCTCCGGTGTGGAACCAACCATCGCGTAGAACGTTTGCGGTTTCTTGCGGACGGTTCCAATACCCGGGGAAAATATTAGGCCCGCGAACAATAATTTCACTGTTCTCGCCGAGCTTCATTTCAATTCCGCTGATCGCGCGCCCGACGCGGCCCGGCTCGACATGGCGCGGGTCATCTAACGTACAGATCGCAGTCGTTTCCGTTAGTCCATACACCTGAAGAACGGGAATGCCGAGCATCATGAAGAACAGTTGCGTCTCGATGTTGAGTGGGGCGGAGCCACAAATCAGAGCTTTCAGATTCGATCCGATCATCTTTTTGCGAATCGTTGGGAAGACGCCGGCATTGGCTGTGGCGAGCCAGATTGAATCCCTGAAGGTTTGCTTGCCTTCATGCTTTCGCATGTATGCTGCTTTGGCTTTGGTGTATATGGTTCGCACAATTCCGCCGGTCTTCCAAAGCTGCTCATCGACCGCTCGGCGAACACGCTCCAGGAGCGCGGGAACATTCACGAAATAGTCGGGAGCAACAGAACGCAGCTCGCCGGCAAGCTTTGAGAGATCCGTATTGAGAAAAATCGAGCTACCGCGCAGAAGGCCTGTAAGCGTGGTAATCCAGGCGGCGGCGAAATTCAGTGGCGCCCATTGATAGACGCGGTCGTTTCTGGGGCGAGCTTCGCCAGGGCGGCAGTTCATCAGAATGTCGAGTTGCCCTGAGGTGCATTTCAGAATGTGCGCAACATTTCCGGCGGTGATCATCACCCCTTTTGCTTCACCAGAGGTTCCCGACGTGTAGATGATTGTGACAACATCGGACTCGCCAAGCTTGTGTGCCGCGAACACTCCTGTCTGCGATTCTGTGTCGCTAGCGGCAAAAATCTCTTCAAACAACGCCTGCGGCGGGGCCTTTGGCCAATTCTGGGCGATACCATCCCGAAGCGCCACGTCTCCGCAACAGATCAGAGATGGCGAGCAATCCTTCATCATCGCGATCAGTTCCGACGGGGCCTGGCGAGAGTAGAGCGGGACGACAATCAGTCCTTCTGCCATGATCGCCAGGTTTATCGCAATCCAATCGATTCCGTTTGCCGCGAGCAGCGCGCAACGATCGCCTCGTCTCAGACCGCGGGAAGAAAGAAACGCACGGACATGAGAAACCCGCTTTAGAAAATCGCGGCTCCTGATTGCGCGATTTGGTTCGCGCAGCTCAGTAAGAGCGGTTTCGTCGCCGCTCGACTCGAGTCTCGCAAATATGTCATCGAGGAAGGACATTCCGGTAGAGTCAAGCCGACGCTTTCACTTCACTGTACATCTCAATGAGTCGGCGCAAGCCTTGGTCGAGTGGAGGCAGATAATCTTCCCAGCCCCATTCGCCCTTTCGCGCCGGAAACTCGGGATACCGGCGCCGGACTTCCTCTTCGAAGTAAACGCCCATGCGCGCCACAGTTTTCAGATTCTTCACCACGGTGCGTCCGATTCCATCAGCGATGCGTTCACCATCTTTTGCCAGGATCTCAAGCGCCCCGAGCAGCTTGGGTTCAAGGTCCGGATCATCAACGTTCATCAGCAAGTCTTCATGTCCGCGCTCGCGCATCAGATTGCGGATCCGTTCGTCCATCGTGATTCCGCACGATGGAACCAGGGCCGGCATCGATGTCACGATGCCGTGGAAGCGCGAAGAGGCCATGAGATGTCCCGCGCGCAGAATGCTGACCATCTGGAACATATCGTAATGCTCGGAACTGAAGACTGCCGCGCCGCCAAGCTTCTCCGAAACACGATGACACGCGCGAGCATCCAGCTGCTCGGTCGCTACCAGTGCGATGAAGACACGATGACGCTGACGGAACGCGTCGACCGCGTTAGCAATTGCCGTGAGATAGCGTTCTAACGCCGCTTCAACATCTGGTCCGCTCTTGTGGAAGTACAACGTGCGATAGTGGCTCTCCTTGTATGCACCGGCAACAGCATGCGCCACATACTTTGCTATGGACGGCTTCACCGGCCACCAGAACGGGTTGATGGGGCAAACGATCAGCACCGGCATCTTGCCATCCCAACCAGCGTCGCTAAGAACTTTGCGCCCGTAATCAGTGGGCAGCGGCTCGAAGGTCCACGCGGTATCTGTCCCAAGCTCGGTCGGAACGCCGAGCTTGCGCAGTACATCCCGCGATTCCTCGTTTCGCGTAATTATCAGCGAGTCTTTGCAATATCGGGCGCACATCTTCGCGATCGAGGGATCCATTGACCCCGCCTCGGACCCGTAACCAACCGCCAGTTTGTTCTGCGCGGTCGCAGTCCCGAGCGAGCCGATGATCATCGTCGCCAGCGCATTTGCGAATTTGCTCTTGAACGCCGACCCCTCGACAACCACAACTCCGTGATGCTTCGGAATCTCGCGCGCGAGAAAAGGTGGAAACACATCTGGAAGATGGACCTGGTTCGCCCCTTGGAAGTAGCCATCTGTGAGCTGAAAGTTCTGGCTCATCACGCTGAACTCGACGTTCTCAGCGCCGAGGATGTGCCGAAGCTGGCGCAGCGTTTCCTCGGGACGAACATCGGAGCCTGTGTTTCGCGTTCCGTTATACCCGGCAAAAAGCAGTTTGAGTTTCTTGCCTGGCTGCCAACGCTCACCTTTACCAAGAATCCAAGCCGCTTTGGCGCGCTGGATATTCGCGCTGACCCATGCCTCGAGAACGTAGTCCATCATGCGGCAGATCCTCCGACCTTCGCCGGCCAGCTCTGGTACGGATACGTGAAGTTTGTTTCCCGACTGAATTTCAAGAGCGGATAACTATACTGCGAAAATGGCACCGGCTTCCGACCGAGCTCTGTGGTCACGCGAGTATTGTCGAATACGGTGTTGAAAGTGAGATACGGCATAAACACTTTCATCAGCGACGCGATGTGCCCAACCGGGCTTCTGCGATTCGAGAGTACATTGACCGAAGTTGTAAATGGCTTTTGCGCAAATGGCAGATAGAACGGTCCCCGCTTCTGCTGTGCCGCCGCAAGTGACGCAGTAATCTGGCGGAAGGTTTGGGACTCCCGCCCTGACGAAAGGTGGTAGGTATCGTATTGCGTGCTTTCTCTCACGTGTAAGGTCGCGACCGCATCGGCAACAAAATCCACATTCACAATGTCCACCCGGTCGCGCGGACGCAACGGCAAAGCCGGCAAGCCAGCGAGAAACACAAATGCTCGGACCATGTCGAACTGCGTCGTCTCGGCGCGGCGGCTGTCCCCGAGAACAATGCTGGGGCGAAAGATTGTCTTGGGAACTTCCGGAAGGAGCTGCCGGATCATGTGCTCGCAGAACTTTTTCGTCCGCGCGTAAGGATCATAATCGGAGCGATTCCAATCGATCGCATTGTCTTCGGTGACGATCTCGTCCTGTCGCTTGCCGGCGACCGCAACCGTGCTCACGTGGCTGAAACGCCGCAACCCATGATAGTGATTCACCTGCAAGCCGAGCTTGATTACTTCCAGTGTGCCGCGCAGGTTTACGTTCAAACAGCTCTTCTCTGATTTGCGATTCAGCGACGCGGCACAGTGAATAATCGAATCGGTCGTGTGTACCAGGCGGTCGTAGTCGTCGCGGGAAAGTCCGAAGACATCGTCTGTCAAGTCTCCGCGAAAGATTCTGACTCGCGTTTGCAGATACTCGTAGAAGGTCTTGAAGTCGAAATGCAGCTGCAGCGAATGCCACAGCCGCTCTTCGGCCTCATGCGGATCGCGAGCGCGCACCAAAACATTCAGTGATGCGCCCTGGTCATGAAGTAGATTGGCTGCGACATGCGCGCCAATGTAGCCGGTCGAGCCGGTCAGGAATATCGCCACGTTGCTCCGTTGGTCCCCGTCTTCACGGTTTCTGCTTCCCCAGTTTTCGCAGGTTGTAAATGTCGCGCCGGCCGGGCCTCAAGCGGCCGGCCTTCAATCAGAGGATAGGTCCATTTGCGCAATGCAGGAATGTGAATGTCGATCCAGTAATCCCACCAATCAATCGTTGCCGTGCTATAGCCGAAAACCTCTCGCTCTTGCGGAACCAGAGCGTGTGAAAGCCTTTCAATGTTCTCGGCTACGAAGTCATGTTCGTTGAGCAGGATAAATGGTTCGAATAACTCGATCAGCTTTTCAACCTTCTCAAGGTTTCGATCCGCACGCGCCAACAATCGGTTCTTGATCGGAAATGGCGCGGTGATCCGTTGAATGGACTTAATGATGGCACGTTGCGCCGGGGCAGACATCCGGTTATAGCGTTCTTTTGAAACGGGAATGGCGTCAAACCGCAGGCGAAGCCAATACTCCATGCTCTCGAGCGCACGGTAGTGCTTGCGGTGGGCCAGCGAGGTCAGTTCAATCGAGCGCCGCATATCGCAGGGATTCGTTACCGAGGTTGCAAGTTGATAGACCTGATCGTGCCTGCGCTCTAGGATTGCAGCTGCGATCAAAGTCATTCCACGCGAGACGGCGTCAACTGGAATGATATCAAGCCGTTTGCGCTGGTTACTCGGCAGTTGCCGGAAGAACGTTCCGAGGAGATAGGACAATGACGCGGAAGTGTTGATTCCCTCATTCCAGCCACGGAATGGTTGTGCGATCGAGCTCTCGACGATAGCTGGACGAACGATGGCAACGGGTAGCCCGGCGCCATACTTCAGCAGTAGCGATTCCGCCAAGCTCTTTGTAAAGGTGTAAGTATTCGGCCAGCCGAGCTCGTTCGCGCGCCGTTTCCCTGACTCGGTTAACTCATTCCGAAGCCAACGGACGCGATTCTTGCGAATCTGGTTCTCTAGCGCGGCACCGTGCAGGCCTTTTGCTGCATGTTCTTTACTCAGCGCCTGGCGACGAAGTTCGTCGGTAATCTCCGGTCCTTCCGCTCTAGCTTCGGTTTGCTCAATCAGTCGGCACAGCGAACGGTATTCTTCCTCGGCATCAAAGCCAGGAATTTGCTTCGGCGTGTAATGTGGCCGGGGATCCTCACTGACCCGGCCATCACAAGTCCCAACTGCGTAACAGGTTGAAAGATGCAGGAGTCCAGCGTGATCCGACTCACGAACAAAATCCAACACATGCATCGCCGCGTCAACATTTGAGCGGAGCGCGTCGCGCAGATCAGGATTGAAGTCGGTCAAGCCGGAGCTGTTGATGATCAGGTCCAACTTGCTGCGCAGAATTTGGGAGATATCAGGATCAATGCCCAACCCGGCTTTCGAGACGTCCCCCTCGACGACCTGCACGCGCTCATTGATGAACTGAAGAAGACGGGAACCGTATCGCTCGTAAAGTGGGTCAAAGACCGGCGACTCCTCGACGAGCCTCTCAAAGCGAGACTGCGCTGGATTCGACTTTTGCCGCCGGATCAGCAGGTAAATGCGGCTGATCTCAGGCAAATCCATGAGCGTATTTACAAGCCAAACTTTGCCGATGAAACCTGTGACTCCGATCAGCAAGATTTGCTTGCCTTGCAGGGCAGCGCGAACCGATAACGGCGCCGAACTCCGCTCTCCATCAAAGTGCACGATCAGCGGATCCATTGCAGGCAGGCTTCTTTGCGCAGGAAAAACGGCGCACTGCGCAAGTTCCCCAGGTATCCCCAAATCCACAGCAAGCTGTTCCTGGGAACGCGTTCCGTCAAAGTTAGCCGATGAAAGCCGGGCGAGGACACCACGAGGGCGAATAATGGGTTCGAGCAGTCTCCCAGTAGCAATTCCGTCTCGGAAGTCGAGCCTGTTGGCGAGGATCCATCTCACGCCCAAATGCTGCGCGAGCGGACGCATCACGCACTCCAGTCCCTGGCTGACAAGCACAATCTCGGCGCCTGAGCCCACGAGTTTCTTGAGCTTCTCGACACCTTCTGGTTTCAACTGAGGCTTAAGTTTGTAGTGAAAGTACTCATCCCCGAGCAGATCCAAACGGTCCCGGCTGATTCCGCGAAGTACCGAATAGACAACGCGCGTTGCAAAAGTGCGATTCAACAGGTACAGAAAGGGCCGCAGCGCCGCCATTAGCAGCACAACCCCACGTCTCAGCCATCGTTCTGCAAACGTCTGGGCGTGCCAGGTGAAAAACGCGACCGGCCGCACAGTAGTGAGTTCGAGCAGGCTGCCTTCGACGCGCCAGTACACAAACCTGTTTACGGAGTTGGTTTCAGATTGATGCAATCATGGATCCGCTTGCTACGAGACTGAGATTACTTGCTTCGAGAGCGAAGCTGCTGCAAAGTTCTTTATTGTAAAAGATCAATGAAGGGAGCGGAACATCCATGGCCCAAAGACCCATAACCAAGCTGGCCACCCTTGGGCTTATTGGGGACAGACCTATCAAACGAAAAAAGTGCTCCGCCCATTAGCTCACCGTCGCGCGCGCGGAACGGTTCTTGCCGCCGCCAATCGCATGGACAACCAAACTCAAGCCGCCGCTGATCGCTAAAGTGATACCGATCGCGAGCAATCCCCGGAACTCACTGCCGCCAGATCTGAAAAGCCCGATAATATCCGGACCAAAGTACCCGCCAAGATTGGCAATGGAATTGATCACCGCAATCGCGGCGGCAGCATTTGCGCCAACCAAGACGGTTGCCATCGCCCAGAAAGGCCCCGTCATGGATTCGGCACCCATCATCGCGATCGTCATGCCGGCGATAACCACTACCGCCTGACTACTGTGCGCTGCCACAACCAAGGCGATGGCGCCGATAAAAGCGGGCAGAGCGACGTGCCAGCGGCGTTCCCTGACCCGATCAGAGTGCATACCGACAAGCACCATTGCAATCGCGGTAGCAATGAACGGAATCGCGGCAACGATGCCGGTTGCGAAATAGCTAAGGCCAGAAAGGCTACGGATGGCGATCGGCAGCCAGAGCGTTATGCCGTACATGCATGCGGGAATGCCGAAATAGACAAGAGCCAGGGTTAGCACTCGCGGGTCGAAAATCACAGCCAGCAGCTCCCGGCCACTCAGACCCTGATTACCTTGCCCCTCCCGCTCTAGCGCGTCGATTAAGTAATTGCGTTCCGCATCCGTTAGCCAGGCTGCTGTCGACGGTTTCTCCGGCAACATCCAGTAGACGACGACGCCTAGAACGATCGCCGGAATAGCCTCCATGACGAACAGCCATTGCCAACCGTTCAGGTGCGCTCCATGCAGATTCAACAACGCGCCGGAGATTGGGCTGCCGATGACGCCAGCCGCCGGATTTGCGGTCATGAACCACGCCACCGCCCTGGCTCGCGCATGAGCCGGGAACCAACGCTTCATGTAGAGAATGATTCCGGGAAAGAATCCGGCCTCGGCAGCACCCAACATAAAGCGCAGAACATTCAAGCTTATGGGTCCGCGGACAAAGATCATGCCGCAGGAAACCAGGCCCCAAATAACCATCAGTGCACAAATCCACCGGCGCACTCCTACTCGCTCCAAAATGAGATTGCTTGGGAGCTGAAAGAAGAGGTATCCCCAGAAGAACATTCCCGCACCGCGGCCGTACTCACGATCAGTGAGGTGAAGTTGCTCCCGCATTTCGAGCGCGGCGAAGCCTACGTTGATGCGATCGAGGTAAGCGACTATGTAAAGCAGGAAAAGGAACGGCAGAAGCCGCCAAAACAATTTTCGAATTGCAGTAGATTCAACTTGTTCAACGGCGGGGGTCATTGTGTGTCGCATCAGGATACGCCAGCGGACGGTTTCATTCTCTGAATAATTTCGTCCACGATGCGCTGAGGTGTTTTATCAACAATGACGCGAATAGCGTCAGCCGGCGGTTCGAGGTCAGCGAATTGACTCTTGAGGATCGAATCGGTGGCGAAGTGCCCCTGACGATGGTGCAGTCGTGTTTGGATCAACTCGTAGCTGCCATCTAGAAAGACAAAATAAACGCCCGGTGCACGAAGTTCCTCGCGATACTTGTTCTTTAGGGCTGAACAGGCGAGAACTGCATTTTCGCGCTGCTCGTTCCATTTCAAAATTGCGTTCCGAAGCGCCGCCAGCCATGGGACCCGGTCAGAATCATTTAGGGGGATACCCCGCCTGATCTTTTCAATGTTGGCGGCGGGATGAAAATGATCTGCGTCGGCGAATTTCCAACCGAGTTCTTGAGCAAGCAGGCTTCCAACGGTCGTCTTGCCTGCGCCAACAACACCCATGATAATGAGGACCACCGAACTGCTCCGTTCTTGGATGAAGCGAATAATCTAACATTGCGAGGCTTTTGCGAGCTCAGGAGTACCGCAGGAACTGCTCGTAGCTACGATGATGAAAGCAGCGACAACTATCTGGCGGCGGCGGCTTGTGCCTTTGTCAGCAGCTTGCGGACGTTCGCGATGAGATCCCCGACTTCGAAGGGCTTAACAAGGAATGGAATACGGTTCTCTTCCAGGTAATTTCGCACGTCTGATTCGGCGAGACTGGAAAAAGTAAGCAGGAAGTGCTTTGCAAGGTCGGGCCAGCTCTCAGCGATCCAACGGCAAGTCTCCGGTACGCCGCCCAACCCAGGCATCTTGCCATTCAGGATTACGGCGTCGAAGGACTGTCCTCCAAGCGCGGCCTTCATCTTGTCGAGGGTCGCGGCGGTTACCACTTGCGCTCCCGTGCCGGCGAGGACGTCCCGCTCAAAATCCAGTACCGATTCTTCGTCTTCCACGACCAGTATGCGGCCGGCCAATGCGGCTTCACGGTTCTGAATTGTGGGGGCGGAGCTTGCTGCGGTCGCAGTTTGTCCAGCGGAAGGCAACTTAATCTCAATAATTGCTCCACCACCTTCGGCGTTTCTGGCGGAAATTTCGCCACCGTGCTCCTTAACGATGCCATAACAAATGCTCAAACCGAGCCCAGTTCCCTTGCCAACGCTTTTAGTCGTATAGAAGGGCTCAAAGATGCGGTTTGGTTCCTTGATTCCTGGTCCGGAATCCTGAAACTCAATCTGGATGTGATTGCCCCTGGTGGATACGCGAACTTTGAGCTTGCGTCCGCGCTCCTCAGATGTCTTGTCTTCCATCATCGCGTCCACTGCATTGTTGATGATGTTGAGGAAGACCTGCTCAAGCTGGTGAGGATCACCGGATACGGCGGGGATTCCTGGCTCAATTTCACGTTCCAGCTTCACCGTGCCCACCTTCATGTCATAGTCGCGGAGCAGCAAGGCTTCTTCGAGGACCTTGACCGCGTCGAATTGCTGGCGCTCCGGCTTGCGCTGGCGGGCGAACGACAGCAGGTTCTGCACAACACGATGGGTCCTCTGCGCTTGCTTGAAGATCTTATCTGCATATTCCATGGGCCGGGCTTCGAGCGTCTCGGTCTCGAGCAGTTGGGCATACCCAAGAATCGCAGTTAAAGGATTATTAAGTTCGTGCGCGACCCCGGCGATAAGTTGGCCAATGGCCGACATTTTTTCGCTCTGCAGCAGTTGCTCCTGCGCGCGTCGCAGGTCGTCATAGGCCTTGCAGGTTTCTTCGTACAAACGCACTTTCTCGATGGTGGTGGAAAGTTGACGCCCAATTGCTACCAGCAGATTTTCATCGTCGGCGCTGTAGCCATTTCCTTCGTTGCGACTGATGCCCATCAAGCCGATCGGAGCATCTTTCCCCCACAGGACCACCCAGAATGTAGAACCTGAATCTGTGGCACGAACAAATTCCGAAACCGCTTTCGGCAAATGCGGCAGGTATTCGGAGGTCAGGACCTCAGCCCGCGACCGCATAACAAGATCGCCCAATCCTTCGGGAAAGTTCGCCTCAGCGAATTTCTTGCGATCAGAAATACGCTGGCCCCAATTTGCTCGGCGGCGGAACTGGTTTGCCGACTCAGCAAGGTACACCGAGCCATATTCCGCGCTAAGAACTGAAATGACCTGGCGAAGCGTGAGATTCAGAATTTCATCCAAGTCAAAGCTCTGCGTCGCAATTACTGCCATCGCATTCAGAGCATTCAATTCACGGTTGCGACGGCGAATCTCGTCTTCCGCGTTCTTCTTCTCTGTGATGTCTAGCAGGAAACCCTGATAGCCGTCGACCTTGCCCTCTTCATCCCGAGTGGCGAAACTGCTTTCAAGAACTGTGAGCAGAGAACCATTCTTGCGTCGTAAGTTGACTTCGAAATTCCGGACAAAATTGTGCGCTTCTACCTCGCGGCGGAAAATCTTGCGCTGCTCGGGCGAGGCATAGAATTCCGCATCGACGTTGCGGCCAAGGAGCTCATCGCGGCTGGCATAGCCCAACATGTGGACAAACGCATCGTTACAGTCGAGCAAGGTGCCGGTCAGGCTGGTGACAAATGCGCCTTCCTGCAATTGCTCGAACAGTGAGCGATATTTCTGCTCGGCCGCACGGCGCTCAGTAATATCCCTCACCACGTGAATCGTGCCCTTCTGCTTCGTTCCTTGGTCGGTATAAATGGAAGTGGAAGCCACCGAAAAGCCGCCGAAAGGATCCGGGCCTTCGAAGAATCCGTCTTCCTCCCCACGGCAGTAGGGGCAGTTTTTCCAGTCCAGCTCGTTCTTCGGCAACACCGCTTCGCACAGCTGACCGACTACGTCCGCTTGCGATTTTTGCAGTTTTCGCAGCAAAGCAGGATTCGCCTTCAGGATGTGGAACTCGGAATCGTGTAGCAAAACCAAGTCCTGAATCGACTCGAAGGTGTTACTCCACTGCCGGTGCGAGCGAAGGATTTCTTCGACCAGATGGAGATTCTCGAGCGCCAGGCCTAACTGTTGGCCGCACGACATGAGGAAGTCGAATTCGTCGGGCGCATAGGACTTGGGCCGCCGATTGCCAAGAACCAGGTTTCCCACCATCGACTTTTTACCCGGCACAGGAGCCACAACCAATTGCTTCAGCCTTTCCCACTCAAGTACTGCGGAGGCATCTGCATCCAGTTTCGCAGCGTTTTCCGCGTGAACCACAACCGGCCGATTTTCCTGCGGGATGGCCTCAATCTTGTCATTCGTAGAAATTGAGCCCCGGTTTCGCAGGAATTCCTCAGAAAGTCCGGAGTGCTGGAATACGTTCAACCGCTGGCCGTTCCTCAATCGGAACCAAATCGCGTCTGAATCCATTAATTTTTGCAAGTCTCTAAGTGCGTCGGGTGCAGCGGATCCCCGCTCGGCGGCTCGAGCGATATTCGTTGTCAGGGCATTTAGAGTTGCAAGCCGGCGGGTGCGGACGCGAAATTCGTCGAATACCACCAACAGCATGCCGAGGCCCAGAAGGACGTCGAACAGTATCCCCGCCTCGCTGGGGATACGAGAGCTCACGGGCATCCACTCCAGATGTAAGAGCAGCAATCCCACGGCGAGGAACCACGCGCCGACTTCTTTGCGCACACGGCGGAATCGTAGTACTTGCGCCGCAGCAGCGAGTGCAAGAATTCGGTATGAGAGTTCGAGGGCAAACCTCAGAGTGAGCGAGTCCGCCCAATAAATAGCTTGCGCGACGGCGAACAGCGTTACCGCTCCGCCAATTGCGAGGAGCGGAATTAGAAAGTCCCGGCCGCCTGAGTAGATAATCGCGCCTGTGGCAAAGAGGGTGATTGCGACTACGAACTCCGCTCGTCCCAAAGCGGTTAAATATGCGTTCGCTTGACTAGCCGAAGCAAGCAGGGTGTGATGCGAGGCCAAATAGGCAATCCAGCCCGCAATCCACGCCATCAGGCAGCGTTCGCGGAACGTGCGAAGCACGAGCAGGCTGGCGGCCACGATGACCAGCACAGCGATCTCGCGAACCACGAGTTTGGGTGCGGCTACTCCTGCGAGGAACTCCCAGCCGCGCCAGGCAATGGTGCTCATCTAGTTGGACCGTAGTTAGCCATCCCCGTTTTAGCATGAACAAGTTAGTTACCACCCGTATTTCCGATGACCATTGGTTACTTTCGGTACCAGTCACGTAAGGTACAATCGGCAATACACTCTAATCGTCCCCTATGCCAGCCGAGCGAATTCTCATCGTTGACGATGAAGAACCGATACGCGACTTTGTCTCGGCGATGCTCAGTTCAGCCAATTACACCTGCGCCCAGGCCGAGTCAGGAAAACAAGCTCTGCAGATGCTGAGTTACGGCGAGCAATATGAGCTGATGCTCTCTGACCTCATGATGCCTGAGATGGATGGCATCGCTTTGCTCGAAGCTTCCAAAGAGCGCTTTCCGGATATGCCCGTCATCATGGTGACTGCGGTCACCGATGTCTCGGTCGCGCTTGGAGCGATACGAAATGGCGCTTACGACTATCTGCTCAAGCCCTTTGAAAGGGACCAGTTGCTGGCGACAGTTCGCCGCGCGCTTGAGAACCGGCGGCTGAAAGTGGAAAACCGGGAGTACCAGACGAATCTGGAAGCGTTGGTGACCACGCGGACCGAGCAGTTGCGGCAGGCATTCTCATCGCTCGAAAAGTCTTACGACATCACGCTCGAGGCGCTAGGCAATGCCCTCGACTTAAAAGACGCCGAGACTGAAGGTCACTCGAAGCGTGTAACCGCTTATACGATCGCGATTGCCCGCGCTATGGGTCTCAATTCCGACCAGATTCGGGTAATTGCTCGTGGAGCGTTCCTCCATGACATCGGGAAAATGGCAATTCCCGATGCCATCCTCCGCAAGCCGGGAGCGCTAAACGAAGAGGAAATCGCGATCATGCGCGAGCATTGCTATCGCGGATACCAGATTCTCAGGCGCATTCCCTTCCTGCAGGAAGCATCGGATATTGTTTACTCGCATCAGGAGAAATACGATGGCACCGGCTATCCGCGTGGTCTGAAGGGAAGTGAGATTCCACTCGGGGCGCGAATTTTTGCAGTTGCCGACACGCTGGACGCCATCCGTTCAAATCGCCCCTATCGCCCGGCGCAACCGTTTTCAGCTGCGCGGGCGGAGATTCAACGCTGCTCAGGAACTCAGTTTGACCCGGAAGTGGTGAAAATATTTCTCGAAATGCCAGAACACATCTGGGACGACCTGCGCAGGGACATCGACTCGCAAATCTATCCCGTTGCCTATTCCGCTACCGCCAAGGGCTAAGTTTGCACCTGAGCGTATCTCGCTGTTAGCCTTCTCCCTGCATTCTTATCGGGACAGGATTGGAGGCGCTTATGCCCAAGTATCTGATTGAGCGGGAAGTTCCTGGCGCGGGGAAAATGACTTCCGATCAGCTGCGGGCCGTTTCCCAGCGATCTTGTGCGGTGCTGAACAAACTTGGCCCAGAAATTCAGTGGATTCACAGCTACGTTACCGGTGACAAGATTTATTGCATTTATCGCGCGCCTAATGAACAGTTGATCCGCGAACACGCCCGCCAGGGCGGTTTTCCCGCCAACAGAATTTCAGAGGTCACAACGATCATCGAACCGGCGACGGCAGAGTAAGCCGGTCAGTCTCTTCGCGCACTAGCAGGAGCTGCGATGCGCGACCCGTCCACTACGACGTCTCGCTGTAAAACAACTTCGAGCGTGGTGCCGGGCCCCATCTTCACCTCATTGCCATGAGTAAGTGCAGCGATGGCGGTGCCAACAGCACCACCAATTCCTGCACCGATCAAAGCTCCTTCGCCGCCGTGTATGACCGCGCCAGCGAGCGTGCCTTCTGCGGCCGGTGCCGCGATGGTCGCAGCAGTCTTCCCCTTGTTGCTATCGCCCTGGATTGTGCCTTCTTTGTCTTTGACCTTGGCATTGTCAACACCCGGCGCGTTCTCGATCGATCCGGGGAGCAGGACGGTATAACCGCTGGGATAGATGAGCGTGGTGAAGTGGATGAGCACCTCGGCTCGACCCTTGATGTGTCCAGCCGGTTTGATCGAGCCAATTTTTCCCTGAACGTAAGTGCCGGCAGGCACGATGATCTTGTCGTTTACCACCACCGGAAATGTTGACTCGGCGTAGATGGGATCGCCTTCGTGATTGGCTTTAGTCGAGATCGTGTTTTTGAGCGCAATCGGGATTTTGGTTCCTGCGGGAATAGTAATCGTATTGGCGTCCGAGTGGGGCGCCTGCGTCAATTTGGGTGATGAACCGGCCTTTGGGGCCTCCTGCGCCAGAGTAAGGCCGCAGAGCAACAGTAATGTGAATAGAACGCGCATAGTGCCTCCATCAGGAACTCGGCGAGCGGACTTATGTAAGTACGATGCAAGTTATATCAAGAGAGTTCTTGGCACAAGGCGAAAACCTGATTTGTAGTTTTGGGCATTCAAAGAGATCGACGTAAGACTTGATGAGCGTTTTAGGAGAGACTCGCGAATGCGAGCGTGCTTCCCGAAGGGCATGGGGAAGAAGCGAAATTTCCAGACTTGCCTGCTGTAGAGACGAGACTGCCGAAAGAAAAACCTTAAGCACTATTCGAAGTTTGGGGGTCAAAGTTCCTCGGGCAGCACGAGGCGTGGCGTGTGCGCCTACACTTGTTTGTGCGACCGGGCACCTCCGGCCGATAGTTCCATTGCTATATTTCTAGACAAGACAGATGAAAGCGTCGAAGAAAGACTCGGCCCGGTATCGGATGCCGGCGGAATGGGAACCGCATGCCGCCACCTGGCTCGCCTGGCCACACTACGAGCCTGACTGGCCCGGCAAGTTCGAGCCGATTCCATGGGTCTATGCGGAGATTGTTCGCTACCTGAGCCGTGGTGAGCGGGTGGAAATCGTCGTTAAAGACGCGCCTTTGGAAAAGACGGCGCGCCGGACTCTGAAGCGCGCACATGCTCTGAACGATAACGTACGATTCCATCTCTGGCCCACAGATCGCGTCTGGACTCGCGACTCGGGCTGCGCATTCGTGTTTGAGGCTTTGGAGAGTCAAAATCCTCACCCTGTCGCAGAGAACGCGACAAGAGTGGGGCACTCTCGGGGATTGGCAGCCATCACCTGGCGCTTCAATGCCTGGGCAAAATATCCCAACTGGAAACGGGACGGAAAAATTGGGGGGTTGATGGCCAAGGCCGTCGGCGCAAACCCGCTCCAGCCGGAGTTCAAAGGCGCTCGCGTCGTGCTCGAAGGCGGCTCGATCGACGTTAACGGATGCGGCTCATTGTTGACCACGGAGGAGTGCCTGCTCAGCCGCGTGCAGCAACGCAATCCTGAGATGAAGAAACGCGATTACGAAAGAATTTTTGCCGAGTACTTAGGCGCGTGGAATGTGATTTGGCTGGGGTCGGGCATTGTTGGCGATGACACGCACGGGCACGTAGACGATATTACCCGCTTTGTTTCTCCCGACGCTGTTGTCAGCTGCGTGGATGCTGATCCTAAATCCGAGAATTACGAAGCATTGCGAGAAAACATTCGCCGCCTGCGCGACGCAACTACAGAATCCGGCAAGCCTCTGGCTACCATCGACTTGCCTATGCCTGCGCCGATCTATTTTGAAGGCCGTCGTCTTCCTGCAAGCTATGCGAATTTTTACATCGCAAACGGAGTCGTGCTCGTTCCTGTGTTCAACGACCCGAATGACCGAGTTGCCCTCGACATCCTGGCCGACATTTTTCCTGATCGGGACGTGGTGGGAATTTACTGTGGAGACCTGATCTGGGGGTTTGGCGCAATCCACTGCATGACACAGCAGCAACCCGCGCCTGCCATATAACATTCCTGCGTTTTCCTTCGTGTACCTTCGCGTCCTTAGTGATTTTTGGTTTCTTGATAACCACGAAGAGCACGAAGGAGGAACTCAGATCTCAATCATCTGGTGATTCAAGCAATCCGGATGAATATTTTCGAGCAAACCGCTCATCCATTCCCTTCCATACTTGGCGAGAAAATATATTCCAGCGAATTCGCGCTCCTGCAGCGTCTTGTCCGGATACAGTGAATTGCTCAGCGCCTCTGAGTGACGTCCGATGACTTCGCTTTGCCGCAACTCGGCTCGCGAAGCCCGCGCGCGCAGGTTCGTGATTTGGTAGAGCATCTTTGACTCTGCATTTTCCGCAGATTCAACCAGAGTCTTATCGAGCTGTGCGATCGCATCACGAACTACCTTCATGGAGTGCTTCACCACATTTTCGGCTTGCTCAAACGAGGACTGCAAGTTTGCAGGCAGCTTGCGCGCACCGATCAGCTCGCGCAAAGCCTCCGGCCCTTGTAGCACTTCTACTGCTGCCAGCTTGTTTTTCTCTAATAAAGCCTGCGCCTTCGGCTCGACGATTGTCGCCGAAAATCTAGGCACGATCGGCGTGCGCCTGCCCAGCAGCTCGTCGTACACGACTGCAGCTTGTGCGAAGTATGCCACCTCGGCGGCGCCGCCAACGTAAGCCAATGTCGGCAACAAATGGTCCTGCACAACCGGGCGGAGCAGCACGTTGGGACTGAAAGCATGCGGGGAAGACGAAGCCAGCGTTGTGAGTTGCTCAGAAGGAATTTTGCCTTGGCCGGCGAGAAACTCACCCGTTTTCGTCGCGTGGACCGGGATTCGAACTCCATCTTTGATTAGAAACAGCTGAGTGGACGAATCCGTCACCCTAACCTGCTGATGATATTCCGCTCTTTCCAACTCGGCGCCACGGCTCAGCAGTGCATGATTGATCGCCGATACACTCTGCACCGCTCCCGAGTAGAGGGGGGCAGCAATCTCATCCAGCTCGGGATCCGATCCGTCGAGCAGAATCACTCCAAACTCGGCAAAAACTTGGGCAAAGAATCGTGCAAAAGCAGATCCGAAGTTTTCTTCAGGCCGATAGCACTCATCCAGCAACTGCGTCCATTCCGAGTCACCCAGTAGTCTCTTGACCTGTCCCACCGCTTCTGAAATTTCCGGTCCAAAGGTCACGGTTCCAACCGGTGCATCGGTGTAAGCTTGTGTGCTAGTGGACAACGCTTCGAGCTTGCCTTCGGCATTCGGAATTCGAATCTGATTCACTTCCGCCAAATCGTGATCCTCGGTAGCCAGCCAGAAAACCGGAACACAATCAATTCCCAACTGCCGCCCTTCTTGCGCCAGTTTTACCGCAGTCAGCGCCTTGTAAATGGAAAACACAGGACCGCCGAAGAGTCCGACCTGCTGTCCGGTAACCAGAGCACAGGCGCCGGAACGAAAGCGTTCGATATTTTCGAGCGCTCGCGGAGCAGCTCCCCAGCGTTGATTTTGCCGCTGGAGAATCGACGCCACCCGCGCGCGACGCTCCGCTGGGTATTGAATATTTTGGGATTCTTCTTTTGCCCATTCAAGGAAGCGTGGAGAGCGTGGGTAGAGTTTCTGGACGGGAGAAGCGAAATCAAGGTAGTCGAGGAAGAGTCTTGTGCTGTGGGGAATCTGGCGGAACGAAACACAATGTGATTTCATCGTGACGTCCTAAATGGTATTAGACGCCAACACGTAACCAAGGTTAACGGTCGTGCTTCAATTCTTTGTCTCATTTGTCCCTACGATCAGATGACGAAACCCTGACCGGGATGCAAAGATTAATGTCAAAGCTAACAAATTATCTTGGATGGAACTAATTTTGAGCGCAAATCCCGCCGTTTCTCAATTCTCCCTTGAAGGCACACACGTTCGCCTTGAGCCGCTTGGTCCCGAGCACGTTCCCATGCTGTGGGATATCGCAAAGGAGCACCTTGAGGACATTTTTCGCTGGATTCCTTACAAGCTGCAATCGCTCGACGATTTCCGCAAGTTCAATGCAACTGTCCTGAGTGAACGGGAGCGGGGACTGTCCGTACCATTTGCAACCGTAGAGCGCAGTTCCGGACAGATCGTCGGTACGACGCGGTACATGAACATGGATCTCGCGAACCGTAAAGTCGAGGTCGGCTCAACCTGGATCGCTCCGCCCTGGCAGCGTACGGCTATCAACACCGAAGCCAAATACTTGATGCTGCGCCACGCCTTTGAAACCTGGAAGTGTCTACGCGTTGAATTGAAAACCGACGCCCTCAACCAACGCTCGCGCACTGCGATCCTTCGGATCGGGGCGAAAGAAGAAGGCACCCTCCGTAAGCACATGCTTACCTGGAACGGCCGGCAGCGCGACTCGGTTTACTTCAGCATCCTTGACACCGAATGGCCCGAAGTTAAGGCCCGGCTGGAACAAAGGTTAGCTGAAAAGTACTAGCTCCTCCTTGCACCAGAATTGCTACAATTTTTGAGATGTCGAACACACCCGCATTCACCGATGTTCCCACTGCGCTCGACGACCTTCGCGCCGGACGCATGATCGTCATCGTGGACGACGAAGACCGCGAAAACGAAGGCGATCTTACGCTCGCGGCGGAGAAGGTCACTCCCGAAGCCATTAACTTCATGGCAAAGTACGGCCGCGGGCTCATCTGCCTGACGTTGACCGAAGAGCGCTTAGAACACTTGCGAATCGGACCGATGAGTGCGGAAAACACCTCGAACTATGGAACTGCCTTCTGCGAGGCAATCGACGCCCGAGTTGGCGTGACCACCGGAATCTCCGCTTATGACCGCGCGCATACGATTCGCGTCGCTATTGATCCGGCAACCCGACCGTCCGACCTGGCGCGGCCCGGACACGTCTTTCCGCTTCGCGCACGCAAGGGCGGGGTGCTTGTTCGTGCCGGACAAACCGAGGCGTCAGTCGATCTGGCGCGCATGGCTGGCCTCGTTCCTGCGGGAATCATCTGCGAAATCATGCGCGAAGACGGGACCATGGCGAGGGTGCCTGATCTGATCGAATTTTGCCAGGAGCACGGACTTAAAATGCTCACCGTCGCCGAGCTCATCCGGTACCGGATGCAGCATGAGCGCTATGTACATCGGGTGGGCGAAGCGCTCGTGGACACAAATTACGGCGAGTTTCGCGTGATTGCGTATGAGAGCGAAGTCGACGGCGGCGACTCCCATCTCGCGCTCGTGCGCGGAGACATTTCAAATGTAAACGAGCCCGTTCTCGTCAGAATGCATGCCCACTGCCTTATTGGCGACGTTTTCGGCTCTTCGGGTTGCGACTGCCGCGACACGCTCGATGGTTCGTTGAGCGCTATCGCCGAGGAGGGTCGTGGTGCATTGATTTACCTGCATCAATCTTCGAAAGGATTTTCGGTAGAAAAGGTCGGCGATAAGAATGCTGTCTCCTTCCATCACGACCGCAGCTCGCCGTCCCTTCCCGAGAGTGAGCGCAAACGACAGCGCGAAATCGGCATTGGCGCACAAATCCTGTCAGATTTGGACCTGCGCAGAATCCGGCTGCTAACTAACCATCCGCGCAGAGTTGTGGCTCTCGAGGGATTTGGAATTGAAATCGTGGAACAGGTGCCGGTGGCGTTAAAGAGAGTGGCTGGTACTTAGTGGCTACCGGCTGGTAGGTTCATGTTTAGAAGCAAGCCTCAATTGACACGAGTCACTAATCACGAGCCACGAACCACTAAAAAGGTTTCCTAATCACAATCTCGCTGTCCCGAATAAAAAACTGGGCTGAGCACTTTCCAGAGCCGCAGATCACGGCGAGCAATCCCGCGATCTGCTTGCGCGTAATCAGGCCCAAGGTGCCGCAACCAGGGCACGACAGCACCGCCCAGTACGGATCTTCTTTCTCTCCGATGTGGCCGGCGTTTTCCAGCACGAAAATCGTGCCGGGCTGCATCTGCTCCGGGATCCATTCGTTCAGGATTTCGAGTTCAGCGACCATTCCACCCTCCTCAGGGCAAGTTCACTGCCGGGAACCCAATCTCGCCTTGCGCATGGAACGAACTCTTTCAGGAGCACAGCGGCTGGGACGTTTGCGCCCACTGACCACCGCTGTCACCTCACGGACGGTATCGCTCAGGCATATGGCAAACATCGGCTGCCGCGAATTTTTCAGCAGGTCGACAATCTGCTGCGGAGAAGTCTCAAGATAGAGAACTTGACCATCTGTCAGAAGGTGGTAGTTCGATGTACCGCTTACAGTGGCCGCAAGACGCTGGCTGAACTCTTTCTGCAGAAACCGGACAACCTTGCGCATGCGCTGTAACGAAAATCCTTTGCGGCGCAATTCGCAGATCACTGCCACTTCTGTAAGGTCCTCGAATGAATACACGCGCCGATGGCCCTGACGCGCCGGGACTACGATTCCCCGCTCATCCCACCACTGCAGCTGGCGAGCGGTGATCCCGGTTAAGCGAACCACGTCTTGAGATGTGAACGACGCCTGCATTTCAGCTGAATAATGTTTCAAACGTTCTACTTACAAAATGTTTCAAACATTTTAGGGCCAGATTGGCGGAAGGAGTAGAAGAATGCTGCAGAAGGAGTTAACTAAACAAGTTACAGGATGTCGGCTCCGGAAAGTCAGTCGCGGTACAGTTCTGACTCAGTGATGACCGTCGGCTTGGTCTCAACGCCTTCAGCCCGTGACCTAGTGCGAGCTGAAAACATTGGCCCTCGCGCGGCGTGGACCGGCGCAAAAGCAGAAAGACCTATTCGCCCCGGAATGTCGTCATAAACCGCCTCCATGCCGCCACGCATGAAGTAGGTCTCGTGCCAAAAGCCGGTGCCGCCCGAATCACGCAGGAACTGCTTCCACCAAAGCATGTGCGGTTCGGAGCGCGACCAGCGTTCGAGCGAATCGAAGTCGCGCCAATACTGCCGCATACCAACGTGTAGCGGGAACACTGAGTAGATAATTTGCTCGTGTAAGAGAAGCCCTTCAGGCTTGGCCGCGACCGAATGTGAGATACGTGGCCCGAATCCGAGCAATGTCTTGATTCCACGCAGGGCGTTGATTCTCATACCGAGATAGATCACAACCAGATCGGGGTAGGAAGACAGGTCGACAGTGTTGCGTTGAACTTTCATCGGAACTCCGGTTGCGCGCCTCCACCGACGAAGTGAACGATTTCGAGTTTATCGCCGTCGTTGAGATCTGTCGTCTCCCAGCGGTTCCGCGGAACGAGGTCTCGGTTAAGCTCAACAGCAACGCGATCCGGTTTCATTCCGAGCTGGGCGATGAGCTCCGAGAGCGTGGATACAGACGCGAATTCGCGAGACTCGCCGTTGATGGTCAGCTTCATGGATTCAGTTCTCAGAGTCACTACGTGCGCTCACCACAAATAGTAATACCCATCTCTCCGGGCGACTTCCACTTCAGTTCCGAAGACTTGCGAAAGAACTTTGGGATCAAGGATCTCTTGTTTGCGGCCATCCGCCACGATTCTTCCCTTATCCATTAGGACCACGCGATCGATTTCGGGGATGACATCAGACAGATCGTGGGTAACCAGCACAATGCCGATTCCCGATCGCGCGAGATGGCTCATGCTCTCGCGCAAAGAACGGCGGGCAAAAAGGTCGAGTGAATTGCTGGGTTCGTCAAAGAGCAATGCTTTCGGCTGATGCACCAGCGCTCGCGCAATCAGTACGCGGCGCGCCTCGCCGGATGACATTTCGCTCACAGGACGATCTGCGAGGTGCGGGATTTGCAGCTGGTCCAAAGCGACGTTTGCCTTTTCGATCTGTTCTGACGTAAGCGGGTGGTTCGGATAGACATCGTTGCTGCTGAAGAAACCGGAGAGCACGACATCGCGCCCAGCGGCCTCGCCGGTGCACCACGCCATCAGATCATTCGAAACGATTCCGAGCAATGGACGCAGTTCGAAAACGTTCCAGCGGTCCTCGCCGAGAATCGTAATCCGCGAGTCTGGTCGCGCAACTGGATAGCATTCGCGGGTAATGGTCTTAATGAGCGTGGATTTGCCGGACCCGTTAGGGCCGAGGATGGCGACGTGTTCTCCGCTGTCGATTTTCAGGTTGAAATCATCGAGGACGATCTTGGTTCCGCGAGAAACTTGAACATTGCGCAATTCGATAAGCGCATGAGGAGGCCTGTTCATGAGTCTTCAGTGTAATAGAGGCTTCTCTGCTGACGTGATTTGCTTTGAAAGAATGGGAGCTTACAGCCGCACCGTGACGCAGGACCCGCGAGCTACGCGGTGTTAAAGCGCGGTTCTAGCACTGTCTCATTGAGAATGCTTTGAGCCTTAACGATTGCGCTAAACAGGAGCTGTTCTAGACTCCGACTTTTCTCAGCTGGAACTTGCGCGTGGCGGTACGGCCTTCGTTGTTTACCTGCACCAGAATCGATGAGTCAGGAAGAGACGTCTCCTCGATCAGGAAGACCAGTTCGGCTTCGCCGGAGTCGTCAGTAGTGACTTGCGTATAGAACGGGGCGGCGTTGGTACGGGCGAGTCTCACGGTAAGGCGAGCGCCAGAGACACCGTGCCCGGCTTCAGTGGCCCTTAGCTTCATCGAGAGCTTGTCTTCAGACAGAATAGAGCTGGAATTCACCCATTGAACATCGAGTTCGCGGATTGTGGCGAGTGCCTCGGCAGTTTCGCGGTTATCAAAAACGCGATTCACGTCGCCATCGCGGATTGCGTCGAGCACCAGACGATGCTGGTCGCGCAGCCTCTGCTCCTTTTCCTGGTCGGTGAAGCCTGAGGACCGCTCCGCATAGGAGCTGGCGCGCTTGCCGATGCAGCGTCCGCGCACGAAGACCTGCGTCTGCAAGAGCATCTCGCCTTCACGGGCTTCGCTCTGCACGTGGTAGACAGTGTCGTCGTGCTTGATATCGGTATTGAAGCCAAAAATCATTTTCAAGGTTATAGGCTAATAGTGTCCCTGAAAATCGCATATGACGCATGATTACGGAAGTTTGGGGTTCGGACGTTTGCGTAGCCGAATCGGCCGCACCGATGGGCTGCTCACAAATCCTAAATGCTGCCATTCCGAATGGCTTCAGCCGCGAGCGATCCGTTTTTCACATAAACGCCAGAGGTTCTGCCGAAAAAACATATTTCTCGACTGCCGGGTTGGGATTGTGTTGGACGCTGCAGCGGTGGCTTTCCGCGTCCAAAGCTCTCGAAGAAATTAATCATCTGATTTGAGCGCATCAGCGGGAATTACCGAAGTTTCAACTCGTAGTTCACAGTTAAGGCATCCATAACGACGGCTATGGGATCATTTTCGTGTACTCTGGCAGGCTACTGGGGCTCGTGGATGAGACATTGGATATTCTGTGCGACCGTGCACAAGAAATTCGGCATTAACGATCCGATGGTGGTATTGCGGCAGCGCTTTGCTGATCAATTCTGGGGATTGGGGCAGAAGACCCCAAACCGTCAAGCTTTGAAAGCAGGCGATAAAGTTGTTTTTTATCTTGGTAACCCGCATAAAGCTTTCGCCGCTTCGGCGACTTTGGCCTCGGACAGCTTCGAACTCTCTCAAGCCCAACAAGACGAATTGTCGCATGGGCTTACGTTCTATCGAACTCGTTATGGAGTTCGGTTGGAACAAACAGCCTTTTGGGAAGAATTATGTCACGTCGAGGACGTCGTGCCCGCTATGAGCCTTATAGAAAATAAGGAAAACTGGGGAATCTATTTGATGGGTGGTGTTAGGTATCTGCCTGAACAAGATTTTCGAGTTATCACTGGCCGAGTTTCCAATCTCGGAGTTGCTGTCTCGGGCTCACCGATTAGCACGAAATCCGGGAGCATTTCTCAGTCGCAGTTTGCCCTTGAAATGCACTTGGAAGAATTCATCGATAAGAACTGGAGTCATATTGATTTCGGTCGAAAGCTGAGGAAGTACGCTGACGACGAAGAGAATGGCCGGCAATTTCCGGCGGATGAATGGTCTATTGATTTCTTGTGCGTTGACGAGACATCAGAAAACCTCGTCGTTGTTGAACTAAAGAAGGGACAGAGTAGCGACGCAACCGTTGGCCAGGTTCTGCGCTATATATCGTGGGTTGAGGAAAATATTGCTGAGAAAGGGCAGAAAGTCGAGGGCATCATCATAGCGAAGGAAGTTGATGAAGCTCTACGTTACGCTGTGAAAAATCTGCCCCATATCAACGTGCTAACATACCGAGTTGACTTCACGCTAGAAAAGCCTGCATTAATAGAAAGTACAATCATGTGACGTGCATCGTACCCGTGGGATATCATCAGAAAGATGCCCGCCGCCCACGGATTTCAAACCGATGATGAACGCCTTCTCCCGATTAAGGAGAAGGTTTTCAGCAACGAGCGATTGAATGAGAGCGATGCGCTCGCGCTCTATCGCACCCTCGACATTCTCGCCATCGGCTGGCTGGCCAACTACGTGCGTGAACGAATGCACGGCGATCGAACCTATTTCAATGTTAACCGGCACATAAATCCTACAAATGTTTGCGTTGCCGCCTGTCGGCTCTGTGCCTTCGGTCGTAAAAAAGATGCCCCTGGCGCTTACACGATGGCGCTCGAAGAAGCGTTCCAGAGCGCGGCATCAGGATACTCCGAGACTGTGACGGAGTTTCATATCGTTGGCGGCCTTCATCCCGATCTGCCCTTTCAGTATTTTCTCGATCTCGTCTCCGGTTTGAAGGAACGGTTTCCGCAAGTGCACCTGAAGGCATTCACCATGGTCGAGGTTGCATATCTTGCCAAACGCGCCAAACTGAGCATTGCGGAAACGTTGCAGCAATTGAAAGCTGCCGGCGTCGATTCCCTTCCCGGCGGAGGCGCTGAAATTTTCGCCGACCGCATCCGTCACATAATCTGCGATCACAAGATTGACGGCGACCAGTGGCTTGAGACCGCGCGGCTGGCCCATAACATCGGCCTGAAGTCGAACGCGACCATGCTCTACGGCCATGTGGAAAATGACGAAGACCGCGTTGATCACCTGATGAAATTACGGGCGCTGCAGGACGAGACTCATGGTTTCCAGACTTTTATTCCGCTTGCTTTTCATCCCGAAAACACGGCCCTCGAACACCTGCCGAAAACCACCGGCATGCTCGATATCAAGCAGATCGCTGTCAGCCGGCTGGTGCTCGACAACTTTCCGCACATCAAAGCTTATTGGCAGATGCTTACGCCGAAGATCGCACAGATTTCGCTTCGTTTTGGCGCAGACGATCTCGACGGAACCGTGATCGAAGAAAAGATCTACCACGACGCCGGCGCCACCACCCCGCAGGGCATGAGACGCCAGGAATTGATGCGCCTCATCCGAGAAGCGGGCCGCGAACCAATTGAGCGCGACACATTATACCGACCCGTCATACGCACGGAGTCGTCGGTCACCGTCGCGGTTTAGATTAGTTAGAAAAAAATTCCGCCATATCTGGAGCGCTCGCCGCTGCGCCTGGTAGATCACTGATTCCCAGCAGCTCCATTGTCAACCGCAGCGTGCTTTGGTGCTGATACAAGGTCGTAGACTGATATCCGCGCCGGACTGGTGAGCCGATCAGAATCGTGGCAATGTGCCCGCCGCCATTCGTTGTGTCTGAGGCTTGAGCCTCGTCCCAGGTATAGATCAGCACAGAATTGCCGAATGCAGAACTGTTGATCAGCGGACCGACGTTTGTTTGGATCCACAAATCCAGCGCCGCTAACTTTTGCGCGTCACTGCACTGCGACATCCCAGGAGGGCAGTCATGTCCATCATTTGCGAGGTTGGGCACGATCATCCCGTAGCTAGGCAAGGTATTGTTCTGAATATCAACGGCGAGCTGTGTAAAGGGAACCACGTTCGACGCTTGCGACCTGCTATTCAGTACGTCGGAAAAATACGTAAAAGGGTTATGGCTCTTATCGTAAGGGGCGCCACTCGCCCCCAGGTAGCCAATGCTCGGCAGAGTTTCCGCATAAATTTTCCAGGTCTTACCGGCTGCCGTTGTCGCGCGGGCCACATTGTCTACGCTCACCACACCTGAGAAAAGGTCGTTGGAAGCAACCAGGCTCCCCGTCGTCAACATGAAATAGTTCGGCAAAGAGGGATGCGTATTCGCGTAGTACTGTGTCGCCAATGAGTATTGCTGGGCGAGCGAGTTGGTGTACGGCATTTGTGGGTTGCCGATCACATCCCCATAGCCGTGGTTTTCTTCAACCAGTACGAAGACATGTGCAGCAATCGGCACCCCCGATTGTGAGGAGCCGCCTTGCGACACACCCCCGCAGCTCACGCCTGCGATTGCGAGCGCAAGAACGCACCACGTACTGCCACCACTTCCGGCAGGTAAGGACACCACGCGCATCTCGTTTAGAGAGCTCCACCGTCCGCGTAAGTTGTTCACAAGTTTGCCGCGATTTGATCCCATTTTTGTCCTTTTACCGGAAGAGGACAGGTCCAAGGGGCCCTGCTCAATTTTCCGAGTTCAGTTTCAATCCTGGGTGTAGAATTTGCCTTGCGAAAGCTTCACGGGACCTCCTTCCCGCATCCGAGGCAAAGCATGAATGTTCACGTGAGTTATAAGGTCCAGCGAACTCCAGACATCGACAGAGAAATTCAGAATTCAATAGCTAAGATTCAGAAGAGACTTCAAGTATTTCGTCCGGAACTCGTGCATTTAAAAGGCTCGGTCGAACAGAGCTCTCCTCGTCAAGGAACTGTGGTGTCACTCAACCTGCGCCTGCCATCCGGGCAAATGGCAGTACAGGAATCCGCGCCCTCGGCGACCGCTGCCATCAAAGCTGCTTTCGAGGACCTGCTTGCGCAAATTGGTAAGCACAAGGAACTTCTGCGTAGCACGCGGTCGTGGCGTCGTCATCGAGCGTTGGAAGGTAGCCCAGCCTCTCAGGTTCCGTTTGAAGACACCTTGGCGGCAGTTGCACCGCAAACAGCAACCGCTGAAGACATACGCTCGTTCCTCAATGCAAATTTCCGCAGGTTGAAGCTTTTCGTAGAACGCGAGATCGCATTTCGCGAGAACTCTGGGGATCTCAATCCTGGTTCTCTCAGTTGGGAAGAGGTCGTAGATGAAGCTGTCGCACGCGCTCTGGACGATAATGCCGAAAAGCCGGACCTAATTGCCCTGGAACCCTGGCTATATCGACTGGCGATTCGCTCCCTGGAAGACTTCTCTGTTCGCAGCGGCGACTCTGGCCAGGAGAGTCAGCTCCGCAATCGTCGCCGCACCGCCAGCGAACGTGAAGGCCCCAACCGCGATGAAACTCGGCTCCAGTTTTATCAACCTGACGAGGCGATAACGAACGAGAGCGCAATCGCAGACGACCATGCGTCGACACCGGAACAGATCGCTTACTCAGACGAAATGATCGATCTTGTCCAGTACGCCTTACGCGCCGCCCGTTCGCAGGACCGCGAAGCTTTCATTCTCTATGCGATTGAAGGGTTTTCTCTCAAAGAGATCGCGGCTATTACCGACCGCACATCCGATCAAGTACGCCAGTCTGTAGAAAAAGCGCGCGAAGCCCTGCGGCGCGGTTTTCCAATCCAGAATCCACTGAAAGAAAAACTGCTTCAACACACAAAAACCATAGCTCGGAGTGCCTCATGATTTCTCGCGAAGAATTGCGGCAACTTGCATCTTTCGAATGCCGTCATCCTGGCGATCTGGCAATAAGCTTTTACTTCAAACCCTCGACTCCGCAAGACAAGTCGCACCGCGAAGAAGCCATTCTCGCTAAAGACGTGGTGCGCCAGACCATGCAGGAGTTACAGGCTAGCGGTAATGGCCGAAGCGCGATGGACGACCTGGAGCGGATCCTGCAGATTGCCGAACGTTTGCACGGAAACCAGTCCCGGGCGAAGGCGGTATTTGCGTGCAAGGACCGAGGCATCTGGCAGGAGTTCGATGTCCCCACAGTCGCTGTATCGACCAGGCTCTTTGTAAATCGGCGTTTCCATCTGAAGCCGCTCGCGCCGGTTTTCTCCGAATATCCTCGCTATTGGATCGCTCTGGTCGATCGCCAAAGCGCCCGCTTTTTGGAAGTTCAATTCGAACAGCTGCGCGAACACGCCGTTCTGAATAACCCCATTCCACGCCACGGCCGCAGCGATGGATTCGGCGGCTATGATGGCGGTCATGCGCAACGGCACGAAGAAGACGAAGTGCGCCGCCATTATCGTCTCGTTGCAGAGTTTCTGAAAAGCGGTGCCGAGCAAAAACAATTTCAGGCGCTAGTTATTGGCTGCCATGATGTCAACTGGCCCAGTCTCCACGAGAAACTGCATCCGTACGTGAGAAAGAGACTCTTGGGACGGTTTTCAGCCGATTTGGGAACCCTCACCGACGCTCAAGCGAAACAGGAGGCGGAACGAATCTTGCACGAATCGCTTCACCAGCATCACCAGGCGCTGGTACGAGAGGCTGTCGAGGGAGCCAAAAGCAACCGTCTTGGCGTCACCGGTCTGCGAAGAGTGTTGCGCGCAACCGAAATGGGTGAAGTAGAAACTCTGCTGATGACTCCCGATTATGCTGGGCGCGCAGTCGAATGCACTGCCTGCGGACACCTAGACTCACACTTGGTTCCATACTGTCCGCTTTGCGGACGCGCGACGCGCAAGCTGGATGACGTGAGTGAAGCGCTGGTTCCAATGGCGATCAAAAACAACATCGATCTTGTTTTGGTTCCCAAGGATGACGGTTTGGACCGCGTCGGCAACATTGCTGCAGTCTTGCGCTTCCGCGCCGACCGCAACATGAACCAGTTGTTGGCGTCTTGACCGCTGGTCGCATCGACTCCGCAGACCTCCGCATCGGCACAACAATAATGTCCACGCTCAACGTGCAAATTGAGCGTCCAGCCATTCTTCCAGGCCGCGCAACATCTCAGTCGTACTGCACCGGAACGTAACGCCGCATTTGCCGTGCTTGTCATCCCAAATCACGGTTCCTGCGCCTTTGATCGCGGTTCCGCTGGGTAATTCCAGATCAATTTCGATGTCTTCTCCGAGGTCGAGTGGGACCGGGGTACGAATACCCATCCCATTCCTGCTCAAGTTGAGCGTCGAACATTCCAGCGTTTGCTGCGGACCGCTCCTGGTCAACGTGACAGCCAATTCGATAGCGCAGCGAAAATAGCGCCGATTTTCGCCGAACATCAGCGGATAGGCAGCATTCAAGGTGCTGGCGATTTGTGCTTTCTGAATTGGGCGCTGTAATAAGAAGTGCGCACCCTGAAGAAGGGCCTGATCGCGATACTCGGAGTCACTGGCCACGGCAAAGATGACAGCTTTTCGGTTCGAGTGACTCTTACGTACCATGCCGACCAGATTACGTGCGCCGGGCATAGTATCGAAATCCAGAAGCAGACCGTCGTATTTTTCACTGCTGAGCTGGCGAGAAAGCGTCTCGAACGTGTCGCTGGTGTGTGTTTCGATGCCAAGCTCGGTCGAAGCTTCAGTGAATGTGGTCAACAGCAGCGGGTCAGAAGTCAATGCAAGGGTACGCATTCGAGTAAATCAACTTCCTCCCTGTGGGAGTTTCCGACAACAACCGGGCCTAGCAGGCTCGCCCCATAGGTTGTTTGAGTTCTGGTTCTGCCCCTCGAATGGTGAAACTCTTGCGGCAGATCATGGCAAAGTTCACGAGATATAGGGAATACAGTAAAAACTGTATTGAACAGACACGTGAACGCCGGATGCCGGAGATTTTCAGGGGAAGGAGCAATCTTTATTTCAGGCCGCTGCTCTAAAGTGACGCCCAATCCTCAGGTGGCGATTCGATTCCCCACACGTTACCAGGTTGATCGAGCGCCAGTCCGAGGATCCATGTCTTCTCGTACGGTCCAAGTGAAATACAGTTCAACACCCGCGCGGTAACAGTCCTATTGGACGGTAGTCTTTCCAATCTGACTGCTGCTCCGATCGCCAATGGACGACCAGAGCGGACCGCGCAGCCTTGCGGGTTCACAAGAATGGCAACGCAGCGTTCGTAAAACGGATGAGCGTCATCCATATTGGCAAGCGTTAGAGGGATTTCACAGCTAACTCTGGTGCCGCGCCGAACATTGGACACTAGGGTCGTTGTCTCCCGGTGATTGCAAATCGTGATCTTCCGGTGATTGCGAAGAGAAAGGGGGTTGCGGCTCCTCGGCGTCTCGAAGCAACTTCAGCAACTCCGCTGCTTCTTGGTCACCCTGGGCAGAGCACTCCTGCAATAGCCGCTTAGTTTTTTCGTACGGAAGTTTTCTTAGTTCTGGTTTCCCGTACTTCTTATGGCGCAACAATCCGCCAACTAGTTTCTTCATTTGGGGCCAAAGCCCTCCTGACCCCCTCGATTATGTGAGATGTAACAGAGTGTGCCTCCGCAGGGATACAGGAAATCCTGTAGATCATCGAAAGACAATATGCGAAAGTGGAGTTTTTCGACGCAATTTAAATGCAAATGAACTTTCCGCTTTCTTTGCGCGCTTCACGGCGGAAAGCATACGTTTACTGTAAAACACTCAGATCAAGTGATATAACTTTCCTTTTTCATCCCGATCACAAGGACGAACATGTCTCACTCTCGACGCGACTTCCTCACCTCAACATTGGCAGGATCTGTTGCTGTCGGTCTTCCTGCGAAAGCGCTCTTTGCGGAATCGGTTACTGAAAACAAGCGCGCGGCGAAGTTGCCCGTCATTGTGTCTGCGGCGAACGGATACAACTACCTCGATGAAGCCTATCGATTCCTCGCGGATGGTGGCGACACGCTCGACGCCGCGCTCAAAGTCGTCCAAGGGCCGGAGAACGATCCGAACGACGAGAGCGTAGGCCTCGGCGGACATCCGAACGAAGAAGGTGTAGTCGAACTCGATGCCTGCTGCATGCACGGACCAACACGGACGGCGGGTGCTGTTGGCGGAGTTCGCAACATAAAAAATGTTTCCCTGCTGGCCAACGCAGTTCGCCTTCATACCGGACATGTCATGCTGGTCGGCGAAGGCGCGGAGAAGTTTGCCGTGGCGCAAGGATTTCCGCGCGAGAATTTGCTTACCGAAAAGTCACGCAAAGAATGGCTTCTCTGGAAAGAAACTCATTCTGACTGGTGGGGTCCGGGCCCCGATAGCCCTGACTGGCGCAAGCGATTCGCCGCATCGGATCGCATGAATGACTGGGAGCTTCGCTTTAGTCGAATGGAACAGATTGCTACTGAAATCGGGATCCCTGCTGAACATCGAATGGAAGCAATTCGTTATGTCATGTTTCCTCCGACCGGGACGATTCACTGCTCGGCGCTGAACGAAAAGGGCGAAATGTCTGGGTGTACGACGACATCAGGTCTTGCGTGGAAAATTCCTGGTCGGGTGGGTGATTCACCCATCATCGGCGCGGGCTGCTACACCGATCAGGATGTGGGTTCCGCCGGCGCAACTGGCAATGGCGAAGAGAACATCAAGGTCGCGGGCGCACACACCATTGTTGAAAACATGCGCCACGGCATGTCGCCCCTGGAGGCTGGGATGGACGCTCTTAAGCGAATCGTTCGTAATTACAACGGCGACAAAGAGCGCTTCAAGTTCGTCGATATGGTCTACTACATCCTACGAAAAGACGGCGCCTACGCGGGCGTGTCGCTATGGGAAGGATACGAGACGGGTAAGCCGCACCAGATCGCCGTGCATGACGGGGCCCGCCGCCTTGAAAAAACTGTGAACCTGTTCACAGGCGCGTCCCAGAGCTGGCCGCCTGTGCGCCCCGCGAAATGAAATCTTGCTTGTCACAGGGCACAGCGAGATCGAAGACGAATCGAAACGTTTCTTGCAGACCTCCGCTCTCCCTGCAGTTTAGGACTTGTTCGCGACTACCGGAACAGCAGCGGGGCGAACGCTGCCAGGTTCCGCCGCCACACCATCCATGTGTGCATGCCCGGTGTCTCAATGTCCGTAAAGGGCACGCCCTTGCCTTTCAGCCAGTTCTTGAAATTACGGTTCACTGTGATTAAGTGATCTTCAGTTCCGCAAGCAATCCAAAGCAGCTTAATGTTCTTGCTCGTACCTGAATCGAGCCCCGGAAATTCGCTGCCAAAGTCCTGGAGGTCTATTCCGCCGGAACTGAAGGCGCCGATCCAGGAAAATTGATCGAGATGATTCAGTCCGGTACGTAACGACTCCGCGCCTCCCATCGACAACCCGGCAATGGCGCGCGAATTGCGATCTTTCCTCACCCGGTAGATTTCTTCAGCCTGCGGCATGACTTCCTGCAGCAGAATGTCGGTGAACTTTGACAGATTGCGTATCGCCAGTTCCTTGTCTCCCCAGGAACCCCACCCACGCCGGATCACTTCATAGTCGCCGTACCCAAGCGGATTCACCACTATCATCGGCTTCATTTTTCCTTGCGCAATGAGATTGTCAAAGATCACGTTTGCTTCGCCCACAGACGTCCAGCCACTGGCATCGTCACTGAAGCCATGTAGCAAGTAGAGGACTGGATAGTCTTTCTTTTCGCTGACTCTGTAGTCAGGTGGCGTGTAAACGTAAAAATCGCGATCGTCGTTGGCAATGTTCGAATGGTAGAAGTGGTGATGAATAATGCCGTGCGGCACCTGGTTCACCTCCCACGGCAGCGACGAAGGCCCTGGCACGTGCACGGCGTTCCCCGTGCTCAACAGATTCGGCTTCAGCACCTGATTCGAGGGATCAAGCAGTCGAACATCGTCGACGATGAATGAATAACCGTAGATGTCCGGCTGCATAGGATCACTCGTGACGCTCCAAATTCCTTGCGCGTCTTTTTGCATGGGTATCGGCGCGGGCTGACCTTCAAGCTCCACCTCCACCTTCAATGCATTTGGTGCACGAAAACGAAATGTCACTCGGCCATCCGGCTGAACTTCAGGCGAGACAACAGGCGCCGGGGGCTGGGCAAGAGTTAAGGCAGAAAAAACGATTGGGCACAAAGTCAGAAGAAGGATTTTGGTCATGGTCATTAATTTTGGGGCTACATTGTACTTCAACGGCGGTGAAAGATGTCCATTGCAAGAAACAGAAAAAAGATTACCGCGATGATGCCATTCATGGTGAAGAAAGCGGCATTCAGTTTGCTCAAATCATCTTTCGAGACTAACGAGTGCTCGTAGGCAAGCAGGAGAAGGACTGCGCCAACTCCAGCTATCGCCAGCCCGCCCAGATTGAATTCCCAGACCAGTGCCGCAAGAAGAAATAACATCGAGAGGTGAAAGAGACGCGCGATCCAGAGCGCATTCGTGATTCCGCAATAGCGTGGGATCGAGTGCAGGCCCGATTGGCGGTCGAACTCATAGTCCTGGCACGCGTACAGCACATCGAAGCCAGCTACCCAAAACGTGACCGCTGCAGTCAACAACAGAATGCGGGAATCGAGCGACCCGCGTACCGCAATCCAGGCCGCCGCCGGAGCAATTCCAAGCGCAAAACCCAAGACCAGATGTGACCATCTCGTCCACCGCTTGGTGTACGAATACAACAGCAGGACTGCTAACGCGACCGGTGACAGCAAAAATGCAAGCCGGTTCAACTGCCACGCGGCGAACACAAAAATTCCGCAAGATATAACGACAAAATTTCTAACAAAGCTTTGGGTTAATGCTCCGGCGGGCAATGCGCGCGTGCGCGTGCGCGGATTCGCAGCATCAATGGAGGCGTCAGCCAAACGATTGAACGACATTGCCGCAGACCGAGCAGCGACCATGGCAACGATGATCCAGACGATCTGGTGCACGGTCGGAAGTCCATCTGCCGCAAGCATCGCGCCACATAACGCAAATGGCAGTGCAAAGACGGAGTGCTCCCACTTAATCATCTCCAGGGTGACGCGTAGATTTTTCAGGAGGGGCACAGAGCATTCTAAAAGATCAGTAACCTTCCGCTCCAATCAGCGGGACGAAGCGGCAGCCTTCGATCACTTCAACGGCGGGTTTGCCTTCGCTCTTATGCACTAACTGAAGCTCTTGCGCGTGCGGAGGACCGACCGGGATCACCATTCTCCCACCCTCCGCTAATTGATCGAAAAGGCTCTTCGGAATACTGGGAGCAGCGGCCGAAACTAATATCGCGTTGTACGGCGCAAATTCCCGCAACCCGTTGCTGCCATCTCCAACTACGATTCTCACGTTTTCAAAACCGAGCCTGGCCAAGGTAGCTTCTGCGCTGCGGGCCAGAGCTGCATGCCGTTCGATTGAGTAGACCATGCTGGAGAGCACGGCCAGGAGAGCTGTTTGATATCCGGAACCCGTGCCGATTTCCAACACAGATTCACTTCCCTGCAGCCCGAGCGCCTGCAGTGAAACTGCGACGATAAACGGTTGCGAGATTGTCTGGCCTTCGGCAATTGGAATCGGGTGGTCTGCATACGAAAGCGATTCGTAATCGGAGGGCACAAATTCGTGTCTTGGCACACGCAGCATCGCACCAAGAACGCGCTCGTCGTGAATGCCCCGCCTACGAAGCTGGAACTCGACCATCTGCTCGCGTTCGTGGGAGTACCGTTCCGTAGCGGCAGCATTAGGAATTGCCATAAACACTCTTGGATGCCGGCGTACTTTTCAGGGTGCAATCGTCAGCGCTTTCGGCGCCGTATCTTCACGTCGAAGCTCACTACTCCGTTCTGGTCCCGGATAGCGACAATCGAGATGTTCTTCGATACGTTGTATTCACCGCGGATCACCTGTTGCGAAGTCTGCGACACATCGGTCGTATAGGACAGCGTGAGATTGTCCTTGACCTGCTGCTCGATCGTCACCGCCGGGCCACTCTGTGTGGTGGTCGACGTCTCTGACTCAAATCCTTGCGGGTCAATTTTGATCCGGCTATTCCCAAATAGCCGCTGCGCCCGGTTATTCAGCGTCGCGTTCAGCGCTGCAGCCAGCATTGCGCTCGAAGCTTGTTGACTAAATGCCGATTGACTCGTCTGCTGCAGTGCCGAAGATTCTTCCGTCGTCTGACCAAACGCCAGCAAAGCAATAATGTCATTGGTTGGTAGCGGCGGATCTGAGCGGTAGTTCACCTTCAGTCCGTTGGGTTTGCTCACGTCTCCCGTGAGCGAGAGCGTCACATCATAATCCCGGATTCTTGTAACCGCTTCGAGGTCGAGAAATGGCGTCGTGACCGCGGGATTGCTGAACGAAACTCCACCTCGTTCCAACCGATACTTCGTTCCATTGAAATACGCTTGGCCTTCAAATACGTCGGCCCGGCCCAGCAGAATTGGCTTCGCTGCGCTACCACGAACGCGCACATCTGCGGCACCTTGCAGGCGTATTACGCTCGTTTGCATCTGTAATTCCGGAGCAGTCGTGACGTGGAGATCCAGGCGAATCGTATTCAGCACAGGGTCGGTCTGAGGCAAACTTGAAATCTGAGCGGTACGCTCCAGGTACGCGCCGAAATCAAAACCGGGCGTAAACGCCAGCTTCGTTATCGTTATATCGCCGGAGAGCAGTGATCCCGATGTACTACCCGCCCAATGCAACTGCGCATCGGCAGTGGAACTGACGCCCGGAGGATAACGCAACCGCACGGAATCGGCGCTCGCGTTGAGATCAAAATTGAGCTGTCTGCCAGCAAGTTCAGCATGCCCGGTAAATCCGACGGTTCCACCTCCGACCCGAGCAGTCAAATCATGCAGCGTCACCTGGTTTTGACTAAAGAAGAGAGTGCCATTGATTTCACTTAACGCGCTCGGAACGTTGATGTCTGATATCGCGCCATTCTGTATCTGCAATCGCCCTTTCAATAGGGGAGCATCGAGAGTGCCTGTTAGACGCCCTTCCCCAGTCACTGCGCCCGAACTGGTGATCGCGGAATTATAATTCTGAAGCATCTTGAGATCGAGCTTTCCGCTACCTTGAAAGTTCAGGGCACGTTCGCCCGTCAATTGCATTACTCCGCCGCCAGAAAAATCCGTGTTCTCTCCAAGAATATGAAACTGGTCGACCCGCAGCGCTCCAGGAGACAGCGCAAATCGAACAGCTCCATCATTGCGGAAGGTCGTCTTTCCGACCTCAGCGTGCATATCACTCAAGTTTCCCGAAACGTTGATTTCATGCACGTTCAAAAGCGGTCCGTCTAACAGCAGATCGCCTGCAATAAGCGAATGCCGAACCAGCCGAGTATAGGCGTAACTCTCGAGAAAGGGGTCGGCGTTCAGATGAGAAAAATGAAGGTTGATGTGCGCCGGCCATTCGCCACGCATCGCGGCGTTCCCATCTATTTGCAGCTCTGCATCTTTGAAATCCGAACGCCCGGAAACGCGCAGAGTGTCGCCCTGCGAAACTACGTTAAGTGAGAAGTTCCCTTCCGGTTCTCCGTTCACATTCAGATTTCTGAATAGGAGGTTGGCAGTGAGGTGCGGCGAAAGCGCCGTGCCACTGGCCTGCGCGCTGAAATCCACTTTACCGCTCAATTTGATCGGCGATTCCGCATCCGTCAGGCTCCCGACATTGAAATTCCTGCCATGAGCGCTCAATTGAAATCGTTTTGACGAAAGATCGTAACTGCCGTCACCGGAGACTTCTGCATCGGCATGGGAGACATGAAAATTTTTGGCCGCGAGCTGGGTTCCATTAAGTAGCAGCCCGGCACTCGCGGCGTCGAACATTTGTCCGCCGATCGCGCCATATAACCAGCTAAAGTTTCCAGTGCCTTCAGGATGCGCCCTGGTCCCGCCGAGCTGAAATTCACCCGATATTTTCCCCGAGGTCTGCCCTGAATATCCGGCAAATCTGGAAAGTTCTCCAGCATCTGCATTTTGGAATTGCACATGTAGATTCAGAGCGCTTTCGGGCGTAAGCCTCCAGGATTCCAAGCCCACGCCACCACCGAGCCTCACCGTCTCATCTTCGCGCTTCAAAAGGGCATTGTGCAGGGAGACATTCGTCGGCGATGCTTGCAATTCCGCAGTTAAGGAATCCCAGTGAATATTTTGGCGCGCTGCGTTGGCCCTGGCAGGAACGATCACATCGAAGTCCTGCAGATGCAAATTTCCTGCAAGTCTCGGGTTCGCAGAAGCTCCGCTCGCGTTTCCGTTAAACGACGCGCGTCCATGCACCGAAACCGGCAATCCGCCGGGGAACAAGTCGGCAATGATCGGCTGCCACTCTCGCAGGTCACTACTCGCAAACGCAATTGTTACCGAGTTCCTCAATGATCCCGAAGCGCGCACCTGGGTCGCGGGCGTGTTCGCCGAAAATTCGTTCACCTGTAAGTCGCCGCTTCGTGCGTTGTACGTTCCATTAACACTCGCTGTAAGAGGAATCTGGTCCGCTGGATGTGTTGGCGCTGAGACATCCGCATCCACACTCAACTGAGCGTTCTGAGCAGACTGCTTCCAGCGAAGCTCTGTAGTGCCAGAGACATTCCCCGCGAATTTCAACTTACTTACAGAGCGGAACTCTGGACCCAGGCTAGCCAACAGGTCTGAAAGCGAAAGATTCTTGGTCTTAACCCGGACGATTCCCAGCTGTTCCTGGTTCTTGGGCGAAGCAGGCGAAGACCGCCAATTCGTGATCTCCGCTTCTCCGCCAAAGCTTCCTCGTAGCAACTGACCCTCAACTCTGGACAGCAAAATCTTTTTCGGATCAATGGAAAATTGCCCGGCGACCGAGATGTCGCGCCCGGAAAATCTCCTTTCCCGGACCGTGAGACCACGCACTTCGAAAGCTCCGGCGGAGACAAACCCTTGCCGCGACCACGAAGCATCGCCGTTCAGTTGCAGACTGCCGTCTTTCAGCTCCTGACGGCGCGTGACCGCCGCTACTTGCGCCAGGTCGAGATTGAGCTGGTATTTGCCTTGAGCGGTCAAGCTGTGAAAATCAAAGTTGATTCCGCTCGCAAGAAGCTGCGATTGTTCCGCAACGGCCTTTAGCGACTGCACTTGAATACTGTTCCGATCAAAACTGAACTTTGCCTGACCGCTCCATGCAATCGGCCGCATTCCGGCTACCTGATTCTCCACTTTGCCAATCCTCAGAGTGCCGGTGTAGCGGAAGTGCAGGAAGGAGTAGTCCAAATTTGCTGCAACCTCGTCAGAGCTGAAATCCACGGGAATGCGCTGATCTTGCCAGAGAAGTTCGCCGCGCCGTATTTCTAATCTCCGTGCTGAAAGCGAAAACAGCCGCTCGAGATCTGAAGAACTGCTCTTCTGCGCAGGAGTAGGTTGATTGGTGCTTCCATCCGGATAAAAGATGATGTGAATCACAGGATGCTGAAGACTCAGCCGATGAAACGCCAGTTTGGCGCCCAGCAGCGAACTGAGATTGATCACTCCGGCCAAGCGGTCGACATGGGCAAATGGTTGTTGACCCGCTGCTTCTTTGCCATGAATCGTCAAGTCGAGCACTTCAACTTGCAGCCGCAGAGGGATCGCATGAAATCCCCCGAGTTCTACTTTTCCACCGCTGGCCTGTTCTAGTTCAGCGACCAACCTGCGGCGCGCCATTTGCTGAAACGTGTCGGTTGTCAGAAACCACAGGAACGAAGAAAGGGCAAGTACTATGAGCAGAAATGCAAGTAGGAAAGATTTGCCCAGCTTGGCCCAGGGCATCGTGGGCCATCTCATTGTGTAGTACCCTCGGAGGCAGGACCCTTGTCTGAGTCTCTTGAGACGATCCGGATTTGCGCCTGCGACCGGAGGGTCTCCAGCCACGAACTGAGCATCTGGTTGATCTTGCTCTCTACCAGGATCTCTCGGATCTTGGGAGTCGCTTCGGCCAGGCCGACGGGATCTCCCACAGGAAGCTTGGGGACCAGCTGCTCTTTGTAATAGCTCTCGATGTCCGCAGGAGAAATTTGCACCGACGGCCGGAACCGGGTATCGATCAATTGAGCCTGCTGCAACTCACTGCCTATGCGCTCTTCCAGAGACTTCTCGCTGAGATGATATCTCGCGAGCGCCGCGTCCCATGACTCGCCCCCATGCTCCCGAAGGTAGTCCGCCTTCACCGATTCAACCTGCTTCTGGACTCTTGCCGGATCTACAGCCTTCTCGTCAGTCAGCCGCATTTGTTCGCGCAGCAATTCCTGATCGATCAATCGCTCAAGTGCACCTTTTCTTTCATCAGGGCTGATGGCGGCAGGATCACGCCCTGACATGAAGGATTCAAAACGCAACTCGTCTTCCCAGTCGCTCAATAAGATCACGTGGCCATTCACGTTAGCCACCATGCGATCGAGCAATTCAGTCGCGGGTGACACTCCGCCAAGCAGACACAGTAAAAAGAATGTCGATCGCATCCACATCAGAATGTTTGCCCAATACTAAAGTAGACGTTGAAAGGGCTGGTCTGTTTGGTCTGTATGAATTTGTAAGTCACAGGATTACTTGTAGCTTGCTCGACATCGGGAAATACCGTCGGATTCAAGTTATAGCCAAAATCCAGCCGGACCGGCCCTACTGGCGTCTTGTACAACATGCCGAGACCAATCGCGTGAGACATGTAGTTGTAATTGCAAAGTGCCGCATTCGTCGGGTTCGCCCCAACCTGATAGATCGAATTCGGAGCCTGAGTGCACAGACTCTTGTTCTGGTGCCATCTCAGCAGGCTATCGAGCATGTGGTTTCCATCAGTAAACACGTTTCCCATGTCGTGAAAAATCGCGAAACTCAGGTTGTCCTGCACGAACGGAAGTGTGGGTGGAGGAAGTCGCAGCTCGAAGCTGTTCAAAAACAGCGCCGAACCGCCAAGGGGGAACCCAGTAATCGCGTCGCGCGGGCCTGCCTGGTTTAACCCGAACCCACGATGCGAGTTTCCGCCGCCCATAAAAAATCGCTCAGCCAGAGGGATCAGCGTAAAGTTTGCCGGTGTCTCCTGGCCAGGCTGGGTGATGATAGTGTTCGAGAATGGTTTTTCCAGGCCAATTCTGGTGGATCGAGCAAATACGAACTGCCTGCCATTGATCCTGCCGAAGGGGTAATAGCTCGAATTCTGGGCCAGAATCCTGGCGAAATCAGCTTGCGACCCGAAAAAACTGGCAGCCACGCCAGCATCCACAGTGTTGTACGTACCGCGGGTCGTCTGCAGTTCGTTATCTCTATGGTTGCGAATAAAGCTGAAACCAGGCTCGCCCACACGCACTGGCAAAGACAATAGCGGAATCTGCTCCGGCGTGACCTTGAGTCCGCTGGGTGGTGTCTTAACAAGACGATAGTTGAAGCGATAGTTCATCACGCTGACCGGCGTACCATCAAGCTTCTGACTGATCAACTGCTCCGCCTGAACTGATCCTTCCAGACGCTGGGAAATAAATGTAGCCACGTCGAGCGTGTGATCAAAAAATCCCGTCAACGTCAGTTTCCAGTTCGGATTATTGAACCAGCGTGGTGCGTTATAGCTGATGAGACCACGCTGTTGTAAGCGCCCCACCCGCGATTCGAACGTGATGGTGTGATTGCGGCCACGGAAGTTCAGACGGCCGACATCGAGCGAAGCCAATGGGCTAACCCCATTCGTACCCAGCGGCGATTTACCACTCGTGGCCGGCTGACCTGTCTGAAACTCAAATCCCGCGCCATAATTGAATGTGTATCGCTTCGCCTCCTGGACCTGCACCAGAACATTCTTGCTGGGTTGGACGCCCTCGGGATTCTGCACTGCAGTATCCACTTGGCTGAAGATTCCCAAGTCATAGAGCTTCTGCTGCGTCCGCAGGAGATCGCCCTGGCTCAGTGGGTCTCCCGGCTTCATTTGAAGTTCGTGCTCGATTACATAAGGCCGTGTGTATTCTCTTCCCGAAACGATCACGCGGTTCACGTAGGTTCTCGGTCCCTCGTTAATCCTGAAAACCACATCCATGCGATTGCCCGGCGCCGGTGTCGCTGAGGCCTCGAAGGTCGCGTTCAGGAAACCGCTGTCAAAGTAATAGTTCAGGATAATGTCGCGAGACTCCGCAATTCGGGAATCAGAGAATGGCTGGCCTGGGCCCGTATATGAATAAGCATCCTGAAAAGCGGCATTGTCGAGCTGGGTGCTGCCAAGAATCTGGAGCGTGGCAACCCTGGTTTGGATGCCCTCATTCACCCGAATCGTAACGGCAAGCTGATTTTTAGCGCCGCGATAGTTGTCCTGCACATCCGTGACGACATTTACCTGCTGAAAGCCGTTCGCGCGATACATATTTTCGATGTCATGCGCATCGCTTCGCAGGAGGCTTTCACTAAATCGACCGTGCGTTAGGGCCAAACTCGCAGGTTGAATGTGCAACAGCGCGCGCAAGGCGGTCTGCGGGAAGTAAGTGTTCCCTACAATGTCTACCTTCACAACCTTGTGTCGTTCACCCGGGTTAATTTGATAAATCACGCGCAAGAGCTCGGCTTGCTGATCGTTTTCTCGCCTTAGCTCGACCGAGGCGTCGAAATATCCGTGTGATTCCATGTAGCTCAGCAGGTTGCGGCGCCCTTCGTTGAGCAGATCATCATCCAGAGCATGCTCTTCATAAACCGGCACGTTTCGACGCAGCGTGGCCCGGCTGATGTGAAATCCTTCCGCGCGAATTTCTACCCGTGGTCCGACGTCAATCGCGAGAGTGTAATTGACGACATTGCGTTCGAGAACATAGTCTCTTTTTGCAATCGCCACCTGCGCTAACCACCGATTCCGTTTTTGGAAGTGCTTACGGATTCGGTCGAGGGCATCCGTGATCTTTTGTGCTGAGACCACTTCTCCCGGTCGCAAGCGTGCTATGGCTTCGATTTCATCTGCAGAGTAGTTTTTGGACCCTTCCACTGTGACTGTGCCGACCCGTGCAGGATCGCCGGAATGGACATGAAACGTAATTTCGATTTGCTGCGTCTCCGGAATCCTGCGTTCGGCATAGCTGACCACACTGCGGTGATACTCGTTCTCTTCCAGCAAACGCCTGATGTTCGCTATCGCTCCGTCCATCTTCTCTTTCGTAAAAAGCTCGCCGAGTTGCAGCTTTGAGGCGTTCACGATCTGCGACTCGGTGGGATGTCCCGGGGCTCCCTCAACGCTGACCAGCCCGATGAAAAAATTGGCCGTGTTCTGAAACGTAACAACGATCTCTCCGTCCGGGCTGCGCTCACATTCAGCGTTCACCTCGGCGAAGCGCCCGGTCGCGAACAGAATCCGCATGCTCTCTTGCAGCTGCTCCCGGTCGAGCTTTGTTCCTTCATGCACCGCGAGCCTTTCTCGCAGCATCTGCTCGTCTGCTGCATTCACTCCAGGAATGGAGATTCTCTGTACTGGAGCGCCGAAACAGGGAGATTGCCTTAATGGAGCCGGCGCGACTGCCTCCTCGCGAGGGCTTGCCTCGCTTGTCTGATGTAGAGACCACACTTTTCCAGTCGACAATGATGACGCGACGCCAAGCACTGCGATGGCGTGCCTTAGGCCTCTTTTCTGCAAAAATGCTCCCGGTTTAAGGTTGGACCGCCTTGCGCGGAGGAGCGAATCACGCAACTCTCCCACCGCAACCTATAATAAATGTCATGCGGTTGAGCTAGAGTGGACACGCTGGTACTCGAACCACCGCGCCCTCATGGGAATCTCGATCCTTTGCTGAATGAAACCCGAACTGCAGGAAAGATACTCGCGTCAGGTACTGTTCCCGGGAATCGGGAACGAAGGCCAGCAACGGCTGCTGAAGTCTCGAGTGGCGATCGTAGGGTGCGGTGCAACCGGCTCGGCTTTAGCGGCACTGCTGGCTCGCGCCGGCGTGGGTAGCTTGAGGATTATCGATCGCGATTACGTCGAGCCCAGCAATCTTCAGCGCCAGACGTTATTCGAGGAAGCCGATGCGGCTGAGTCGTTGCCAAAGGCCATTGCCGCGTGCCGGAGCATTGCACGGTTCAACTCACAAATTTTCACCGAACCTCACGCGAGCGACCTTACTCCGCAAAATGCAGACCAACTACTCAGCGGTGTTAATCTCGTCCTCGACGGCACGGACAATTTCGAGACTCGCTATCTCATAAACGACTATGCCGTGAAGAATTCAGCGCCTTGGATCTACGTGGCGGCTGTGGGTGGTTGCGCGGCGACGATGAACATCCTTCCGGGCGAGACAGCCTGTCTCTCCTGCATTTTTCCGGAACCACCTGCCGGAATGGTCGAAACCTGCGACACCAACGGGATTCTGAATTCGGCAGTGAACTTTTCCGCTTCAATCGCCGCAACCGAGGCTCTCAAAGTCCTGACCGGCAATCACAAGCAGCTTCGTCGGACCCTCCTATCTCATGATTTATGGTTGAATCAGCGCTCCGAAGTCTCAACTGAAAGGCCGAATCCCGACTGCCGTACGTGCTCTCGACGAGAATTCGTTCACCTTGCCGGAAGCGCTCGTCCTCACATTACTCTCTGCGGTAGAAACTCGGTGCAGATTCACGAACATAGTCGAACTGTAGACCTAAGCGAAATGAGTCGACGCCTCGAACCACATGGCAGCGTCCGCCACACCGATTTCCTGCTGAAGTTCTGGCGCGAACCGTACGAAATGACGCTCTTTCCTGACGGCCGCGCCATTATCAAAGGCACCACGGACACTGCGCTTGCCCGCAGTCTCTATGCACGCTATATCGGAAACTAACCATCCCGGAATCGCAATTCCAGTGCGGCTTTTGCGCAATCTGTTGCACCCTTGCTCTTACCAAAACCCAAGTTCTCAGCAAATACCAGCAAGTTTCTCGGAACAGTTTCTCTCTAACTCTGATTGGCATCTCACCTGCTTCCGAATTCGCAGCTTTCATCCCAGGAGGTAGTATGCGAATTTTCTGTGCAACTCTTCTCCTCTCTTGTGCTGCTGTCGCCCAGGTCGGCGTTCCGGGGCATCCCGGTTACTCAAGCTGCAGCGGCCCCTATATTCCAATGGTGACGACGCCGCAGGTTTCGCTTGAGACCGTATCGGCCAACCCGGTGGGCGCGAGCAATGCTACTTACGGCCTGGTTGCAGGAGCAACTAACGCCACACTCAGTAACGTCACTGGGAACCTCGGTGGAACCTATACGCAGCCGGTATGGTACGCGGGTGGCACAACGCCCCTGATCTCGTCTCCGGCTGTGCAGCTCCCCGTTCCGGTAGCGCAACACCAGAACATGGCGCGCATGGAACGCGAGCGCGAAAATGAGCGCGCCGAGGGCCCACGTTCCTGGACCTACTTCGCTGCCGAAGAAACGTCAAACGCGGCTGAAGCCTCTGCGTCCGCTCGAACAGGTAAACGCGCGACTCGAACCATCACGAACCAGGACGTGCAACAGGTAAATCAGAAGAACGGCACGGTGAAGTTCGACGGAAAGACGGAACAGATCAAGTAACGAAGCGGTAGGCGGAGCCTGCCCTGAGCGACCGACCGCAGGGAGGGAGTCGAATGGGCGCCCTCGCCCGCCTATCTCTCTGCCAGTCCCTCCAGCACATCGAAGAACTCAGGGTACGAAATCACCGCCGCGTCCGCGCCCTTGATCTCCGTTTCACCCTGAGCCCGCAGGGCAGCTACGGCAAACGCCATGGCGATCCGGTGATCGCCAAACGAATCGACTGATGCTCCGTGCAGCTTCTGACCGCCGGGAATTCTAAGGCCATCGTCGAACTCTTCTACTTCAGCCCCCATCGCCCGCAGGTTCTTCGCGACGCTGGCGATTCGGTCAGATTCTTTCACCCGCAGCTCGCGCGCATCTCGGATTTCGATTCCGTCCGAGGTGTATGGCGCGATCGCGGCCAGCACCGGGATTTCGTCAATCAGCGCTGCCGTGTCCTCGCTGACGATTTTTGCCCCTTTCAGTGTTCCGCCCTGGACTTGGGCCATCCCGACCAGTTCGCCGTGCTCTTCTCTCATATCGCTAAGGGCAATTCGCAGACCGAGTCCGACCAGAAAGTCCAGCAACCGCGCGCGCGTCGGATTCAGCAGCAAACCAGAAATCGTGACGTGTGAATCCGGAAACAATCCGGCCGCGCACAAAAAGAATGCCGCACTTGAAATATCGCCGGGGATTGTTCCCTCAATGGCGGCGAGCTTCTGGCCGCCTTTGATGCTGACTTCTTTCATCCGCTGCTCAAGGTGGACGCCAAAAGCCTGTAGCGCCTGTTCGCCATGATCTCGCGTTTGAATCGGTTCTCGAACGCGTGTCGTTCCTTCGGCGAAGAGGCCAGCGAAAAGCAACGAAGTTTTCACCTGCGCGCTGGCCACTGGCAGTGTGTAATCAATTCCCTTGAGCTTTCCCCCGGTGATGCGAAGGGGGGGACGCTTCCCTTCCGCCGCGCTAATCTTGGCTCCCATTTTTTCGAGTGGCTCGATGATTCGCCCCATTGGCCGGCGAGACAGCGACTTGTCGCCGATCAGCTCGGTCGTGAACTTCTGCCCGGCAAGTATGCCGCTGAGCATCCTGATAGTCGAACCGGAGTTCCCGCAATCAAGCTCGTCCGACGGAGCTTTAAGCTTCGGGCCCTGCCCATAAATCGCAACCGCATTACCGATGCGTTCCCACTTTACGCCGAGCCCTTTCAGACACTCCAGGGTGCTCGCGCAGTCTGCGCCGGTGGAAAAATTTTCGAGCTTGGTCATGCCGTCAGCGATGGCGCCGAGCATGGCATAACGGTGCGAAATCGACTTGTCTCCCGGCGGGCTCAATGTGCCCGCAAGGCTCTTGGCAGGACGAATTACAACCGATTTTTTTGCCGACATTGGTCTCTTCAATATAGCGGAACCTGTGTTGTTTAAGGGTGGGAATACGGGCTTCGACGAAGGTAACGTTGACGTCAGTTTAATGAATCCAGGAACTGCCGCAACAGACGGCCCACTTGTTCGGGCTGCTCCCATGGAGAGTAATGGCCGGCTTTGGGGATCACTCTCATTTGACTGCCTGGAATGTTCTGCTTCATTTGCTCGGCTTCGGGAACTCCAGTCAGAACGTCCTCATCTCCGGTGATGATCAGGGTAGGCACATTAATCGCCTTCAAGACCGGCACGGAATCCGTGCGTTCTGCCATGCCGCGCTGCACACCAGCAACATCCTCCGCTGACATTTTGCGCATCATGCGAAGTGCGCCTTCCACCAGATCAGGCCGCGAGCGGAGAGTGGTTTCGCTAAGAACTCGCTGTACCATTCCCTCGAAGAAAGGCTCGGTACCCCGTTGAAGAACGCTGTTTGCCGCTTCCAGACGGGCGTTGCGGGCATCAGCCGAGTCCGGTGAAGCCTTGGTATTGCACAAAACTATCGCACTGACGCGCTCGCGAAAGTGTCGCCACAATTCGAAAATCGTGTAGCCTCCGATGGAAACGCCAACAATCGCGGCGCGCTCTACCCCTGCGTCAGACATAACGCGAGCTACATCCAGCGCATGCTTTCGCATAGTCGCTGGTCCGTTCCCCAGCGCGGACTCTCCATGTCCGCGCATGTCCGGCATGACTAGCCCGTACCGTGTGGATAAGAATGGCGTAATAGGAAGCCAAAAGTCGTGATGGGCCGGGAAAGGATGCAGCAGGATTACCGGCGGACCGTCTCCGGCGACATCGTAGAAAATTTCGGCATCATCGCTGGCCACGCGGCGCATGCAGGGAATTATATTTGCGTAACGATCCAGCGAGTTCGACGGGGTGTCTCGAGGAATCAGAAGAGGATACGACGCATGCCGACACCAAACTAGGGATTCGTTACCTGCCGGCCCACTTGCGCGTTCGGTGCAAGCAGATATGGAGCCTCCGGCATAACAATCCAGGCAATGATGTACCCGAGTAACCCGACACCCGCGGGAACTATCGCCGTGATCAACCACACTACCCGCACCAGCGTCGGATCCAGATCGAAATACTCAGCTACTCCCAGACATACGCCGGCGATCTTGCGCCCTTCCTTGGGCCTCACCAGCCGCTTGCGCGCGATCACTCCCCCGACGCGGGTCCCACAGTAAGCACAAATGTTCGCATCGTCCTGAATCGACTTGCCACAATAGTTACAATACATGGTTCACTCCGCACTGCAATATACGCTAATACCCACGCTTCTGTTCCATCAAATGGCACGTCGCGGCTACGAGCCCTTATACGGATCCTTCATTCTTTTGCGGGCAATTTCAGCTTGGCTGGAATGCGCATCCAGCGCCACAACCGCTTGATAGCGCTTCAGCGCCAAGTCGCGCTTTTGCAGCAGGTCGTACATCTCCCCGGCTCCTAACGCCGCCTTTTGCGCAACCACCGGATCGGGCTTTTGCACTTCGCTGACTTGTTCGTAGGCTGTAGCGGCCGCCGAATAGTTCTTCTGGCTCCTCAGCAGGTCTCCTAAAGCCGTCGCCGCGATCTCATAATGCAGGCCTGAGTACTTTCCCTTGCGTCCGTCCTGCCATACGCGTTGGTAAATCTCCTCAGCCTCGTGCCGCTGGCCCTTCACATCGAGCAGGTTTCCTTCCTCCATGGCAAAAAGGACATTGTGTGGATATTGCGGCTGAAGTGTTCTCAGAATTTGCAGTGCTTCGTCGAACTTTTTCTCCCGGCGGAGGAACACAATGAGCACAATCTTCGCATCCACCGCCGCGTCACCATTTCCAGCGGCAGCCTCGTGCAGGTATTGCAGGCCTTTCTCCTTATTTCCGCCGAGACCGACCACGCTCGATCCTGCTCTAACCGCCCAAGGCAGATTTCCCACCACGTAATTATGGGTACCAACTATCAACTTCGCGTCATTGTTGCCAGGATCGAGCTCAAGCACTTTTTCGTGATCACGCCGCGCTGCAACTGCATTGCGCAGCGCCGAAAACCAGGCCCGTTCAATCAGCGCCGTATACGTGGCAAACTCTGCCTTCGTGACCCCGCGAGCGTACAGAGCTCGCACATCTTTAGGATTGGCCTCCAGCCGCTTTTCTTCAATTCCAAGGGCTTTTTGGACCAGAGATTTGACCCGCTGACAAGTATGCGGGTCGGCTGGCTCGTGTGCCGCGTTCAGGAAACTATCGTTCGCATATTCGCCCGCGCTGAGCGCGCCAACGCGATAGAGCTCATGAAACAGCTCCGCATTCAGCAAATGATTGATCGAATCCGGATCGTTCGGTTGGCGCTGGTACAACACCGTGAATTCCTGGATCGAGCGTTCATACTCCATGTTGTAAAAATGCTCGAAAGCTTGCGCGGTCAAGGAGTCGCTGTTGCGTGACGCTATGGCAACTGACGGTTTCGTATCGGACACTGCCGCTAGTCGCGGTTCTTGAGCGTGCAAGAAACCACTAGCTATCGAAATTGCGATTAGGGCACGGAATCCAGGGTAAGAAAGCAAGGCGGCAACCCGTCTCAACCCGAGCAGAGAAGATACTTCAGTGTATCCGAGAAACTGGCCTCTTGCCGAACCCGCCGGCGGCAGAGCTAAGAACCGCAAAAGTTCTATCTTGTTTATAAACTTTGCACCATCAGGGTAATTCTTGCTCGACGGGCAGCTCTGGTTGTTGAAAGAATTGCTGTAAGCAGCTCAACCGATTGGCTTTCCGACAGCTTTTTTTTGGAATTAAACGTGCGCTTGACGTTGTCGTAGGAACATGTTTATGAGCGATGCGGTTCACGACGTGCAACAGGAATTTTGGCGCCCTCCCCTGTCTCAGCCTACGGCTGGGACGAACCTGGCCGAAGCCTGTCGCCGCTGCGGAACCGAATTCATGGTTGGCGCTGCATTTTGTCATATCTGCGGCGCCAATCGTCATCGCGCAGACCTGATCCCTTCCGCTAGCTGGACCAAGTACTTTTCATTTCTGCGCGTACTCGAATTTAGCAGTGTGAAGACCTGGTTCGGACTGCCCCTGCCGTCCTTGTGCGCTTTTCTTGTCGGAATCGGCTTTGCGATTGTTGCCCTCTCCATGGGATTCGTCAGCGTTCACGACAACTTCGACTTTGAAGCAGTCCAGCTATGGCGCATTCAGTGGCTAATGGCTGCTTGCGCGGCCTTCCTGGCGGGAATCCTGCTTCGCAGTCGCAAGTCCCAGAACTAATCCGGACTGCCGTTCGAATTAGCCCCACCGCTCGGAATCGGTGCTGAAATTCGCCCCTTCAAGGCTCGAAACCAAATATGTGGTTTACCGGTCCGGTGCCCTTCCCAATTGAATAGCTGTTCTTTATGGCCGAAAGCACATAAGCCTTTGCCAGCAAAACCGCCTCGGGTAAACTTCGCCCAAGAGCTAGCTGGCACGCCATCGCGGTCGAAAAGGCACAGCCTGTACCGTGCGTGTTATTCGATTCCACCCGCCCGGCCCTGAAAACCTTGACGTCTCGGTCAATGCTCAGCACATCGATTGCGGAATCCAGATGTCCGCCAGTCACGACCACTGCCTTTGCTTTCATTTCATGCAGGCGGCGAGCGGCCGCTTTCATCTGCTCCAGATCCCTGGCTTTACACCCTGTAAGTGCCTCAGCTTCAGCGATATTGGGAGTAATCACATCAGCCAGCGGGATCAGCCGCTGAGTCAAGACACGAACGCCCGCTTCATCCAACAAGTTCGCCCCAGACGACGACCTTAGTACAGGGTCGAGGACTACATTTGGCAGCGATTCCTGAATGAGGAAATCGGCCACCCGACTCGCGGCTTCCCCAGACCCTAACATTCCGATATGTACCGCAGAGACCTTCACGTCGCGCCTGAGTTCCTCCAAGCTGTCCGTTAGCGCCTGCGGGTCGACTGCCGCCACCCTTCGTACTCCAGTCGTGGACTGGATCGTCAGAGCCGTAATCGCCGCCACTCCGTAGCATCCGTGGGCAGCAATCGTCTTTATGTCGGCCGTCACGCCAGCACCCGACGATGGGTCGAATCCGGCTATTGTGAGGACGATGGGCGGTGTGTCCGGCATGGTCGGAATCTATCGGAAAACGCGGCTGGAACAAAATCAGGCCGCTTGCCAGAACCGGGAATTGGCTCGCACTCGTATCCATGTGTAAGGAAATAAATGAGATAAGCAGATTCACTCGTAAGTTGCTGAAAAAACAATTACGAAAAAATTGCACAATCCTCGTCGTCAAGATTATTGATTGATTGGTAAACAACTACCGTGATGATTTATCAGCAACATAGCTCTCGGAGGTCATTACCTAGAGCATGTTACGTCACGTATCTATAACTGTACTAAGGTACTTATACACAGCTTTGCTGATTGACACACTCGCACTGGCCTCATAGCATTTCGAGAACTGAACGAAAGTTTTCGCGAGGAGGACGACTTTGACGATGGAGGGTATCTGATGCGAATCCGAATAGCTCGATTTCTGACGGTGGTTTTGCTCGTCGGATTGGGAGCGGCTCAGGGGCCAACCAGCTCAGGGTCAGCTAACTACAAGACAATAACCATAGAATCGCCGAGGCCGGCTACAACGCTATCAATGCGCAGCCCGGCCACCAGGCCCTACCAGGTCGGAACAGCGTCTTGGTACGGGGAGTACTTCGAAGGCCGTCCCACCGCTAGCGGCGAGCCATTCAACATGTTCGACCTGACCGC
>Ga0070741_10001294_pt1 | contig 77999 bp, 65 predicted proteins | sample Coa_R1_4_FD_66440 | JGI IMG/M metagenome (GOLD analysis project Ga0070741, IMG submission 66440) | Surface soil microbial communities from Centralia Pennsylvania, which are recovering from an underground coalmine fire - Coalmine... | ecosystem: Environmental > Terrestrial > Soil > Unclassified ...
CCGCGTGCGGCCGCCTCGAGGCGAGCGACCTGCTCGGCTCCGAAGTCGGCGACGTGCGCGAGCGTCGCCTTCGCGCTCCAGCGTTCCGGCGAGCCCTCCTCCGCGCGCTCGTCCTCCGTCAGCTCCCCGGCGAAGCGGCGCTCCTCCGCGCGCATCCGGTCGAGCATGCCCAGGATCGCGGTCCGTGCATCCGTCATCTCGCCCTCCTTCGTCGCCGATGTAACACTAATGTTGCATGGATGCAATGTAGTCGCCAAGCTGCTTACGATCCTGCCGGTGACGGACGAGCCGGAGATCGCGCCGCGCGTGCTCGACGCGGCGATCCGCGTCCTCGCGAAGACCGGGTGGGAGGAGCTGAGCCTCGAGCGCGTCGCGGAGGCGGCCGGCGTCTCGCGCGTGACGCTCTGGCGCCGGGGCGTCCGGCGCGAGGGGCTCGTCCAGGCGCTCCTCGGCCGGCTCGCGCGGGATTACCGGGACAGCATGTGGGCGGTCCTGACGGCGCCCGGCACCGGCCGCGACCGGCTCGAGCGCGCCCTGGAGACGCTCTGCGCGGTCGCCGACCGCCACCTCGATCTGCTGCTCGCCTCGGACAGTGCGTTCCACCGGGCCTGGGCGGAGGCCCGCCCGCACGTCGACTTCCTCGGGCCGTTCGTCCGGATCATCGAGGAGGGCGTGGCGGACGGGACGCTGCGCTCGCTCGGAGACCCGGTAGAGGTCGCGGACCTGCTCTTCAACGCCGTCTGCTGGCCGTACGTGCACCTCCGCGGCCGCCACGAGTGGCCGGCGGCCGGCGCGGCCGCGCGCGTGATCGGGCTCGTCCTCGACGGCGCAGCGGCGCCGTAGGCCACTAGGATCGGGGCGTGCACGCGGTGCTCGTGAACGAGGGCGGCTCGATCGGGTACGAGGAGGTTCCGGACCCGGTCGCCGGGCCGGGGGAGGTCGTCGTCGAGTTGAAGGCGGCCGCCGTCAACCGCCGCGACCTGCTCGTCTGCAACCCGCCCGGGCCGGCCTACGACTTCCCGAAGCCGTTCGTCGCCGGTCACGACGGCGCCGGAATCCGCCGCGACACGGGCGAGGACGTGATCGTCTACCCCGCCATCGGCTGGGGCGACGGCGACGTGCCGGCGCCCGGCTTCCGCTTCATCGGCGGCCCGGCCGACGGGACGTTCGCGGAGCTGATCAAGGTGCCCACGGAGAACGTCTTCACGAAGCCGTCGCGGCTCAGCTTCGAGGAGGCGGCGTGCCTGCCCGTCGCCGGCCTGACCGCGTGGCGCGCGCTCTTCCCCGTCGGGGAGGTGGAGGCCGGGGAGACGGTGCTCGTCCTGGGCGCCGGCAGCGGCGTCTCGACGCTCGCGATCGCGCTCGCGGCCGAGGCCGGCGCGCGCGTGCTCGTGACGTCGTCGAGCGAGGAGAAGCTCGCCCGCGCGCGGGAGCTCGGCGCCGAGGCCGGCTTCCTCTACACCGACGAGGGCTGGGTCGCGCGTGTGCGCGAGCTCGCGCCGGACGGCGTCGACTGCGTCGTCGACTCGATCGGCTCGACGTGGATGGATTCGCTGAGGACGCTCGCCAAGGGCGGCCGGCTCGTCGTCTTCGGCGGCACGGGCGGCCCGCAGGTCGAGCTCGACGTCCGCTTCGTCTACCTGAACTTCCTGTCGATCCGCGGAACGATGCTCGGCTCGCCGCGCCAGTTCGGCGCGTTCCTGCAGGATGCGGCCGCCGGCTCCTGGCGGCCGGCGATCGGCAGCGTCCGGCCGCTCGCGGAGGCGCAGGCGGCCTACGCCGAGCTCGCGGGCGACCATTACGGGAAGCTCGTCCTGACGATCGGCTGACCGCCCGTGCCGACGACGCGGCTCGAGGCCTTCAGCGACGGCGTCTTCGCGATCGCGATCACGCTGCTCGTGCTCGAGGTGAAGCTGCCCGGGCACGACGCGGATCTCGCGCACGCGCTCCTCCACGAGTGGCCGTCGTACCTCGCGTTCGGGGTCAGCTTCCTGACGATCGGGATCATGTGGGTGAACCACCACGCGCTGTTCGGATTCGTCGGCGCGACCGACCGCGTGCTCCTGTACGTGAACCTCGGCCTCCTGATGTGCGTCTCGTTCGTGCCGTTCCCGACCTCGATCGTCGCCGAGTTCGTCGAGAAGCACGGCCAGGCCCGGGCTGCGGCGATCCTCTACGGCTGCGTGTTCACCCTCGCGGCCTGCTTCTGGCAGGTGCTCTGGTACTGGGCGATCCCGCGGCCGGGCATCCTCCGCGAGGACGCCGACCCGGCCGCGCTCGCCGAGCTCAACCGCGGCTTCTGGATCGGCCTCCCCGTCTACGCGCTCGGCACCGCGATCGCGCTCGCGAGCCCGATCGCGAGCATCGCCGTCTTCGGGGGCGTGGCGCTCTTCTACGTCTTCGGCCGCCCGGCGCGGGCGAGCCACGTCCACCTCAGACGCGGCTGACGAGCTCGTCGAGCGGCTTGCGGTCGGCCCGCGCCAGCCACTCGTCCGCCGAGCGCCGCTCCGGGTCGCCGCCGCGCGCGGGGTAGCCGAAGCCGAGCACGGCCGCGGCCGACTCCTCCTCCTCGAGCCCGAGCGCCTCGACCGCCGCGGCCGGGTCGGCGATCCCGTTCGGACACGACGCGACGCCCTCGCTCCAGGCGGCGAGCATCATGTTCTGCGCGCAGCGGCCGGCGTCGAGCCCGGCCGGGCCGACGATCGCGACGACTAGCCGCGCGCCGCGGATGTTCTCCGCGACGTAGACCGCCTGCGCGAGCCGCTCCCGGCGCTCCCGGCTCTCCACGACGACGAAGCGCCACGGCTGCCGGTTGCGCGCGCTGCCTGCGACGCGGCCGGCTTCCAGGATCCGCCGCTCGACCTCCGGCGGCACGGGCCGGTCCGAGTACGACCGCGTGTCCCGCTTGCTGGCGATCGCCAGGAAGGTGTCCCTACTCACGCCGAACCACCCGCGTCCCGCCCGGACTCGCCGCTCGCAAGCATCCCCGTCCTCACCAGCCATGACGCCACCTCGCACCTCCTCGCTTCGGCTGCCGATGCCACTCCGAGCCGGCATGCTCGCCGGCGGTTCATGCTCGCAAGCGCGGCGCCCCAGGGGCCTGTTCGGAAAGGAGATCGGGGCCGCCTGACGGCGTCATCCATCGCGTCCCCTTCCCGGACAGGCCCCTAGACGTCGATGGTCTGGAAGAACTCCCGCACGCGGTCGTCGAGGAGCGGGATCGCGTGCCCCAGGGCGTGCTCCTTGAAGTGCTCGCTCTCTGCGTGGGCGGCGACGGCCTCGTCGTCGTCGTAGATCTCGAAGATGTGGATGACGCGCGGCTGCTCGGGGCTCCGGTAGACCTGGTAGAAGCGGCACCCCGGCTCCTGCCGTGAGAGCGGGGCCAGCGCCTTCAATGCTTCAAGGACCTCGTCCTCGGCTCCGTCGCGCGCCGTCCACGTCGCCTTGAGCACTACCGCCATCGCACGCCTCCTGTTCCGAAGTCACAGCCCGGCCAGATGCCGATCGCAGCCTAGTGCGCGGCGGCTACGGCCCGAGCCCGTCTGCGAAGCGTCCGTCGACGAGGACGAACGCCATCCGGGCCGGCTCGCCGGTCCGGTTGCTCCACGCGTGGTTCGTCCCTCGCTGGACGACGACGTCGCCCGGGCGCAGCCGCACCTCGCCGTCGTCGAGGACGAGCCAGACCTCGCCGGAGAGGACGATGCCGTAGTCGACCGTCTCCGTGCGGTGCATCAGCGCGTGCGGCCCGCTGGTTCCGTGCGCCTCGGGCGCGCCCAGCTGCTCGAAGGCCGCCGCGATCTCCTCGGGCGACGCCGCGCTCTGCACCTCGTCCGGCGGGATCTCGACGACCCGCATGCGTGTGCCGCCGGGCGGCGGCGAGAGGGAGAGCGGCCCGAGCGTCGGATCGGGGCCGTCGTCGATCCGGGCCGGGACGGAGTCGGTGCTCCAGACCTCGTGGAAGACGGTGCCGGGCACGCCTGCGAGCTCGACGGCGGTCGCCGGCCCGTCGGACAGGACGACCGCCCGGCCGCGGGAATCGTGGCCCGTGACGACGCGTCTGACCGGCTCCGGAGGCATCGCGATTCGAGCGGATATTCTCATTCGCCCCGATGAAGCTGGCCACCCTCAAGGACGGCACCCCGGACGGCGCGCTCGTCCTCGTCTCGGGCGATCTGACGCGAGCCCGCCGTGCGCGGGCGGCGCCGGCGCTGCTCGGCGCGCTCGAGCGCTGGTCGGAGGTGGAGGGCGCGTTGTGCGCCGAGCACGCCGAGCTCGAGGCGGGGCGCGCGCCGGACGCGTTCCCGTTCGAGCCGGCGCGGGCGGCCGCGCCGCTCCCGCGCGCACCGGCCTTCCTCGACGGCTCGGTCTACGCGAACCACGGCCGGCTGATGGCCCAGGCAATCCACCCGGGTCAGGAGGTCCCGGACACCGGTTTGCCGCTCGTCTACCAGGGCATGTCCGACGCGTTCCTCGGGCCGGGCGACGACGTCCTGTGCGCCGACGAGGCCGAGGGGATCGACTTCGAGGGCGAGGTCGCGGTGATCGTCGACGAGGTGCCGATGCGTACGGCCGCTGCCGATTCGGCGGCGCACGTGAAGCTCGTCGTCCTCGTCAACGACGTCAGCCTGCGCGCCTACGCGGCGCGGGAGCTCGCGAGCGGCTTCGGGTTCGTCCAGGCGAAGCCGACGTCGTCGCTGTCGCCGGTCGCGGTGACCCCGGACGAGCTGGGCGACGCCTGGCGCGGCGGCTGCGTCCATCTGCCGCTGCGGGTGGAGTGGAACGGCGAGTGGTTCGGCCACCCGAACGCCGGCGCCATGGCCTACGACTTCACGCGACTGATCGAGCACGTCGCGCACACGCGGCGGCTCGGCGCGGGGACGATCGTCGGCTCGGGCACCGTCTCCAACGAGGACCGGAGCACCGGCTCGGCCTGCATCTCGGAGCGGCGCGCGCTCGAGCTCGTCGAGCACGGCGCGCCGCGCACCGGGTTCATGCGCTTCGGCGATCGGGTCCGGATCGAGATGCTCGACGGCGACGGGCGGTCGATCTTCGGCGCAATCGACCAGCGGATCGTGCCGCTCCGGTGACGCACGAGCGTCGCGTCGCGGTCGTCACCGGGGCCGCGCGCGGAATCGGCCGGAGCATACCCGGGATACATCGGGCGCCCCCGAACCCTCCCACCATCCCTCCGCGTGCGATGGGTCGCGTGGCGGCCACGACCCGCTTCGCGCCTCGCGGAGCGACTGGACGCGGCGGCCGTCGCACAGCCTCTCGCCGGCCAGCGCAGAAGGGCTTCCGGCCCAGCTCCGACCACCACGCCGCGCGAGACGGGCTCGTTCGCATGCGGGAGCAGGAACGCGAGCAGCGCGCGGAGCTTCGCTGCGGCGATGGCGACCGCCCCGCCGTCGGCGGCCGCCACGTCCAGTGGGCCGAGGAGCCGGAGCTCCATGGTCGTCCTCGTCGCCGGGACCGCTCGTGGACGCCTCGGCGGGGCTACGCGTTCCCGAGGCGGTGGCGTGGCTGCCGTAGCCGACCGACGCTGGTTGCGAAGGCGCCGAGGGCGAGCAGGCCGCCGGCGCCCGCTCCGAGGCCGATCCCGAAGTCTCCCCAGTCGAACCCGTGGGAGGAGACGCGCACGATCTCGCGCCGGGGCGCGACGGCGACCGCGTCGAGCGTGTCGGGGGAGGGTGACCAGCCGGTCCGCGTCGATCTCGGCCCCGCCGCTCCGCGCGAGCGCCAGCGCCCCTTCGCTCGCGAGCGGGCAGAGCTCGAGCGTGCGCACGTGTTCCGCAGGGAGGAGATGGGAGAGGGACTCCGCGAGCGAGGTTGCGTTCGCCGACGGACGCGCGACTGCGATCAACGCCAGCGGCTGCTCACTCGCCTGGCGGCCCGCACGAGGTAGTGGCAGAGTGCCAGCGAGAGCTCGTCGACCCATTGCAGGTCGTCGACGAGGAGGAGCGGCCGACCGACCTGGCGCAGCGCACGGTGCGCGGTCTCGAAGATCCGGAGCGGCTCGAGCGGCGCGACCGCCTCGCCCGCGTGGCCGGCCATGAGCTCTTCGAGCCGCCGTCCGTCGTCGCCCGAGCCCGCGAGACCGCGCAGGAAGTCGGAGGCTGCGGCGAGCGGGACGTGCGACTCGGGCTCGTACCCGACGACGCGGAACGCGGTCGCGGATCGCGCGCGCGACGGCGTCGGCGAGCAGGCGGCTCTTGCCGCTGCCGGGAGCGCCGACGACGAGCGCGGCCGCGACGTGATCCTCGACGGCCCCGGCCGTGACTTCGCCGAGTGCGGCGAGCTCGCCGACCCGGCCGACGAAGAGGCTCATGTGCCGGAGCGTACGGCGGATCGGCGCGAGACGCGGTTCCGCGCCCGGTCCGGCGCCACGGCCGGCGATTCGGGCACGATCCGAGCGGATGCATCAAGACAGCACAGATGCTGATGCTAGGGTGCGATAGTGCGGACGACGGTCACGCTCGATCCGGATATCGAGGCGAAGCTCCGGTCGCTGGCCGAGGAGCGGGGCGTCAGCTTCAAAGAGGCCCTGAACAGCACGCTTCGGCGCGGACTCGCATCGGCCGTCGGGCCCGGCGAGGCCTACCGACTGCCTTCTCGGCGCATGGGCCTGCGGCCGGGCATCGATCTCGACCGCGCACTTCGCCTCGCCGGCGAGCTCGAGGACGCGGAGACGATCAGGAAGCTCGAGCTTCGTAAGTGAAGCTGGTCGACGTCAACCTCCTGCTGTACGCAATCGACGAGGATTCGCCTCGCCACGAGGCGGCGAAGGGATGGCTCGAGGAGCAGCTCTCCGGCTCGGAGACGCTGGCGCTCGGATGGGCCGTCCTGGTGGCGTTCCTGCGCCTCGCCACGAATCCACGCGTGTTCGTCGACCCGCTTCGCCTCGAGGACGCACTCGACCTCGTCGACGCGTGGCTCGCACTTCCGAACGTGACCGTCGTTCATCCGACCCGCCGGCATGCCGCCCTCCTCCGGGAGCTCCTGCTGCCGCTCGGCACCGCGGGGAACCTCTCGACGGACGCGCACCTCGCCGCCCTCTCCATCGAGCACGGCGCGGAGCTGTGCTCCGCGGACCGGGACTTCGCGCGCTTTCCCCGCGTGCGCTGGCTCGATCCACTCGAATCGGCGGCGACCTCGTGACTCTTGCCGCGGCCATGCTCGCGCCTCGTGGCGCTTGCTAGCGCGGCCGGGCGCGACGTTCCCTGGCGGCGCGAAAAGTCGATCGGCATCTCGTCGCGAACGCCGGACGCCGTCCAGCCGTGGTCGCCCGAGCACCCACTCGCGACCCGTCCCGCGGGCCGTGCCCGTGGTCAGCGCATATGAACCATTGTTCCGATTCGAGTACGGGGGAGTCGTCCGCTCCTGGGCGTTCTACGATCTGACCGTGGCCACGACCGAGCCGAGCCTCCGCCCGGCGCGGCAGGAACGCAGCCGCGCCTCGCTCGAACGGCTGCTCGCGGCGGGCACGAGGCTGCTCGAGGAGAAGGGCTACGAGGGCTTCACGCTTGCCGAGGTCAGCCGTCGCGCCCGTGTCTCGATCGGCTCCATCTATGCCCGCGTCGAGAGCAAGGACGCGCTCTTCCAGGCGATCCACGAGCGCTTCATGGCAGAGCTCACCGAGGCCTACGGAGCCTTCGACGAGGCCGGCCGGTGGGAGACGCTCGACACACCCGAGCTCGTCCGGTCGGCCGTGCGCGAGCTCGCCGCGGGGTTCACCGTGAACGCCCGGCTCCTGAGCGTGATCATGCACCGCGGCGCCGTCGACCAGGCCGTCACGGCGCGCGGCTCGGCCGCGAGCGCCGTCCATGCGGAGCGGTTCGAGCGCCTCCTCCTGGACCGGGCCGGCGAGATCCGGCACCCCGACCCGGCGCTCGCGGTCGACATGTGCTTCCGGATGGTGTTCTGCACTCTCGCGCGCCAGATCATGTACGGGCCGACCTTCGAGTCAGCCGAGCGCGTCGGGTGGGACGCGCTCGTCGACGAGCTCGGAGACCTGTGCGTCGGCTACCTCCTGCGCCGATAGCGGCGTGACCGGCATCCGCCCGCCGCAGCAGAAGCGCAGCCGCGCCTCCCTCGAGCGCGTGCTCGCCGCCGGCACGCAGCTCCTCGAGGAGGAGGGCTGGGAGGCGTTCACACTGGCCGAGGTCAGCCGCCGCGCCGGCGTCTCGATCGGGTCGATCTACGCGCGGATGCCGAGCAAGGACGCGCTCTTCCGCGCGATCCAGGAGCGCTCGTTGCAGCGCATCGACGAGCTCCGTGACGGCTATGCGGACCTCGGGCGCTGGCGGTCGTTCGCGTCGCGTGAGCTGGTGTCGGCCGTGATCGCCGAGCTCGCGGCGACCTTCGAAGCGGACGCCCGGATCGTCAGCGTGATCATGCACCGCGGCGCCGTCGACGACGCCGTCGCGGGGCGGAGCTCGGAGCGGCTGCGAGCGCTCGGCGACCGGTTCCGCGCGCTCCTGCTGACGCGCCGCGAGGAGTTCGTGCACGGCGAGCCCGAGCTCGCCGCCGACGTCGCCTTCCGGACGGCGTACGGCACGCTCGCCCGCCAGATCATGTACGGGCCGACCTTCGAGTCGCCGAACGCGATTCCGTGGGACCGGCTCGTAGGCGAGCTCGGCGACGCCTGCGGCACGTACCTGTTCGGCGTCTGATCAGCTCCTCCACATCGGCCAATGCCGTTGCCGCCCGGAGGCCGCCCTTTCGGCCGAGTCTCGTTCGCCCCGGGCTGTGCATAAGGGGCCAGGCCCCGGCGCCCTCCCAAAATCGACGAGCGCCCGGGCGTGCCGCCGTCGAGGCTCGGTTGCTCATGCCGCAGATCGTCTGCTTCGGGTATGTCCGGGGGCCTGGCCCCGGGAACCGCCCGAAACAGCCGATGGTCGTCGCGAGGCCACGCCTGCTTCCGCCAAGTCCGGGGGGGCCGAGCCTGACGTGGCCGCCGCTTGACACTCCGCGCTCGCGTTCTCTATACAACGCGAATTCGAGCGATGGTTCGGATCGGCGGCGGTCCGGACGCGAAGGGAGTGCTCCGACGATGGAACGACTGCTGTCCCAGCTCGCGCACGTCGAGATCCTCACGCCGACTCCCGACGAGTCGCTGCGCTTCTACGTCGACGTCCTCGGCCTCGAGGAGTCGGGCCGTGCCGGCGGCTCCGTGTTCCTGCGCGGCTGGGGGGAGTTCTTCCACCACAGCCTCCAGCTCACGGAGGCCGCGCACCCCGGGCTAGGGCACATCGCATGGCGCACGGACGGGCCGGAGCAGCTCGAGACCGCCGTCGCGAGGATCGAGGCGAGCGGCCACGGCCTCGGCTGGAAGGACGACGACCTCGGCCACGGCCCCGCGTACCGGTACCGGACGCCCGCGGGCGGCCACGTCCACGAGGTCTTCTGGGAGGTCGAGCGCTACGCACCGCCGCCCGAGCTCGCGCCATCGTTCCCGAACCGTCCGCAGCGCTTCGTGCCCCGTGGCTGCGCCGTCCGCTGCCTCGACCACATCACGATCACGACGCCCTCGATCCCGACCGACTCGGACTGGCTCGCGAGGACGCTCCGCCACCGCTACACCGAGGACACCGTGACGGACCACGATCCGGACTTCGTCGTCTTCGCGATGATGAGCGTCTGCGAGCGCGCGCACGACCTCGGCCTCGTGCACGAGTTCTCCGGCGTCCAGGGGCGCATCAACCACTTCGCGTTCTTCCTCGACCAGCGCGAGGAGCACCGGCGTGCCGCCGACGTGCTGCTCGACGCCGGCGTCCCGATCGAGTTCGGTCCCGGCCGGCACGGGATGGGCGAGCAGGACTACCTCTACGTGCGTGAGCCGAGCGGCCTTCGCGTCGAGCTCAACTCGGGCGGCGCACGCAACTACGAGCCGGACTTCCCGCCCGTGCACTGGCGGCCCGAGCAGGGCTCGAACGTCTGGTACCGCAACCTCGGGATGCCGCAGTCGATGTTCGAGAGCTTCCCGGACGTCGCGGTGGCGCAGCCCGAGGCCGCGCGGGCGATGACCGGTCTCTTCCAGTAGCTCGTGGGCTCGGTTCGCAAGGCGCTCGTCGTCGGCGGCGGGATCGGAGGGCTCTCCGCCGCGATCGCGCTGCGCCGCCGCGGGGTCGAGGTCGACGTCGCCGAGCTGAACCCGAAGTGGGACGTCTACGGCGTCGGGATCATCCAGCCGGGCAACGCGATCCGGGCGCTCGACCAGCTGGGGCTCGCCGAGCGCGCGATCGAGCAAGGCTTCGCGATCCAGGGGTCCCGGTTCCACGACCACGACGGCCGCCCGCTCGGGGACGTCCCGGCCCCGCCGCCGCTCGGCGGCAGGTACCCGGGCATGAACGGGATCACGCGACCGCGGCTCCACCGGATCTTCCAGGACGCGGTGCGGGCCTCGGGCGCGGACGTCCGGCTCGGGCTCACCGTCGAGCGGCTCGAGGACGCGGGCGCAATCGTCGACGTCGGGTTCACCGACGGCAGCGCCGGCCGCTACGACCTCGTCGTCGGCGCCGACGGGATCAACTCGCTCGTCCGCCGGCTCGCCTTTCCCGGCGCGCCCGAGCCGGAGTACACCGGCCAGGTGTGCTGGCGCCACAACTTCCCGAAGCCGGAGGACCAGAACCGGCTCGACGTCTTCGTCGGGACGCGCGGCAAGACCGGGCTCGTCCCACTCGCGCCCGACCTGATGTACCTGTTCCTGATCGAGGAGTGGCCCGCGGACGACGTCAAGGTGCCGGACGAGCTCCTCGCCGCGACGTTGCGCGAGCGGCTCGCGGAGTTCGGCGGGCCGGTCGCCGGGCTGCGCGACACGTACGTCACGGACGAGTCGGAGATCGTCTACCGGCCGGTCGAGTCGCTGCTCGTCCCGACGCCGTGGTTCCGCGGGCGCGTCGTGCTGATCGGCGACGCCGCGCACGCGACCTCGCCGCACGTCGGGCAGGGCGCGGCGATGGCGATCGAGGACGCCGTCGTCCTGGCCGAGGAGGTCGCTTCCGACCCGGACCCGGCCGCGGCGCTCGAGCGGTTCATGGAACGGCGCTTCGCCCGCTGCCGCCGGATCTGGGAGATCTCGCGCCAGCTCGGCCGCTGGGAGATCGAGCACCGCCACGACGCCGACTTCGTCGGACTGACGATGGAGTCCGTCCAGCTGACGGCGGCGCCGATCTGATGCACGCGCTCGGGACGTTCGCCGACGGCGGCAGCGTCTTCCCCGGGCTGGTCATCGAGGGCGAGCGCGTGCTCGACCTCTCGCCCTGGTTCGGCAGCGTCCGCGAGGTGCTCGACCGTTGGGATGCGAACGAGGAGCAGCTCGTGGAGCTCGCGGCCGGCGGCGGCGCGATCGAGCTCGGTGGGCTCGACGTCCTTCCGCCCTTCGAGCCGGGCCAGATCCTCCAGAGCGGCGCGAACTACAAGAAGCACGTCGTCGAGCTGGCCGTCGACCTCCGGATCGCGCCGGAGCCGGGGATGACGCTCGACGAGATCCGGGCGCACGCGATCCGGATGATGGACGAACGGGCGAGCGGAGACCCATACCTCTTCCTCGGGGCGCACTCCGCGATCTGCGGGCCGTACGACGACGTGCTCCTGCCCGAGCAGGGCGAGCAGCACGACTGGGAGCTCGAGCTCGCCGCGGTGATCGGCCGCTCCGGGCGCGACGTCGCGGTCGAGGCCGCCCTCGACCACGTCGCCGGCTACACGATCGCCAACGACCTGACGACGCGCGACCTCGTCTTCCGGCCCGACCTGAAGGCGATCGGGACCGACTGGGTGCGCTCGAAGAACGCGCCGACGTTCCTCCCGCTCGGGCCGTGGATCGTCCCGGCACGCTTCGTCCCGGATCCGATGGACGTCCGGATCACACTCCGCCTCAACGGCGAGACGATGCAGGACGAGTCGACCGCGGACATGATCTTCGACGTCGCCCGGCTCGTCTCGTACGCGTCGTCGACGGTCGGCCTGCGCGCGGGCGACCTGCTCCTGACGGGCTCGCCGGCCGGCAACGGGACGCACTACGGCCGCTTCCTCCGCGACGGCGACGTGATGGAGGCCGAGATCACCGGCCTCGGCCGGCAGCGAAACGTCTGCCGGACGATCGGCCGCGCACGGCAAACGGGAGGGAGGTTCGGGTGAGGCCTTGTCTCGAACGGGGTCACGGAGAGCCGCACGGCGACCGGCCCTTCCGCGCAAGGTGAGGACGGCTCGTGCCACGACCGACCGCCCAGGCTCGGCTCCGGGCCGCGTCCCGGGAGGCCGTGCCGGGAGGTGCGTCCGGTGAACGGCGGCGAGGCGCTCGCGCGCGTCCTCCGCGCGTGCGGCGTGGCGGATCTCTACGGCGTGCCGGCCGGGAAGCTGGGGCCGTTCGCGCGGGCGGTCGCGGCGGACGGCGGCTTCCGGGCGATCGGGACACGCCACGAGGCGGCCGCCGCGTGGATGGCGACCGCGACGTTCCACGCCACCGGCCGCGTCGCCGTCTGCTTCGGCGAGACCGGGCCGGGCGCCCACAACCTCGCGAGCGGGCTCGGCACCGCACGCGCGAACGGGCTCGCCGTGCTCGCGCTCTCGTCCGGGAACCCCACGTACGTCGCGTACCCGTTCGAGGGCATGTTCATGGACGTCGACGGGGATCGGCTGTTCGGCGCGGTGACGAAGTGGAACGCCGCCGCCCGCGACCCGGCACGGATCCCGTCGCTCGTCCGGCGCGCGCTGCGCGAGGCGCTCGCCGGGCGTCCGGGGCCGGTGCACCTCGAGCTGCCGGCGGACGTGCTCGCGGCGGAGGTCGAGCTGCCGGCGGAGGAATTCGACGCGCCGCTCGCGCTTCCGGGCCCGGCGCCGGCCGCTGCGACCGACGTCGAGCGGGCGGCGCGGCTGCTGGCGGATGCGAGACGGCCCCTCCTGATCGCCGGCGGCGGCGTCGTGCTCGCCGGCGCGGCGCCGGAGTTCCGCCGCCTCGCGCGCCGGCTCGGCGCGGCGGCGACGGCGACGCAGATGGGGCTCGGCGCCGTGCCGACCGACAGCCATGGCTTCTTCGGACACGGCGGCCTGGTCGGCTGCGAGGGCGTGGTGCGTGCGCTGCGCGAGGCCGACGTCGTGCTCGCGGCGGGCTGCCGCTTCTCGTCGTGGCTCTGGACCGGGACGCGGCCGGACGTGACCGGTGCGGTCGTGCAGATCGACGTCGACCCGGCGGCGATCGGGCGGACGCTTCCGGTCGAGGTCGGCCTGCTCGGCGACTCCAAGGTCGTGCTCGTGCAGCTCCTCGACGCGCTCGGCGACGGAGGGCCGCCGGCCGACGAGGCGTGGCTCGCGTCGCTCGTCTCGGCCTACGAGGCCCATCGCGAACGGCTCCTCGCGGGCGCCGGCGAGGGCGAGCCGATGCACCCGGCGGCGCTCGCCGACGAGCTCGGACGCGCGCTCCCGCCGGGTGCGCTCGCGGTCTACGACGGCGGCCACACGACCTTCTGGAGCAACGACCTGACGCCGGCGACCGAGCCGCGGACGCGCTTCCACGATCCGGGAATGGCGCACCTAGGCTTCGGGCTGCCGTACGCGCTCGCGCTGAAGGCGCACTTCCCCGACCGGACCGTCGTCAACATCACGGGCGACGGCGGCTTCGGGTTCACGCTCGCCGAGCTCGACACGGCGCGTCGCTATCGCCTCCCGGTCGTCACGGTGATCCACGACAACGCGTCGTGGGGAGTCATCCGCTTCGGCCAGGCGCGAGCCGGCTTCGAGCTCGAGACCGGTCTCGAAGGGACGCGCTACGCCGAGATCGCGCGTGCGTTCGGCTGCCACGGCGAGGAGATCGCGCGTCCGGACGAGGTCGCCCCCGCGCTCCGCCGCGCGCTCGACTCCGGCCTGCCGGCCGTGATCGACGCGCGCGTCCGTTTCGAGCCGCACCCGTCGCTGCCGCTGTTCGCCGCAGTCGGTCGAAGGTGAATCCGCTCGACGGCTTCGAGGTCGAACGGGCCGCAATCCGGACGGTCGGACGGGATCTCCAGCGGCCGGAGTGCGTCCTCGCCGAGCCCGACGGCACGCTGTGGACGGCCGACGCGCGCGGCGGCGTCATGCGCATCGACCCCGACGGCGCGCAGGAGCTCGTCGCGCAGGCGGTCGACACCCGCTTCGCCGGATCCGGCTCGGCCGATCGGTACACGATGCAGGGCACGCTTCCGAACGGGCTCGCGTTCGCGCGGAACGGCGACATCCTGATCGCCAACTTCGGCACCGACGCGATCGAGCGGATGACACGGGACGGGCGCTCGGAGACGCTCCTCGACGAGCTCGACGGCGAGCCGCTCGGCAAGACGAACTTCGTCCTCGTCGACTCGCGCGACCGGATCTGGTTCACCGTCACGACGCGGCTCCGACCCTGGACACGGTCGATCAACGAGCGCGCGCCCGACGGCTACGTCGGCCTGATCGACGGGGACGGCGTCCGGATCGTCGCGGACGGCTTCGCCGGCACGAACGAGATCCGCTTCGACGAGCACGAAGAGTGGCTCTACGTTGTCGAGTCGAACGGTCGGCGGATCACCCGGCTGCGCGCGGCGCCGGACGGCTCGCTCTCCGGCCGCGAGCTCTACGGGCCGCCGGACCTCGGCGGGGTCCCGGACGGCTTCGCGTTCGACGCCGCCGGCAACCTCTGGATCACGCTCGTCAACGCCGACCGGCTGATCGCGCTGACGCCCGAGGGCGAGCTCCTTACGCTCCTCGACGACGGCGACCCGGCGCGCGTGGCCGAATGGGACAGGCGCTTCTTCGCCGGGACGATGACGCCGGAGATCCTCGGCTCGGCGTGCGGGACGCTTGCGCCGATGCTGGCGAGCCTGACCTTCGGCGGGCCGGATCTGCGGACGGTCTACCTCGGCAGCCTGATGGGCTCGACGATCCCCTGCTTCCGGTCGCCCGTGCCCGGGTTGCCGCTTGCGCACTGGCACGCCGCCCGCTGAGGCTATCGTCGTGGTGTCCGGAGGGGATACCAGGCAACGTGACGTCGAAGGGCGAGACGACGAGGATCGGCGCCGGGCTCTCGGCGGCGCCGGAAGCGGGACGGGCCGCCGCGGAGGCCGCGCGGGAGGCTGCGCGTCAGCTCGGGCGGCGCGAGGCCGAGCTGGCGTTCGCCTTCGTCGGCGCACGGCACGCGGACGACGCCGACGCCGCCCTCGAAGCGCTGGCCGGCGAGCTCGACGCGCAGCACGTCGTCGGCTGCGTCGCCGAGGGCGTCCTGGCTCGGACGACGGAACTCGAGGCCGGCCCGGGCGTGGCCGTCTGGGCCGCGTCGCTTCCGGGCGCGACGGTCGATTCGTACCACGCCGAGGCGATACGGCTGAGCGACGACGGTGCGTTCGCCGTGACGGGCTTCCCGGACACCGCCGGCGCGTCGCTCGTGGTGATGATCGTCGACCCCTTCAGCTTCCCCGCCGGGCCGTTCCTCCGCCAGTTGAACGACGAGCGGCCGGGCCTGCCGCTCGTCGGCGGGATCGCGTCGGGCGCGGGCGCGCCCGGGACGCAGGCGCTGATCGTCGACGGCGAGGTGCACGAGGAGGGCGCGGTCGGCGTCGTCATCTCCGGCGTCCCCGTGCGCACCGTCGTCTCCCAGGGCTGCGCACCCTTCGGCCGCGAGGCCGTCATCACCCGCGCCGAGGGCAACCTCGTCTTCGAGCTCGCGGGCGAGCGGGCGCTCGACCGGCTGCGCGCCGACGTGGCCGCGCTCTCCCCGGCGGAGCGGCAGCTCGTCGCGCAGGGTCTCCTCGCCGGGATCGTCATCGACGAGAACCGGGCGGAGTACCGTCGCGGCGACTTCCTGATCCGCGGCGTCGTCGGGCTCGACGAGGCGACGGGCGGTCTCGCCATCGGCGAGCAGGTGCGCGTCGGCCAGACGCTTCGCTTCCACTGCCGCGACGCCGCCAGCGCCGACGAGGATCTCCGCGAGAGCCTCGACGCCGGGCTCGGCGGCCGCCGCGCCGCCGGCGCGCTCGCGTTCACCTGCAACGGGCGCGGCACGAACATGTTCCCGCAGCCGAACCACGATGCGCTCGCCGTCTCGCGTGCGATCGGCTCGGACGCGGTCGCCGGGTTCTTCTGCGGCGGCGAGATCGGCCCCGTCGGCGGGCGCGCGTTCCTCCACGGCTTCACGGCCACGGTCGCGCTGTTCCTCGAGGGTTAGGGACTGTCCGAAAAGTGGCACAGAGCGGCTGGCAGGCGTCACGCGGCGCGCTGCGGCGTCCTCGGTCGCGCCAATACGTGCTCGTACTGGCGCTCTCTGCGTCCTTGCATCGCACCACGTGCCGCGTGCCATCCACCGCGTCCGCTGTTCGGACAGGCCCCTAACGGCGTTCGCGTGCGGCGATCGCGGCGGCTGCGCGCAGGCCGCTCCTGAGCGCGCCCTCCATCGAGCCGGCGAAGTCGTCGGCGTGCTCGCCCGCGAAATGGAGGCGGCCGACGGGCTCGCGCAGCGCCTGCCAGAACTTCGTCACCTGACCGCGCGCGTACGCGACGGCCGTCCCGCGGCTGTAGCGCTCGTTCAGCCAGCCGGCAGTCGCGTTGTGGACGACGAGCGGCCGCGTGCCCGGAAAGACGTCGTCGAGCTCGTCGGCCGCGACGAGGACGCGCGTACCCGGCTCGATTCCCGAGTAGAGGAAGCCGGCGTTGCCCGTCGAGTAGGCGGTGAGGATCCCGCTGCCGCCCGGCTGGCGCTGCGTCGCCTCCCAGCTCGCCGTGAACGGCAGGTCGGCGAGCACGCTGCCGGATAGGTGCGAGCGGAGCCAGAAGCGCCGGCCGTACTGGAGCATCGTCTTCGTGGCGACGCCGTACTGGAGGCCCTCGCGCGCGTCCCGGAGCGGCGCCGGGAGGTCCGGCGAGAACGTGATGTCCCCCCACGTCCGCACGGGGATCGCGAGGACGCAGTAGTCGGCTTCCGAGCCGTCGACCGCGACGCCTGTCGCGCCCAGCTCGAGCCGCGTGACGGGGCGGCTACCGGTCGTCCTCGTCCCGCGCGCGAGCGCGGACACGAGCCGGCCCGCGCCGCCCTGGATCCGCATCGTTCCGCCGCGTGCGGCGAGCGAGCCGTAGAGCTTCCTGCGCTGGGCGAGGAAGAGCAGCGAGAGGTCGTCGGGCTCGACGGCGAAGACGTTTCGCAGCGAGTGCTCGACGAGCCAGCGCGCCGTCGGCTCGAGGCGGAGCTCGTCCAGGAGCTGGGCTGCGGAGAGGCCGTCCAGCCTCGCCCCGGCGACCGCCGGATCCGCCGGATCGAGCGGCTTCGCGAGCTGGCCGAGCCGGTCGTCGAACCTCGCGAGGCTGGCGCGAACGGCGTCCGTCTCGACGACGGAGAGGCGGGCGCGCTTCCCGCGCCGGTAGACGAGGTCGCGCGCCGGGAGGCTCGCGGACGCGGGCTCGAGCGCGAGGCCGAACTGGCGCACGTACCCGATCAGCGTGCGGTGGAGCGGGTGGACGAACTCGCCGCCGGCCTCCGCGTACTGGCCGGAGCCGAACTGCGTGCGGAGGGTGAGGACGCGGCCGCCGAGCCGGTTCCGCGCCTCGAAGAGCGCGACCTCGAAGCCTGCACGCCGAAGCTCGGACGCTGCGGCGAGCCCGGCGAGGCCGCCGCCGACGACGATCACGCGGACGGCCCGGCGCCGCGCCGCGCGACCGCCGACTGGCCGCAGAGCCGCCGCGGCGCCTGTCGCGCCGAGCACCAGCCCGCGCCGGCTCGACCGTGCGCCGCCGTGCATCAGGTTCACGCGTCTGACATCGGGAGACCCCGCCTCCCGCCCCACGGCGATGAGCCTACCGCCGAAACCGTCACGCGGGTGAGCGCTCGGACGGCGCCTCGACCTCCCGGATCAAGACAAGCGCTCGTACGCGGGCAGCGTGAGAAAGTCGACGAACCCGTCCGCCAGCGCGACCTCGTCGAAGATCGCCGCCGCCTCCTCGTACCCCGGCCCGAGCTTCTCGAGCTCCTCGCGCTCGAGCTCGAGCACGCGGTCGCGTTCGACGCGCCCGTGGCGCAGCCACTGCCAGATCTGCGAGCGCGAGATCTCGGCGGTCGCCGCGTCCTCCATCAGGTTGTTGATCGCGGCCGCGCCGTTTCCGGCGAGCCAGGAAGCGACGTACTGGATCCCGACGGAGACGTTCAGCCGCACGCCGTCCTCCGTGACCTCGCCCGGGGTCGCGGCGACGTCCAGCAGATCGGGCGCGGAGACGGAGACGTCGTCTCGAAGCCGCTCGACCTGATTCGACCGGTCGCCCAGGACCTTGTCGAACTCTGCCATGGCCGTCGGGACGAGGTCCGGATGCGCCACCCAGGTGCCGTCGAAGCCGTCGCCCGCCTCGCGCCGCTTGTCGTCCGCAACCCGCTCGAGCGCGACCCGGTTCACCTCGGCGTCGCGCCGCGACGGGATGAACGCCGCCATCCCGCCGATCGCGTGTGCGCCGCGGCGGTGGCACGTCGTCACCAGCAGCTCGGTGTACGCCCGCATGAACGGGACCGTCATCGTCACCTGCGGCCGGTCCGGGAGCACGAACTCCGGCCGGTCGCGGAACTTCTTGATGACGCTGAACATGTAGTCCCAGCGGCCCGCGTTCAGCGCCGCGCCGTGCTCGCGCAGCTCGTAGAGGATCTCCTCCATCTCGAACGCGGCGAGGATCGTCTCGATCAGGACGGTCGCGCGGATCCGCTTGCCCATGATCCCGAGCTCCGCCTCCGCGCGGTCGAAGACGTCGTTCCAGAGCCGCGCCTCGAGGTGCGACTCCAGCTTGGGGAGGTAGAAGTACGGGCCCGAGCCGGCGTCGAGCAGCCGCTGCGCGCAGTGGAAGGCGTAGAGCCCGAAGTCGAAGAGACTGGCGGACACGGGCCCGCCGTCGACGAGGACGTGCTTCTCGTGGAGGTGCCAGCCGCGCGGCCGGACGAGCAGCGTCGCGATCTCGTCGTTCAGCGTGTACGACTTGTCGGGCGTCTCGAGCGAGATCGTCCGCTCGACGGCGTCGATCAGGTTCGCCTGGCCGAGGACGCAGTTCTCCCAGGTCGGCGAGTTCGCGTCCTCGAAGTCGGCCATGAAGACCTTTGCGCCCGAGTTGAGCGCGTTGATCACCATCTTCCGGTCGACCGGTCCGGTGATCTCGACGCGGCGGTCGCGGAGGTCGCGCGGCGCGGGCGCGACCCGCCAGTCGGGGTCCTCGCGCACCGAGCACGTCTCCTCGAGGAAGTCCGGCAGCCTGCCCGCGTCGAGCTCGGCCTGGCGCCCGGCGCGCCGCCCGAGGAGCTCGCGGCGTCGCGCGTCGAACTCACGGTGCAGCCCGGCGACGAACCCGAGCGCCTCGTGAGTGAGCACTCGCTCGCCACCTTCGGGGACCGGTCGGGTGAGCTCGACGCCGCTCGGCATGGGGATAGCATCCTATTCGTGGCTCTCGGCTCCGCGTTCCGGCACGAGCTCGAGGCCGCGCTCCCGGTCGGCGGGGTGATCGCGAGCCCGGAGCAGCTGAAGGTCTACGAGTGCGACGGCCTGACCGGCCATCGCGCGCTGCCCGAGCTCGTCGTCCTGCCGGAGACGACGGAGCAGGTGCGCGACGTCGTCGTCGCCTGCGGGCGGCACGCCGTGCCGTTCGTGGCGCGCGGCGCCGGCACCGGATTGTCCGGTGGAGCCACGCCCGTCGCGGACGGCATCGTGATCTCGCTGGCACGGATGAGTCGGATCCTTTCGATCGATCTCGACGGGCCCTGTGTCGTCGTGCAGCCGGGCGTGTCGAACCTCGAGGTGACCGAGGCCGTGATCGGCGACGGCTTCTACTACGCGCCCGACCCGTCGAGCCAGCAGGTCTGCACGATCGGGGGCAACGTCGCCGAGAACTCGGGCGGAGCGCACTGCCTGAAGCACGGGTTCACGGTCAACCACGTCCTGGCGGTCACGGCGGTGCTACCGGACGGCTCGGTCGTCGAGCTTCGCGCCGACGATCCGGGGCCGGGCCTGCTCGGCGCCTTCGTCGGCTCGGAGGGCACGCTCGGGATCGCGACGGAGATCACGCTGCGCCTTCTCCGCCGGCCGGAGTCGGTCGTCACGCTGCTGGCCGCCTTCGACTCGACGGACGAGGCCGGCGCCGCCGTGTCCGGAATCGTCGCGGCCGGAATCCTGCCCGCGGCGGTCGAGATGATGGACCGGCTGACGCTCGAAGCGGCCGAGGCCGCCGTCCACGCGAACTACCCGGACGCGGGCGCGATCCTGATCGTCGAGCTCGACGGGCCGGCCGAGCAGGTCGAGGACGACCTCGGGGCGCTCGAGTCGATCTGCCTCGGCTGCTCTGCGCGCGAGCTCCGCAAGGCGGCGGACGACGCCGAGCGCGCGCTTCTCTGGAAGGGCCGGAAGGCGGCGTTCGCGGCGATGGGCCGCGTCTCGAGCAGCTACTACGTCCAGGACGGCGTCGTCCCGCGGACGAAGCTGCCGGAGGTGCTGCGCCGGATCGCCGAGCTCGAGCGCGAGCACGGCCTCCGCGTGGGCAACGTCTTCCACGCGGGGGACGGGAACCTCCACCCGCTCGTGCTCTACGACGAGAAGGTGCCCGGTCAGCCCGAGCGCGCGCGGCGGCTCGCGGAGGCGATCCTCGAGGCGTGCGTCGATGCGGGCGGCTCGCTCACCGGCGAGCACGGGATCGGCCGGGACAAGGCCTGCGCGATGCCCATGCTCTTCGGCCCCGACGACCTCGAGGCGATGCACCGGCTCCGGCGCGCGTTCGACCCGGACGGGCTCGCGAACCCGGGCAAGGTCTTCCCGACGCCGCGCCTGTGCGGCGAGGTTCCCGGGCCGTATCGCGCGCACCCGCTCGAGAAGGCCGGCATTGCCCAGCGCCTCTGAGCCGGCCACGGTCGCCGAGGCGGCTGCCGTGGTTCGCGCCGCGGCCGCCGCCGGCCAGACCGTCTCGATCGACCGCGCCGGCGGCGACGTCGTCATCTCGACCCGACGGCTCGACCGCGTGCTCGAGCACGAGGCGGGCGACCTCACGTGCACCGTCGAGGCCGGCGTGCGCCTCCGCGACCTCAACGAGCGGCTCGCCGAGCACCGCCAGATGCTCGCGCTCGACCCGCCCGGGAACCCGACGATCGGCGCGTGCATCGCAGCCGATCTCTCGGGGCCGCGACGGCACCGATACCGCAGGCCCGCCGACCTTCTCCTCGGCGTGACGGTCGTCCTCGGCGACGGGCTCGTCGCGAGCTCCGGCGGGAAGGTCGTGAAGAACGTCGCCGGCTACGACCTCGGCAAGCTCCTCTGCGGCTCGCGCGGCCGGCTCGGGTTGATCGTCCGGGCGAGCTTCCGGCTCCATCCGCGCCCGGCCGCTTCGAGGACGCTCGTCGTCCCGGTCGACGACGAGCTCGAGGCGCTCCGCCTGCTCGGGACGCTCGCGCGGTCGCAGCTCGCCCCGAGCGCCGTCGACCTGCTCTGGCCGGGGAAGCTCTGCGCGCTGTTCGAGGGCGCCGGGCGGGCGGTCGACGCGCAGCTCGGTCGCGCCCGCGGTCTCCTCGGCGGCGAGGAGGGCGACCCGTGGGACGGCGTGCTCGCGTTCCAGGCGTCGTGCGGAGGGCGCGTCCGGTTCGGGCGGCTCGAGGCGCCCATGCTCGTCCGCGGCCCGGAGGCGTACGTGCCGGAGGCGCCGGCCGCCGCCGAGTGGAGCCCGCTCGCCGAGCGTGTCCGCGCCGAGTTCGACCCGGCGGGAGTCCTCGTTTGATCGACCGCGAGCTCGTCGAGGACTGCATCCACTGCGGCTTCTGCCTGCCGACGTGCCCGACCTACGGCCCGCTCTGGCGCGAGGAGACGGACTCGCCGCGCGGGCGGATCCACCTGATGGCCGGCCTCCTCGACGGCTCGATCTCGCTGACGTCGACCACGGTCGAGCACTTCGACCGCTGTCTCGGCTGTATGGCGTGCGTCACCGCGTGCCCGTCGGGCGTCAAGTACGACCGGCTGATCGAGCAGACGCGCGAGCTGATCGAGGAGCGCTACGAGCGCGGCCCCGAGGACGCGCTTCTGCGCTCGCTCGTCTTCGCCGTCTTCCCGCACGCGCGGCGGCTCCGGCTTGCGCTCCGGCTCGCGCCGGTCGGCTCGCGGCTGCCGCTGCCGGCGTTCCTGCGGCCGCTCGTCTCGCTCGCGCCCCCGTGGCGCGGGGGCCGGGGCGCCCAGGAGGTGACGCGGCCGGCGGCGGAGCCGGTCGCCCGGGTCGGCCTCCTGACGGGCTGCGTCCAGAGCGTCCTCTTCGGCGACGTCAACGCGGCGACGGCACGGGTGCTGGCGGCCGAGGGCTACGAGGTCGTCGCGCCGCGTGCGCAGGCGTGCTGCGGCGCGCTCCACCTGCACGCGGGCCGGCGCGAGGAGGGGCTCGCCCGGGCACGGCGCGTCTCCGACACGATGCGGCGCGCCGGTGCCGACCGGATCGTCGTCAACGCCGCCGGCTGCGGCTCGCACCTCAAGGACGCCGGCCTCGACCTGCCCGTCGTGGACGTGTCCGAGCTGCTGGCGGAGCGCGCGCCGCGGACGGAGCGCCATCCGCTCGAGCTCCGCGTCGCGTTCCAGGACTCGTGCCACCTCGCACACGCGCAGGGGATCCGCGACGAGCCGCGCGCCGCGCTTCGCTCGATCCCCGGTCTCGAGCTCGCCGAACCCGCCGAGCAGGCGATCTGCTGCGGCAGCGCCGGGATCTACAACCTCGTCCAGCCGGCAGCGGCGACCGAGCTCGGCGACCGCAAGGCCGGCCACGTGGCCGCGACGGGCGCGGACGTCTACGCGAGCGCGAACCCCGGCTGCCTCGTCCAGGTCAGCGCCGCGCTCCGCCGGGCCGGCCGCCCGCTGCCGGCGGTCCACCCGATCGAGCTCGTCGACGCGTCGATCCGGGGTGAGCCGGCGGCGGCGCTCGTCCGACGTGCGCGTCGTTGAGGCCGACCCCTGGGCCACGGCCGTCCCCGACGGTGGTGCCTGGCACCGGCCATGGCCGCCGCGGTGATGGCGGGGGTCAGGCTCAGGACGTGGCCGGAGCGGACAAGCGAGTCCGCTCGGGAACACCGGCCAGGCGACCGAGCTGGACACCGTGGGCTCGTCTGTTCGGGGCACGCCCCGGACCAGGCCCAACCGTCTGGCGCCGACACGCCCGGAAGGCGCGGTGGTGCCTGGCACCGGCCACGGCTCGTCGGGACGCGGCCCGGGCGGACGGCGACGCCGAGCGCCGGCTACTCGGGCGGAGGGCCGGCGGCCGCGCGGAGCAGACGGGCCATTACGGCCTGACCTGCGCGGGAGGGGTGGAGCGACCGTTCGTAGTCGCCGTTGTACACGCCGACGGCGAAGAAGAGGGAGTCGGGGCTGCAGACGTCCTTACCCTCGAAGGCGTTCTGCGTCGGAACGAAGCGAGCGACGCCCGAGGCGGCGACCGCTGCCTTGACGACCGCGTTCAGACGCTCCATCTGGGCGTGGAAGTAGGGCGCCTCCAGGCGGAGTCCGGTGGGCGCTCCGGGTACGAACAGCTCCGGGCAGGGGGAGTCCGGGACCTTCGCGGGAACCGGAATCGGATACTCGAGGACGAAGATCCGCGCGGCAGGCGAGCGCTCGCGAATGGCCCTGTACAGCGCGACGAGTCGCGCCCGGAGGTCGCCGAAGTCGAGCGGCTTCAGATCCTGGCACTTGAGGAACAGCTCCTGGGCGAGACACTGGTTGATCTTGTCGAAGAGCGGCGAGTCGTTCCCGCCCACGGTGACCGTGACGAGCTTGGTCGCCCTCGAGAGCGCCGGGAGCTGTGTGTCGCGGACGACGTCGATCTTGGCGCCGGAGCAGGCGACGAAGGCGGCCTTCGGGTCGTACTGGACCGGGTAGCCGTACTTCGAGCGGAAGCACCCCTCGCCGCCGGGCACGAGCGGCGGCGCCTGGCCCGAGGAGAACGAGTCGCCGAGGGCGACGTAGCACGCGCCGAACGAGTCGAGCTCCTGCTTCGGATCGTTCGTGCAGCCTGCGCCGCCGAAGACGACGGTCGAGGTGAGCCTGGTCGTCGCGACGGTCCCGGCGCCGAGGTTGTCGAACCATTCGCCGTTGAAGTTCTTGAGCTGGACGTTTCGGATGAGCAGGTCGAACACCGGCTGAGGGGTGTAGAGATCGTCCCTCGGGCCGGCGCCGATGAACGAGCCGTTCGGTGAGCAGCGGGGGAGCGACGCGATTCCGTGAAGCGGCGCCGCCACTCCGATCTGGATCGTCTCGCCCGGCCGCAGCACGCCCGTCAGCGACCGGGACGTCACGGCGGGCGGTCCGGCGTGGATCTCGGTCTCGCAGTCGGCCTCCGGATGCTGCTTCGAGCTGACCTTCAGATTCCCGTGCAGCGACAGGACCCTGAGGCGGGGGCCGGCGCCGGCGCCCTCGAGGACACTGAGCGGGCCGCTCCAGGCGAGATCCCAGTCGAAGTGCGACTCGTACTTGATCTTCCCTCCGGCGCCGCCGTACGGCCCCGTCTCGATCCCGTCGATCGTCCCGGCGTACTCGACGCGGACCATCGGATCGGCCGGAGCGGACGCGCCGGAGCCGGCGGCGCAGAGCGCGAGGAAGGCTGCGCAGAGGACCGGGACGCTACGGCGCACCGGCTCCCGAGGATAGGACGACACCCCACCACATGCAAGACCCGGATTTGTGAAGCTCCCGCCATCTGCTACCTGAGGATGAGGAGGCGGTCGTGAGACCAATCGCGGTCACGGTCAACGGGGAGAGGCACGAGGCCGAGGTCGAGCCACGCCAGCTGCTCGTCTACTTCCTGCGCGAGCAGCTCGGCCTGACCGGCACGAACGTCGGCTGCGACACGTCCTCGTGCGGCTCCTGCACGATCCTGCTCGACGGCGAGTCCGTGAAGTCCTGCACCGTCCTCGCGGTTCAGGCCGACGGGGCCGACCTGACGACGATCGAGGGGCTCGCGCAGAACGGCGAGCTGCACCCCGTGCAGCAGGCGTTCCACGAGCACCACGCGCTCCAGTGCGGCTACTGCACGCCGGGGATGGTGATGGCGGCGGTCTCGTATCTGAAGGAGAACCCGAAGCCGAACGAGCAGGAGGTCCGCCACGCGCTCGAGGGCAACCTCTGCCGCTGCACGGGCTACCACAACATCGTCAAGGCGATCCTGGCGGCGGCGGGATGACCGCCGTCGGACAGGCGCTTCCCCGCAAGGAGGACGCCAAGCTGCTGACCGGCCAGGGCCGCTACGTCGACAACCTGACCGCACCGGGGATGGTCTGGGCCGAGCTCGTCCGCAGCCCCTACGCGCACGCCAGGATCGTCTCGGTCGACGCGTCGGCGGCGCTCGAGCATCCGGGCGTCGTCGCCGCCTTCTCGGGCGAGGAGCTCGCGAACGAGTGGGCCGGCCCGCTGCCGTGCGCGTGGCAGGTCACGCCCGAGATGAAGAACCCGCCGCACTGGCCGATCGCCCGCGACGAGGCGCGCTACGCCGGCGACGCCGTCGCGGTCGTGGTCGCGCGCACCCGCGAGGGGGCGAAGGACGCGGCCGAGCTCGTCGAGGTCGACTACGAGCCGCTCCCGGCGATCGTCGACGTGGCGGAGGCGCTCGCCGACGGCGCGCCGCTCGTCCACTCCGACCTCGACTCGAACGCCTGCTACACGTGGACGCTCCAGGCCGGCGACGTCGACGGCGTCTTCGCGGAGGCGCCCGTCCACGTGAGGCGCCGCTTCCGCCAGCAGCGCCTGATCCCGACGGCGATGGAGCCGCGCGGCGTGCTCGTCCAGCCGGTCCCGGCGACGGGCGAGCTGACGCTGAACTCGTCGACGCAGGCGCCGCACATCCTCAGGACGACGCTCGCGATGATGCTCGGGATCCCGGAGGCGAAGCTCCGTGTGATCGCGCCGGATGTCGGCGGCGGCTTCGGCTCGAAGGTCGAGGTCTACGCCGAGGAGGCGCTCTGCCTCGCGCTCGCGCGTCGCCTGCGCCTGCCGGTGAAGTGGATCGAGGAGCGCTCGGAGGGCTACCTCGCGACGATCCACGGCCGCGACGTGATCCAGGACATCGAGCTGGCCGCGACGCAGGAGGGGAAGATCACGGGCGTCCGCGTGCGGCTGACCGCCGCGATGGGCGCGTACCTGCAGGCCGTGACGCCCGGCGTGCCGCTGCTCGGCGCGTGGCTGTACGGCGGCTGCTACGACCCGGTCGCCTACGACTTCGAGTGCACCGGCGTCTTCACGAACACGACGCCGACCGACGCGTACCGCGGCGCCGGCCGGCCGGAGGCGACGTACGCGATCGAGCGGGCGGTCGACGAGCTCGCGACCGAGGTCGGCAAGGACCCGGTCGAGGTCCGCCGGCTCAACTTCATCTCGGAGTTCCCGGCGACGATCGCGTCCGGCCTCACCGTCGACGCCGGCGACTTCCACGCCGCGCTCGACAAGGCGCTCGGGCTCCTCGACTACGGCGGCGTCCGCCGCGACCAGGCCGGCCGCCGCGAGCGCGGCGACGCGAAGCAGCTCGGCGTCGGCTTCTCGACCTACATGGAGATGTGCGGCCTCGCGCCGTCGCGGATCCTCGGCGCCCTGAACTACGGCGCCGGCGGCTGGGAGTCCGTCTCGATCCGCTGCCTGCCGACGGGGACGGTCCAGGTCATGTCCGGGACGACGCCGCACGGTCAGGGCCACGCGACGACGTTCTCGCAGATCGTCGCCGACCGGCTCGGCGTGGAGGTCGACGACGTCGAGTTCCTCTCCGGCGACACGGCCGTCGTCCCGACCGGAATGGACACGTACGGGAGCCGCAGCCTGCCGGTCGGCGGGGTGGCGCTCTACCACGCGTCCGAGCGGATCGTCGAGAAGGCGCGGAAGATCGTCGGGCACCTGCTCGAGGTCTCCGAGGACGACCTCGACTACGAGAACGGCCGCTTCTCCGTCAAGGGCACGCCCGACCGCGGCATGACGGTGAAGGAGGCGGCGCTCGCCGCGTGGGCCGCGCACAACCTGCCGGAAGGGCTGGAGCCCGGGCTCGAGGCGACGTTTGTCTACGACCCGCCGAACTTCTCGTGGCCGTCCGGCTGCCACGCGGCCGTCGTGGAGATCGATCGCGAGACGGGCGCCGTCGACCTCGTGCGGTACATCGCCGTAGACGACGTCGGAAACGTCATCAACCCGCTGATCGTCGACGGGCAGGTGCACGGCGGCATCGCGCAGGGCGTCGCGCAGGCGCTCTGGGAGGAGGCCGTCTACGACGACGACGGGAACCTCGTCACGTCTTCGCTCCTCAACTACCTCGTCCCGTCGGCGGCCGAGCTGCCGTCGCTCGAGGTCGACCGCACCGTGACGCCGAGCCCGACGAACCCGCTCGGCGTGAAGGGCGTCGGGGAGACCGGGACGATCGCGTCGACTCCGGCGGTCGTGAACGCCGTGCTCGACGCGCTCAAGCCCTTCGGCGTGACCGATATCGACATGCCAGCGACGCCGGAGCGAGTCTGGCGCGCACTCCAGGAGGTGACTCGATGATCCCGGCCAGGTTCGACTACGAGGTCGCGGAGTCCGTCGCGCATGCGTCGGAGCTCCTCGGCTCGCGCGACGATGCGAAGGCGCTCGCCGGCGGGCACTCGCTGCTGCCGGCGATGAAGCTGCGGATCGCGCGGCCGTCGCTCCTCGTCGACCTCGGCCGGCTCTCCGAGCTGCGGTACGTGCGGGAGGACGGCGACTCGATCGCGATCGGCGCCCTGACGCGCCACCACGATCTCGTGAACGACGAGCTCCTGCGTTCGCAGTGCTCGCTGATCTCGGCGACGGCGGCGCTCGTCGGCGATCCGCAGGTCCGGCACCGCGGGACGATCGGCGGCTCGGTCGCGCACGGCGATCCGGCCTCCGATCTCCCGACGACGCTGCTCGCGCTCGAGGCCGACTTCGTCGTCCAGGGGCCGGACGGGACGCGCACCGTCGCAGCGCGCGACTTCTTCACCGGCGTCTTCGAGACGGCGCTCGGCCCGCGCGACGTCCTCACCGAGATCCGCGTGCCGAAGCTCGGGGCCGGCGGCTCGTCGTACGTGAAGTTCAACCGGCGCGCGCAGGACTGGGCGACCGTCGGCGTCGCGGCGGTGCGGGCGAACGGCGGCGCGCGGGTCGCGCTGACGAGCATGGGCGCGACGCCGCTGCGGGCGGCCGGCGTCGAGGAGGCGCTCGCGTCCGGCTCGGAACCGGCCGCCGCGGCCGAGCGGGCGGCCGAGGGGACGAGCCCGCCGAGCGATACGAACGGCAGCGCCGAGTATCGCGCGGCGCTTGCGAAGATCCTCGTGAGACGCGCGTTGGAGGAGGCGCTCGCCGGCTAGCGGCAGCTGGCATTCTCCTGGCGGTGGGCGTCACCGAGCGTCTGGCGCGGGCGTGCGCCCGCCGGCCGCGGCGTGTCATCGGCGTCTGGATCGCCGCGGTCGTCGCCGCGTTCGTGCTCGGGTTCGCGCTCTTCCCGGGCAACCTGACGACGAACGGCTACGTCACGAACAACCCGGACTCCCGCCGGGCGGAGGCGCTGTTCAACCGGTTCCCGTCGGACCCGAATGCGGTCGACGAGATCGTCGACGTCCGGAACGACCGGCTCACGGTCGACCGGCCGGCGTACCGGCGCTTCGTCGAGGAGATGCTCGCGCAGGCCAGGGCGACGGGCGTGATCTACCGGGCCCGGACGTGGTACGCGACCCACGACCCCTCGCTCGTCTCCGCCGACCGGCACGCGACGCTCGTCACGATCCAGCGGCAGCACGACGTCGACCGCCTGCTCCCGGTGGTCGAGCGCCACGACGGCCAGTACGGCTTCGAGGTCGTCATGACGGGCGGCGGCACGCTCGACCACGACTTCAACGACCTGTCGCAGCACGACCTGAAGCACGGCGAGCTCGCGATCGGCCTGCCGGCGGCCCTCGTCATCCTCGTCCTCGTCTTCGGCGCCGTCGTCGCCGGCCTGATCCCGCTGCTGATGGCGATCGTCGCGATCGTCGTCGCGCTCGGGCTCGTCTCGATCCTCGCGGAGGCGTTCACGCTCTCGGTCTTCGTGATCAACATGCTCACGGGGATGGGGCTCGCGCTCGGGATCGACTACTCGCTCTTCATCCTCTCGCGCTACCGCGAGGAGCGGGCGCGCGGGCTCGAGAAGCCGGACGCGATCGCGGCGGCGGGCGCGACGTCGAGCCGGGCGGTCCTGTTCAGCGGGTCGGTGTTCGTGATCGCGCTGACCGGGATGCTGCTCGTGCCCTCGAACGTCATGCGATCGCTCGCGGACGGGGCGATCGCGGTCGGCGTCGTGTCCGTGCTGGCCGCGCTGACGCTGCTGCCCGCGCTTCTGGGCCTGCTCGGCGACCGCGTGAACGCCCTCCGGGTGCCGTTCGTCGGGCGGGACATCGCGCGCGAGGGCGCGGCCGAGGGACGGTTCTGGGGCGCGATCGTCGCCCGCGTGCTCCGGGCGCCGGTCCTGAGCATCCTCGTCTTCGTGGCGCTGCTCCTGGCCGCGGCGTCGCCGGCGCTCGGGCTGAAGCTCGGCGCGAGCGGCGTCGCGACGCTCCCCGACCGGCTCGAGAGCAAGCGCGGGTTCGAGGCGCTGGCACGCGACTTCCCGCGGGCGAGCTCGTCACCCGTGCTGATCGCCGTCGAGGCTGACGTCCGCTCGGAGCCGGTCCGGCGCGCGATCGCGCGGCTGCGCGCCGAGGTCGCTCGCGATCCTGCGTTCGGCGGCCGCACCGACCTCCGGGTGACGCCGGACGGCGAACTCGCCGCCGTGGGCGCGCTGATCACCGGCGACAAGACGGGCCAGCGGGCGCTGTCCGCGGTTCGGCACCTGCGCTCGGCCGAGATCCCTGCCGCGTTCGCCGGCGTGGATGCGACGGTCCTCGTCGGCGGCGACACGGCCGACAACGTCGACTTCATCGACGCGATGACGTTCTGGCTCCCGTACGTCTTCCTGTTCGTGCTCGGGTTGAGCTTCGTGCTCCTGACGGTCGTCTTCCGGTCGATCGTCGTGGCGGCGACGGCGATCGTCCTGAACCTCCTGTCGGTCGGCGCCGCGTGGGGGCTGCTGGTGCTCGTCTTCAAGCACGGCGTCGGGGCCGGCCTGCTGGGCTTCCAGAAGGTGCCGACGATCGAGGCGTGGGTGCCGCTCTTCCTCTTCTCGGTGCTCTTCGGACTGTCGATGGACTACCAGGTCTTTCTCCTGAGCCGGATCCGCGAGCGCTACGACGAGACGCGCTCGACGGAGGACGCCGTGAGCCACGGCGTCGGCTCGACCGCGCGCCTGATCACGGGCGCGGCGCTGATCATCGTGGCGGTGTTCGCGGGCTTCGCCGCCGGCGACCTGGTGATGTTCCAGCAGATGGGCTTCGGCGTCGCCGTCGCGTTGCTGATCGACGCGACGATCATCCGCTCGGTGCTCCTCCCGGCGGCGATGAAGCTCCTCGGCAGGTGGAACTGGTTCCTCCCGGGCTGGCTCGAATGGCTGCCGCGGATCGAGGTCGAGCGCGGCGCGGCGGCCTCGGGCTGACCGGCTGCGCACGGTAGCGTCACGGGCCGTGGATCCGAGACGTCTCCTCGCGCGGGTTGCTCGCGGCGACGTCGCGAACGTCTCGTTTTCGGACATGCGTCGTCTGGTCGAGGCGTTCGGCTTCGAGCTCCGCCGGACGAGCGGCAGCCACCACGGTCTTCGTGCACCAGAAACTCGATGAGCTGCTCAACCTGCAGGAGGTCCGGGGGCAGGCGAAGCCGTACCAGATCCGTCAGTTCCTGCGGTTGGTGGAGCGCTACGCTCTGACCCAGGTGGACGACGAATGCTGAGCGACTACCACATCAACGTCTTCTTCAGCCAAGAGGACGGCGGCTATGTTGCGGACATCCCCGATCTCGAGGCCTGCTCGGCGATCGGGCCGTCTCCCGAAGCGGCACTCGCCGAGGTGGAGAAGGCGAAGCGGGCCTGGCTTGCCGCCGCGGGCGAAGCCGGCAAGCCGATCCCGGAGCCTCGCTACCGGCCGGCGATCTACGCCTGACCGGCGTTTCCGGAACACCGTAGCCGCCCGGATCGGCGGCGACCCGACAGTACGTCCGGGCGAACGAGCGGCAGCCGGTCCGGCGGGATCAGCTCGGCAACGATGTGCCACGCGTCAGGGCCGTTCTCGATAACAAGGCCGTCGACCCGCACCGCCCAGACGTCCGTCGGCTCGTCGGCCATGCCGGCGAAGAACTCGACGTCGGCCGTCCGCCGAGGAAGATCGCCGGGAGCTCAGGCGCGATGCTCCCCGCGATGCCGCGGGTGCGCATCCGGCGCCAGTCGAGGCCGTGCTCGCGGATCGAGTCGCGGTTGCTCGCCCGCGAGACGTGGACGAGCTCCCCCTCGCCAGTCCAGACCTCGACGAACGGTCGGCGGACGTGCCAGTCGAGCTCGCGCACGCGCGCAGCGAAGGCGGGCGTGACTCCGCACGAGCTGCGAGCTGTGGATGCTCGGCCGCGAGCCAGGCGGCCCTTGCGGCGCGATATGCATCCCGCGCTGCGTCTTCCGCGGCCTTGTCCGCGAGGCCGCGGCGTACGCCGCATCCATCCTGTCCCGCTCGTCCGGAGGCGGCGGCCAGGGCCGCGCACCCTCGATCTCAGGCGGCGCGTCGCCGGTCCAGTAGTACGCCGACCCCAGGGTCCGCACGACGACTGCGCTCGCGTGCCGTAGCGCCCAGGCGACGGCCTCGTCGACGTCGTCGAAGCCGGGCTCCCACTCGGCGCAGTACCACCTGGGGTGCTCTTCGTGCGGCTCGGCCTCGTGGACGTACACCGTGCCGAGAGGCTCGAACGGCTCGAGCTCGTAGGGGCGGAGGTGCTCGCGGAGGGGGTTGGCGAGCAGGCGGGCTCGCTGGGCGCCCTCGCCGTCGCCCTCTGCCTCCGCGTCCAGCTGCCGCAACCTCGACCGCGCCGTGGCGCGCGCGTCGAAATCGTCGTCCATGCAGAGCGAGCACTGGACAACGTCGCGACGGACAGCGCTGAAGAAGATCGACATCAGCTCTCGTCGCCGCTCGCGAGCCCGCGCACCGAGAACGGCACCGTGTTCTGCGAGTCGCCGTCGACGACGATCTCGATGCCGTAGGCGCCCTCCGCCGACGCCGGCAGGACGTGCGCCGTCACGAGGATCGTGCTCGCCTCCCAGCCGGGCAGCGCGAGCGGATTCGGCTCGCCGACGAACGTCACGGACGGGCTCTCGGCGGCGTTCATCGCCGGGTCGTGGATCCGGAAGACGAGCTCGTGCTCGTCGGCCATCTCCTGCTGCGTCCCGAAGAGCTGGAAGACGACGACGACCTGGATCGTCTCGGGGAACCCGGGCACGAAGTACGTGTCGAGGCCGGCGCCGACCATCGTGGCCAGTCCGTCGTTGACCTCGGCGTAGCGGCAGAGGGTGGCCCAGCCGACGCGCACGCCGGTGGCTTACTTCCGGAGCTCGGCCTGCGCCGAGGCCGTCGCCTGCTGGCGGCGCTGCGCCTCGATCAGCTCCGCGAGCAGCCGGCTGTCGCGGGTCGGATCGGCGCCGAACGTGTGCACGGTGCCCTTCACGTGGTCGAAGAGGATCAGCGGCTGCCCCGTCGCGGCCATGGGCTCGACACTGTATCCCGCTGCGGCGCCGCCGCATAGAGCGTCAGAGCGACGGCGACGCCCGTCGCGGCGCCGACGACCTCGAGCGGGTCGATCGCCGGCGTCAGCAACCCGAGCGCGGCGAGCACGCCGATCGCGACGAGCGGCGGCAGCGCGACTCGGCGCCAGAGCGTCAGCTTGAAGAGCTCGACGCCGGCGAGGTAGATCGCCGGCCCGCCGAGGACGGCCAGCCCGGTCGCCGCCGACGTCGAGCCGGTCGGATGGGTGAGCGCCCGCTCGACCCCGACCGCGAAGACGATCACGCCCGCGACGAGGATCGCGTGCGAGTACGCGTAGGCGACGCGGCCGAGCACAGCGGGCGCCTCGGCGGCCGCGACCGTCCGCGCGCCGGCCTCCGCGTAGCCGACGAAGTAGATCCACCAGAGCGCCGCCGCCGTGACGAACCCGAGCGCGAACGCCGAGACCGCAGAGGCGCTCAGGTCGATGTTGTCGAATGTCCGTCCGAGGGCGAGGATCGACTCGCCGAGGGCGATCAGCACGACGAGCTCGAACCGCTCCGCGAACTGCTCGCCCGCGAGCCGCCACTCGCTCAGCCTTTTCGAGCCGAATCGCGGCAGCCAGAACCCGTGGAGCGGCGCCCCGAGGTCGAGCACCGCCGCGAGCGCCCAGATCCCGACCCGCGCGTCCTCGTGCACGAACGCACCCGCGATCCAGAGCGCGCCGGCGATCAGGGTCCACGTGAGCAGATGAGCCCAGTGCCGCGCCATCGGCTCCCGCCTGTGCGCGACGAGGACGAACGCGCTCCTGAGCGCCTGCAGACCCACGTACGAGCAGGCGAAGATCGCGCCGCGGCCGTCGAACGCCCGCGGGATCGCCGCCGAGGTCACGAGGCTCAGCAGCATCAGCGCGACGAGCAGCACGCGCACCGCCGCATGGGCCGGGTCGATCCAGTTCGTCGCCCACGCCGTCTCGTTCCAGCCCCACCAGACGGCGAGGAACATGATCAGCGTCTCGAGCGCGCCGCGGAGCGTCAGGTGCGCGAGCAGCTCGTGCGAGAGCTGCGTGAACGCGAAGACGTAGACGAGATCGAAGAAGAGCTCGACGCTCTTGATCGGGCGCGAGTCGTCGGCGCCGTGCCCCCGGAGGACTCGCGGCGCGGCCACGCGGACGGCCCCTTTACCGCGGCGGCGTGAGCGCGCCGGAGGCCGAGACGCGCATCGCCCGCGAGCCGAAGTCCGTCTCCGAGAGCGCACGCACGACCGAGTCGGCGGCTCCGACCGAGTCCGAAACGGGCACGCCCGGCGAGACGAGCCGCACCGGCGCGAGACGCCCTCCCGCCCACGAGCCGTCGGCGTGCAGCGACACGTGGAGGACGCCGCTGATCCCGCCGAGGCCTGAGATGTTCAGCGTCCCGTTGCCGACGAAGTTGCCCATGCTGTAGGCGATCAGCCGGCCGCGGTACCACTCGAGCCCGCGCAGCACGTGCGGGCCGCTGCCGACGACGAGGTCGGCCCCGGCGTCGATCGCCGCATGGGAGAACGCCTCCGGGTTGCCGCGCTGCTCGCCCAGGAACGTCTCGGAGCCGGCGTGGACGTGCGCGTACGCCGAGCCCTCGGCGCCGGCGTGCATCGTCACGACCACCAGGTCTGCGCGCTCCGCCGCGCGGCCGACCAGGCGCTGCGCCGCCGGGATGTCGAGCAGGCTCTGCGCCCAGGGGTACGGCGCGAAGCCGAGGAGGGCGATCGTCACGTCGTGAACGTGCACGTACGCGATCTCGCCCGGCCGGCCGGTGTGTCGCAGGTGGGCCCGGTCGAGCGCCGCGACGGTGTCGGCCTGGCCTTGCCGGCCGAAGTCCAGCGCGTGGTTGTTCGCGAGGTTGAGGACGGTGAAGCCGGCGCGCTTCAGCGAGCCGGCGTACGACGGCGGCGCGCGGAAGGCGAAGCAGTTCGCGCTTCCGGCACCGCACTTCGAATAGCCCGCGTTGCCGGTGAGCGTCCCCTCGAGGTTCCCGAAGACGACGTCGCCCGTCAGCTCCCGGCGGATGCCCTGGAAGAGCGAGTCGCCGCCGCCCGACGCCGGCGCCATCGCCATGTCGCCGACGCTCGCGATCGAGACGATCGGACTCGCGGCCCGGCCCGCGACCGCACCCGGAACGAGCAGGAGCGCCGCCGCGGCGGCCGCGATCGTCCCCCTCACGCGGGCGATGGTAGCCGCCCCGCCCGGCGGGTCGCCTCGCGCAGCCTGCCGGCGACCTCCTCCGTGAGCGCGCCCGGCTCGAGTCGCCACCGCCAGTTGCCCTTCGCGACTCCCGGCCGGTTCATTCGCGCCGCGGCGCCGAGCCCGAGCACGTCCTGGATCGGCGCGATCGCGAGCCGCGCGCGCGACTCCAGCGCCACCTCCAGGAGCGACCAGTGCGGCTCTCGCGCGTCGAGGGGCAAGCGGGCTCGCTCGACCCTCCGGAGCGAGCGCCACCAGCCCAGCGCCGTGTTCGTGTCGTGCGTCGTCGTGTAGACGACGCCGTTCTCGTCGTGGTTGTCCGGGCGATGCGGGTTGGCGGACCCGCCCTCGAACGCGTAGAGCAGCACGTGCATCCCCGGGAAGCCGAGCTCGCGGCGGAGACGCTCGACGGCCGGCGTGATGATCCCGAGGTTCTCCGCGATCAGCGGCAGCTCGCCCAGCTCGGCCTCGGCGGCGCGGAAGAGCTCTGCGCCAGGGCCCGGCCGCCAGCGTCCTTCGCGCGCCGTCCGCGCGCCCCGGGTCACCGCCCAGTACGAGACGAACCCGCGGAAGTGGTCGATCCGCGCGCAGTCGAAGAGCTCGATCGTCCGCCGGAAGCGCTCGATCCACCAGCGGTAGCCCTGCTTGCGCAGAACGCCCCAGTCGTAGAGGGGATTGCCCCAGAGCTGCCCGTCCGGGCCGAGCGCGTCGGGCGGTGCACCGGCCACTTCGTCGCGCTGGAAGAGCTCCGGCCGGGCGGCGTAGTCGGCGCTCCGGTCGGCGACGTAGATCGGCAGGTCGCCGAGCAGGCGGACGCCGCGCGCGTTCGCGTACGCCCGCAGCGCGAGCCACTCGCGCTCGAACCGCACCTGGTCGGCCGCAGCACCCTCGCCGGCGTAGCGCGCCCAGTCGCCGAGCCAGTAGCCCTGGTCGACGAGCAGCCGGTCGAGCTCCTCGGCCGAGACGGGCGCGTCCGGCCCGGCCAGGAGGCCGCGCCAGCCGGCGAAGGCCGAGTGCGAGCGGTACGGCGAGTCGGCCTCGTCCGGCGGCCCGAGCGGGAGCATCTGCCACCAGCTCTGGCCCGCCGCGGCGAGCCAGTCGACGAAGCGATAGGCATCTCCGTCGAGCCGCCCGCTCGGCAGCGAGGTGGGGTGGAGCAGGATTCCGCTCGATCGGGAAAGCTGCACTGTCGCTGTTTACCGATTTCGCACGGAGTGAGTGAAGAGCGAGACGGATGGTGAGACTCACGAAACCGGCTCGAATCCTCATCCAGGACGTCTGGCCGAGTGTCGACTGCGGCCGCTACCCGCCGAAGCGGACGATCGGCTCGACCGTCGAGGTCTATGCCGACGTCTTTCGCGACGGGCACGAGCAGCTCGGCGCGGCAGTCCGCTACCGCAGGCCCGGCGCGAAGGAGTGGGAGGAGGCGCCGATGCAGCGCGTGCCGACCTCCCCCGACCGCTGGGTGGGCTCGTTCACGGCCGACGCGCTCGGCCGCTGGAGCTACAGCGTCCTCGCGTGGGTCGACCGCTACGCCTCGTGGCGAGACGAGGTCCGCCGCAAGGTCGCGGCCGGCCAGAAGGACCTCGTGAGCGAGCTCGCCGAGGGCGCGGCGCTGATGGGCGTCGAGTCGCTCGAGGTGGAGACCGCGCTCGCGTCGACGGAAGCCGACCGCTCCGAGGTGATCAACCTCGAGCGGCCGCTCGAGCTCGACGTCGACTCCGAGCTCGCGGCCTTCGGCGCCTGGTACGAGCTCTTCCCGCGCTCCTGGGGCGGCTTCGCCGGGGTCGAGGAGGTGCTGCCGGAGCTCGCGGAGCTCGGCTTCGACGTCGTCTACTTCCCCCCGGTCCACCCGATCGGGGAGACGAACCGCAAGGGCCGGAACAACGCCGAGGCGGCCGAGCCCGGCGACGTCGGCAGCCCGTGGGCGATCGGCGGCAAGGAGGGCGGCCACACGGCGATCCACCCCGACCTCGGAACGTTCGCCGAGTTCGACCGGCTCGTCGCGCGCGCCCGCGAGCTCGGCCTCGAGATCGCGCTCGACTTCGCGATCCAGTGCTCGCCCGACCACCCGTGGCTGCGCGAGCACCCGGAGTGGTTCCACCGGCGGCCGGACGGGACGCTGAAGTACGCGGAGAACCCGCCGAAGCGCTACCAGGACATCTACAACGTCAACTTCGAGAGCGAGGACTGGAAAGGCCTCTGGCGAGCGCTCCGCGACGTCGTCCTCTTCTGGGTCGGCCACGGCGTGCGCGTCTTCCGCGTCGACAACCCGCACACGAAGCCCGTCCCGTTCTGGGAATGGCTGATCCGGGAAGTGCGGCAGCGTGATCCGCGCGTGGTCTTCCTCTCGGAGGCGTTCACCCGCCCGAGGCCGATGGCCACGCTGGCCAAGGTCGGCTTCTCCCAGTCCTACACGTACTTCACGTGGAAGAACACGAAGGCGGAGCTGATCGAGTACATGACCCAGCTGACTCGCTCGGAGCTACCGCAGTACTTCCGGCCGAACTTCTTCGCGAACACGCCGGACATCCTCCACGAGTACCTCCAGCAGGGCGGCCCGCCTGCATTCGAGGCGAGGCTCGTGCTGGCGGCGACGCTCTCGCCGTCGTACGGGATCTACTCCGGGTTCGAGCAGTTCGAGAACGTGCCGGTGCGCGAGGGCAGCGAGGAGTACCTCGACTCCGAGAAGTACGAGGCGATGAGCCGGCGGCTCGACGGGCCGCTGCTGCCGCTGGTGCGGCGGCTGAACGACGTGCGGCGCTCGAATCCGGCCTTCCGGCGGCTCGACAACGTCGAGTTCCTCGAGACGGAGCAGGACAACCTGCTCGCGTACGTCAAGCGGTCCGGGCCGAACGTGGTCTTCGTCTGCGTGAACCTCGACCCGACGCGGGCGTGGGACGGCGTCGTCGTCGTGCCGGTCGCGCTCGGGCTGCCGCCGGCCTTCACCGTGCGCGACCTGCTCGCCGACGAGCGCTACCCGTGGCACGTCGGGCGCAACTACGTCCGGCTCGAGGCCGGGAAGTCGCACGTGCTGCGGGTGGAACGTTGACGGGCGGGTGTCTGCTGTGCGCGCTCGCGGCGGGCGAGCTCGAACGGAGTCTCGTCGGGGAGACGGAGCGGGCGGTCGCGATCATGGACATCCGGCCGGTCAATCCGGGCCACGTGCTCGTCTTCGCTCGGGCGCACGCGCCGGGGCTCCTGGACTGGGCGGACGAGGACGCCGCGGAGGTTCTCGCGCTGGGCCGCCGCGTGGCGGCGGCGCTCTACGCGTCGTCGCTGCGCTGCGAGGGAGTCAACCTGTTTCTCGCCGACGGGGAGACGGCGGGGCAGGAGGTCTTCCACGTCCACCTCCACGTCATCCCGCGCTTCGAGGGCGACGGCTTCGGCCTGCGCTTCGGGCCCGATTACCGCGTCCGCGACCGCGCCGAGCTCGACGAGGCCGCCGCGCGCCTCCGGGAGGGGCTCGTTTGAGCGAACCGGGCCACTGGTTCGAGAGCGATCCGCTGTGGTTCAAGCGGGCGATCTTCTACGAGATCCACATCCGCGGGTTCTTCGACGGCAACGACGACGGCGCCGGCGACCTGCGGGGGCTCGTCGACAAGCTCGACTACCTGCAGTGGCTGGGGATCGACTGCATCTGGCTCTTGCCGATGTACGTCTCGCCGCTGCGCGACGGCGGCTACGACATCGCCGACTTCTTCGCGATCCACTCGGACTACGGGACGGTCGAGGACTTCCGGACGCTCGTCGAGCAGGCCCACCAGCGCGGCGTGCGCGTGATCGCCGATCTCGTCGTCAACCACACGTCGTCCGACCACCCCTGGTTCCAGGAGGCCCGCCAGAACCGCGACTCGCCGAAGCGGGACTGGTACGTCTGGTCCGACACGGACGAGCGCTACCAGGGCGCGCGGATCATCTTCGTCGACACCGAGCCGTCGAACTGGACGTGGGACCCGATCGCCGGGCAGTACTACTGGCACCGGTTCTTCTCGCACCAGCCCGACCTGAACTACGACAATCCCGAGGTGCAGGAGGCGATGCTCGGCGTCCTGCGCTTCTGGCTCGACCTCGGCATCGACGGCTTCCGCCTCGACGCCGTGCCGTACCTGTTCGAGCGGGAGGGCACGAACTGCGAGAACCTCGACGAGACGCACGCCTACCTGCGGCGGCTGCGCTCGGAGATCGACGCGCGCTACCCCGACCGCGTGCTCCTCGCCGAGGCGAACCAGTGGCCCGAGGACGTCGTGGAGTACTTCGGCGACGACGGCGACGAGTGCCAGATGTGCTTCCACTTCCCCGTCATGCCGCGGATGTTCATGTCGCTGCGGCGCGAGGACGCGACGCCGATGTACGAGATCCTCGAGCGCACGCCGTCGATTCCGGACAACTGCCAGTGGGGGCTCTTCCTCCGCAACCACGACGAGCTGACGCTCGAGATGGTCACGGACGAGGAGCGCGACTACATGTACGCCGAGTACGCGAAGGACCCGCGGATGAAGCTGAACCTCGGCATTCGCCGCCGTCTCGCCCCGCTCCTCGACGCCGGCCAGGACGAGATGCAGCTGATGCACGCGATCCTCTTCTCGCTGCCAGGTTCACCCGTCCTCTACTACGGGGACGAGATAGGGATGGGCGACAACGTCTACCTGGGCGACCGCGACGGCGTCCGCACGCCGATGCAGTGGACGAGCGACCGCAACGGCGGCTTCTCCCGCGCGGACTTCGCCCAGCTCTACCTGCCGCCGCTGATGGACCCCGTCTACGGCTACCAGGCAGTGAACGTCGAGGCGCAGCTGCGCACGCCGAACTCGCTGCTGCGCTGGCTCCACCGTTTCATCGCGCTGCGCAAGGAGCATCCCGTCTTCGGGCTCGGTAGCTACGAGCCTCTTCGCCCGGACAACTCCCGAATCTTCGCTCACGTCCGCCGCTATGAGGAGGACATCGTCCTGTGCGTACACAACCTGGCCCGTTCAGCCCAAGCGACGCAGCTCGACCTCTCGGAGTTCGAGGGCCTGATTCCGGAGGAGATGCTCGGCAGGACGTCCTTCCCGCCGATCGGCAAGCTGCCGTACCTCCTGACCTTCAGTCCGCGGGGGTTCTTCTGGTTCCGTCTGAGGCGCCCGTGACCGAGCGCTTCCTGATCGACGAGCAGCAGCTGATCGAGTACATCGTCGGCCAGCGCTGGTTCGGCACGAAGACGCGCGAGGTCTCTCGCGCGAACGTCCTCGACGTCGCGAGGCTCCGCTCGACGCCGCCGGAGCTCTTCCTCCTGCTCGTCGAGATCCGCTTCCCGGAGGGCACGCACGACCTCTACCAGGTGCCGGTCGGCGTCGACGAGGACGGCGAGTGGTACGACGCCCTCGGCGATCCCTCGCTCACGCGCGAGCTCGTGCACCTGATCCGCTCCGGCGCGACCGAGCAGGCGCGCGACGGCATGCTCGACTTCCGCTCGGTGCCCGGCTTCGCCGCGCTCGGGCGCGAGCTGCAGCAGGCCCGGACGATCTCGACCGAGCAGTCGAACACGTCGATCGTCTTCGACGACGAGATGATCCTCAAGGCCTATCGACGGCTCGAGGCGGGCGTGAACCCCGAGCTCGAGATGCTCCGCTTCCTCACCGAGCACGGCTTCCGGAACATCGCCGCGCTCGGCGGCTGGTACGCGTACAGCGGCCGGCCGCTCGACGCGACGCTCGGGATCGTCCAGCAGTACCTCGCCGGCGCCCTCGACGGCTGGGAGCTCGCGCTCGACGAGCTCGCGTCTGCGCCGGAGCGCTTCCTCGGACGGCTGCGGCGGCTCGGCGAGGTGACGGGGACGATGCACAGCGTGCTCGGCTCGGATTCCTCCGATCCGGCGTTCTGTCCGGAGGAGACGAGCAGCGAGTCGCTCGGCCTGCTGACGGCGACCGTCGACGAGGAGATCGAGCGCGTCTTCCTCGAGCTCGGCGGCGAGGAGGCGCTCGCGCCGATCGCCGGCCGCGGCGAGGAGGTCCGCGAGCAGCTGCGCAACCTCTCGCACTTCGGCACGGTCGGCCGCGTCATCCGCCACCACGGCGACTTCCATCTCGGGCAGACGCTCTGGTGGAGCGACGACTGGGCGATCATCGACTTCGAGGGCGAGCCGGCCCGCTCGCTGACCGAGCGCCGGCGCAAGCGCTCGCCGATGCGGGACGTCGCCGGAATGCTCCGGTCGTTCGCATATGCGGCCTCGGCGGTCGAGATCCTGCGCGGAACGCCGGCGCCGCCCGGCTGGGAGGAGCGGGCGCGGGCGGAGTTCATGGAGGGGTACCTCGCCACGGTCGACCAGAGCCTCCTGCCGCCCGGCCGGTCGGCGATCGATCGCCTCGTCTGCATCTTCGAGCTCGAGAAGTCCGTCTACGAGCTGCGCTACGAGCTGAACAACCGGCCGGACTGGGTCGGGATCCCGGTCGCGGGGATCCTCCGGATGCTCGACGCCACGGCGCCGGCGTAAGGGGCCGCGTGGTGCCGCCGTTCGAGCCGCACGACCCGCACGCCTTCCTCGGCGCCCACCCGGCGGAGGACGGCGTCCTCATCCGCGTCTTCCGGCCCGAGGCGAGCTCCGTACGGGTGCAGCCGATGGGCGTCGAGCTCGAGCCGCAGGACTCGACCGGCTTCTTCGAGGGCCTCGTCGAGGGTGCGGAGCTGCCGCTCCGGTACGAGCTCGAGGTCAGCTACCCGGACGGGAACACGTTCACGCTCCACGACCCGTACGCGTTCCTGCCGACGCTCGGCGAGCTCGACGTCTGGCTCGCCGCGCAGGGCCGCCACGAGGCGCTCTACGACAAGCTCGGCGCGCACGTCCGGGAGATCGACGGCGTCACCGGCGTCTCGTTCGCCGTCTGGGCCCCGTCCGCACGGGCCGTGTCCGTCGTCGGCGACTTCAACAGCTGGGACGGCCGGCTCCACCCGATGCGGTCGCTCGGTCCGGCCGGGATCTGGGAGCTGTTCGTCCCGGACCTTCGGCCGGGGACGATCTACAAGTTCGAGGTTCATGGTGCTGACGGTTCTCTGAAGCTCAGGGCGGACCCGTTCGCCTTTCGCGCCGAGGTGCCGCCGAAGACGGGATCCGTCGTCCATGTCCCAAGCCACGAATGGAAGGACGAAGAGTGGCTCGAACGACGAAGGAACCGAGATCCGCTTGCCTCCCCGATGTCGGTCTACGAGGTTCATCTCGGTTCCTGGCGGCTGAACCCGCTCGAGGGCAACCGGCCGCTCTCCTACCTCGAGCTCGCCGACGAGCTCGGCGCGTACGCACGCGACATGGGCTTCACGCACGTCGAGCTGCTGCCGGTGATGGAGCACCCGTTCTCGGGCTCCTGGGGCTACCAGGTGACCGGCTACTTCGCCCCGACGTCGCGCTTCGGGCCGCCGGACGACTTCCGCGCTTTCGTCGACCGACTGCACCAGCAGGGGCTCGGCGTGATCCTCGACTGGGTACCGGCGCACTTCCCGCGCGACGACTGGGCGCTCGCGCGCTTCGACGGCACGGCGCTCTACGAGCACGACGACCCGCGCCGCGGCGCGCATCCCGACTGGGGCACGCTCGTCTTCAACTTCGGCCGCCACGAGGTCCGGAACTTCCTGCTCGCGAGCGCGCTCTACTGGCTGCGGGAGCACCACGCCGACGGGGTTCGCGTCGACGCGGTCGCATCGATGCTCTACCTCGACTACTCGCGGAAGGCCGGCGAGTGGATCCCGAACGCGTACGGCGGCAACGAGGATCTCGACGCGATCGCGTTCCTCCGCGAGCTGAACGAGGTCGCGCACGGCCGCGAGCCGGGCGTCGTGATGACGGCGGAGGAGTCGACCGCGTGGCCGGCGGTCTCGAAGCCCACCTACGTGGGCGGGCTCGGCTTCGGCTTCAAGTGGAACATGGGCTGGATGCACGACACGCTCGACTACTTCCAGCGCGACCCGATCCACCGGCAGTTCCACCACCACCAGCTGACCTTCAGCCTGATCTACGCGTTCTCGGAGAACTTCATCCTCCCGCTCTCGCACGACGAGGTCGTCCACGGGAAGGGCTCGCTCCTCGCGAAGATGCCGGGCGACCGCTGGCAGAAGTTCGCGAACCTGCGGGCGCTGTACGGGTACATGTGGGCGCATCCCGGCAAGAAGCTCCTCTTCATGGGCGGCGAGCTCGCCCAGGAGCAGGAGTGGAGCCACGAGCGGAGCCTCGACTGGCACCTCGTCGAGCGGCGCGACCACGGCGGCGTCCAGCAGCTCGTCCGCGACCTGAACCGGATCTACCGCGCCGAGCCCGCGCTGTGGGAGGTCGACTTCGACGGCGCGGGGTTCCTCTGGATCGAGCCGAACGACTCCGGCGCGAACGTGCTCGCGTTCGCGCGGCGGACGCGCGACGGCGAGCGGGTCGTCGTCTGCGTCTGCAACCTCGCGCCGGTGCCGCGTGCGGGCTACCGGCTCGGGCTGCCGCAGGCCGGCCGCTGGGTCGAGGCGCTCAACACCGACTCGACGTTCTACGACGGGTCGAACGTGGGCAACCTCGGCGGCGTCGCCGCGGAGGAGCGCCCGTGGCACAACCTGCCCTTCTCGGCCGAGGTCCTGCTTCCGCCGCTCGCGACGGTCTGGATCGTCCCGGAGGAACAGGCGGCCGGCGCGCGCTAGATTCCGCCCGTGAAGCTCGAGCACGAGGTGGTGATCGCACGCCCACCGGAGGACGTCTTCGACTTCCTCGCGAATCCGGAGAACCTCCTGCTCTGGCAGTCGAGCCTCGTCAAGCTGCGCCGGATCGACCCGCTGAGCCACGTCGAGGTGCGTGCGGTGCTCGGGAAGAAGTTCCGTCAGACGCTCGAGGTGACGACGTACGACCCGCCTGCCCAGCTCGACTACGAGGTCATCGAAGGGCCGTTCCGGGCGAGGCTCTCGCACCGGCTCGAGCCCGTGCCCGGCGGAACGCGCGTCACGGTGGTCGGCGAGGGCGACCCCGGCAGGCTCCGGCTCGGCGAACCGGTGCTCGCAAGGGTCGTCAAGCGCCAGAGCAAGCACGACTTCGAGCGGCTGAAGGCCTTCCTCGAGTCCGAGGAGTAGCGTGGCCTTCACCACTCGCCCCGAACTGCGGGGCACCTTCGGGATGGTCGCCTCCACGCACTGGCTGGCCTCGGCGGCGGGGATGGCCGTGCTCGAGCAGGGCGGCAACGCGTTCGACGCGGCCGTCGCCTGCGGGCTGACCCTCCAGGTCGTCGAGCCGCACATGAACGGGCCCGCCGGCGACATGCCGGCCGTCGTCTGGCCCGCCGCGCGCGGCGAGCCGCTCGTCCTCTGCGGCCAGGGGCCGGCGCCGGCTGCGGCGACGATCGCCCTCTACCGGGACGAGCTCGGTCTCTCCCTGGTGCCGGGCGCGGGCCTGCTGGCGGCCGTCGTGCCCGGCGCGTTCGACGCGTGGATGCTGATGCTGCGCGACTTCGGGACGCTCGGGCTCGAGGACGTCTTCCGCTTCGCAATCGGGTACGCCGAAGAGGGCGTCCCGGCGCTGCCGGCGGTCTGCGACGCGATCGCCGCCGTCGCCGGGCTGTTCCGCGACGCGTGGCCGACGTCGGCCGCCGTGTATCTGCCCGTGCCGAAGCCCTGGTCGCCGATGCGGAACCGGACGCTCGCGGACACCTACAGGCGGCTGGTGCGCGAGGCGAAGACGCAGCCGGGCGGCCGCGAGGAGCAGATCGAGGCGGCGCGGCGGATCTGGCGGGAGGGGTTCGTCGGCGAGGCGCTCGTGCGCTTCGCACAGGACACCGAGGCGCTCGACAGCTCGGGCGAGCGACATCGCGGCGTGCTCGCGGAGGCCGACCTGGCCGGGTTCCGGGCGACGTGGGAGGAGCCGCTGGCGGTCGACTACGCGGGCCACACGGTGCTGAAGGCAGGGCCGTGGAGCCAGGCGCCGGTGTTCCTCCAGCAGCTGCGGCTGCTCGAGGGCTTCGACCTGGCCGGGATGGGGCTCCTCGGCGACGAGTACGTGCACGTCGTGACCGAGTGCGCGAAGCTGGCGTTCGCCGATCGTGAGGCGTGGTACGGCGATCCGGCGTTCGTCGACGTGCCGCTGGAGGCGCTCCTCTCGCGCGCGTACGCGGACGAGCGGCGGCGGCTCGTCGGCGAGGAGTCGTCCGGGGAGGTGCGTCCCGGGTCCCCGGGCGGCCGCGAGCCGCGGCTGCCGCAGCCGGTGTCGGCGGTGGTCGGCGCGGCGGGCACGGGCGAGCCGACGGGCCTCGGGCTGCGCGGGGACACCGTGCACCTGGACGTCGTCGACCGGTTCGGGAACGTCGTCGCGGCGACGCCGAGCGGCGGCTGGCTGACGGCGTCGCCGGTCGTGCCCGAGCTCGGGTTCCCGCTCGGCACGCGGGCGCAGATGTTCTGGCTCGAGGAGGGGCTGCCGAGCTCGCTCGAACCGGGGAAGCGACCTCGGACGACTCTCTCTCCGACCCTCGTCCTGCGCGGCGGCGAGCCGTACCTCGCGCTCGGCACGCCCGGCGGCGACCAGCAGGACCAGTGGACGCTGCACGTCTTCCTGGCCCACGCCGTGTTCGGCCTCGATCTCCAGGCGGCGATCGACGCGCCGAACTTCGACACCGAGGCGTTCCCGAGCTCCTTCTTCCCGCGGGAGACGCGGCCGCGGAACCTCCGGATCGAGGACCGCGTCGGGGAGGCGGTCGTCGCCGGCCTGCGCCGCCGCGGCCACGACGTCGAGACGACGGGCGACTGGTCGCTCGGCCGCGTCAGCGCCGCGGGTCGCGAGCCGGACGGAACCCTGAAGGCGGCGGCCAACCCGCGCGGCATGCAGGGATACGCCGCCGGCCGCTGACCCCCGGTCCGGACGGTCCCGATCGGCCGGGGCGGGGGAGTCCGTTTCGGGCATGTCCCGGGGCCAGGCCCCGGGACCTGCCCGAAGCAGACGGTCCGCCGCATGGTTGAGCCGCATCGGTCGTCGGACGCCGGTTGCGAAATGTCACGGAGGTCGCGCAACGCGAGACGGCGGGGCCAGGCCCCGGCGTCTGCGTCGCCCATGCCCCGAAGGGCCGGATCGGCGGGGTCAGGCGTCCTCGTAGAGGCGCTCGCCGCGGTGGAGGCGGCGGGCGATCTGGTACGTCTGGCCCTGGGCGCGGACGGTCGGGGCGTGCGCTGCGAGGTAGCGCGCTGCCGCGACGAGGAAGACGCCGTCGCCCGTCAGCTCGTACTGGCGGAACGCCGCCTCGACCATCTGGATCGTGTGGAAGTCCCGGTCCTCGCGCAGGAGCCCGCGACCGAGCGCGGCCAGCAACGGCCCCGGATCTCCGGCGGCCGCGAGGTACGCCGCGACGAGCTCGCCCGCCTCGTTCACCTGTTGCTGGCGGTCGAGCAGCGCCGGCAGCTCCGCGAGCAGCTCGCCCGCGTCGGCCGTCCCGTCCGGTCGCGGCAGCCGCGCAGCGGGCACGTTGAGGAACCGGTCGAGGTAGACGCTCATCGCCGCGTCGAAGATCCCGCGGACGAGCTCGGCCGACGGCGTCCGGCGCAGGCCCTGGTGCACGGCGTTCGCGAACGTGAACGTGTGCAGCGCGGTGTCCCAGTCGCCGAACTCGTTGCTCGTGTGGAAGCGGGCGATCCGCAGCGCCGCCGCGCGCGCGACCGCACCCGCGACCGCCTCCGGCGCGGCCCCGGCCAGAAGCGACTCGCAAAGCGCGTCCGCGACCGCCTGAGGATCCTCGCCGAGCAGGACCTCCTCGCCGGGCAGGACGTCGGGGTCAGACCCCGGACGTGCCCGGAACGGACGATCGCCGAGCCGTTCGAAGGCCGCCTCGACGATCGCGACGACGTCGACCGGGTGGCGCCACGCGTTCGACTCCTCCATCCGCGCCGCGATCGCGTACTCCGTCGCAAGGCTCGCCAGCACCGGCTCTGCGAGCTCCCAGCCGGCGACGTCCAGCGCCTCGAGCGCCTTGCTCGTGAAGTCGAGGACATGGCCGGTGCGGATGTAGCGGTGGTCGGTCGCCGCCGAGAAGAGCAGATCGGCGAGCGCCCGATCGTCTGCGCCCGACCGTACGGCCGAGACGATGCACTGCTCGGCGCCGTCGGAGTCGCGCACCTCGACGAAGCGGCGGAACCACCGCTTCAGGACGGCGACGTCCGTCTCGCCGCCCGGAAGCGGCTGCACCGCGAACCGGGGCGGCTCGCCGGCGGAGTCGACCGCGACCGCCGACAGCCCGTGGTAGAGCGCGTGCGCTCGATCGTCCTCCGCCAGCCGCGGCAGGAGGTTCATGAAGCAGGCGTGCATCGTCAGCCCCTGGCCGAAGCCGGCGGCGCGGTAGCGCGCGCCGAACTCGAGCCCGATCCGGAACGGCTCGACAGGGTCGGCGCCGCCCTCGACCAGGCCGATCACCGACTTCGCGACGACGAGCGAGAGGTTCCGCTCGAGGCCGTCGTGGAGCCGGCCGCGCCGGTAGGCGAGCGGGTCGCCGAGCGGCGCGAGGTCGACCCAGACCTCGCCTTCGCGGACCTCGACCCGGAAGACGCGTAGGTCGTCGGCCCACTGGTCGAACGTGCCGCCGGTCGAGAGGTCGAAGCGGGCGTGGTGCCAGTGGCAGGTGAGGATCCCGTCCGCGAGCGTGCCGCGATGGAGGGGGAAGCCCATGTGCGGGCAGCGGTTGTCGACGGCGCGCACGCCGCCGTCGCCGTCGGAGAAGAGCGCGAGCGTGTGCCCGTCGACGTGCGCGACGAGGCAGCCCAGGCGACGGACGTCGTCGAGCGCCGCCGCCCGCTGGAAGGTGTCGGTCGCGAGAGCCATGGGCGCACCCTACGGTCCCGCCGCCGCGTTCGCCTCGGCCGTTGGGCCGATCGTCACTCGTCCGTTGGTCGCACGCCCAGGTCGAGGGAAACCGGTTGCCCCGATCGCCGGGCACTTGTAGGTTGCCGGCGGCCAGGAAGTCGCCGTTCAGGCGTTCGAAGGGGGACGACAGATGGGGAAGCGAGCCGGAAGGCATCGTCGCGTTCGGCTCGGTCGAGGCTGGGTGTTGCCGATCCTCGGGGTCGCGGCCGCGACGGTCGCCGTGGTGGGTCACGGCGGCGGCGGGGCATCGGCGGGCGGGGGCGCGGGGAACGGCCGCGTCTCGACGGCTGCGTCGGGTGTCGGGAGGTTGGTGGAGCCGTCGAAGCTGCCGGTAGGGGGCTCGCGTACGCCCCGTGAGGAGCCTGAGCCGGAGGCGGACGCGAACCTCGACCGGCAGAAGGCGTTCGCCCGGACGGCCGCTCTGCCGGCGAAGCCGCCGATCGCGCGGCCGCAGACGGCCGGGGGCTCCGGGCCGAGGATCTCGGGCAACGGCCTCCTGCTGCTCCAGCGGCAGTGGTCGGGCAACGCGTTCGCGGACTCGACGTCGGGCTTCTTCGCTCCGCCCGACACCCAGGTCGCGGCGGGCTTCGACGAGGTCGTCGAGACGACCAACGACACGATGCGCGTCTACTCGAAGGGCGGTACGCCGCTCGCGACCTTCGACCTGTCGGCGTTCTTCGGCGCGGCGTCCGACCAGAACGGGGCCGACAACAAGATCGTCTTCGACGCGCTCGCCTTCCGCTACTACATGGCCGAGCTGCTCGTGAACAGGGACGCGAGCAGGAACGTCACGGGCAGCCAGATCAAGCTCGCGGTCTCGCAGAGCGCGAACCCGCTCGGAAGCTGGTGCGTCTACACGTTCGGCTTCTTCACGGACACCTCGGGGAACCTGCTCGACCAGCCGAAGCTCGGGTTCAGCAACGACAAGATCACGATCACCGAGAACACGAACGGCGGCAGCTCGGAGAAGATGGACGTCACGTCGAAGGGCGACGCGCTCGCCGGCTGCGCCGGCATCGCCGGCACCGGCTTCGGCATGACGGCGTTCAACGTGATGCCGGTGATCTCGCTGTCCGGCGTGGACGACCAGCTCGCCGTCTTCAACGACGGCGGCTCGACGGCCAGCGTGCTCGACATCACCGGCACGCCGGGCGTCTCCGCGGTCAGCTTCACGCAGACGAACAGGTCGATCTTCGGGCTCAGCATCCCGCCGCAGGGCGTGCAGCCGCCGTTCCCGGGGGGCGGCACGGCGCCGATCGACACGGGCGACAACCGCTTCCAGACGGCCGTCTTCCAGAACGGAACGATCTGGGTGGGCGCCGACGACGCCTGCAATCCCGGCGACGGCAACCACTCGTGCATGCGCTTCGACTCGTTCGACGCGAACAACGGCTTCAGCGTCGGCGAGAACGAGATCGCCGACGCCGGTCACGACCTCTACGACCCGGCGATCTCGGTCGATTCGTCCGGCGATCTGTTCTTCACGTACACGATCTCGGGGCCGTCGACCTTCGCCACGATGCAGAGCGGCGCGACGACGCTGCCGTTCAGCGGGTCGTTCCCGGCGTTCAACGACTTCTCGGGCAGCGCGACCTACCAGTGCTCGGCCTGCACGTTCCCCGACGGCTCGCTGCGGCCGCGCTGGGGCGACTACTCGGGCGCCGCGCGCGACCCCAACGAGCCGTCCACGATCTGGCTCGCGGCCGAGTTCGGCGCGATCGCCGGGAGCTTCTTCCCCTCCGATTCCTGGGACACGGGCGTCGCTGCCGAGACGCTCGACGTGCCGTTCACGGTCGGTCGCTCGCCGTCGAGCGGGCCCTCGACCGGCGGGACGGTCGTGGACGTGCGCGGCGGCGGCTTCGTCAGCGGCGGGACGAGCGTCGCCTTCGGCGGGGCCGCGGCGTCCTCGGTCTCGTTCGTCTCGACGGAGGAGCTGCTCGCGACGACCCCCGCGCACGGGCCGGGTCACGTCGGGATCGTCGCGCACACGGCGAACGGGGACGGGACGGACTTCTCGCTCGGGTTCGACTACCTGCCGACGGTGGCGAGCGTCAGCCCGCCGGCCGGCCCTACCTCGGGTGGGAACCCGGTGCACGTCACGGGGAGCGGGTTCGCGGGCGCGTCGAGCGTCTCGTTCGGCGGCACCGCGGCGACCTTCACGGTCACGGACGACGGCGACATCACGGCCACGGCGCCGTCCCACTCCGCGGGGACGGTCGACGTCCAGGTGACGACGAACGGGGAGACGAGCCCGACCTCCTCCGGCGATCAGTACACGTACGTCGCGCCGCCGACGGTGACCGGCGTCCATCCGGACGCCGGGCCGGCGGGCGGAGGGACGAACGTGCGGGTCGACGGGACGGACTTCGTGTCGGGGTCGACGGTGAAGTTCGGCGGGGCGGCGACGGGGCCGGTGACGTTCGTCTCGCCGGCGGAGCTGAAGCTGCATGCGCCGGCCCACGCGGCGGGCGTGGTCGACGTGCGGGTGACGACGCCCGGCGGGACGTCTGCGACCTCGAACGCCGACAAGTACGCGTACGGGCCGCCGGCCGTGAGCGGCGTCGGCCCGGCGGCCGGCCCGACGGCGGGCGGAACGGTCGTGCGCGTGAGCGGGTCGAACTTCAGCCCCTCGGCGACGGTCAGGTTCGGCGGGAACGCGTCGGGGACGGTGACGTTCGTGTCGGGAACGCAGCTGAAGGCGGTGGCGCCGCCGCACGCGGCGGGGACGGTCGACGTGACGGTGACGACGGGAGCGGGGACGAGCCCGCTGTCGTCCGCCGACGAGTACACGTACGACGGGCCGCCGAGCGTGACCGCCGTGAGCCCGAACGCCGGGGCGACGGGCGGCGGCAACACGGTGCAGATCACCGGCGCGAACTTCGTCTCCGGCGCGACGGTCGAGTTCGGCTCGACGGCGTCCGGAACGGTCACGTTCGTGTCGGCGACACAGCTGAAGGCCCTCGCGCCGGCGCACGCGGCAGGCGTGGTCGACGTGACGGTGTCGACGCCCGGCGGGACGAGCGCGACGTCGGCGGCGGATCGGTACGCGTTCGGCGCGCCGAGGGTGTCCAGCGTCACGCCGAACGCCGGCGCGACGGGCGGCGGGAACACCGTCCAGGTCGTGGGCTCGAGCTTCGTTCCCGGGGCGACGGTGAAGTTCGGCTCGGTGGCGGCCGGCTCGGTGACGTACGTCTCGCCGACGCTGTTGAAGGTCGTCGCGCCGGCGCACGCGGCGGCGGTCGTCGACGTGACGGTGACGACGCACGCCGGGGCGAGCGCGCACGTCGACGGCGACCTCTACGCGTTCGGAGCGCCGGCGGTCGGTTCGATCAGCCCGACCTCCGGGCCGGCGGGCGGCGGGACGACGGTGACGATCACCGGGAAGCGCTTCGTTCCGGGGGCGATCGTGAAGTTCGGCTCCGTGCCGTCCGTGTCGGTGACGTTCGTCTCGTCGACGACGCTGAAGGCGAGGTCGCCCGCGCACGCGGTGGGGACGGTCGACGTCCGGGCGGTGACGGACGCGGGCCCGGGCCCGATCTCGGCGGCCGACAGGTACACGTATCGCTGACCCCGCCGGCCAAGCAGGGTTTGCCCTGAGGGCTGCGGCGATGTACGTTCCCGATGGACTTCGTGCGAAGGGGGGAACCTATGCGTTGGTGGAACGGCAAGCGTCCCCGGTTGGGGAGAGGCTGGTTTTTGGTGGCGCTCGCGGCTGCGGCCGTACCGATCGCGGTGTTCGGCTCCGGCGGCGGAGCCGCAGGCGGCGGCCCGGGTGGCGGCGGCGCGAGCCCGGCGTCCGCGTCGGGCGTCGGCAGGTTGGTGGAGCCGTCGAAGCTTCCGGCGGTCAGCTCGCGAACGCCTCGCGAGGAGCCGGAGCCCGAGAACGAGGCGAATCTCGCACGGCAGAAGGCCCTCGCCAAGACGGCCGTCCTGCCCGCGAAGCCGCCGCTCTCGAGCCCGCGAACGGCCCGGGGCGGCGGCCCGAAGATCTCCGGTAACGGGAATTTCCTGCTCCAGACGCAGTGGGCCGGCAACGCGTTCGGCGACTCGACGTCGGGCTTCTGGGCCCCGCCCGACACCCAGCTCGCAGCCGGGTACAACGACGTCGTCGAGACGACGAACGACACGATGCGCGTCTACTCGAAGGGCGGCTCGACCCTCCAGACCATCGACCTGAACTCGTTCTACAGCGTCGCCTCCGACCAGAACGAGACCGACAACAAGATCGTCTTCGACGGGCTCGCCGGCCGCTACTACATGGCCGGCCTGCTCGTGAACACGGACGCGAGCAACAACGTCACGGGCAGCCAGATCAAGCTCGCCGTCTCGCAGAGCTCCGACGCGACGGGTAGCTGGTGCGTCTACACGTTCGGCTTCTTCACGGACACGTCGGGGAACCTGCTCGACCAGCCGAAGATCGGGTTCAGCAACGACAAGATCACGATCACCGAGAACACGAACGGCGGCAGCTCGGAGAAGATGGACGTCACGTCGAAGGGCGACGCCCTCGCCGGCTGCGGCGGCATCGCGGGCGCGGGCTTCAACTTCACCGCGTTCAACGTGATGCCGGTGATCTCGCTGACCGGCACCGACGACCAGTACGCCGTCTACAACGACGGCGGCTCGACGGCCAGCATCCTCGACATCACGGGCAACCCGGGCGTCTCCGCGGTCAGCTTCACGACCACGAACAAGACGATCGCCGGGCTCAGCATCCCGCCGCAGGGCTCGCAGCCCGCGTTCTCGGGCGGTGGCACGGCGCCGATCGACACCGGCGACAACCGCTACCAGACGGCCATCTACCGGAACGGGATCATCCGGGTGGCCGCCGACGACGCGTGCAACGCCGGCGGCGGCAATCACTCGTGCATGCGCTTCGACTCGTTCGACACGGGGAACAGCTTCAACGTCGGCGAGAACGAGCTCGGAAGCTCGGGCGAGGATCTCTACTTCCCGGCGATCTCGCTCGATTCGTCAGGCGACATCTTCTTCACGTACACGATCTCGTCGTCGTCGAGGTACCCGACGATGCAGACCGGCGCCTCGACGCTGCCCTTCGGCGCATCGTACGCGGCGATCAACAACTTCTCCGGCGACTCGACCTACCAGTGCGATTTCTGCAAGAACAAGGACGGTTCGCTGCGGCCACGCTGGGGCGACTTCTCCGGCGCGGCTCGCGACCCGAACAACTCGTCGACGATCTGGCTCGCGGCGGAGTACGGCGCGACGAGCTCGCTCGGCCAGGGCTCCAACGGCTGGAGCACCGGCGTCGCCGCCGAGACGCTCGACGTGTCGTTCGCGGCCGGCCGCTCGCCGGCCAGCGGGCCTTCCTCCGGTGGAACCTTCGTCGACATCACCGGCGGCCGCTTCGTCAACGGCGGGACGAGCGTCCTCTTCGGAGGCACCGGCTCGCCGTTCGTGTCTTTCACCTCGACCGAGGAGCTGCTGGCCGAGACTCCGGCGCACGCGCCGGGACACGTCGGGATCGTGACCCACACGGCGAACGGCGACGGGTTCGACTTCACGGGCGGCTTCGACTACCTTCCGACGGTTTCGGGCGTGAGCCCGACCGTCGGTCCGACCGGAGGCGGCACGTCGGTCCACATCACGGGGAGCGGCTTCAGCGGCGCGTCGGGCGTGACGTTCGGCGGCACCGCGGCGAGCTTCTCCGTCACGAACGACGGGAACATCACGGCCACCTCGCCGGCGCACTCCGCCGGGACGGTCGACGTCCAGGTGACGACGAACGGGGAGACGAGCCCGACCTCCTTCGGCGATCAGTACACGTACGTCGCGCCGCCGGCGGTGACGGGTGTGCATCCGGACGCCGGTCCGACCGGGGGCGGGACGAACGTGCGGATCGACGGGGCGAACTTCACGTCGGACGCGACGGTCAAGTTCGGGAGTACGGCGGCGGGGCCGGTGACGTTCGTGTCGTCGACGCAGTTGAAGCTGCACGCGCCGGCGCACGCGGCCGGCGTGGTCGACGTCCGTGTGACGACGCCCGGTGGAACGTCTGCGGCCTCGAATGCCGACAAGTACGCGTACGGCGCGCCGACCGTGACGGCCGTGAGTCCGACGGCCGGTCCGACAGCGGGCGGAACCGTCGTGCAGATCACCGGGACGAACTTCAGTCCCTCGGCGACGGTGAAGTTCGGCGGGAACACCTCGGGCACCGTCACGTTCCTGACGGGGACGCAGTTGAAGGCGGTGGCGCCTTCGCATGCGGCCGGGAAGGTCGATGTGACGGTGACGACCGGCGCCGGGACGAGCGCGACCTCCTCGGCCGACAAGTACGCGTACGACGGTCCGCCGAGCGTCACCGCCCTGAGCCCGAACGCGGGGGCCACGGGCGGCGGCAACACGGTGCAGGTCACCGGGACGAACTTCGTCTCCGGGGCGACCGTGAAGTTCGGCGGGAGCGCTTCGGGGACGGTGACGTTCATGTCGGCGACGCAGTTGAAGGCGGTCGCGCCGGCGCACTCGGCCGGTGTGGTCGACCTGACGGTGTCGACGCCGGGCGGGACGAGCGCCACGTCCAACTCGGACAAGTACGCCTACGGCGCGCCGAAGGTGACGAGCATCACCCCGAACGCCGGCCCGACGGGCGGCGGGACCACGGTCCAGATCAGCGGTGGGAACTTCGTCCCCGGCGCGGTCGTGAAGTTCGGGTCGACGGCGTCGGCGTCGGTGACGTTCGTGTCGCCGACGCTGCTGAAGGCCGTCGCGCCCGCGCACTCGGCCGCAGTCGTGGACGTGACCGTCGTGACGGGCGCCGGCACGAGCGCCACGTCCAACGCCGATAAGTACGCGTTCGGCCCGCCGGCTGTGACCTCGGTCAGCCCGACCTCAGGGCCGACCGGTGGCGGGACGACGGTCACGGTCAACGGGAAGTTCTTCGTCCCCGGGGCGACCGTGAAGTTCGGGTCGACCGCGTCGGCGACCGTGACGTTCGTCTCGCCGACGCAGCTGAAGGCGATCGCCCCGGCGCACGCGGCGGGGACGGTCGACGTGAAGGTCGCGACGAACGCCGGCTCGAGCGCGACCTCGAGCGCGGACAAGTACACGTACCACTAGCGACGTACGAGGGTCGGGGCGGGACCTGGTCCCGCCCCGAGCCCTACCCGGGTTCGTCGAACGACCACTCCTCGACGTCGGTGACCGGCACGTAGCCGAGGCGCCGGTAGATGCGGTTGGCCGTCGGGTTGGCGAGGTCGGTGAAGAGGAAGCAGAAGCGCCGGCCGCCGCCGAGGAGCGACCGTGTCAGTTCGGCGACGAGCGCGCTCGCGTAGCCGCGACGGCGCGCCTCGGGAGGGGTGTAGACGGGCCCGACCCGGATCCCGTTCGGCGTCGGGCCGCCGAACCCGGCGATCGACACGGGCGAGCCGTCGTCCCAGAGGACGAGCCCGCCCGCCGGCTCCGACAGGCGGCTCTCGAGCATGGCCGGCCCGGTCTCGACCGGCGACTCGCCGACGGCCTCCTCCACGAACGCGTCGAGCCACCGGCTGGCGAGCTCGCGGTCGTCGTCGCGAAACGGCCGGGCCTGCCCCGGTGTCGGCGGGGGCGGGAGCACGCGCTCGCACCGGTGGATACGCTGCTCGCGCGAGCGGCGCGCCCGGGCGCCGGTCGCGCGCTTCCAGGGCGAGACGAACCCGGCGGCGCGGCCGGCCGGCGCGAGCAGGCCCGGCAGCGAGCCGAAGACCGCGGCGGCGTCGAGCGCGAGCGCCTCGCACGCGCCGTCCGAGTCGATCTCCGAGAGGACGAGCCGGTGCGGTGGTGTGCGGAGCGCGGCGCCGACGACGCGCCCGCCGTCGAGGACCGTCGCGAAGTACGGGTCCGAGCCGTAGAGCCGGGGTGCCCGGGCGAGCCTCGAGCACAGGCCGAGCAGCAGGTTGTGCTCGGCCTCGCGCGCGCCGAGGAACGAGCCCGCGCGCTCGAGGAACGCCGCCGCGTCCGCGTACCGCTCGACCTCCACTACTGCAGCTCGGCCAGCCCTTCGCGCACGGCGTAGAGCGCGGCCTGCGTGCGGTCGGCGAGGTGGAGCTTCGCGAGGATGTTGGAGACGTGCGTCTTGACGGTCTTCTCCGAGACCGTCAGCTCGCGTGCGATCAGCTTGTTCGGGAGCCCGCGCGCGATCAGGCGCAGGACGTCGAGCTCGCGCTCCGTCAGCCCGCTCGGCGGCGGCGTCCGCCGCTCGCCGCCCGCGACCTCCTGCATCAGCCGCGCGGCAACCGACGGCGCGAGCAGCGCCTCGCCGCGGTGCACGCGGCGGACGGCGTCCGCGAGCTCCTGCGGATGGACGTCCTTCAGGAGGTAGCCCGCGGCGCCCGCCTTGATCGCCGGGAAGACGTTCTCGTCGCCGTCGAAGCTCGTCAGCACGATCACCTTCGTGGACGGGCTCAGCTCGCGGATCGCCCGCGTCGCCTCGACGCCGCCGCCGCCTGGCATGACGAGGTCCATCAGCACGACGTCGGGGAGGAGCCGGCGGGCGGCCTCGACCGCCTCGGCGCCGCTGCCCGCCTCGCCCACGAGTTCGACGTCGTCGAGCGTCTCGATGAAGGAGCGCAGCCCCTGGCGGACGACGGGGTGGTCGTCGACGATCAGGACGCCGATCGCGTCGTCCACGTCTCCTCCTCCGCGAACGCCGCGCCCCGCTCCGCTCGCGTGACCTCCCAGACCCGGTGCAGGCCGGCGAGGCCGCGCAGCTCGTGCTCGCCGCGGTCGGCGAACCGGACGTCGGGCAGATCGCCGGCGAGGAGCCGCGTCACCTCGGACGCCAGCGTCTCGCCGCCGCGCGCGAGCGTCGAGATCCGCGACGCGACGAAGACCGTGCGGCCGAAGTAGCGGTCGCCGTCGCTCGTCACCTCGCCGGTGTGCATTCCGATCCGCACGCTCAGCCGGTGCCCCGCGAGCGCGCGCTGGATCGCGAGCGCGCAGCCGACCGCCCGGCGCGCGCCGGAGAACGCGAGCATGAACGCGTCGCCCTCCTGCTCGACCTCCGAGCCGCCGGCCTCCACGACGGCCGCCCGGACGAGCCGGTCGTGCTCGCGGAAGAGCAGCCGCGCCGCCTCCTCGCCGAGCTCCTCGAGCACGCGCGTCGAGCCCTCGATGTCCGTGAAGACGAGCGTCACCGTCCCCTCGGGGCGACCGCCCGGCCCGGCGAGCTCGCGCGCCAGCCGGCGCAGCGGCTCGGCCGAGAAGACCGGGTCGCCGGCGGCGACGGCGCGGATCGCCGCCGCGAGCTCGTCGGGCGGCGTGTCCTTCGTGAGGTAGCCGTCGGCGCCCGATCTGACCGCCGCGAGCACGCGCTCGTCGACGAAGCTCGAGAGCAGGAGCACGCGCGCGCCCGGCCTCGCCTCGCGGACGAGCCTCGTCCCCTCGATGCCGTCGACCTCGGGCATCTCGAGGTCCATGAGCACGACGTCGGCGCTCCCGGCGGCCGCCCGGGCGGCCGCTTCGGCGCCGTCCGCCGCCTCGCCGACGACCTCGATGCCCTGCTGGAGCTCGAGGAAGAGCCGAAGCCCGCGCCGGACGACGGCGTGGTCGTCAGCGATCAGGACTCGGATTGACATACGGGTCTCCTGCCGCCGCGTTCCACCTCGAGGGTCACCGTCGTGCCGCGGCCGGGCTCCGAGTCGATCGAGAGCCGTCCGCCGAGCGCCTCCGCACGCTCCCGCATCGACGTCAGCCCGAGCCTCCGCGACCGCGCCGCGGCTTCCTCCGGCTCGAACCCGCAACCGTCGTCCGCCACGCTCACCTCGATCCGCGAGCCGTTCGCGCGGAGCTCGACGTCGACGCGCGAGGCGCCCGCGTGCCGGAGTGCGTTCGCGAGCGCCTCCTGCGCGATCCGCAGCAGCCCGCGCTCCAGCTCGGGCGGCAAACGCGTGTCGCCGTTCAGTTCGAGCTCGATCCGCTGGGGGTGCAGCCGGCGGAGCACGTCGACGTGCTTGCGGAGCGCGCCGGCCAGCCCGTCCGTCTCGAGCTCGGCCGGCCGGAGCTCGAAGATCAGCGAGCGCATCTCGTCCATCGCGGCCTGCGTGAGCGCCTGGAGCTGGTCGAGCTCGGCGCGTGCCCGGTCGGGGTCGGACGCCACGAGCGACGCCGCCGCCTCCGCCGTCAGCAGGATCGAGAAGAGCGTCTGCGTGACCGAGTCGTGGAGCTCGCGCGCGAGCCGCTTGCGCTCCTCGATCGTCGACAGCTCGCGGCTGCGCTCGTGCAGCTGCGCGTTCTCGATCGCGATCGCCGCGTGCGCCGCGAGGAGACGGATCAGCTCCTCGTCCCCGTCCGTGAACAGGGCGCGCGGCCCGCCCCTCTTGTCGGTCAGGTAGAAGGCGCCGGCGACGTGCTCGCGCGAGACGATCGGCACGCCGAGGAACGAGCGCATGTTCGGGTGCGCGGACGGCCAGCCCTCGAAGCGCGGGTGCTCCTGGATGTTCGGGTAGCGCTGCGCCTCCGGCGACTCGAGCATCGCGCCGAGCAGGCCGTGCGTGCGGGGCAGCTCGCCGAGCGCCTCGTACTGCGCGTCGGTCATGCCCGAGGTGAGGAAGGTCGCGAAGCCGCCGTCGCCGTCCGGGATCCCGATCGCCGCGTAGCGCGCGTCGGCGAGCTCGCGGGCGGTGTCGACGAGGCGTTGCAGGACCGGGTCGACCGACCGCTCGGCCGCGATCGCGAGCACGGCGTCGCTCAGCGCGCGGAGGGCCTCGTCCATGCTCGGAAGCCTACGGTCGCCACGTCGAGTACCGCCAGGTACGTCTTGCGGGCGGTGGCTCCCGGCCGCGCCACGATGCGCCGCCGGATCCGGTCGAAGAGGCGCGCGCGGGTTTCGGCGTCGAGCGCGAGGTTCGGGGAGTACGTGCCGATGACCTCGACGTACTCGTCCGCGGTGTACTCGACGTCCCAGAGGTGGCGGCGGCCGGTAACGCGCTCGAAGAGGCCGCTCGCCTCGAGGTCGGTCTGGAGGTCGCCGACTTCGTCGGGCCGCGGCGGCGGACCGTTGTCCGGGCTCGGGACGACCGCGTCGTAGTCCTCCTGCACCTCGAGCCAGACAGGATCGAAGTCGCCGGCGAGGACGTGCGCGACGCCGACGACGACAAGCGAGCCTCCCGGGCGGAGCAGGCGCGCCGACCGTTCGAGCCGCGTCTCCGCGTCGAGCCAGTGGAACGCGCTGAACGAGACGACCGCGTCGAAGCCCGCGGTGGCCGGCTCCCAGCGCTCGAAGTCGGCGACGACGACCTCGACCGGAAAGCCGGCGAGCTTCCGGCGGGTCGTCGCCGCGAGCCGCGCCCCGAGCTCGACGCAGACGAGCTCGAGCCCGCGCCGCGCGAGCGCGAGCGTCGCCTGGCCGGTTCCCGGGCCGATCTCGAGCACGCGGCTGCCCGGCTCGAGGCCGGCGAGCGAGACGAGGTCGTCGAGGAGCGGCTCCGGGTAGGTGGGCCGCACCCGGTCGTAGAGCTCGGCGACGTCGTCGAAGGTCCGTCGCAGCCGGCCGCGGTCGCGCTCTGCCACGACGACACCCTACGGGCGGGGCGACGCGAGGCCGAAGGGCGAAATGTGCATACTGCGGGCGTGGGTGAGACGATCATGCTGACCGCCGTTTTCACACCGGACGAGAATGGCTGGACGATGGCCCAGCTCGCCGAGTGGCCGGCCGTGGTCATGTGCGGGCGCACAGTGGAGGAAGCGCGAGAGTGCTCGTCGACGCTCCACGCGAGATGATCGCCTCCTACCGTGACGACGGCAGCGAGCCTCCTGTCGGCAGCGGCCAGACGGAGCGGATCACGATCGATCTCGCCGCGGCGTGAGGCGCGGCGGGCTCGAGCAAGCGCCACTCCCGCGTCACCGCGAAATCCCGCTCGGGACGGCGAAAGCGATCTTCCCTGTCCCGCCGCCGACCGGCTCGCGCTGACGCGCTTCCGGGCCGTTGCCCACATGCTCTGCCGGCGATTCGCCCTTCGCTCGCCCGGGTACTGACGCGCGGATGCCCCGGCTCGGCGCGATTCCCGTCGGCGGCGGCCGCGTCGAGTTCTGGGTCTGGGCGCCGCACGCCTCCACCGTCCACGTCCGGCTCGCGGGCGGCGACCGCCAGCTGGAGGCCGGCGCAGCCGGGTTTCACGCCGCGACGGTCGAGGCCGGGCCCGGCGACGACTACCGCTTCGTCCTCGACGGCGGCGACGCGTGGCCCGACCCGTGCTCGCGCGCGCAGCCCGGGGGCGTGCGCGGGCCTTCGCGCGTCATCGACGGGCACGCCTTCGACATCGCGTCCGGCCCGCGGCTGAGCCTCGACGACCTCGTGGTCTACGAGCTCCACGTCGGGACGTTCACGAACGAGGGCACGTTCGACGCGGCCATCCCGCACCTTCCGGCGCTCCGCGAGCTCGGCGTCACCGCGGTCGAGCTGATGCCGGTGGCGACGTTCCCCGGCAACCGCGGCTGGGGCTACGACGGCCTCTACCTCTCGGCGCCGCACCCGGCCTACGGCGGGCCCGACGGCCTCGCCCGCTTCGTGGACGCGGCGCACCGCGCACAACTCGGGGTGATCCTCGACGTCGTCTACAACCACGTCGGCCCCGGCTCCGAGGCGCTCGCCGCCTTCGGGCCGTACTTCAGCGACCGGCAGGAGACGCCGTGGGGCGGCGCGATCGACTACTCCCGGCCGGGCGTCCGCGAGTGGGCGCTCCAGAACGCCGAGCTGTGGGTCGACGAGTACCGGATCGACGGCCTGCGACTCGATGCCGTCTTCGCGATCTTCGACGACGAGAGCCCCCTGCACGTCCTGCGCGAGCTTCGCGACCGCCTTCCCGGCGCGCTCCTGATCGCCGAGCAGGAGACGGGGAACCTCCGCCCGCTCGAGGACTGGGGCTTCGACGCGCAGTGGGCGGACGAGTTCCACCACGAGCTGCACGTCCTCCTCACCGGCGAGCGCGACGGCTACTACGCGCGCTACGGCACGGTCGAGGGCCTCGCGCGGCAGCTCGAGCGGCAGCCCGCACGACGCCTCGTCTTCTGCACTCAGAACCACGACCAGGTCGGGAACCGGGCGCTCGGCGACCGGCCGGCCCGCGACGAGCTCGAGCTCCGCGCGGCGCTCCTCCTCTTCGCGCCGCAGGTTCCGCTGCTCTTCATGGGCGAGGAGTACGGCGAGCGCAGCCCCTTCCAGTTCTTCACGGACCACATCGACCCGTTCATCGCCGACGCGACCCGCGAGGGACGCCGACGCGAGTTCGCCGGCTTCGCGGGCTTCGAGGGCGAGGTTCCGGACCCGCAGGCGCTCGCCACCTTCGAGCGCTCGAAGCTCTCGAGACGCGAAGATGCCGCGGTGCGCCGGCTCTACGAGGATCTGCTGCGCCTCAGACGCGAGCTCCCGCGCGAGGTCGAGACCCGCGTCGACGGCCGGGCGCTCCACGTCCGCCGCGGCCGGGCCGAGCTGACGGTCGACCTCGCCGCGAGGACCTGGAGCCTCACCCGCTGATGGAAGTCTGGCCGGGGAAGCCCTTCCCGCTCGGGCCGGTGTGGGACGGCGAGGGCACGAACTTCTCGATCTTCTCCGAGAACGCCGAGCGGATGGAGCTCTGCCTGTTCGTCGACGACGGGACGGAGACGCGGATCGAGATGCCGGCCCGGACGGCGGACAACTGGCACTGCTACCTGCCCGGCGTCGGCCCCGGCCAGTGCTACGGCTACCGCGCGCACGGTCCGTACGACCCGGCGCGCGGGAACCGCTTCAACCCGAACAAGCTGCTCCTCGACCCGTACGCGAAGGCGATCGACGGCGGCGTCGACTGGGACGCCGCGAACGTCCTCCCGTACGTGCCGACCGGCGCCGACGACGCCGACCTCGAGCTCGACGACGAGGACGACGCCGAGGCGATGCCGAAGTGCGTCGTGATCGACCCGGGCTTCGACTGGGAAGGCGACAGCAGGCTCGAGATCCCCTGGCACGAGACGGTCATCTACGAGCTCCACGTGAAGGGCTTCACGAAGCGCCATCCCGAGGTGCGCGAGGAGCTACGCGGCACGTACGCCGGCCTCGCCTCCGAGCCGGCGATCGCCTACCTGAAGTCGCTCGGCGTGACCGCGGTCGAGCTGCTCCCGATCCACCACATCGTCGACGAGAGCTTCCTCGCCGACCGCGGACTCTCGAACTACTGGGGCTACAGCTCGATCGGCTACCTCTGCCCGTACTCGGCCTACGCCGCGACCGGCACGCGCGGCGACCAGGTCCGCGAGTTCAAGGGGATGGTGAAGGCGCTCCACCGCGCGGGGATCGAGGTGATCCTCGACGTCGTCTACAACCACACCGCCGAGGGCAACCACCTCGGGCCGATGCTCGGCTTCAGGGGCGTCGACAACGCGTCCTACTACCGCCTGATGCCGGACGATCCGCGCTTCTACATGGACTTCACCGGCACGGGGAACAGCCTCAACCCGGTCCACCCGAGCGTCCTGCGGCTGATCATGGACTCGCTGCGCTACTTCGTGATCGACTGCCACGTCGACGGGTTCCGCTTCGACCTCGCGGCGGCCCTGGCGCGGGAGTTCTACGACGTCGACCGGCTCTCGGCCTTCTTCGACACGATCCACCAGGACCCCGTGATCTCGCAGGTGAAGCTGATCGCCGAGCCGTGGGACGTCGGGCCGGGCGGCTACCAGGTCGGCAACTTCCCGATCCTCTGGAGCGAGTGGAACGGGATCTACCGCGACGCGATGCGCGATTTCTGGCGCGGCGCGGCGGGCGTCGGCGACTTCGCGTCGCGCTTCACCGGGTCGAGCGACCTCTACGGCGACGACGGGCGCCAGCCGGTCGCGTCGATCAACTTCGTCACCGCGCACGACGGGTTCACGCTCGCCGACCTCGTCTCGTACAACGAGAAGCACAACGAGGCGAACCTCGAGGCGAACCGCGACGGCAGCGACGACAACCGCAGCTGGAACTGCGGCGTCGAGGGGCCGACGGACGACCCGGAGGTCCTCGCGCTCCGCGAGCGGCAGGCGCGGAACTTCCTGACGACCCTCCTCCTCTCGCAGGGCGTCCCGATGCTGCTCGGCGGCGACGAGGTCGGCCGCACGCAGGGCGGCAACAACAACGCGTTCTGCCAGGACAACGAGATCTCCTGGTACGACTGGACGCTCGACGAGCGGCGCGAGCGCATGCTCGAGTTCACGCGGCGGGCGATCGAGCTGCGCAAGGCACACCCGGTCTTCCGGCGCGACTCGTTCTTCACGGGGTCGGACCCCGGCAGGTCGGGCCTGCCCGACATCTGGTGGTTCCGGCCGGACGGCCGCAAGCTGACGCGCCGCGACTGGGCGGGCGGGGTCGGCGTCATCGGCGTCTTCCTCAACGGCGACGAGATTCCGACGACGACCCCGCGGGGAGAGAAGGCCCGTGACGACTCCTTCGTCCTCTTCTTCAACCCGCAGGGGGAGCCGGTGACGTTCACGCTGCCGGTGCGCAAGTTCGGGATTCGCTGGGAGGTCGAGCTCGCGACGGGCGAGGCGCCGGAGGGACCGTTCGCCTTCCGGGACCGGGTGACCGTCGACGCGCGGTCGGTGCTGGTCTTACGCCGGACGGTCTGAGCCTTGGCGAAGCTGCGGGCGACCTACCGGCTCCAGCTGGGGCCTCACCTCGACTTCCGCGGCGCCCGCGCGCTCGTCCCATACCTGCGCGAGCTCGGCGTCAGCCACCTCTACCTCTCGCCGTCGCTGCAGGCCCGCGCCGGCTCGACGCACGGCTACGACGTCGTCGACCCGACGAGCGTCTCGGAGGAGCTCGGCGGCGAGGAGGAGCTCCGCGTGCTCTGCTCGGCCGGGCTCGGCGTGATCCTCGACGTCGTCCCGAACCACATGGCAGCCGTCGACGAGAACCCGTTCTGGCGCGACCCGCTGATGCGCGCGAAGTTCTTCGACCTCGACTGGCGCACCGGCACGAACCGCCGCTTCTTCGACATCGGCGAGCTCGCCGGCGTGCGGATGGAGGACGCGGAGGTGTTCGAGGTGCTCTCGCGGAAGGTCGTCGAGCTCGTCCGCGAGGGGCTCGTCGACGGCGTCCGCGTCGACCACCCGGACGGGCTCGCGAACCCGGCGCGCTACCTTCGCCGGCTCCGCGACGCCGGCGTCGAGCACGTCTGGGTCGAGAAGATCCTCGAGCCCGGCGAGCCGCTGCGCGACTGGCCGGTGGAGGGGACGACCGGCTACGAGTTCCTGAACGACTGCACGGCCCTGTTCGTCGACCCGGCCGCGGAGGAGCCCCTGACGCGGCTGTACGAGGAGCGCTCGGGTGAGCGGCGTGGCTTCCACGAGCTCGCGGCGGAGGCGAAGCTCGAGCAGGCGCGGACGACGTTCGAGCCCGAGGTCGACTGGCTGGAGGCCCGGCTCGGCGGCGCGGCCGAGGGGATCGACCTGCCGCAGGCGCTCGCCTCGTTCCCGGTCTACCGCACCTACGTCGACCCGGACACGGGCCAGGTGGACGGGCTCGACCGGCTCGCGGTCCAGGAGGCGCGGCTGCCGGCGCGCCTCGCGGCGATCCTGCTGCTCGAGGAGCGCGGCTTCGACGCGTTCGTGACGCGCTTCCAGCAGACGACGCCGCCGGTGCTCGCGAAGGGCGTCGAGGACACGGCCTTCTACCGCTACCACCGGCTGCTCGCGCTGAACGAGGTCGGCGGCGACCCGGCCCGGTTCTCGCTCGCGGTCGACGACTTCCACGCGGCGAACCTCGAGCGCGCCCGCCGCTTCCCGAACCACCTGCTGGCCTCGCAGACGCACGACACGAAGCGCTCGGGCGACGTCCGCGCGCGGCTCGTCGCGCTCTCGTGGCTGCCGGGCGAGTGGAAGCGGCTCGCCGGCTCGGTCGAGGTGCCGCGCGGAATCGATCCGAACGACGCGTACATGGTCCTCCAGCAGGTCGTCGGGGCATGGCCGTTGACGCGCGACCGGCTCGATGCGTACGTCGAGAAGGCGCTGCGCGAGGGGAAGCGCGGCTCCAACTGGCTCGATCCGGACGTCGACTACGAGCGCCGCGTCCAGGAGCACGCCTGGCGCCTGAACGGCGACGTCGCCGTCGAGGCGTTCGTCCGGAGCCTGACTCCGGTCGGGCGCCGGATCGCGCTCGCGCAGACGCTCCTGAAGCTGACCTGCCCGGGCGTCGCGGACATCTACCAGGGCGACGAGCTCGAGTGCCTGAGCCTCGTCGACCCGGACAACCGCCGGCCGGTCGACTGGGACGAGCGGCGCCGCGCGCTCGCCGATCCACCGCCGAAGCTCCGGCTGATTCGCGACGTGCTCCGTCTGGGAATCGAGGGCGCCTACGAGCCCGTCGAGGCGGGCCCGGGCGTCTGCGCGTTCACCCGGGGCGGCCGCCATCTCGTCGCCGTCCCGCTGCGCTCCGGCGCGCGCTTCGATCCCGGGCCCGGCTGGCGCGACCGCTTCGACGGCTGGCTCTTCGAGCGCGAGTAGCGGAGACTCTCCGCCGTGGCGACGGACCGCCTGCTCGCGCTCGCCCGCGCGCGTCTCGACGCGCTGCGGACGGCCGCGCTCCCGATCCTGCAGGCGGCGCTCGCGGCCGCGCTCGCCTGGGTGCTCGCCCACGACGCGATCGGGCACAAGCGTGCGTTCTTCGCGCCGATCGCCGCGCTGATCGCGCTCGGGCTCGCGACGGTGAACCACACGCGGCGCGTCGTCGAGCTGACGCTCGGAGTCGCCGTCGGGATCGCGATCGGCGATGTCCTGATCGCCGGCATCGGCACCGGCGCGTGGCAGCTCGGCGTCGTCGTGGCGCTGTCGATGGCGGCCGCGATCGCGCTCGGCGGCGGGCCGCTCCTCGTCTCGCAGGCGGCCTCGTCCGCGGTCCTCGTCGCGACGCTCGCGACGGGGCTCAACGTCTCGCGCTTCGTCGACGCCCTCGTCGGCGGCGCGGTCGGCCTCGCCGTGCTCGTCGCGGTGCCGGGCAGCCCGCTCGCGCGCGCCCGTGCGGCGGCGACCGCCGCCCTCGCCGAGCTGGCGATGGCGCTCGGGACGACGGCCGCGGCGCTCGAGCAGCGCGACGTCGCGGCCGCGCGCGAGGCGCTCGCGCAGGCGCGTGCCGCCGAGGGCGGCGTGGCCCGCTGGCGCGCCGCGCTCGAGCTCGGCCAGGAGACCGTCCGCCTGTCGCCGCCGTTCTGGCGCGCACGGACGGAGGTCGAGCGCCACGCGGCGGCCGCCGAGCATGCCGAGCTCGCCGTCCGGAACGCGCGCGTCCTCGCGCGCGCGGCGATGCGGGCGGTCGAGCTCGAGCCGTGGCTTCCCGAGGAGCTCCCGCTCGCGGTCGGGCGGCTCGCGGAGGCGGCGAACGGGCTCGCCGCGCAGCTCGCGGCGGGTGCCGACGGAAGCGACGCCGTCGCGGCGGCGCTCGGGGCCGCCGAGCTCGCGACGCGGGCGCTCGATCGGGCGCCCGGGCTTCCCGTCGGCCACGTGGTCGGGCAGATCCGCTCGCTCGCGGCCGACCTCCTGCGCGCCGTCGGCCTCGACCGCGAGACCGCGGTCGAGCGCGTGCGGCGCGCGGCGTCCTCGCCACGGCCCGTCTACGATCGCGCCGACACCGCCCCCGAGGAGGAGGAACCGTGGCCACCGTGACGTCAGCTCCAGCGCTCGAGCCCCAGGTCGACCCGTCGGAGGTCGGCTTCGACGCCGACCGCCTCGCCCGTCTCGACCGGCACCTCGCCGGCTACGTCGAGCGCGATCTGCGCAAGGGGACGCTCTTGGTCCTCTCCCGCGGCGGGAGGGTCTTCCACGTCGCAACCGCGGGCCAGCGCAACGCCGAGGCCGGCCTGCCGGTCGAGGCCGACACCGTGTGGCGCATCTACTCGATGACGAAGCCGGTGACGTCGGTCGCGGCGATGATCCTCTTCGAGGAGGGCGCGTTCTCGCTCTGGGACCCCGTGTCGAAGTTCATCCCGGCCTTCGAGAGCATGCGCGTCTACAAGCAGGGCAGCCCGATCCTGCACGTGACGACCGCGGCGTCCGAGCCGGTGCTGATCTGGCACCTGCTGACGCACACGTCCGGGCTCACGTACAGCTTCCAGTTCACCCACGCGATCGACGCGGTCTACCGCGAGGCCGGCTTCAACCCCACGCTCGAGGACCAGGACTACGACCTCGCCGAGGCGTGCGCGCGGCTCGGCTCGATCCCGCTCCTCTTCGAGCCAGGCACCGACTGGAACTACTCGATGTCGACCGACGTGCTCGGGCACGTGGTCGAGGTCGCCTCGGGGCAGCCGCTCGACGCGTTCTTCGAGGAGCGGATCTTCCGGCCGCTGGGGATGAACGAGACCGGCTTCCGGATCTCGGAGGACGCCGTGCCGCGGCTCGCCGCGCTCTACGCGGCCGACCCGGCGACGGGCAAGGCCGGCCCGAACCAGGGCGGCGACCCGATCTCGACCTCGCGGCCGCGGTTCTTCGCCGGCGGCCACGGCCTCGCCTCGACCGCGTCCGACTACAACCGCTTCGCGCAGATGCTCCTGCGCAAGGGCGAGCTCGACGACGCGCGGATCCTCTCGCCTCGGACGGTCGAGCTGATGACCCAGAATCACCTCCCCGGCGGCGCGGACCTCGGCTCGTTCGGGCGTCCGCTCGGCGCCTTCCTCCACCAGGACGGCCGCGGCTTCGGACTCGGCTTCGGCGTGATCGTCGACCCGGTCAAGGCGAAGACGCTCTCCTCGCGCGGCGAGTTCGGCTGGGGCGGCGCCGCCGGCACGAACTTCTGGGTCGACCCGGCCGAGGAGATCACCGGCCTCTTGATGACGCAGGTGCTCTGGGCGCCTGTCGACCTCTGGGAGGAGGTCCGCCAGCTCGTCTACCAGGCGAAGGTGGACTGAGCAGCGGCCGGATCGCCCGAACTTTGACACACTAGTAACAAGTTTCGGGCGACGGGAGAGGAGAAGGCGATGGCGGAGCAGCTGCTCGAAGGTGTTCGGCGGTCCCGATCGGACGGCGGAACGGTGATCCTGGAGTCGCTCCTCGCGCCGATGGCGCACTTCGCGGTGCGGGTCGCGCACAGGCGCGGGCTCTTCCGGCTGCTGAAGGGAGGGCGGCGCCTGACGGCCGGCGAGATCGGTGAGGCGCTCGAGTTGCAGCACCGTCCGGTGGAGGCGGTCCTCGCGGCCGTTACGGCGCTCGGCCTGCTCGAGGTGTCGGACCACCGGTACGGGTTGAGCGCGCTCGCCGAGGACTACCTGCTCGAGTCGAGTCCGACCTACATGGGCTTCCTGATCGACCTGTCGGAGGGCGGCCCCTGGTCGCTGGCGATGCTCGAACAGGCGGTGTCGAGCGACAGGCCGCAGCGCGCGGACATGAATTTCGCGAACTTCGAGGAGCAGACCGCGTTTGCGCGCGTCTTCACGCGGGCCATGCACAGTGTCAGCTTCGGCCCGGCGCTCGTCTGGCCGGAGCTGGTCGACCTCTCCGGGGTCGGGTTGCTCCTCGACGTCGCCGGCGGGTCGGGCGCACACTCGATCGGCGCGTGCCTGCGCTGGCCGGAGCTGCGGTCGGTCGTCCTCGACCTGCGGCCCGTCTGCGACGTCGCCGAGGAGTTCGTCGCCGGCCACGGCCTCGGCGACCGGATCGGCACGGCGCGGGCCGACATGTGGGCCGACCCGTTCCCGCCGGCGGACGCCCACTTCTACTCGAACGTCCTCCACGACTGGCCGCCGGAGAAGTGCCGCCTGCTGCTCGAGAAGAGCTACGCCTCGCTGGAGCCGGGCGGCCGGATCCTGATCCACGAGGCGCTGTTCGACGACGACAAGACGGGCCCGTTCATCGTGGCCGCCTACAGCGTCGGCATGCTCGTCGCCGCCGAGGGCCAGCAGTTCTCCGGCCGCGAGCTGGGGGAGCTGCTCGCAGCCGAAGGCTTCGAGGACGTGAAGATCACCCCGGCCGGCGCGCCCTACTCGATCGTCGAGGCCCGGAAGCCGTAACACGCAGAAAATCGGGGATGCCCCCGAGGCGGTGCGGGTTTAGGATGCGACGATCCGCACATGGAGCTGACGGCGCCCATCGCTGAAGGCCGCGCGGCGCACGCGCTGCGACTCCCGTCGGGCGCCTGGCTGCGAACGGCGCTGCTCCTGGTCGGCATCGGGACGGCGATCTTCGGGGTCGTCCACCCGCTCGAGGCGCGAACGGGTGCGGTCAAGTACATCCCGCTCGACGTCTCGCTTGGCCTGTCGCTGGTCCTCGCCGGCACCCTCGCCTGGGCCCGCCGGCCCGAGAACCGCACCGGTCTGCTGATGGTCCTGACCGGATTCGCGTACTTCGCGGGCCAGTACTTCCAGTGGGCCGACACGACGCTGCTCGGCCACTTCGGCGACATCGGGCTGAACCTCACGCTCGCGCTCCTCGCGCACCAGTTCGTCGTGTTCCCCCGCGGCCGCGCGCGCTCCCGCCTCGAGCGGTTCCTGATCGGCGCCGCCTACTTCCAGGCCGTCTTCGGCTACGTGCTGCCGATGCTCTTCTACGACCCCGACCTGCAGGGATGCTACGGCTGCGGGAACCTCCTGCTCGTCGACGGCAACCCGGGCGTCCAGAGGGACGTCGCCGCGGTCATGTCGTCGATCTCGGTCGCACTCGCCCTGGCGATCCTCGGCTATCTGCTCTGGCGTTGGTTGCGGGCGAGCCGGCCGGCGAGGCGCGCCCTCACGCCGGTCCTGTGCGTCGGACCGGTGATCGCCGGCGTCGTCATCCTGACGCTCGAGCACAACGGGCTCGGCGTCAAGGCGCCGTTCTCGTTCGGTGGAAGCCGGCTGATCGAGTGGAGCGTGTTCGCGTACATCGGACTGCCGCTCGCGTTCCTCGTCGGGCTGCTCCGGACGCGGCTCCACCGCACGGCGCTGGGCTCGCTCGTCGTCGAGCTGAGCCGGACGCCGACGCCCGAACAGGTCGAGGCCGCGCTCGCCCTCGCGCTCGGCGATCCGTCGCTCCGGGTGGCGTACAGCGCTCCCGAGCTCGGTCACTACGTCGACGCGGCCGGCCGCTCGGTGGAGCTCCCCGTGGACGTCGACGACCGGGCCGTCACCGTCCTCGAGCACGAGGGGGCGCCGCTGGCGGCGCTCGTCTACGACCCGTCGCTCCTCGAAGACGCGGGCTTCGTCGACGCGGCCGCGGCGGCGGCGCGGCTCGCGCTCCAGAACGCCCGTCTCCAGGCGGAGCTCCGCGCGCAGCTCGCCGAGGTGCGGGCGTCTCGTGCGCGGATCCTCGCCGCGGGAGACGAGGAGCGGCGTCGGCTCGAGCGCGATCTCCACGACGGGGCGCAGCAACGGCTGCTCGCAACGCGGCTCGCACTGCAGCTCGTTCGCAGGCGCGCCGGCGGCGATCCGGAGCTCGAGGCCCTGCTCGAGGAGGCCGACGGCGAGGTGCAGGGCGCGCTCGACGACATCCGCTCGCTCGCGCAGGGCCTCCATCCCGCGCTGCTCGGCGACGAGGGGCTCGCCGCGGCGCTCGCGGCGCTCGCGCGGCGCTCGCCGGTACCGGTCGAGATCGTCGGGACGCCTGCCGAACGGCTGCCGTCGGAGGTCGAGACCGCGGCCTATTTCGTCGCCGCCGAGGGGCTTGCGAACGCGGCCAAGCACGCGGCGGCCTCGCGCGTCAGGATCGACGTCACGCGCCGGAACGGCCTGGCCGTGATCTCCGTCGACGACGACGGCGCCGGCGGCGCGGCCGCGCGCCCCGGCGGCGGGCTGAGCGGCCTCCGCGACCGGGTCGAGGCGCTCGGCGGGCGGTTCGCGCTCGAGAGCCGGCCCGGCGAAGGCACCGAGCTCCGGGCGGAGCTCCCGTGCGCGTGATCCTGGCCGACGACGCGGTGGTCGTCCGCGAGGGCCTCGCCCGGCTGCTCGCCGACCGCGACGTCGAGGTCGTCGCGCAGGTCGGTGACGCCGAGCGCCTGCTCGACCGGGTCGCCGCGCTCCGCCCGGATGCCGCCGTCGTCGACATCCGGATGCCGCCGTCCTTCGCAGACGAGGGGCTCGTCGCCGCGCAGGCGATCCGTCGTCTCCATCCGGGAACTGCGGTCCTCGTCCTCTCCCAGTACGTCGAGGTCGAGTACGCCCTCAAGCTGCTCGCCGGCGACTCGAGCCATGTCGGCTACCTCCTCAAGGACCGGATCGCCGATGTCGGCAGCTTCGTGACGGCGCTCGCGCGCGTGGCCGCCGGCGAGACCGTCGTGGAGCCGACGCTCGTCGAGGAGTTGCTCGCGGCCCGCCACGTGGAGGACCCGCTCGCCGAGCTGACGGCGCGGGAGCGGGAGGTGCTCGCGCTCATGGCGCAGGGGCGAACCGACCGCGGCATCGCGGAGACGCTGTTCGTGACCCGGAAGACCGTCGAGACGCACGTCCGCAGCATTCTCCGCAAGCTCGCGCTGCCCGAGGACGCGCGCGAGAACCGCCGCGTGCACGCCGTGCTCGCCTTCCTTCGGGCGGAGTCGTCCGTGGGCGCGAGGCGCTGACGTGGCGACGACGGTCCTGGTCGTCGACGATCACCCGAGCTTCCGCCGGTTCGCGCGGCGGCTGCTCGAATCGGGCGGCTTCGCCGTCGTCGACGAGGCGGAGGACGGTGCGTCGGCGCTCGCCGCGGCGCAGGCGCTGCGTCCGGATGCCGTCCTCCTGGACGTGCTCCTTCCGGACGTCACCGGCTTCGAGGTGGCGGAGGCGCTCGCGTCCGCCTCGGCGGCGCCCCCGCTCGTCGTCCTCACGTCGAGCCGCAGCGAGGCGGAGCTCGGGCCAGCGCTCGCGCGTTCCTCCGCGCGCGGCTTCATCGCGAAACGGGATCTGACTCCCGCCGCGTTCGCAGCGCTCGTCGGCGCTGCCGTGTGACGGCTCAGGGCGATCCCTGAACTTCCGCCGGGTTCAGGGATCGTCCTGAGGACGCGACGCGGCGCGCCTCCTAGCCTCCCCGGCCATGACCCTGCCGAGGAGGCCGACCATGAGGATGAAGCTCGTCGCCGGCGCAGCCGCGTTGGCGGCCGCCACGCTTGCCGCGCTCGCCTGCGCAGCGCGGCTGCCGGCCGCGGACGCGGTGCAGCCGACGCCGTGGGATCAGCGGCACGGGTTGCTGATCGAGGGCGCCACGGTCGTCACGATGGACGCCCGGCACACGGTCGTCCCCGACGGTCGGGTGCTCGTCCGGGCCGGACGGATCGTCGCCGTCTGGAGCGGTCCGGTGCCGCCCGACGGCGTGGTCGTCGGGCACCCGAGCGTGATCGAGGCCAGCTCCCACGACCTCGTCTTCCCGGGGCTGATCAACCTGCACGACCACCCGGACTTCGACTTCGTCGCCGCGTGGGCGCCGCCGTCGTCCGACGCGATCCCCACGGAGGGCAAGGCCGGAACCGACCCGTACGCGAACCGCTACCAGTGGGGCGCGGTCGGCTCGGAGACCGTCTCGCCGGAGGAGAAGCGGCTGATCGGGTACCCGGCGTCGCTGCTCACGGACGGGTTCTCGGGTGACGGCTTCGGTCTCGGCCTCTCGGGCGAGATCGTCAAGTACGCCGAGGTCGCGGCGCTCCTCGGCGGCGAGACCGCGGTCCAGGGCGCGCACAAAAATGCCGCGGCCGACCACATCCTCGTCCGCAACATCGACAACAACGCCTTCGACACGCGCGTCGCGAAGCCGCGGGTCGGGCCGATCGCGACGTTCGACCCGACCAGCCTCCTGGCGGATATGAAGGCCGGCAAGGTCGACGCGTGGATGGTCCATCTCGCCGAGGGCGTGCGGGACGGAGACCGGCGGCCCGGCGATCCCGACTCCTCGCGACGCGAGTTCCTCGAGCTCAAGGCGAAGGGCCTGCTCACGGACATGACCGTGATCATCCACGGCACCGCGCTCGAGCGGTCCGACTTCGCCGAGCTGCGGGCGGCGCCGAGGATCGGAGACGAGATCGGCGACGGCCGTGGCGCGAAGCTCGTCTGGTCGCCGCTCTCGAACCTGCTTCTCTACGGGAAGACGACGAACGTCTACGAAGCGCTCGCCGAGGGCGTGCTCGTCTCCCTCGGAACGGACTGGACGCCGAGCGGCTCCCGCACGCTCCTGCACGAGCTCAAGGTCGCCGACGTCGCCCTGCGCGACGATCGCGTCCTCGGGCAGAGCCGCGACGAGGTGCCGGCGCTCGCCCTAACCGGCAAGACCGAGCGACAGAGGCAGCGGGCGGAGGCGGCGCTCGATCGCGTGCTGGTCGACATGGTCACGCGGAACCCGGCGCTGACCCTGCGCTGGTACGACAGGGTCGGCTCCGTCGAGGCCGGCAAGTTCGCCGACCTGCTCGTGATCCACCGGCCGGGTCAACCGCCGCCTGCGGGCTTGCCCGACTCGGTCTACAGGGACCTGATCGACGCGCACGAGCAGGACGTCGAGCTCGTCCTCGTCGGCGGCGAGCCGCTCGCGGGCGACCCGAGCCTCGTGGCGGCGCTCAAGCCGGGAGACTACGAGCTCGTCACGAGCGCGGCCGCCCGGTTCTCGAAGGCGGTCGACGTGACGAAGCCCGGCGTCGTGGACGGCACCGAGACGCTCGGGTCGATCACGCTGGCGCTCGAGGACGCCGTCGACGCACTCGGAGGGGACGAGCCGCCCCCCGGCGGCGGCCCGGGCCCGGCGAACAACACCTACCACTACCTGAAGGTGCACGTCGACGGCGGGGCCTACGCCGGGCTGCGGGACTCCACCTTCCACCAGATGCTCGCCGATCGCGTCGGCGCGTTCCGCGACGGCTCGCTGAACCTCGAGCGGATCCAGCTCGACCCGCTCCTCGAGGCCGACGACGACTTCCTCGCCCATCTGCTCCACGGCGAGCTCGACGGAAGCGGGCTGATCGCCGACGCGACGCCGCCGTACCGGCTCTACCACGCGAACCTCAACCAGATCGGCCCGCTCGGCAACCCCTTCGCCGGCGTCTCGTGACCAGGGAGGAGACATGACGGATCAGCAGCAGGGCTCAGATCGCCGGCCGCGCGCCGGCCGGACGGGCGGCACCGCCGCCAGCCGCTCCAGGACACGGCGCGTACTTCAACTCCCCTTCGTGGCGACGCTGCTCGCGGCGCTCCTCGTCGCCGTCGTCGCCGGCCCGGCCGGGGCCTCGCCTCGCGCGTCGCTCCAGGCCGCGCTGACGCTCGATCCCGGCATCGGCCCTCCGACGTCGGTCGCCCGGGCCACGGGCTCCGGGTTCTCGCCCGGCGAGACGGTCGCGCTCTCCTTCGACTCGACCCGGATCGCCTCCGCGACCGCCGGTCGAAACGGTGCGTTCGGCAAGGGGATCAGGATCCCCGCCTCGGCGATGCCGGGCGACCACGTCGTCGGCGCCGTCGGAGTCTCGAGCGGGCTCGTGTCGGAGGCGGTCTTCCTCGTCCGCACCGACTGGCTCCAGGCCTGCTTCGACAGCGGCCGCAGCTGCTTCGACCCGTACGAGAACGTGCTCGGCCGCTCGACCGTCGGGAAGCTCGCCGTCGCCTGGCGGACGACCGTCGGGGCCGACGGCTTCTCGTCGCCGGTGTACGCGAGCGGCGAGGTCTTCGTCGGCACGGCCGGCGGCCTCGTCGGACTCGATCCGGCGACCGGCGCGATCATCATCAACTATCGAACCGCACGAGTGACGACGACGCCGGCCGTGCTGAAGGGCTTCGACCCGCAGCCCGACCCGCCCGGCAAGGTGATCTTCGGCTCCTCCGACGGAGTCGTGCACGCGGTGGCCACGACCGGCAAGCAGCTCTGGCAGTCGAGCGTCGGCGCCCGGCCGGCCTCGCCGCTCGCGATCCACGGCGTCGACGAGCCGGCCGACAGGATCCTCTTCGGAGCCGGCGGGGCGCTCTTCTGCTTCGACGGCGACGGCAAGCAGCTCTGGGCGACGGCGCTCAGGGGCGGGGCGATCTCGACGCCGCCGGCGCTCCTCTCCCTGCCGGCGACGCCGGCGGGCGTGGTGGTGGCCGCGGGGAACACGCTCCACGCCGTCGACCTCGCGACGGGGCAGATCGTCTGGTCGAGGGCGCTCTCGCGCAGCCGCCTCGGCGCGCCCTCGATCGGCGATCCGCACATCGTCGGCGACCCGCACATCCTCGTCGGCGACGCGGCAGGCAGGCTGTTCTCGCTCGACCCGTCGACCGGCCTCGTCGTCGCGACCTTCGCCGCGCGCGCCGCGATCGCCGCCTCGCCCGCGATCGGGAACCCGAAGTCGTCCGACCCGTGGGTGCTGGTCGGCGATGCCGGCGGCGACATCTACTCGATCGACCAGCCCGACGACTTCCCGCCGCCGGTCTGGCAGGCGGCGCTCCCGGGTCCTGTGCACGGCGCGCCCGCGCTCGCGAACGGCGTCGTCTACGCCGCGACGGACTCCCCGATCGGCGACCCGACGATCTTCGCCCTCGACCAGGCTTCCGGCCGCGTGCTCTTCCACGCCGCGCTCCCGGGCGGTGCCGCGGCCGGGCCGATCGTCGCCGACGGCCGCCTCGTCGTCGCGACGAGGAGCGGCGACGTCGTCGCCTACAGCGGGCCTGACTCGTAGAGCCGGGCGGAGGTGGCGCCCGTCTACGCGGGCGCCACCTCCGACGTGCAGAACGCGCAGCGCTTCGCCGCGATCGGGATGCTCGAGAGACACTCGGGGCAGTCGCGCGTCGTCGCCTCGACCTCGGGCTCCGTCTTGCGCCTCGCCATCAGCTTGTTCACGGGCACGACGACGAGGAAGAACACCGCGGCGGCGATGACGAGGAACGCGATCAGCGCGTTGATGAAGTGCCCGTAGAGGAAGTGGCTCTTGTGGATCGTGAACGAGAGGCCCGAGAAGTCCGGGTTGCCGCCGATGGCGGCGATCAACGGTGTGACGAGGTCGCTGACGAGCGCGGTGACGACGGCGCCGAAGGCCGCCCCGATCACGACGGCGACGGCGAGGTCGACGACGTTCCCGCGCAGGATGAAGGCACGAAAGTCCCGCAGGAGCCCCGGCATTGAGTCCTCCCTCCGGTCGGATTTGACCGCGGGACTCAACCATGCGGCGCGCCGACCCGCAAGCGCGGCAGAATCTCTCGGTGCGCGTCTCCGCGAAAGCCGACTATGCCCTCAGGGCGGCGATCGAGCTCGCCGTCTCGGCCGACTCCGGCCCCGTGAAAGGCGAGCGGATCGCGCAGGCGCAGGAGATCCCGCTCAAGTTCCTCGAGAACATCCTCTCGGAGCTGCGGCACGCCGGCATCGTCCGCAGCCAGCGAGGGGCGGAGGGCGGCTACTGGCTCGCGCGATCGCCCGACGAGATCGCGGTCGCCGACGTCATCCGCGCGGTCGAGGGGCCGCTCGCGAACGTGCGAGGCGTGCGGCCCGAGCAGCTCGAGTACGCCGGCTCCGCCGAGCCGCTGCGGGACGTCTGGGTCGCCGTGCGCGCACGGCTGCGTTCGGTGGTCGAGCAGGTGACGCTCGCCGACCTCGCCCGGGGCGAGCTCCCCGAGGAGATCGAGGAGATCACCCGGGACCCGGAGGCGTGGAGAGGGCATTAACCGTGGGGGGAACTGCCGGTTCCCCCCACGAACCCCCTCCCACGAGGCTTACGCGACTTCGCGCGCTGTGGCTGCGGCGGGCGGAGCCCGCCTCCGCCGCTGAGGGCTCGAGTCCGGCTGTTTCTCGCGCTCTTCCTCACGGCTGGGGCGGCGGTCGTCTTCGTCGCCCGGCCGCGGGTGCAGCGGCTGCTGCCGCGGCTACTCGAACGCCCGCGGCGCGCACGTCGTCCATTACCGGCTCGCGAGCGCCGCCAGCACCAGCCCCACCAGCGCGCCCGTACGCCTACCCGTGCCTCCCGCCACATGAAGACGGTACGACGATCCGGCGCGGGTTTCTACGAGGGAAACCCTCGATCAGTGCGAGAGCGTCGTCGCCGTGCCGTCCGGCTCGACGCGCTTCACCGTTCCGACCGCGGCCGTGTCGACGACGTACAGCCGCCCGCGCCAGCCGACCGCGAGGTCGTACGCGTCTCCGAACACGGGGCCGACGAAGCCCAGGCGGCGGCCGGTCGAGCTCAGGTGGACGATCCGCTGCGGCGTCGCGTCGATCGCGTAGACCGTCCCGTCCCCGGCCACGGCCAGCCCGCGCGGCGTGCCGAGCTCGGCGAACGTCGTGACCGCGCCGGTCGCCGGATCGATCCGCTTGACCACCGCGTTGTCAGTGTCGCTCACGAGCAGGGTGCCGTCGGCCGCGACCGCGATTCCGTGCGGCGACGAGAAGCCGACGGCGAGGCGGCGCGGCGCTCCCGTTCCGCCCGCGAGCCGGTAGACCGCGGTCGCCGTCGTGAAGTACACGTCGCCGTCGCGCGCGGCGGCGACGGGCCCGATCTGCGCGCCGGCGCGGGCCACGACCGTCGAGGATCCCGAGGCGCCGACCCGGCGGATGCCGTCCCCCGCCGAGAAGAGGATCCGGCCGCCAGGCGTCCTCGCGACCGAGTACGCCTTCCGCGCCGACGCGATCGCCGACGTCCGCCCGGAAGCCGGATCGACGCGGAGGACGCGACCCGTGCCGTTCTCGACGACGAGGAGCGAGCCTGTCGGTTCGGCCTCGACCGACGTCGGCCAGACGAAGGTGAGCGGCGTGCGAGGTGCGAGCGACGATGCCGACGCCGAGGCGACGAGCACGAGCGCCGAGGCGGCGACGGCGAGTCGTCCGACGCTGGCCATGTCCTCTCCGACGGCGCGTTGACGCGCGTGTTTGCAAAGGTTTTCTGCATCCCGAAGCGCGATCCCTCACGCGTGCAGATGTGCGCGATGGCCCACCCGCTGCGCCTGCAGATCCTCGGCCTTCTCGTCGAGGGACCGTCGACGGCCTCGCGGCTGGCGCGCAGACTCGGCGAGTCCAGCGGCTCGACGAGCTACCACCTGCGGATGCTCGCCCGCGCCGGCGCGGTGGTCGAGGCCCCGGAGCTCGGCACGCGCCGCGAGCGCTGGTGGCGCCGGCCCGACCGGTTCGTCCTGATCCCGACCGACGACGACCTCGAGGGGCGCGCGATCACCGCGCGCATGCTCGGCCTGTTCTTCGCTCGCGACGAGGAGGCGAGACGGCGGCTCGTCACGCAGGACCTGGGCGCCGCCTGGCGTGCGGGCGCATTCGTCGGGAACTGGGTCGTCGAGCTGACGCCCGAGGAGGCCGACGCGCTCGCCGAGCGCCTCGTCGAGCTCGTCCAGGAGCTGCGCGAGCGGCCGGCGCCGACGCCCGGCGCCGACCGCGCGCTCGTCTCGATCAGCGTCCTCCCCTGGCTCGAGCCGCCGCCGGACGCGGCCTCCGGCTAGGGGCCTGTCCGGAAAGGAGATCGGGGCCGCCTGACGGCGTCACGCGGCGCGCTGCCGCGTCCTCCGTCGCGCCAATACGTGCTCGTATTGGCGCTCCCTGCGTCCTTGCATCGCACCACG
>Ga0070741_10001295_pt1 | contig 77986 bp, 68 predicted proteins | sample Coa_R1_4_FD_66440 | JGI IMG/M metagenome (GOLD analysis project Ga0070741, IMG submission 66440) | Surface soil microbial communities from Centralia Pennsylvania, which are recovering from an underground coalmine fire - Coalmine... | ecosystem: Environmental > Terrestrial > Soil > Unclassified ...
TGGACGCTGCCGTTCATCGCGATGGGCTACGCGGTGGTCAACGTCGAGTACCGCCTCGCGAACGTGTCGCTCGCGCCGGCGGCGATCGAGGACAGCCGCTGCGCGCTGCGCTGGGTTGCCGCGCACGCGAAGGAGCAGGCCTACAACCTCGACGCGTCGCACGTTGTCGTCGCCGGCGACTCGGCGGGCGGGCATCTCGCGCTGATGACCGGGATGCTGAAAGGGAGCGACGGATTCGATCGGCAGTGCTACACGGTGGACGATCCGAAGGTGTCGGCCATCGTGGATCTCTACGGCATCACCGATCTGCCCGACCTGCTCGAGGGGCCGAACAAGAAGCCGTTCCCCGAGAACTGGCCCTACACGACGCAGTGGATCGGGAATCAGCCGAACCGGATGGAGATCGCGAAGGCGGCGTCGCCGATGACGTACGTGCGCGCCGGGCTGCCGCCGATCATCTCGATCCACGGCGACGCCGACCCGCTCGTGCCGTACCAACACTCGGTGAAGCTGCAGGACGCGCTCGCCAGGGCCGGCGTGCCGCACGAGCTCGTCACGATCCCGGGCGGCGGCCACGGCAATTTCAGCACCGCCGAGTGGCAGCGCGCGTTCGCCGCGATCGAACGGTTCCTGAATACGAACGTGCCGCAGACGAGGGCGACCGACCGGCGCTGATCGCCGCTAGACGCGCTCGGTGAGGTAGCGGTGCAGCGCCACGGCGTTGTTCCGCCGCTGATCGCGCGCGCCGAAGAGCAGCGTCACGCGTCCGCGGCGCGCCGCGCCGATCAGCGCGGCGACCGACGCCGGCTTGCCGTCGAGCTCTTCGCTGTAGCGGCGGACGAACTCGCTCCACCGCTCGGGCTGATGTTTGAACCAGCGGCGCAAGGCCACGCTGGGGGCGATGTCCTTCAGCCACAGGTCGATGGCGGCGTGCGCCTTGTTCAAGCCACGCGGCCAGAGGCGATCGACGAGGACGCGCACGCCATCGTGCTTCGACGGCGGTTCGTATGCACGCTTTACTTGAACGGCTGGGGTCGTCACGGCCTGAATCTATTTTGTCACGACTATAATTAACGAGCTCTTGATCGAATCCCTGCTGTCCGACGTCCGATTCGCGCTGCGCTGGCTGCTGAAGAGCCCCGGCTTCACGCTCGTGGCGGTGGTGTCGCTCGCGATCGGCATCGGGTTCAACACGACGCTCTTCACGGTGGCCGACGCGCTGCTGTTCAAGCCGCTGCCGGTGAGCGCACCCGATCAACTCGTGGATGTGTTCACCAGCGACTCGACGGGGTCGGTCCTGTACGGGACTTCATCGTATCCCGATTTCGTCGATCTGCGATCGCGAAACGACGTTTTTTCCGACCTCGTCGGCTATTCCCCGATGTTCGCGGCGCTGAACCTCGACAGCGGATCGCGCCTCGCGATGGGCGAGATCGTCACCGGCAACTACTTCGACGTCCTCGGCGTGCGCGCGGCACTCGGCCGCACGATCGAACCGTCCGACGATGCGCCCGGCGCGCCGCGGGTGGCGATGGTGTCGAACCGCTACTGGCAGCGCGATCTCGGCGGCGCACCCGACGTGGTCGGCCGCGCGGTGCGGATCCGCGGCAACGCGTACACGATCGTCGGCGTCCTGCCGGCGCGGTTCACCGGCATGGTGCCGATCCTCGCGCCCGAAATCTGGGTGCCGGCGTCGGCCTCGCTCGAGACCGAGCCGGTCGGCATGCACGACGTCATCCCGTCGCCGACCGGGACGACGCGGCTCGACCGGCGCGGCGAGCGCTGGATGTTCATGCGCGGCCGCCTGAAGCCGGGCGCCACCATCGATCGCGCGCGCGCGAACCTCGCCGTGCTGATGGCGCAGCTCGGCGCCGCGTACCCCGACACCGACAGGGGCCGGACGCTGTCGCTGATGCCGACGCGCAGCGTCCACATCAACCCCGACGCCGACACGATGATCCTGCCGGTCGCGATCGGCCTGCTCGCGGTGGTCGGCCTCGTGCTGCTGATTGCGTGCGCGAACGTCGCGAGCATGCTGCTCGCGCGCGCCTCGGGGCGCCAGAAGGAGATCGGCATCCGCCTGGCGATCGGCGCGAGCCGCGGCCGGCTGGTGCGCCAGCTCGTCACCGAAGCGGTCGTGATGTCGGCGCTCGGCGCGCTCGTCGGCACCGTGCTCGCGTGGTGGGCCGCGCGGCTGCTGATGGCGATCCACCTGCCCACGCCGCTCCCGCTGTCGTTCGATTTGCGGATCGATTCGCGGGTGCTCGCGTTCACCGTGGCGATTACCTTCGCCGCCGGCATCGTCGCCGGCCTCGCGCCCGCGCTGCAGGCCTCGAGGCCCGATCTGATCGCGGACCTCCGCGGCGAGCAGACGGTGGCCGTCGCGTCGGCCCGCCGGTGGACGCTGCGCGATCTCCTCGTCGCGGGGCAGATCGCGATCACGTCGGTGCTGCTGCTCGTGGCGGCGCTGCTGACGCGCAGCCTCGTCGCCGCGCAGCACACGAACGTCGGCTTCGCCGTCGAGCGTCTCGCGATCCTCTCCACCGATACCGGCATGCTGAAGTACTCGCCCGATCGCAGCCGGCAGTTCTACGAGCAGGCGATGACGCGCATCGGCGCGATTCCCGGCGTCGACTCGGTCGCGCTGGCGACGCGCCCGCCGTTTTCGGTCAACTACAACCGCTGGGAAATCTGGATCCCGGAGCGGCATCAGGCGCGCGCGCACGGCGACACCGTCGAGGTGACGACCGTCTCGCCCGAGTATTTCAAGACGATCGGCGTCCCCATCGTCGCCGGCCGCGGCTTCACGTACGACGACAAGCCCGACTCGCCGCGCGTGGCGGTCGTCAACGAGACGTTCGCGCGCCGGTACTGGCCGGTCGAGGGCGCCGTCGGCAAGACGTTCCGCTCGCGCGGGTCGGACGGCCCGCTGTTCCAGATCGTCGGCGTCGCGGCGGATCACAAGGTGCTCACGGTCGGCGAGCCGCCGACGCCGTTCCTGCACATCGCGCGGACGCAGCGCCCGAACTCGTACAGCGCCGTCATCGCGCGCACGCGCGGGGACGCGAACGCGCTGCTGCGCGACATGCGCCGCGAGATGCTCGCGCTCGATCCGAACCTCGTCTTCGTCGAAAACGGCACGATGGCCGCCGAGGTGGCGACGACGCTGTTCCCCGTGCGCGCGAGCGCATGGCTGGTCGCGAGCGTCGGCGTGATGGCGATGCTGCTGGCGGCGGTCGGCCTGTACGGCGTCATCGCCTATTCGGTCGCGCGCCGGACGCGCGAGATCGGGATCCGGATTGCGCTCGGCGCGGCGCCGGCGGCGGTCCTTCGATTGATCATGCGGCAGGGGCTCAGCGTCGCGGTCGCCGGCCTGGCGGTCGGTATCGGCCTGGCGGTCGCCGCGGCCATGGCGGTGTCGCGGGCGCTCTACGGCATCGGCCCGGCCGACCCGGTGTCCTGGGGCGCCGCGGCGCTGATCGTCCTGACCGTGTCCGCGCTCGCGAACCTCATCCCCGCCTGGCGCGCCGCACGCGTCGACCCGTCGATCGCCTTGAGGACCGAGTAGCGCCCGGCATCGAGCCGCGGCCAACCGGCCGAACGCCGCTCACCGGAGAACCGGCGCACCCGAACGCTCGTCTCTTGTTGAAATGAACGACATCCGCGTCGGCCTCCGCCTGCTCTGGAAGGACAAGAGCTTCACGGCCACGGCCGCGCTCACGCTGGCGCTGTGCATCGGCGCGAACACGGCGCTCTTCACCGTGGTGCACCACGTCCTCCTGCGCCCGCTCGCCTTTCCGGGCGCCGAGCGCATCGTGCTGATGTCGAACCACTATCCGGGCGCCGGCGTCGGCGATATCGGAGGCAATTCGAGCGCGCCGGACTATTACGACCGGCTGCGCGAGACGACGGTGTTCGACGCGCAGGCGATGTACAACGCGTCGGACGTCAGCGTGGATCAGAACGGCACGCCGACGCGCGTCCGCATCATGAACGTCACGCCGTCGTTCTTCCGCGTGCTGCAGGTCGCGCCGCGGCTCGGCCGGATGTTCACCGACGCGGAAGGGGAGCTCGGATCGGAGAAGGAGGTCATCCTCAGCTACGGGTTCTGGCTGGCGCAGTTCGGCGGCCGCGCCGACGCGGTCGGCCAGGACCTGCGGATCGACGGTCAGCCCTATCGGATCGTCGGCGTCATGCCCGGCGGCTTCGTCACGTTCACCACCGACGACGTGATGGTGTGGCGCCCGCTGGCGTTCACGCCGCAGCGCAAGCAGCAGCGCCACAGCAACAACTGGCGCAACATCGCGCGGCTGAAGCCGGGCGCGACGATCGCGCAGGCGCAGGCGCAAATCGACGCGCTGAACCGCGCCAACCTCGATCGCTTCCCGCAGTTCAAGCAGCTCCTGATCAACGCCCGGTTCTACACCTCGGTCGAGCGGCTGCAGGACGACCTGGTGCGGAACGTCCGGCCGACGCTCTACCTGATGTGGGGCGGCGCGATCTTCGTGCTCCTCATCGGCGCGGTGAACGTCGCCAACCTCGTGCTGGTGCGATCGCGCGCGCGCATCAAGGAGCTCGCGACGCGCCTCGCGCTCGGGGCCGGGCGGCTCCGCATCGCGCGCCAGCTCGTCGTCGAAGGCGTGCTGCTGGCGCTCGCGTCGGCGCTCGCGGGGCTCGGCGTCGCGTTCGCGACGCTGCGGATGCTGGGCGCGCTCGCGCTGAAGGATCTGCCGCGCGGCTACGCCATTCACATCGACGCCGCCGTGGTCGGATACACCGTGGCCGTCGCCGCCGCGATCGGCGTCGTCCTCGGGTTGATTCCCGTCGCCAGCGTGCTGCCGGCGAATCTCACGACCGTGCTCCGCGAGGAGGGGCGCTCGAGCACGACGGGCCGCGGCGCGCGCGTGCTGCGGCGGGCGCTGGTCGTCGCGCAGGTGGCGTTCGCGTTCGTGCTGCTGATCGGCGCCGGGCTGCTCTTCGCGAGCTTCCGCCGGGTCCTCGCGGTGGATCCCGGGTTCGATCCGAAGAGCGTGCTGACGACGTCGGTCCAGCTGCCGCGGACGCGCTACGACAAGGACGCCGCCCGCACGGCGTTCGTCGACGGGGTGCTGGCGCGGGTTCGCGCGCTGCCGGGGGTCGTCGCGGCGGGCGCGACGGACACGATCCCGTTCGGCGGCAACCACAGCGACAGCGTCATCCTGGCGGAGGGGTACCAGATGAGTCCGGGCGAGTCGGTGATCTCGCCGAGCCAGGTCGAGGCGACGCCGGGCTACTTCGAGGCGATGCGCGCGACGCTGGTCCGCGGCCGCTTCTTCGACGCGCGCGACGCCCAGGGCTCGCCGCGAGTCGTCGTGATCGACGAAAAGCTCGCGAACCGCTTCTGGCCGAACCAGGACCCGGTCGGCCGGCGGATGTACCAGCCGACCGACATCAACGACCTGATCGCCGTTACGCCGAAGACCGTATTCATTACGGTGATCGGCGTAGTCAAGGACATCAAGCTGGCCGACCTGGTGCAGGGGAACGGCGAGGTCGGCGCGTACTACTACCCGATGGCCCAGGACCCCGCGTTCGGCATCACGTTCGCCGTCCGCACCGCGACCGATCCGGCCGCCGCCGCCGGCCCCGTGCGCGACGCCATCGCGTCGCTCGACCCCGAGCTGCCGCTCTTCGACACGCGGACGATGGAGGAGTGGATGGACAAGTCGCTGGTGAGCCGCCGCTCGCCGGTGGTGCTGTCGCTGGGCTTCGGCGCGGTCGCGCTGTTCCTGTCGGCGATCGGCATCTACGGCGTCCTCGCGTACGGGGTGACGCAGCGGACGAAGGAGATCGGCATCCGGATCGCGCTCGGCAGCAGCGCGCGCGCCATCCTGGAGCTCGTCCTGCGCGAGGGGCTGCTCCTCGTCGGCGTCGGGTTCGCCATCGGCCTCGCGGGCGCCCTGGCGCTGCGGCAGAGCCTCCAGAGCCAGTTGTTCGGCATCAGCGCCACCGATCCCACGGTGATGGCTGCCGTCGCGCTGATTCTCGCCGTCGTCGCGGCGGTGGCGTGCCTGCTGCCGGCGCGGCGGGCGACGCGCATCGATCCGGTGGTGGCGCTGTCGGAGTAGGGGCGGCCGGCCGCCCGATTGCGACCGTTCACCGGGATTTTGCGGCCGTTCGTCGAAAAGCGCCGCGAGAGCGGCGCGGCCGCGCTACATTTCCCTCCCGTGCTCACCGTCACGAATCTGCGAAAGGCCTTCGGACCGCTCGTCGCCGTCAACGACGTCTCGTTCTCGGTCGAGCGCGGGCAGCTGGTCGGCCTGCTCGGGCCGAATGGCGCCGGCAAGACGACCACGGTGTCGATGCTGACGGGCTTGCTCGAGCCGGACCGCGGCGAGGTGATCGTGGCGGGGCGGCGGCTGAGCGGCGACACCGATCCGGCCAAGCGCCGCATCGGGCTCGTGCCGCAGGACCTCGCGCTGTACGACGAGCTGACGGCGCGCGACAACCTCCGGTTCTTCGGCGCGCTCTACGGGCTCGCCGGCGCCGCGCTCGACGCCGCGATCCACCAGGCGCTGGCGCTCGTGGAGCTCGCCGACCGCGCGGGCGATCGCGTCAAGACGTACAGCGGCGGCATGAAGCGGCGCCTGAACCTCGCGGCCGGCCTGCTGCACGATCCCGACATCGTGCTCCTCGACGAACCGACGGTCGGCGTCGATCCGCAGAGCCGCAACGCGATCTTCGAGAACCTCGAAACGCTGAAGCGCCGCGGCAAGGCGCTGTTGTACACCACGCACTACATGGAAGAAGCCGAGCGGCTCGCCGACCGGATCGTCGTCATCGATCGCGGGACCGTGATCGCCGACGACACCGTCGCCGGGTTGAAGGGGCGCGCCGCGCTGGCCGGAGGCGCGCCGGCGACCCTCGAAGCGGTGTTTCTCTCGCTGACCGGAAGGAGCCTGCGCGACTGATGCCGCTCACGCCACTCGTCGCCATGATTCGCAAGGATCTGCAGCTGTTCTTCAGCGATCGGCGCGCCGTCATCATGAGCTTCTTCGTGCCGATTGCGATCGCGTCGTTCTTCGGGTCGATTTTCTCCGGTCCCGGCAGCAACGCGGAGCCGGCGAAGATCGCCGTCGCCGTCATCGATCGCGACAACAGCGACATCTCGCGCGGCATCGTCGCGGGCCTCGAGGGCGACAGGAACCTGCGCGTGGCGAAGCCGACCGAGGAAGAGGCGAAGGCGCAGGTCAGGCGCGGCAAGACGAGCGTGGCCATCGTCATCCCGCCGGGATTCGGCGACGCGGCGGGGCGCGCGTTCTTCGGCGACGGCGACAAGCCGCAGCTCGGCCTCGCCTACGATCCGTCGCACGGCGTGGAGTTCGCGATGGTGCGCGGCATCCTGACGGAGTACGTCATGCAGGCGGTCAGCCGCGAGATGTTCGGCGGCGCGCAGGGCAGACAGTACGTCGACCGGATGCTGCCGCAGATCCAGTCGTCGCCGCGGATGGGCGAGGAGCAGAAGCGCCTGCTCGTCGGTTTGCTGCAATCGATCCAGGGCTTCTACAACCAGCCGGCGAATGCGGGCCAGCCGCGCGGCCTGACGATGCCCTACGGCGTTCGCGAGGAAGCGGTGACGTCGGGCAACAACGTCGCCTACAACGGCTACGCGCACTCGTTCGCCGGCATGGGCATCCAGTTCCTGCTGTTCGCGGCGGCCAACCTCGGGATCGAGATGCTGCTCGAGCGTCAGCGCGGGATGTGGAAGCGCCTGCGCAGCGCGCCCGTGTCGCGGATGTCGCTGCTCGCCGGCAAGACCGCGAGCGGCACCATCATCGCGCTGATGACGCTGCTCGTCTCGTTCGGCTTCGCGATGCTGGTGTTCAAGGTGCGGATCGCCGGCAGCGTCGCCGGGTTCTTCGCCGTGTCGATCGCCTGCGCGATCATGGCGGCGACGTTCGGCCTGCTCGTCGCCGCGCTCGGCCGCACGCCGGCGTCGGCGCGCGGCGTGACGACGCTCGCCGTGCTGATGATGGTGATGCTCGGCGGCGCCTGGGTGCCGACCTTCATCTTCCCGGCGTGGCTGCAGCAGCTGACGCTGGTCGTGCCGGCGCGGTGGGCGGTGGACGGCCTCGACGCGATGACGTGGCGGGGAATCGGCATCGGCGGCGCGATCCTCCCCACCGCCGTGCTCCTCGCGTTCGCGGCGGCGTTCTGGGCGGTCGCGGTGTCGCGCTTCAGGTGGGAAGAAGCGTAGGCCCGGGCCGGCACACGTCGCACACGCCGCAGCGCTCCCAGTCCACGTCCTCCTCGAAGTAGGCCACGAGCTGCCGCCAGCGGCACGTGACCGACTGCGCGTACTGCATCATGCGTTCGAGCTTCGCGAGGTCGCGCTCCTGCCGCTGCCGGTCCGCCGCGTCCCTGATGCGGCGGCGCCTGATGAACCCGAGCTGCGTGCGCCGGTCCTCGAGCTGGTAGAACAGCACGCAGCGCGCCGGGCAGCCGTCGCGGCCGGCGCGCCCCGACTCCTGGTAGTACGCGTCGAGCGAGCCCGGCATGCTGTAGTGGACGACGAACCGGATGTCCGGCTTGTCGACGCCCATGCCGAACGCGTTGGTCGCCACCATCACGTGCACGTCGCCGCGCATGAAGCGATCCTGCGCGTCGCGCCGCGCGGCCCGGTTCATGCGTCCGTGGTACGTCTCCACGTCGAGGCCGGCGGCGCGCAGCACGGTCGCCACGGTGTCGACGCTCTTCAACGTCGAGACATACACGATGCCGCCGCCGTTCCAGCCGCGCAGCAGCTCGACGAGCTGGCGCTGCTTCTCGGCCTCGCTCGGCGTCTGCCGCACTTCGTACTCGAGATTTCGCCGGAAGATCCCGGTGTTGACGACGACCGCGTCCTCGATTCCGAGCTGCCGCGTGATGTCGGCGAGCACGTCGGGCGGCGCCGTGGCGGTGAGCGCGAGGACCGGCGGCCGTCCCACCGCGTCGATCGCCGTGCGCAGCTTCGTGTACGCCGGACGGAAGTCGTGGCCCCACTGCGAAATGCAGTGCGCTTCGTCGACGACGAAGAGATCGATGTCTTTCGACGCGATCATCCGCAGAAACCCCTCGTCGGCGAGGCGCTCGGGCGTCGTCAGGATGAACTCGGCGCCGTCGTCGGCGATGGATGCGTGCGCGTCGCGCGTCTCGCCGGCGGTCAGGCTGCTGTTCACCTGCGAGGCATCGATGCCGCGCTCGCTCAGCTTGTCGGTCTGGTCCTTCATCAGCGAGATGAGCGGCGAGGCGACGAGCGTCATGCCGGGCAGATGGAGGGCGGGCAGCTGGTAGCAGAGCGATTTGCCGGCGCCGGTCGGCATGACGGCGACGATGTTGCGGCCGGCGAGGGCGGCTTCGACCACCTGCTGCTGACCGGGGCGGAAGTCCTCCACGCCAAACACCTCGCGCAGCGTGCGCCTGAGCGCCGCGAGGCTGCGTCCGCGGCGGGAAGCGCGGCGAGTCACGTTAGAATTCGCCCTGCACGTCATGTACCCGAGGAGACGCCGATGATCTCGAGCATTCGTCTGCGGTGGCTGACAGCCGCCGCGCTGGTGGCCGCGCCCGTGGCCGTGCTGACGCAGGACGCGGTGTCGCCGCGCGCCAGGCAGGTGCACGAGCGGGCGATCGTCATCGACTCGCACGACGACACCACCCAGCGGTTGCTGTACGAGAAGGGGTTCGACATCGGCGCGCGGCACGCCGACGGCAACATCGACGTCCCGCGGATGCGCGAAGGGGGCCTCGACGCGCTCTTCTTCTCGATCTGGATCCCGAGCGAAGTCACGGGGCCGCCCGCGGTGAAGCGCGCGCTCGATCTGATCGACAGCGTGCGCGAGGCGGTGCGCACGCATCCCAGCGACCTGGTGCTGGCCACGACGGCGGCCGACATCCGGAAGGCGGCGGCCGATCGCAAGATCGCCGCCCTGATGGGGATGGAAGGCGGCCACATGATCGACAACGATCTCGGCGTGCTGCGCCAGTACGCGGCGCTCGGCGTGCGCTATCTGACGCTGACGCACTTCAAGAACAACGACTGGGCCGATTCGTCCACCGACAAACCGGCGCACAACGGTCTGACGCCGTTCGGCAAGAACGTCGTCCGCGAGCTGAACAGGCTGGGCGTGATGGTCGACATCTCGCACGTCGCCGACAAGACCTTTTACGACGCGCTCGAGGTGACGACGGCGCCGGTGATTGCGTCGCACTCGTCCTGCCGCGCCATCGATCAGCATCCGCGCAATATGACGGACGACATGCTGCGCGCGCTCGCGAAGAACGGAGGCGTCGCGCAGATCAACTACGAGATCAGCTTCCTGAGCGAGGAGTACCGCACGGCGGCGAAGCCGCCGGACGTGCAGGCGCAGCTCGACGCGGCCGCGAAGAAGTGCGCCGGCAACGAAGCGTGCTCGACGAACGAAGAGGCGAAGGTGCTGCGCGCGGCGATGCGGGCCGGCAAGCTGCCGAAGGTGACGTGGGAGAAGATCGTCGAGCACATCGACCACGCGGTGAAGGTCGCGGGCGTCGACCACGTCGGCCTCGGATCCGACTTCGACGGCGCGACGATGCCGCTGGGGATGGACGACGCGTCGCAGCTGCCGAAGCTGACCGACGCCCTCCTCGAGAAGGGATATTCGGAGCAGGATGTCGAGAAGATCCTCGGCGGCAACCTGCTGCGCGTGATGGACGCGGTCGAGCGCGCGGCTGCGCGGCGGTGAAACGGACGGCTGACGCGGTGATCGTCGGCGGCGGGTGCATGGGCGCGAGCGTCGCCTATCATCTGACGCGCCGCGGCGTCGCCGACATCGTCCTGGTCGAGCGCGAGAGGATGCTCGGCGCCGGATCCACCGGCCGCAATGCCGGCGGCGTGCGCCACCAGTTCTCGAACGCCGAGAACATCCGGCTCTCGATCGAATCGATCCGCGCGATCGAGCACTTTGCCGACGAAGTCGGCTACGCCGTCGATTTCCACCAGGACGGGTACCTGTTCCTGCTGTCGGCGCCCTCGAGCGTCGAGGTGTTCCGGAAGAACGTCGCGCTCCAGCGCAGCCTCGGCATCGAGGTCGACTGGCTCGACGCGGCCGACGCCGCGCGGCTGGCGCCCGGCCTCGACGCCAGCGGCGTGCTCGCCGCGACCTTCTGCGGCCGCGATGGCATCGCCGATCCGAACGGCGTGACGATGGGGTTCGCCAAGGCGGCGCAGGCCGCCGGCGCCGCGATCGAGCGCGACACCGAGGTGACCGGGATTCGCGTCGACGGCGGGCGCGTGCGCGGCGTCGATACGAGTCGCGGCCGCATCGACGCGCCGATCGTCGTCAACGCCGCCGGTCCGCACGCGCGGCAGGTCGGGCGGCTCGCCGGCGTCGACGTGCCGGTGGATCCGTACCGGCGCCACATCTTCATCGCCGCGGGCGTCGCGGCGCCGCCGACCCACCTGATGGTGATCGACTTCGACACCACGTTCTACTACCACCGCGAAGGCGCAGGCATCCTCTTCGGGATGGGCGACCGCGACGAAACGCCGACCTTCGACATGACGGTCCAGTGGGATTTCCTGCCGCACGTGATCGACGTCGCCGTGCGGCGCCTGCCGGCGCTGGCCGGCGCGTCCATCGCCCGCGCCTGGGCCGGCCTGTACGAGATGACGCCGGACCACAACCCGATCGTCGGTCCGGTGCCGGAGGTGCGCGGGCTGTTCACCATCGCCGGCTTCAGCGGTCACGGGTTCCAGCACTCGCCGGCGGCCGGCCGCATCCTCGCCGATCTCGTGACCGGCCGCGATCCGCAGTTCGACGTGGCGCCGTTCGCGCTCGAGCGCTTTGCCGCGGGCCGCGCGTCGGGCGAACGCTACGTCGTGTAGCGGTCCGCCCGGGGCGGTCCGTGGCAAAATCAGGTCGTGAGCCTGGCCAAGATCGCCGAGAACAGAATCCGCGAGGCGATGTCGCGCGGCGAGTTCGACAACCTGGTCGGCGCCGGCCGGCCGATCGATCTCGAAGAGTACTTCCGGACGCCCGAGGAATTGCGCATGGCGTATTCCGTGTTGAAGAGCGCCAGGTGCCTGCCGGAAGAAGTCGAGCTGATGAACGAGATCGCGGCGCTCGATCGCGAACTGGGCGAGGCGCGCACCGACGACGCGCGCGCCGCGGCGACGCGCCGGCTGCGCGACCGCCGCCTGCAGCTGGCGATCGCGCTCGAGCGGCGGCGGCTCCGGAAGACGCGGTGATGCGCCTGCCGCTCGACTGCTGCACGGTCCGGTCGTGGGAGTATTCCGACGTCGACACCGTGCCGTCGTACGCCAACAACCGCAAGATCTGGATGAACCTGCGCGATGCGTTCCCGCACCCGTACACGAAGCAGAGCGCGCGCGACTGGATCCGCGGCGTCAAGCAGCGATCGCCCGAGACGAGCTTCGCGATCGACGTCAACGAGGAAGCCGTCGGCGGCATCGGGTTCGTCCTGCACGGCGACGTCGAGCGGGTGTCCGCGGAGATCGGCTATTGGCTGGGCGAGCCGTTCTGGGGCCGCGGCATCACGAGCGCGGCGCTGCGCGCCGTGACGCAGTACGCGATGGACACGCACGGTCTGACGCGCGTGTTCGCGGTGCCGTTCGCGTGGAACGCGGCGTCGTGCCGCGTCCTCGAGAAGGCGGGTTACGAGCTCGAAGGACGGCTGCGGAAGAGCGCGATCAAGGACGGACGGCTGACCGATCAGCTGCAGTACGCGTTCATTGCACCCGATCCGCCGCCAGACGGACGCCGAGGCTGAACCCCTTGTCCTGCGGGCGGTGCGTGTAGCGCAGCGCGCAGCGCGCGCTGTCGGCGTCGAAGTACCAGCTGCCGCCGCGGATCACGCGCTTGTCGCCCGCCGCGGGCCCGTGCGGATCGATGTTCGCCGTCGGGTTGTCGGAGTACGGGCCGTACCAGTCGGCGGTCCATTCCCACACGTTGCCGTGCATGTCGGCGAGCCCCCAGGGGTTCAGCGGAAACGACCCGACCGCCTGCGTCGCCTTGCTCTTGTAGTTCGCCTGCGCCGGCGTCAGGACTTCGCCGCTCGAGTACGCGGCGGTCGTCCCGGCGCGGCAGGCGTACTCCCATTCGGCTTCGGTCGGCAGCCGGTACCGGAGGCCGCCCGCCCGTTCGTTCAGCTTCGCGATGAACTGCTGGACGTCGACGAACGTGACGTTCTCCACCGGGCAGCGCGGACCGCACTCCGAGAAGTGGCTCGGATTGGTGCCCATCACGGCGCGCCACTCCTGCTGCGTCGTTTCGAAGCGGCTCAGGAGGAAGGGCCGCGTGATCTCGACGTCGTGCAGCGACTCGTCGGGCTGGCGATCCTTCTCGTCCTGCGAGCTGCCCATCGTGAAGCGGCCGGCCGGCAGCTCCACGAACGTCATGCCGGTGGCGGCGTCGGCGACGGTGCGCGTCGGCAGCTTGATCTCCTCGTCGGCCGTCACGTCGAAGCGGCGGAAGCGGCCGTACGACGCGACGGTCTTCACCGTGTTGCCGTTGGCGAAGGTGTAGACCTCGCGCATCTCGCTCGGCACCGCGATGTCGAACTTCGGATCGAGGCGAAAGGTGGTGGTCACCTTCGCGCGGATGGCGGGCTGCTCGACCTGCAGCTCCGTCCTGAGCACGCGGCCCGTCTGCGCGTCGATCCAGACGCGGCCGTGCGAGAAGAGCTCGCGTCCCGCTTCGCCGCGGATCATCGCCGGCGACGCGACCTCCTGATAGTCGACGGTCCACACGCCGACGCCGACGCTGCGGTCTTCCTTGCCGAGCGAGAAGCGGAACCGCGGCTGATAGGTGAGCTGCAGCACCGAGATGCCGAACACCGGGTTGCCGAGCGTCGTCTTCATGTTCCCGATGTTGTAGCGCGAGCCTTCCTCGCTGACGGCGCGCGCGTGCGCCATCGCGTCCTTCGTCGGGTTGAGGAACAGGCGCGCGAGCCGCTCTTCGCGGTCGCGGACCGCGACGCCGTCCACCGCGATCACGTCGCGGAAGGGGATCAGGTCGAGGGTTTCCGGCGACTTCACCAGCAGGAAGTCCGACCGGAGATCGCGATGGCGGGCGCGCGCGAGGTCGGTCGCCGAAGGCGGCGGCACCATCACGCCGCCGCCGCGGCCCCCGGAAAACGGCACGAAGCTCGGCAGCGGCGCGCTGGAATCCTGCATGTAATCTTCCTGCGCGACGACGTTTTCGAACTGGTCGATGAAGTAGTCGAGATACCAGGCGGAGCGGTTCAGGAGCTGATCGAGCGTGACCGGATCGGCCGCGAGCGCCAGCGCCAGAACGAGCGGTCCCATGGGGTGTTCCGCACTATACTCCACCCATGAAAAGAGCTCTGACGTTCGCCTTTGTCCTGGTGTCCGCCACGATGCTCGTGGCGCAGCGCGGTACCGCGCCCGCCACGACGTACTACCCGGAGCGCTTCGGCTGGGAGCACAAGAAGGCCGAGGACGTCGGGATGAGCAGCGCGACGGTCAGCGAGGCGGTGCAGCTCGCCGTCGCGAACGAGACGACCGGCCCGAAGGACATGACGCTGTTCCTGAAGAACAGTTTCGGGAAGGAACCGTTCGACACGCTCGTCGGCCCGATTCGCGATCGCGGCGGCGCGAGCGGCCTCATCACGCGGCACGGCTACATCGTCGCCGAATGGGGCGACCCGAGCCGCGTCGACATCACCAACAGCGTGACGAAGACGTTCCTGACGACGGTCGTCGGCCTGGCGTGGCAGCGGGGGCTGATCCACGACGTGAACGACTACGTGCGCGACTACATGCCGCCGCACGTGGATCTGTTCGAGTCGGAGCACAACCGCACGATCAAATGGGATCACCTGCTGCGGCAGACGAGCGACTGGGAAGGCACGCTGTGGGGCAAGCCGGACTGGGCGGATCGGCCCGTCGGCGAGAAGCCGGAGGACTGGCCGCACCGGCCGATGTACGAGCCGGGCGCGCACTTCAAGTACAACGACGTGCGCGTCAACGTGATGGCGCTCGCGGCGCTGCAGGTGTGGCGGCGCCCGCTGCCCGAGGTGCTGAACGAATACGTGATGGAGCCGATCGGCGCCTCGTCGACGTGGCGCTGGTACGGGTACGACAACTCGTGGGTGGAGATCGACGGCCAGAAGGTGCAATCGGTGAGCGGCGGCGGCCACTGGGGCGGCGGCATGTTCATCAATTCGTACGACATGGCGCGCTTCGGCTACCTGTTCCTCCGCAACGGCAAGTGGAAGGACAAGCAGATCGTCTCCGACCAGTGGATCAAGATGGCGCGGACGCCGGGGAGCGACAACAAGACGTACGGCTACGCCAACTGGTACCTGAACACGGATCGCAAGCCGCTGCCCGCCGCGCCGGAAACGGTGGTCCGCTTCGTCGGCAACGGATCGAACATCATCTACGTCGACTGGGACAACGACATCGTCGCGGTGTTCCGCTGGATCAAGAGCGATCGCGCGCTGAACGAGGTGGTCGGCAAGATGTACGCGTCGCTGAAGGCGAGCTCGTCGACGGCTGCGCAGTAGAGTTGAAGATCGGAATACGGAACTGAGAACCTGGAGCTGAGAATCGGGCCGGCGCCGGTTCTCGGTTCCCAGCCCGCCAACTGCATGCCGCGCCACACCGGGTACGCGTCCCTTCCTCTGCATGGCGGCAAAGCGCCCGCCTGGCTCTTCGGCCGGATGGTGCGGCTGTCGCGCGAGATCGTCCTGTATCTCGCCAGCGAGTATTCGACGCGCGAGGTGCTGCGCCGCCTGTCCGATCCCTTCTGGTTCCAGGCGTTCGGCTGCGTCCTCGGATTCGACTGGCACTCGAGCGGCGTCACGACGACGGTGTGCGGCGCCGTGAAGGAAGGGCTGAAGGACGTCGACCGCGAGCTGGGGCTGTTCGTCGCCGGCGGGAAGGGGAGGACGTCGCACAAGGCGCCGCAGGAGATCGCGGATGCGTGCGAGACGATCGGCCGCGATGCGGCGCCGCTCGTGTACGCGAGCCGCACGGCCGCGAAGGTGGACAGCGCCGCCGTGCAGGACGGCTACCAGCTCTATCACCACGTGTTCTTCTTCACGTCCACCGGCGACTGGTGCGTCGTCCAGCAGGGGATGTGCGACGACAACGGGATGGCACGTCGGTACCACTGGCTGTCGGAGCATGTCGCCAGCTTCGTCGACGAGCCGCACGACGCGGTGTGCTGCGACGTGCGCGCCGACGACACGCTCGATCTGGTCGCTCACGAAAACGATCGGGTCCGAGAGGCGTCGGCGGTCCTCGCGCGCGAGAAGCCGCAGGTGACGCTCGACGCGCTGCGGCGGCTGACGCCGGACGCGGCACGCCATCTGCGGCTGCCGCGGCGGCACGAGCTGCTGCCGGAGATCGACGTCGCGCCGACGTATCTCGAGAAGATCCTGGTGAAGACCTACGAGCGCGCGCCGGAGGACTTCGAGTCGCTGCTCGGGATCGAAGGCGTCGGACCGAAAACGCTTCGGGCGCTGGCGCTCGCGTCGGAGCTCGTGCACGGCACGGCGGCGACGCTGCGCGATCCGGCGAGGTTCGCCTTCGCGCACGGCGGCAAGGACGGCATTCCGTTCCCCGTCGACAAGCTGACGTACGACAAGACGATCGAGATTCTGAATCGAGCGATCAACCGCTCGGCGATCGATCGGTCGGAGAAGGTGAAGGCGTTTCGCCGCCTCGCACGCCTCGAGGCGCCCGCCGCGCTCTAGCCGGGCGTCGTCCCGCCGCCCATCACCGCCAGGATCTCGCCGGTGATGTAACTGGAGTCGGCGTCCGACGCGAGAAAGACGTACGCCGGCGCGAGCTCTTCCGGCTGCGCCGGCCGCTTCAGCGGCGTCTTCTCGCCGAAGGTCTTCACCTTCTCCTTCGGCGCGCCGGCGTCCGCGGGATTGAGCGGCGTCCACACCGGTCCTGGCGCGACGCAGTTGACGCGGATGCCGCGCTCGGCGAGCTGCTTGGCGAGCGTCTTCGTCAGCGTGTGGATGGCGCCTTTGGTCGCGGAATAGTCGGGGAGCAGTTCGGGTCCCTCGAATCCGGTTTCCGAGCCGGTGACGATGATCGCGGATCCTTCGCGGAGGTGCGGGAGCGCGGCACGGACGAGCCTGTAGTACGCGTAGACGTTCGTTTTGAACGTGCGATCCCACTCCTCGTCGGTCACGTCTTCGGGTTGTGCCTTGCGGTTCTGATGCGCGGCGTTGCTGACGAGGATGTCGAGCTGGCCGAGCTGCGCGACGGTTTCGTCGATCGCCTGCTGACAGAACTCGAGCTGCGTCAGATCGCCGTAGAGCACGTGGCAGCGGCGGCCTTCCGCCTCGACGATGCGTTTGGTTTCCTCGGCGTCGACGGTTTCGTCGGGCAGCGCGGTGATGGCGACGTCAGCGCCCTCGCGCGCGTAGATCGCGGCGACGGCGCGTCCGATGCCGGAGTCGCCGCCGGTGATCAGCGCGATCTTGCCTTCGAGCTTGTTCGCGGGCTTGTAGCGCGGCGCCTGGTATCGGGGCTTGGGGTCGAGCTCCGCCTCGAGGCCGGGCTTTGCGAGTTTCTTGTCGGGGAACGGCGGCTTGGGTTCGGATGTGATTTGCGGCTTCGCCATGGCCCGCCGCCGGTGCCAGGTACGTGCCAGGTACGTACCTGGCACGTACCAGGTACGTACCTGGTACTTACCTGGCACTAGCTGGACCGTTGACGTGCGGCTTGAGCACCGTCGCGATGAACCGATGGATCGGCGTCGCCATGCCCGCCGCCTCGCCGAGCCTGACCACCGCCCCGCTGAGCCACGGCAGCTCGAGCCGGCGGCCGCGCTCCAGATCGTGCAGCATCGACGACTTCGCGTCCGGCGCCATCCGCCCGTACGCCGACCCGACGTCCTCGACAACGCTCTCGGGAACTGCGACGCCGCTCGCGACGGCGACCGCGCGCGCCTCGCGGACCGCATCCGTCAACATCGCGAACAGATCCGGATCGCGTGCGATCGCACCGATCGCACAGCGCGTGACCGCCGTCATGCCGCTGAAGACCGACAGCCGCACGAACTTCGTCCAGATGTCGACCGTGATGTTGTCGCTGAGCGTCGCATTGAACCCGGCCGCGCGGCACACGTCGACGAAGCGCTCCAGCCGAGTCGACCGGCGGCCGTCGAGCTCGCCGAAGATCAGCGAATCCATCACCGTGTGGCGGATGACGCCCGGCTCGGCGATCACGGCGGTGACGTAGCACGTCCCGCCGCCCGCATGCGCCGCGCCGACGGCACGCGAGAGCAGCGCGACGCTGTCGACGCCGTTCTGGAACGGGAGCACGATCGTGTCGGGACCGACGAGCGGCGCCAGCGAGGGCAGCGCCGCCTCGACGTCGTACAGCTTGACGCAGAACAGCACGACGTCGCACGGCCCGATCGCCGATGGATCGTCGGTCGCGTCCACCCGCGCGATGTGCGCATCGCCTTTCGGGCTCTCGATGCGCAGGCCGTTCGCGCGCATCGCCGCGAGATGCGCGCCGCGCGCGAGGAACCGCACGTCCGCGCCCGATGCCGCGAGCCGCCCGCCGAAGTACCCGCCGACACCGCCTGCGCCGACGACCGCAATCTTCATCGCGCCGATGGTACCGCACGAACCGCACGGCCGTGCGCCGCAGATCCGCCGCTAGCCGGTGGAGAGGACGAACTGGTTGCCGTCGGGATCCTTGAAGATCGCCGCCGTGCCCCAGTCCGCCTTCTGCGGCTCCTGCACGAACTCGACGCCCTTCGCCTTCATCTCGCGCGCCGTCGCCTCCACGTCGTCGGCCGTGAAGCTGACGTTCATGAAGCCGCCGATCATCGCCTCCTGGCCCCTGGCGGTGAAGAGCACGAGACCGGTGCCGGCACGGGGAAACGCGAGCTCGATCCACCGCTGCGTGTCGTCGAACGGCTGATCCGTGACGACGCGCATCCCGAGCGTCTGGGTGTAGAACTCGAGCGCGCGCTGCTGATCGGTCACCGGGATGCTGACGAACTTGATGCCTTTGATCATGGGGGAAGCATGCCGATTTCGCGCTGTCGGTTCAAGGCGCGAATCGGCTACTATGGCAACGTTTGCTACAGGTCGACGACTACATCCTCGACACGCTGATGGCCGATCTGATCGGCCACGATCGGCAGCCGTCCGCGTTCGTCGTCTATCTGTTCCTGTGGCGATCGACGCACGGATCGAAGGCGGCGACCGCGCAGGTCGCGCTGATCGACATCGCCGAGCGGACCGGGCTGTCGAAGCGCTCCGTGCAGAGCGCGCTGACGTGGCTCGTCCGGCGCAAGCTGCTGTCGGTGGCGCGCGCCAGCATCACGGCGGTCCCGGTCTACACGGTTCTCCGCCCGTGGCGGCGATAATTCAGGCGCAAGGATCGGATGGCACCCCGCAGGCCGCGCGCGCAGACTGATCGCATGAGCAGCATGTGGAATTCAGTCGTCGCCCGCGATCGTCACGCCGACGGCGCGTTCGTGTACGCCGTCGCCTCCACCGGCGTCTATTGCCGGCCGTCCTGCCCGAGCAGACGGCCGCGCCGCGAGAACGTCGCCTTCTTCGACAGCACCGAAGAGGCGCGGCGCGCCGGGTTTCGCGCCTGCCGCCGCTGCCGGCCCGACGAGACTGCGCCGGCCGATCCGTGGATCGACAAGATCCGACGCGCCTGCGTGTACCTCGACAACGTGGACGGCCATCCATCGCTCGCGGCGCTCGCGGGCCGAATCGGCGGAAGCCCGTACCATCTCCAGCGCAATTTCAAGCGCATCGTCGGCGTCACGCCGCGCGAGTACGCCGACGCGATCCGGCTGCGCAAGGTGAAGCGCAGGCTGCGCGCGGGCGAGAACGTCACCGGCGCGATGTTCGACGCCGGCTACGGATCGAGCAGCCGCTTCTACGAGCGCGCGGCGCACAAGCTCGGCATGTCGCCGTCGACGTACCGCCGCGGCGGCGCCGGCATGACGATCGCGTATGCGACCACCGCCTCGCCGCTCGGACGCTTGCTGGTGGCGGCGACCGCGCGAGGCGTGTGCTCGGTGGCGATGGGCAGCCGCGACGAGGACCTCGTCGCGCGCCTGCGGCGCGAGTATCCCGCGGCGAGCATTCACGAGGACGGCGCGTCGCTGGCCGAGTGGATCGGCGTGGTTGTCGCGCACCTGTCCGGCGCGTCGCGGCGCCTCGATCTGCCGCTCGACATTCAGGCGACCGCCTTCCAGTGGAAGGTGTGGCAGGCGCTGGCGGCGATTCCATTCGGCGAGACGCGCTCGTACGCCGACGTCGCGCGCGCGATCGGACGGCCGACGGCGGCGAGGGCCGTGGCGCGTGCCTGCGCGTCGAACCCCGTCGCGCTCGCGATTCCGTGTCACCGCGTCGTCGCCGCGTCGGGCGAGGTCGGCGGCTACCGCTGGGGCGTCTCGCGCAAGAAGGAGATCCTCGCCCGCGAGCGCCGCGGGGCATGATCGACTGGCAGGCCGTCGGACAATCGCTCGACGCCGACGGATTCGCGCGGCTGCCCGGCGTGCTCTCGGAGGTCGATTGCCGCGCCATCGCCGCCCTGTACGGGGACGACGCGCGGTTTCGCAGCCGCATCGACATGGCGCGGTTCCGTTTCGGTGTCGGCGAGTACAAGTACTTCGCCGACCCGCTGCCCGAGCGCATCCAGGCGCTGCGCGAAGAGCTGTACGCCGGCCTCGTGCCGATCGCCAACCGCTGGATGGCCCGGCTGAAGACTGACGCGGCGTACCCCGCGACGCTGGACGGATTTCTGGCGCGATGCCGCGCCGCCGGGCAGTCGCGGCCGACGCCGCTGCTGCTGAAATACATGGCTGGCGGCTACAACTGCCTGCATCAGGACCTGTACGGCGCGCTCGCCTTTCCGCTGCAGGTCGTGTTCGCCCTGAGCCAGGTCGGCGTCGACTACACCGGCGGCGAGTTCCTGCTCGTCGAACAGCGTCCGCGCGCGCAGTCGCGGGGCCACGCGTTGACGATCGAGCGGGGGAGCGGGATCGCCTTCGCCACCAGCCAGCGGCCCGTCGCGGGCGGCCGCGGCGACTACCGGGTGGCGATGCGCCACGGCGTCAGCACCGTGACGGGCGGCGCGCGCATGACGCTCGGCATCATCTTCCACGACGCCGCGTAGCGCACGCGTGTACTAAAATGTCTACGCCGTGACCCGATACGACCGCTCGCCGTGGGTCGACACGTTTCCCGCCTCGCGTGTTCCGTCGCACCCCAGGTACAAGGGCGCGGCGCAGACCGGTGTCGTCGTCGTGGGCGCCGGCCTGACGGGCTGCCTCACTGCGTACGCGCTGGCGTCAGCGGGCGTGAAGGTGATGGTGCTCGAGGCGGACCGCGTCGGTAGGGGCGCGACGGCCCTGGCCTCGGGATGGATCGCGGAAGACCCGAACGTGCCGTTCCACGATGTTGGCAAGGCCATCGGCGTGCGCTCGGCACGACGCGCGTGGCAGGCCTGGCGTCGCGCGGCGCTCGACTTCTCCGCGCTGCTGCGGCGCCTCGACGTGAAGTGTCATCTGGACGAACGCGGTTCGGTCACCGTGGCGTCGACGCCCGACCAGGCCACCCGCCTGCAGAAAGAACTCAAGGCACGGAAGTCGGCGGGGCTCGACGCGTCGATGGTCGCCGCGCGCGCGATCCGCAGCGAGCTTGCGCTCGACGCGGCGGCCGGCCTGCGCGCCAGGGCCGGCGGCACGATCGATCCGTACCGCGCCGCGCTGGGCATCGCGGCGGCCGCGGCGGACCGCGGCGCGCAGTTCTTCGAGCGATCGATCGTCCAGAAGCTGACGTTCACGCGCAAGACGCTCGACGTGATCGCCGACGGCGGCATGATCCGCGCCGAGCGCGTCGTCATCGCGACCGGTCTCCCGCGCGCGCTGTTCAAGGCGCTGGCCCGGCACTTCTGGTTCCACACGTCGTACCTGGCGCTGACCGACCCAATCCCGGCGAAGATCCGCCACGCGCTCGGATTCGACGCCTCGCGCGCCGTCGTTCGCGACTCGACGGATCCACCGCATACGATCCGCTGGGTCGACGGCGCGCGGATGCTGGTGAGCGGCGCCGATTCGGAGATGGTCGCGCCGCGGCAGCGCGACAAGGCGATCGTCCAGCGCACGGGTCAGCTGATGTACGAGCTGTCGACGATGTACCCGGAGATGTCCGGGATCCAGCCGGCGTACGGATGGGCCGCCGACTACGCGCGCACGGTGGACGGCCTGCCGTTCATCGGCTCGCACCGCAACTATCCGTTTCACCTGTTCGCTTTCGGCGACTCGAGCCACAGCGTCACCGGCTCGTATCTGGCGAGTCGCATCATCCTGCGACAGTACTCCGGCGAAATGGATCCGGCCGACGCCGCCTTCGGCTTCCACCGCTAAGCCCGCCGATTCCGGCCGTTTTCTTCGATATACTGCCGTTTCATGCGCACAATTTATTCGTTACTCGTGTGCCTCGCGCTGGCCGTTCCCGCCGCGGCACAGTCGCAGGCGGCCAACGGCGCCATCGAAGGCACGATCTCGGATTCCTCGGGCGGCGTGCTGCCGGGCGTCACCGTCACGATCACCAACCTGGACACCGGCACCGAACGGACCGTCGTCACCAACGAGAAGGGAATCTACCGTGCGCCGCTGCTGCCGCTCGGCACGTATCGCGTCGTCGCGGAGCTGCAGGGGTTCAAGAAGTTCGAGCAGACGAACGTCAAGGTGTCGGTCGGCGAAACGGCGACCGTCAACGCGGCGCTGGCGGTCGGCGCCGTCAGCGAGACGATCACGGTCAGCGGCACGGATGTTCCGGCGCTCGAATCGGCCCGCATCGACATCGGGCACACGATGAGCGACGTCGAGGTCCACAACCTGCCGCTCGTCGCGCGCAACCCGTACAACTTCGCGCTCGTCCAGCCCGGCGTGACCGGCATCGAGAACGTGGAGTTCGGCGTGCCGCGCCTGGCCGCGAACGGCGCCGCGATGCGCATCAACTACCAGATCGACGGCAACACCAACACCGAGAAGGATCGCGCCGGGCTGCGCCTGCTGCCGATGTCCGAGGTGATGATCCAGGAAGTGAAGGTCGTCACCACCGGCTTCGCGCCGGAGTTCGGCCAGACGATGGGGATGGTCTACAACGCGGTGACGCCGTCGGGGACCAACACCTTCAGGGGCGAGGGCAGCTATCTGTTCCGCCGCAAGCCGTTCAGCGCCTTCCCGTTCTTCTTCGGCTGCGGCAGCACGACCGTCGCGGCGAACTGCCCGGCGATCACCGCCGACGCGAGCCAGAAGCCGGAAACGCGCACCGACAGCGGCACCGCCGACATCGGCGGTCCGATCGTCAAGAACAAGGCGTTCTTCTACGCCGGCTGGGAGCAGACGCGGCGCGACCTTTCGTCCACCAGCTTGATCACCGTCGACCCCGCGATCGTCGCGCAGGTCGGCCTCAAGCCGCAGCCGACGGCGGTGCCGAACGTCCAGACCGCGAAGTTCGCCATCGGCAAGGGCGATGTCCAGTTGTCGCCGAACAACCGGTTGACGGCGCGATGGATTCGGTTCCACAACGATGCGCCCGGCAACAGCGGCGGCGGCACGTCCACGATCGAGCAGTCGACGAACTTCCTCGATGCGATGGACTCCACGGCCGGCCAGCTGGTGTCGTCCTTCGGCGGGAGCATGCTGAACGAAGCGCGCGTCCAGTACGCGCACCGTCATCAGAGCTCGGTGGCGAACTCCGACTCGGGGACCGGCCCCGCCATCCGGATCAACTCGCCGCAGATCACGTTCGGCGCGCCGCTGTCGGGGACCGGCCAGGGCAGCGCGGGCTTCGACTTCAAGCAGAACATGACGCAGGTGGTGGACAACTTCACCTACATCCGCGCCGCGCACAGCTACAAGTTCGGCGTCGACGTCCAGCACATCTACGACGAGCGGACGCAGGCGCCGCAGTTCTTCTACACGTTTCCGACGATCGCATCGTATCTGGCCGCCAAGAACGGGACGAACCCGTTCGGCTACACGACGCTGACGCAGCTCGCCGGCAACCTCGGCTTCAACATGAGCACGAACGTCGTCAGCACGTTCGTGCAGGACGACTGGCAGATCGCGCCGTCGGTCAAGGTGCTCTACGGCGTCCGCTACGACCTGTACCTGTATCCGCAGGGGCTGTCCGACGCGCCGCTGGTCTCGTCGCGATCGTTCAACATCGACAAGAACAACTTCGGTCCGCGCGTCGGCGTCGCGTGGGCGGCCGACGCGAAGACCGTCGTCCGCGCGAGCACCGGCGTCATGTACGACCAGCCGATTCTCGGCGGGTACGAACAGGCCTACGGGCAGTCGGCGGCGCCGTCGCGTTCCGCGCCATACAACTTCAGCGGGACGACGCCGGGAGCGCCCGCATTTCCGAACGCGGCCTCGGCCGGCACGGCGACGCTGCCCAACGCAGTGTGGACCGTGGATCCCGACTTCGTCGTCGCCCACACGTGGCAGTCGAACGTCCAGGTCGAGCGCGCCGTCGGCCGCGACTTCACGGCGTTTGCCGGCGTGATGTACGCGCGCGGCAGCAGCCTGCCGGTCGTGACGAACATCAATCCGATCAATCCGACCAGCGTGCTGGCCGACGGCCGGCCCGTGTACAGCACGGCGGTGAATGCGTCGACGCGTCTCGATCCGCGCTTCAACACGATCCAGGAAGTGCAGTCGATCGGGTCGTCGACGTTCAAGTCGCTGACGATCGGCACGAACAAGCGGCTCGGCAGCGGCCTCGAGTTCAACGTGCAGTACTCCCTCGGCAAGGGGCTCGACAACACGCCGCTGCTGACGCAGCTGACGGTGCAGGCGGAGCCGGGACGCTCGGATCCGTCGAACATCGATCGCGATCTCGGGCCCAACCCGCTCGACATCCGTCACAGCCTGAACGGCAACATCGTCTACATCACTCACAACGCTTCGCCGAACGGCATCGTGCACGCACTGCTCGACGGCAACGAGATCGGCGTCCTGATCCAGATCAACAGCGGCCTGCCGCTCAACGTGCTGTCGAACCAGGATCTCAACCACGATGGCGTCAGCAGCGACCGTCCGCTGTTCGTGGCGCGCAACCCGCTCTATCTCGCGGCGCGCAAGAACGTCGACATGCGCTACACGCGGTGGATACCGATCCAGGGCTCGGTGCGCGGCGAGATCATCGTCGAGCTGAAGAACGTGTTCAACACGCAGCAGCTCTCGAACGTCAACACGACCACGACGACCGATGCGCTCGGGAACCCGATTAACCCGACCACGATCTTCGACGACCCGTACCAGTACCCGAACCCCTCGGGCTACGAGCAGCGCAAGCTGCAGCTGGGCTTCAAAGTCCGGTTCTGACGCCAGATAGACCGGGACGGCAGGAGCTGGTGGGGAGAGCGCCGGGCTTTCCCCTCCAGCCCTCCTGCCCACCGCACGACCGACACCGACCCGCCCCACGCCGCCGGCCCGGAACTGTAAGATCGCAGGATGCGACGTGCGCTCCCCTGCGCCCTCATCCTGCTCGCCACGCTCTCTTCCGTTCCGCGCGCGCAACTGCGCGTCGTCCCGATCGACGACGAAGGCGGCCACATCGCGCTCGGCCTCGCGCTGCGGCACCTCGCCAACACCGGCGTCCTGCTCCATACGACCGCTCATCCGGACGACGAGAACAACGGGCTGCTCGTGATGCTGAACCGCGGCCAGGGCTATCGGACGGCGCTCGCGACGGCGACGCGCGGCAACGGCGGGCAGAACGAGATCGGCCCCGAGCTGTTCGAGGCGCTCGGCGTGCTGCGCACCAAGGAGCTCGAGGCGCTGCACCGATTCGACGGCGCCGAACAGTACTTCACGCGCGCGGTCGATTTCGGCTTCTCCTTCAGCCTCGAGGAGACGTTCGAAAAATGGGGCCGCGACGACATCACGGCCGACTACGTCCGCCTGATTCGCACCATCCGTCCCGACGTCGTGATCTCGCTGATGCCGACCGGCAATGGCGGCGGGCAGCACCATCAGGCGTCCGCCCTGATCACTCATGACGCCGTGAAGCTGTCGGGCGACGCCTCGAAGTATCCGGATCAGCTCACCGACGGTGTGCGGCCCTGGCAGCCGAAGAAGTTCTACTACCTCACCGGATTCGGCTTTCCAGGCGAGCAGGTGCCATCGGGCCCGCTGGCGCGGATCAATCTCGCCGTCTACGACCCGCTGCTCGGCAAGACGTATTCGGAGATCGGCACCGAAGCGCGCAGCATGCACAAGTGCCAGGGCATGGCGCAGCTGCTCTCGCTGCCGGGTCCGGCGACCACCGCCTATCAGCTCTCCGAGACGACGCTGCCGGGCGCGCGGCGCGACGAGGCGTCGCTCTTCGAGGGCATCGACACCTCGATCATCGGCCTCTCCAAGTTCGTCTCCGGACGCGCGCCGAAAGATCTCATGGACGGCCTGACGACGATCTCGGCGGCCGTGACGACGGCGCAGCGGGATTTCGACACGATCAGCGATCAGGCGGCCGTCAAGCCGCTGCTCGACGGGCTGTTCGCGACGCGCGTCCTGCGGCGCGCGCTGCGGTCGATGGCGGTCGACGAAGCGGCGAAGTTCGACATCGACTTCCGGCTGCGGCAGAAGGAGCGCGAGTTCCAGCAGGCCGCGCTGCTCGCCAACGGCGTCCTCGTCGAAGCGCTCGCCGACGATGGCGTCGTCGTGCCGGGACAGGACGTGAAGGTGTCGGTGTTGGTCGCGAATCGCGGCGCGGCCGACGTCACCATCAAGTCGATCAACTTCGACGGATTCCAGAGCGGCGCCGCGTGCACGCTGACGCTGATGACGCGTCCCGACCTCAGCATGTTCGGCGTGCGCGACACGGGCCCGCAGGGGCCGCAGGTGTCGACGCTCAAGAAGGACCAGGTGGCGCGCTGCGACCCGACGGTGAAGATTCCGGGGAACGCGCGCGTCGACGAGCCGTACTGGCATCGCGAGGGCGAAGCCGGCCGCTACACCTTCGACGCCGACGCGCCGTTCGGGCTGCCGTTCCGGCCGACGCCGTTCTACGCGACGGCGACGCTGACGTTTGCCGGCACCGAGGAAGTGTTCGACACCGTGCCGGTCCGGCATCGCTACGAAGGGAACATCTTCAGCGGCGAAAAACGGACGGAGTTGCTCGTCGTGCCGCCGTTGTCGGTGCGCGTGTCGCCGCAGATCGCGATTGTGCCGGCCGCGTCGATCCGCAGCGCGCCCGCGCGGCCCACGGGCACGCGGGGCGCAGCGCCGTCGGCGCGTCGGCCGGCCGTCGCCCAGGGGCGGCAGGGCGGACCAGCCGCCAGACCGCCGGCATCCGCGGGCGCGCCGCCGGCGGCGACGCGCGAGCTGCAGGTGACCGTGGTCAACGACACGCCCGGTGCGGGCGACGCGATCGTGAAGCTCAATCTCCCGGACGGATGGAGCGCCACGCCGCCGCAGCAGACGATCGCCTTTACGCGCGCCGACGAATCGCGCACCGTCCGGTTCGAGGTCGACCCCGGACCCGGCGTCTCGGTCGGCCAGTACATGGTGCGCGCGACGGCGTCGCTCGGCGACGCGGCGTTCGATCGCGGCTACGAAGTGATCGAGTACCCGCACATCACGCGCGCCCACATCTACGATCCGGCGGACACGACGCTGAAGGTGATCGACGTGCGCGCGCCGGCCAACCTGACGGTCGGGTACGTGATGGGAGTGGGCGACCAGGTGCCGCCCGCCATCCAGCAGCTCGGGGCGAAGGTGGAGATGATCTCGGCCGACGACCTCGCGTGGGGCAATCTCTCGCGGTTCGACGCGATCGTGACCGGCGTCCGCGCCTACGAGCGCCGGGCCGACCTCCGCGCGAACAACAGCCGGCTGCTCGACTACGTGTTCAACGGCGGCACACTGGTCGTGCAGTACAACAAGTTCGAGTTCAACGACGCCCAGTACGGGCCGTATCCCGCGAAGGTGAGCGCGAACCGCGTCACCGACGAACACGCGCCGGTCGACGTGCTCGATCCGAAGAACCCGGTCTTCACCACGCCGAACGAGATCGGCGAGTCGGCGTGGCAGAACTGGGTGCAGGAGCGCGGGTTGTATTTCCTCGGCGAGAAGGATTCGCGCTATCGCGATCTGGTGCAGCTCGCCGATCCGTTTCCGAACAATCCCGGACCCAAGCGCGGGGCGCTGGTCGAGGCGACCTACGGGAAGGGAAAGTGGATCTATGTCGGGCTCGGACTCTGGCGTCAGTTGCCGGCGGGCACGGACGGCGCATATCAGCTGCTGGCGAACTTGATTTCGGTCGGGAAGGCCGCCCAGCGGTAGAATCGGCACCCCATGCTGGTGCCACTCACCCCGTTGGAGTTCGCGCGGAGGACGCGGACGCTCTATCCCGATCGCCAGGCCGTCGTCGACGGCGACCTGCGGCTGACCTACGCGCAGTTCTTCGATCGCTGCGACCGGTGGTCGTCGGCGCTGCAGGCGCTGGGGGTCGAGCCGGGCGATCGCGTCGCTTACATCGCGCCGAACGTCCACGCGCAGCTCGAGTCGTTCTACGCCGTCCCGCAAATCGGCGCGACGCTCGTGCCGATCAACTACCGCCTCACCGCGGCCGACTTCGAGTACATCATCAACCACAGCGGCGCGACGGTCGTGTGCGCGAGCGCGGACTATCTGGACGCGGTCGACGGGATCCGCGCCGCCATCGCCGGTGTCAGACACCTGGTCGCGCTCGACGGCGCGCGCGACCGGTGGCTCGACTACGAAGCGCTCGTCGCGAAGGCCTCGCCGGCATTCACGCCGGCGGCGATCGACGAGAACGACGTCATCACGATCAACTACACGAGCGGCACGACCGCGCGGCCGAAGGGCGTCATGATGACGCACCGCAACACCCACCTCAACGTCGTGGGGACGCTGCTGCACCTGCCGATGCGGATGACCGATCGCTACCTGTGGACGCTGCCGATGTTCCACGCGAACGGCTGGACCTACGTGTGGATCGTGACCGCCGTCGGCGGCACGCACGTCTGCCTGCCGAAGGTCGATCCGGCACGAGTGTTCGCACTGGTCCGCGACGAAGGGATCACCTGCCTGTGCGCGGCGCCGACCGTGCTGATCGGCCTGGCGAACGCGCCCGCCGAGGTCCGCGCGAACGTCCCCTCCGGCGTGCACGTCGTCACCGCGGGCGCGCCGCCGGCGGCCGCGACGATCGAGCGCATCGAAGGCGATCTCGGGTGGACGATCACGCAGGTGTACGGCATGACGGAGACGGCGCCGTTCATCACGGTGTGCGAGCCGCGCCCGCACCACGACGCGATGTCGCTCGCCGACCGCGCGCTGATCAAGGCCCGGCAGGGCGTCGAGCTGATCACGTCGGGCGAGATCCGGGTCGTCGACGAGCAGATGCGCGACGTGCCCGCCGACGGCGAGACGCTGGGCGAGATCGTCGTCCGCGGCAACGTGGTGATGAAGGGCTACTACAACGATCCCGACGCGACCGCGCAGGCGTTCCGCGGCGGCTACATGCACACCGGCGACGCGGCCGTGATGCATCCCGACCGGTACGTCGAGGTTCGCGATCGCATCAAGGACGTGATCATCAGCGGCGGCGAGAATATCTCGTCGGTCGAAGTGGAGGCGATGCTGCTGCGCCATCCGGCCGTGCAGGAAGCGGCCGTCGTCGGCATGCCCGACGCGAAGTGGGGCGAAGCGCCGCACGCGTTCCTGGTCCTGAAGGCGGGGGCGAGCGCGACCGCCGAGGAGATCCGGCGGTTCACGCGCGATCGGCTCGCGCACTTCAAGTGCCCGCACACCGTGACGTTCGTTCCCGAGCTGCCGAAGACCGCGACCGGCAAGATCCAGAAGTTCGTGCTCCGCGGCGGGCGCGCGGCGATCTCCACGCAGTAAGGCCGCGCGTCAGCGCTGCCGGAAGAAGTCGTCGATCGTCCGCCGGGTCGCGTCCGGGCATTCGAGGTACGGGAAGTGCCCGCAGTGCGGCAGCGTGACGAGCCGCGCGCCGGGAATCGCGTCCGCGATGTGTTCGACCGTGACTTTCGGGATCAAGTCGTGGTCGCCGTAGATGACGAGCGTCGGCACCCGCAGCGCCCGCGCCTTCGGCAGCAGGTCGTATCCGTTCGACAGCCAGGTCTCGTCGTCGAGCCGATCCTCGATCGCACGCGCCTTCAACACGCCTGCCGCCGTCGCGCTCGCCTTGATGCGCGCGACGATCGTGTCCACGTCCGCCTGGCGCTCGAGCGCCGGCTTGAAGTGGATGGCGTAGTACGCCGCCACCGCTTCGGGATCGCCGCGCTTGTATTCCTCGGTGCCGGCGATGGCGCGCAGGCGATCGTAGCCGGGGCCGAGGCGCTCGCGATAGGCCTGCCGGAACTGCGCGAAGTCGGCCGCCGACACCGGCGCGGGATTCATCAGGATGAGGCGCGACACGCGATCGGGGTGGCGGATCGCGTACTCGAGCGCGAGGAGGCCGCCCCACGAGTGCCCGAGGATGGCCGCGCGCTTCAGCTGAAAGTGTTCGCGCACGCGATCGATGTCGTCGATGTCCGACGCGAGGGTCACGTCCTCCGGACGCACCCCCTCCGCCGATCGGCCCCGGCCGCGCTGATCGTAGTAGATCAACCGGTACTCGTCGGCGAGCCGATCGAGGTCGGGCAGCAGGTAGCTCTGATCGAAGTCGGGGCCGCCGTGCAGCACGATGATCGACGGGCCGCGTCCGATCTCTCGTACGAAGAGCGAGGCCGGCCCGGCCGGAATCCGCACCTCGTGGGCACGCACCGCGCCGCAGGCGACCGTGGTCAGCGCGACGACGAGCGCCAGCTTCACGCGGACAACCGTAGCACGCCGCGCGGATTGCGCTTGCGCGATTTCGCTACTGGCCGTTCGTGCTCGCCTTGGGGTCCCAGCCGTGCCGGAGGATCCGGATGCGCACGTGCTGTTCGCCGAACTTCTGCGCACGCGCACAGTCGGGGACGAAGATGTCGATCTTACGGCCCTTGATCTCGCCGCCCGTGTCCATCACGGTGTAGATGCCGGACGCCGCGCCGTCGATGATGCGCAGCACCGATCCGACGGGAATCACCGTCGGATCCGCGGCGACGATGCCGGTGCGGACGCGGACGCCCGACTGCGTCTTGCCGGGCTGGCAGTAGGCGGTCGCGACGACGCGAACCGTCCGGCCGGGCGCGACCGGCGGAGCCGCGGCCGCAATCGCCAGCACGAGCATGCGCAGAGGACCCACGCGGGATCCCGTGGTTCAATCAGCGTGCCGGCGGCCGCTGAGCCATCGGAAGAAGACGATCACCAGCGCGGCAGGAATGAACGGTCCCCACCAGGCGTTGAGGCCGAACGCGTTCAGCGTGGACGAGCCGCCCTTGACGAACAGCATGATCGTGCCGGCCCAGGCGAAGGCGCTGACGAGATTCAAGCTCGAGAATTTGAGAGGCGCCATGCCGGCGTACGCGCACGCGATCGGGATCGCCGTGCGCAGCCCGGGCAGGAAACGGCTGACGAGGACGAGCCCCGTTTCGTTGGCGTGCACCTGCTGCATCACGCTGTCGCGGTACTTCGTCAGCCGCGGATATCGATCGAGCCAGTGGATCCGCCCGCGCAGCAGGTAGAACCAGATTTGATCGCCGGTGGATCCGCCCAGCGCGCCGCACGCCCACACCGCCGGCCAGAACAGCCGTCCGGCGATTGCGTCCGCGCAGACCTTGCTGTAGTAGATCTCGCCTTCGAGGATCGCGGCGACGTAAATCGACAGGTAAATGAGCATCGTTGCCCGGCCCGCAGACGCGTCTACGTCCGGCCGAGCACGTCCCGTACCACGTTCGCGACGCGCGTCAACTGCTCGTCGGTGAGGCTCTCGTACACCGGGATTTGAATCGCCTGCGACGCCTTGCGCGCGCCGTCCGCTTCGGCGCGCGATCCGGCGAACAGCTCCATGTCGGGCGGCACGTCCACGTGCAGCGTCTCGATGTCCACGCCTCGGCGGACGCAGCGCACGACGAGCTCGTCGCGATCGACGCGTTCGGGCCCGTACACGCAGTATTGATAGTAGACATGCGTGCAGCCCGGAGGCACCGACGGCACCCGGACGCCGGGGATGGCGCCGAGCGCGCGGTCCATGTACTCCGCGTGCGCGCGGGCCCGCGCCGTCCACGCATCGAGGTGCTTCAAGGCTTCGAGCCCGATCGCCGCCTGCACGTTCGGGAACCGCTCGGTGTACTGCGGCGGCGGCGGATCGAGCGATCGAATCTTCTCCCACAGGAACACGTCGGGGTTCGCGTCGATGAGCGCCGACACCCACAGCACCGGGAACAGCGAGATCGAGAAGACCCACGGCTTGATGAAGATGCGCTGCAGCCGTCCGGTCAGCAGCCGATCGCGGACGCGCTTCTCGTCGGGCCACGGCAGCGCGTCGACGATGGCGCGGACCTTCGCGGCGAGCGCCGGATCCATCAGCAGCGCGGCGCCGCCGCCGTAGCAGTTGAGCGGCTTCAGCGTCTGGAAGCTGAAGAGCGCGCCGCTGCCGAAGGTGCCGACCGCCTTCCCCTTGAACGTCGCGCCGAGCGCGTGCGCGCAGTCCTCGAGAACGATCAGATTGTGCTTCTCGGCGAGCGCCATCACGGCGTCCATGTCGCACGCGAGGCCGTACAGGTGCGTCGGCACGATCGCCCGCGTCTTCGCGGTGATCATCCGTTCGGCCGATTTCGGATCGATCGTGAACGTCGTCGGGTCGACGTCGGCGAACACCACCTCGAGTCCCGCGGCCCTCGCCAGCTCCGGGACGACCCAGAACGTCAGCGACGGGAAGATGATCTCGGATCCGGCCGGAAGATCGAGCGCCTTGAGGATGAAGTAGAAGGCCATGCGCCCGTACGCGGCGGCGACCGCCGCGCCGCCGCCGACGTAGCGCGCGAGCGCGTGCTCGAACTCTTCGATCTGGGGGCCCTGGATGAACTCGCCGCGCGCCTTGCAGGCGGCGACGACGTCCTCGGTTTCGTGAAAGACTCGCGCGCCGTAGCGCGAAATCGCAGCGCGGACCACGAAGGTGAGAATATCAGGATGTGAGATCCTTCGACCTCACATCCTTCGCATGCATCGATCAGCAGGCGACCGGCCGGCTGATGTCGGCGATTTCCTCGCGCGCGTGGCGCTGGCTGACGCGCTCGTCCATCCGGCTGACCCAGTCGCGGACCCCCTGGTTCTTGATCTTCAGGAAGTTCGCGAGGTACGAGGGGCGCATGTAGAACCGCTTGTACGCCGCGCCGAGCAGGTACTGCAGCTCCTCGGTCGTCAGGTTCGGGTGTTTGTAGGTGACCGTGTACCCGTCGAACTTCTCCCAGTCGTGCCCGACCAGCAGCGGTTCGATCTGCTTGAACATCGGCGTCCCGGGATACGGCGTGAGGATCTTGAACTGCGCGAAGGTCGAGCCGAGGTCCGTGGCGTAATCGATCGTCGCGGCGATCGAGTTCCAGTCGTCCTGCAGGAACCCGAGCACGTAGAACGCCGCGGTGACGATCCCCTTCTTGCGACAATGCTCGATGATCGTCCGCTGGTGCGTCTGCGGGATAGGCCGGCGGCCCGACTTCTTGAGCGTCGCCGGATCGAGCGACTCGACGCCGAAGCTCATGGCGCGGAACCCGGCGTCGTACAGCTTGTCGAGCAGGTCGACGTCGAGGCGGTCGAGGCGCGTTTCGGCCTCGAAGGTGATCGTCAGGCCGCGGGTCTTGATCGCCTCGCACAGCTCGACGACCCGCTCGCGCTGCTCGGTGAACAACGGGTCGCGGAAGATGACGTACGGCCGCCGCACCTGATCGCACAGGCGCTCGATCTCGTCGACGATGTTCGAGATGGATCGGGCGCGGTAGCCGGCCAGGATGCGGTGCGGGCAGTAGGTGCAGAACTCGGGGCAGCCGCGGCTCGCGAGCAGCGGGTAGCCGCCGCCAACCGGACGCGACGACCACTTGATGCCGAGCTTCTTGCCGCGATCCTCGGTCACGAGGTCCCACCGCGGGAACGGCAGCGAATCGAGATCGTTGATCTGCTCGCTGACGACGATCCCCTGCGGGATCTCGCCGGTCTGCGCCATGCGCATCACGCCGGCTTCGGGCTCGCCGTTGAGAATGAAGTCGCAGTGATCGCGGAACAGCTCCGGCATCTTCGACGCCGTGATGCCGACGAAGCCCACTTTGACGCCGCGCGCGCGCATCCGGTCGGCCCACGCGGTTTCGTTCCTGTAGTCGACGAGCGACGAGAGGACGAGCGCGACGTCGCCGTCCACCTCGGCATCGCGCGTCCACTTCACTTCGTGGCCCGCGCGCGCCAGGATGGCGGCGACGTAGGCCATGTGGACGCTCGGCACGTCGTGGAATTGCTTCTTGACGTAGGAAATGACGGCGGTCACCCGCGAGAACGGATCGAGCCGCGATCCGTAGCCGCCGACGACCGTGTCCTTGCTGACGAACCCTCGATCGCTTTTTAGATCTGCGAGCACCACTCGCATCGCATTCACCTCAGAGTAAGCCGGTACCGACCTGAACCCTTTGTGCGGTCAGACGGCGATCGGCGGTCCTCGAGGCGACTTGGGCGAGTGGGCGCCGGCGGCGAGCCGCGGGTCGAGCGGGCGGACGAGCAGGCCGATCGGGATCAGCACGGGCGCGCCGCGGGTCTCCAGGTCGAACTGGACCGCTGGCGCATCGTTCTGAATCGCGGTCGCGTCGTCGTCGTCGTCGGTTTCGGTGGCTCGCGTGACGCGCGTCGTGGGATCGGTCAGCCCGACGAGCAGGCGCTGCGAGGGCAGCGCGATGGGGCCGCCGAAACTGTGCGGCGTGCGCTTGAACTGCTTGAGCGTGGTGGTCTGCGGGTCACACACGCGGCGCGTCGGCGCGACGTGGCGCCGATGCGCGGCTTCCACCGTGGATGCCGCGACGAGCAGCATCAGCACGAGGATCGCGCCAGACCTTATCGAGGTCCGGACAATCTGTGACAAATAGCGCATAGCCCGCAAATTGCTCTTGGGATTCGGTGCAACACTATCCCACAGCCGAGGCGACGGCGCAACAGCCCTATAATTGCACCTTTTGGCAACCATCGCTTTTTCTTCGTCTTTGCCCGTCCTGGTCGTCGGCGGCGGCCCGGCCGGCGCCACGGCCGCCCGGGCCCTGGCCCTGGCCGGCATTCCCGTCCGCCTGCTCGAGCGGGCCCGGGCCTTTCCCCGGAACAAGCCGTGTGGCGGCGGGATCAGCATGCGGGCGCTCCGCCGGTTTCCGTACCTCGCAAACGCACTGCCGCGGATCGCGACGCATACGCTCAGCCGGCTGCACCTCGAGGGGCCGGACGGCACCGCGGCCGTTGTCGTGTCGGACGAGCCGGCGGCGCTGATGATTCGGCGGTTCGAGTTCGACGCGCTGCTCGCGTCGCTCGCCGAATCGGCCGGCGCAGAGATCGTCGTCGGCGTGGACATCGTGCAGGCGCGGGAGGAGGCGGACGGGGTGACGGTGACCGCCCGTGACGGCCGCTCGTTCGCGGCGCCGATCGTCATCGCCGCCGACGGCGTGCACAGCGTCGTCGCGCGACGGCTCGGGCTCAACCCGGGGTGGCCCGCGACGTCGGTCGCGATCGACATGATGGAGGAGACGCCGCGCGCGGACCTGCGTGACGTGGATCCCTCGACGCTGTGGGTGTGCTACGGCGACGGCGAGGGGTACAAGTACATCTTCCCGAAGCGCGATCACGTCAACATCGGCATCGGCTACGTGCTCGAGTACTTCCGGCGCGCGATCGACGCGGCGCCCTACGATCTGCAGCGCGCGTTCGTGGCGCACCTGCGCAATCGCGGCCTCGTCGTCGGCCGCTCGATGCGCGAGCACTTCACGCCGTTCATCATCCCGGTCGGCGGGCCGCTGAAGCGGCCGGCAGGCCGGCGCGTGCTGCTCGCCGGCGACGCCGGCGGGTTCGTCAACGGCTTCACCGCGGAAGGGATTTACTACGCGATGGTGTCGGGCGAGCTGGCAGCCCGCGCGGTGGCCGCGTCGGCCGGCGATCCGTCGGCGGCGCCGAGCCGCTATTGCCGAGCCTGCGATCACGAAATCGGCGCGGAATTGCGGGATTCGGTGCTGATCCAGCGCTATCTGTTCGCCGACCGCCGCAGAATCGCGCACGTCGTCGACGGCGCGAATCGTGAAAGCGCGGTCACCCGCCTGGTGCTCGACCTGGCGATCGGCCGCCGCACGTATCGGGACGTGCGGCGACGAATCCTGGCGCGATCGCCCGGTTTGTTGGTCCGGGTCCTCGTCGAACGATTCCGCAATCGGTCGTTGCCGCGGGCGGCGGCGATCACTACCATGTAGACGCGATGGCCAAGGGCGCTTCGAGCCGTCAGATCGAACACCTGCTTCGCCGCGCCGGCTTCGGAGCGCGCGCCGACGAACTCGATCTGTACGGCGCCATGTCGCTCTCGCAGGCGGTCGACACGCTCGTCAACTACGACGAGGTCGCCGACTCGGTGGACGGGTTCATCGGTCAGCCCGGCTACGTCGGGATGACGATCTCGGGCGCGTTCTCGCCGCAGTCGAACATCAATCACTCGCGACAGCGGTGGCTGTTCCGGATGGTGCACACCGACCGTCCGCTCCAGGAGAAGATGACCCTCTTCTGGCACAACCACTTCGCCACCGGCTACACGAAGGTCGCGGGCGCGCTCGGCACGACGGAGGGCGCGCGGTACATGGCCGCGAAGCCGTCGGAGGATCCGGGGAAAGTCCGCGGCCAGATCGAGATGCTGCGCGACAACGCGCTCGGCAACTTCCGCGACATCCTGCTGAACGTCGCCATGGACACGGCGATGCTCGTGTGGCTCGACGGGCGCACGAACACGAAGGCGCAGCCGCAGGAGAACTTCGGCCGCGAGATCATGGAGCTGTTCACGATGGGCGTCGGGCACTACACCGAGCCCGACGTGTACGCGGCCGCACGCGTCTTCACCGGCTGGAACCTGACGCGCGTCGGATCGGCCGCCGACGGCTCGCAGCATTACGAGTTCGTGTACAACGCGAACCAGCACGAGACGACGGCCAAGACCTTCAGCTTCCCGATCTACAGCGACGGGTCGAAGACGATTCCGGCGCGGTCGGCCGCCGGCGGGATGCAGGACGGCATCGATCTGATCAACGCGCTCGCCGGCAACCCGAACACGGGACGCTACCTCGCGGGCAAGTTGTGGCGCTTCTTCGTCAGCGAGTTCGCCGATCCGGATCCCGGCTGGGTCGACCGCATCGCGTCGGTGTACTTCTCGACGAGCTACGACATGAAGGCGGTGATGCGCGAGGTGCTGCTGTCTCCGCAGTTCTGGGACCACGCGAGCACCTTCGCGCGCTATTCCTGGCCCGCCGAGTTCGTCGTCCGCGCGCTGAAGGACATCGGCTGGCGCGGCTTCTCGGTCAACGATGCGCTGACGCCGATGTCGAACATGGGGATGGTCCTGTACGAGCCGCCCGACGTCAGCGGCTGGGACGCGGGCCGCACCTGGTTCTCGACCGGTGCGATGCTGTCGCGCATGAACTTCGCGGCGCAGCTGACGAACAACCAGAAGGTCAACCTGCTGAGCGCGGCGCGTCCGTCGGGAAAGACCCCCGACGCGCTGCTCGCGTACGTGCTCGACGAGCTCGCGACGGCGCCGCTCGACGCGAGCGTCACGACCGAGTTGAACAACTACCTGCGCGCGACGGGCGCATGGACCGGCACCGACGCGCAGATTCAGGCGAAGACCGCCGGCCTGATGCACCTCGTCGCCGGATCTCCCGAGTACCAGCTGGTGTGACGATGAAGATCTCCCGCCGGCAGTTCGTCAAGGGCGGCGTCGCGGCATTCACCGTGACGTTCGCCGCGCCCGAGTTCCTGTCGGATCTCGCGCGGGCGCAGGGCGCGCACGTGCGCAATCTCGTCGTGTTGTATCTGAGCGGCGGCAACGACGCGCTGAGCCTGCTGGTCCCCTACAACGACCCGTTCTACTACAGCCGCCGTCCGACGATTGGCGTGCCCGCGGGAAGCGTGCTGCAGATCGGATCGGACTCGTCGAAGGTGGCGCTCGGCCTGCACCCGCGCCTGACCGGCCTGAAACAGATCTTCGACGCCGGCCGTCTCGCGTTCGTGCAGCGCACCGGCTATCCGAACCAGACGAGATCGCACTTTCTCGGCACCGACATCTGGTCGACGGCCAACCCCGACAACTCCACCGGCCTCGGGTGGGTCGGCCGCTATCTCGATTCGCTGCCGTCGCCGGTCGATCCGCTCGTCGGCTGGAACACGACGTCGAGCCTGCCGCACGTGCTGCAGGCGTCGCGCGTGCCGGTGCCCGCGATCGCGAGCCCGGCGGGCTACGCGTTCTCGAGCCCGAACTCGGGCGCCGAGGCGACCGCCGAGCGGAACGCCGCGGCGCGCATCTCGTCGCACGTGCCGGCGGACCAGCCCGAGCTGGCGTTCGTCTACGGCAGCGCGCAGGCGGCGATGGCGACGCTCGATCGCGTCGCGACCGTGGCGCAGTACGCGCCGTCGGTCGCCTATCCGAACACCGGCTTCGGTCAGGCGCTGCGCGCCGTCGCGGGCGCGATGAACAAGAGCATCGGCACGAAGGTCTTCTACGTCACGACCGGCGGCTTCGACACGCACTCGGCGCAGAGCGTCAATCAGGCCAACGGCACGTATTACGGTCTGATGGGAACGCTCAACGACGGGCTCATCGCGTTCTACAACGATCTCGGCAATCAGGGGTTGCTGCAGGACACGCTGCTCGTCACCTTCTCCGAGTTCGGGCGCCGCATCAGCGAGAACGGCAGCCAGGGGACGGACCACGGCGCGGCGTCGGTGATGATGGTGATGGGCGGCCGCGTGAACGGCGGCCTGTACGGCACCGCGCCGAATCTGAACAACAACGATACGAAGAACCCCACGCTCGAGAACGCCGGCGGGGACGTGACGTTCGAGACCGACTTCCGCGCCGTGTACGCCCAGATCATCGACAACTGGCTCGGCGCGAATTCCCAGGCGCTCCTCGGCGGCAGCTTCCGGAAGCCCGGCCTGAACTTCATCTGAAATCCAAGCGGCGCCCGCAGCCGTTGTGTCTTCGCGGCGGTCTGTCCGCCGGCGCCACGCCGACCGGCGGTGGTGGTATGGTGGAGGGCTGAATGCCGCCGATCAAACGGACCAAGTTCAAGCTCGCGCCCGAACAGCTCCTCGAGATGTTCTACTGGCTGAAGCTGATTCGCGCGTTCGACGAGCGGCTCAGCGTGCTCGTCAAGCAGGGCAAGGTCCGCAGCGGCGTGTACACCGGCATCGGCCAGGAAGCCATCATCGTCGGCACCTGTTTCGGCCTCGAGAAGGACGACTTCATCTGCCCGCTGCACCGCGACCTCGGCGCGTTCCTGATGAAGGGCGTCGAGCCGCGCGCGATGATGTCGCAGATGTTCGCCAAGCAGACCGGGCTGTCGAAAGGGCGCGACTCCGCGCTGCACAGCGGCGTCAGCGAGCTCGGCATCTTCGGCAACACGAGCATGCTCGGCGCCAACCTGCCGGTCGCCGCCGGCCTGGGCCTGACGTTCAAGATGGAGAAGACCGACCGGGTCGTCATCGCGTACTTCGGCGAGGGCGCGAGCAACGTCGGCGACTTCCACGAGGCGCTGAACTTCGCCGGCGTGCAGCAGCTGCCGATCGTCTTCATCTGCGAGAACAACCAGTACGCCTATTCGGTGCCGATCGAGAAGAGCATGGCGATCGACGACGTGGCGGATCGCGCGCACGGCTACGGCTTCGACGGCGTCGCGATCAACGGCAACGACGTGCTGGCGGTCTACCAGGCGACCCAGGGCGCGCTCGCGCGCGCGCGCGGCGGCGACGGGCCGACGCTGATCGAGTGCAAGACGTACCGCTGGCACGGCCACTCCGAACACGACAAGGCGTTCTACCGCACCGACGAAGAGCTCGCGATGTGGAAGAGCCGCGATCCGATTCCGACCTTCACCACCTATCTGCGCACCCGCCACGTCCTCGACGATGCGAAGCAGACGGAGATCGAAGGGAAGGTCAAGGCCGCGATCGACGAGGCGGTCGATTACGCGACGAACGCACCCGACCCGGCCCCCGCGGAGGCGACGACGGATCTCTATGCGTGAGGTGACGTATCTCGACGCAATCCGCGAAGCGCTGGCCGAGGAGATGCGACGCGATCCGAAGGTGTTCGTCCTCGGCGAGGACGTCGGCGCGTACGGCGGCGCGTTCGGCGTCACGCAGGGCCTGTACGACGAGTTCGGCGACATGCGCGTCGTCGACACGCCGATTTCCGAGTCGGCGATCGTGGGGATCAGCATCGGCGCGGCGCTGCGCGGCTACCGGCCGGTGGCCGAGATGCAGTTCGCCGACTTCATCAGCTGCGCCTTCGATCAGATCGTCAACCAGGCCGCGACGCTGCGGTACCGGTACGGCGGCCGCGCGTCGGTGCCGATGGTCGTGCGCGCGCCGAGCGGCGGCAACGTCGGCGGCGGGCTGTATCATTCGCAGAATCCGGAGGCGTGGTTCGTCCACCGGCCCGGGTTGAAGGTGGTGGCGCCGTCGACGCCGTGGGACGCGAAGGGGCTGCTCAAGGCCGCCATCCGCGACGACAACCCGGTGATCTACTTCGAGCACAAGTACCTCTACCGCCGCGCGAAGGGTCCGGTGCCGGAGGGCGACGAGATCGTCGCGATCGGCGAAGCGGCCGTGCGGCGCGAGGGCGGCGACGCGACGGTGATCACCTACGGCGCGATGGTCGCGCCGTCACTCGAGGCGGCGGATCGTCTCGCGAAGGAAGGCGTCGAGGTCGAGGTGATCGATCTGCGCACGCTGATGCCGTACGACAAGGCGGCGATCTTCGCGTCCGTCGACAAGACGAGCCGCGTCCTGATCGTCCACGAAGACGTGAAAACCCTCGGCATCGGCGCCGAGCTGTCGGCCGTGATCGTCGAAGAGCGGTTCGACGCGCTCGATGCGCCGGTGATGCGCGTGACCTATCCGGACGCGCACGTGCCGTTCGCGCAGGTGCTGGAGTCGGCCAACCTGCCGAACGCGGACCGGATCGCCGACGCGCTGCGAAGACTCGCTGCCTATTGATGGACGCCGACGTTCGCACCGACATCACGCTGATCGAACGGATCGTCGCGCGCGACGAGCGCGCCGTGGGCGAGCTCTACGACCGGCACAGCCGCCTGCTGTACGGCCTGATCCTGCGCGTGCTGCGGGATCGCGGCGAGGCCGAGGAAGTGCTGCAGGAGGTGTTCCTGGTCGTCTGGACGCGCGCCGAGACCTACAACGTCGCGCTCGGATCGCCGGCCGCGTGGCTCGTGCGGGTCGCGCGGAACCGCGCGATCGACCGGCTGCGCGCGAACGCCGTGCGCCTGCGCGCGGTGGAGTCGGCGCCCGACCCGGCGCCGGCGCGGACCGACAACCCCGAGGCGCGCGCATCGCTCACCGAGCAGCAGCGGGCCGTCGTCCGCGCGCTTGACGCGCTGCCGCCCGACCAGCGCGTGCTGATCGAGCAGGCCTACTACCTCGGCCTGACGCAGTCGGAGCTGGCCGACAAGTTCCATCTGCCGCTCGGCACGGTGAAGACGCGGGTACGCAGCGGCATGCAGACGCTGCGGCAACAGCTGACGCAGGCATCGATCGAGCCATGACCGACGATCTGGACGCGCTCACCTTCGACGAGACGATTGCGCTGGCGCTGGCCGAAGCCGCGGCAGCCGATGTGCCCGCGCCGCGATCCGAGGTGCGCGCGGCACTCATGCGCCGCGTTCGAGAATCGGGCGACGAATCGACCCGCTTCTCGTTCGCGTGGGCCGACGACGATCGGTGGCTGCCGCACGCCATCGAGGGCATCCGGATGAAAATCCTGGCGCTCAACAAAGAACGCGGCTACGCGACGCTGCTGCTCGACGTGGCGCCCGGGACGCGCTTTCCGCCGCATCATCACGGCGGCGCCGAAGAGTGTTACGTCGTCTCGGGCAGCCTGTTCACGTGCGGACGCCGCCTGTCCGCCGGCGATTTCGTCCACGCCGATGCCGGGTCCGACCACGGCGAGCTGTACACCGAAGAGGGGTGCCGGGTGATCCTCGTCGTCCCGCCCGAAGAACACCTGCCGCCATCCCTTCTGGCCGCAGCGCCGTAGAACGAATGTGGGAGTCCCGCATCCGCCGGCCGACCAGGCGGACCTCTACGTGCTCGGCGCGTTGAGCGCGACGGAACGGGCCGATTTCGAGGCCCATCTGGCGCTCTGCGCGGCGTGCGCCGCCGAAGTCCGGGCGCTGATGCCCGTCGCCGACGCGCTCGGCAGCCTCGGATCCGACGGGCCTCCCCCGGCGGCCGCGCGCGGCCGGCTCATGGCGGCCGTCGGACGCGATCGCGCCCGCACGCCGGCCGCCGCGTGGCTCGCGCTCGCCGCCGCGCTCGTCGTCGCGGCCGGGTCGGCCATCGCGGCAGTCCAGCTTCGTGCACGCACGACCGGGCTCGAGCAGGCGGTGCGCGACGCCGTCGCGCGGGCGGAGATCAGCGAACGGCGCGCGGCCGACATGCGCCGTGCGGTCGATCGAAGCGCATCGATGCTCGCGGTGATGCTGGCGCCCGACGTCGCACGCGTCGAACTCGCGGGCCAGCCGGCCGCGCCGTCGGCGTCCGCGCGCGCGTACTGGAGCCGCGCGCGGGGCCTCGTCATCCATGCGGCGAATCTGCCGCCGCTGCCCGCCGGCCGAACCTACCAGTTGTGGGTGCTGACGTCGCAGCCGGCGCCGATCAGCGCAGGGCTGCTGAAGCCCGACGACACGGGCGCGGCGAGCGGCGTCTTCGACACGCCGCCCGACATTCCGACGCCGACCGCGATGGCGGTCACGATCGAGCCCGAGGGCGGCGTGCCGTCGCCGACCGGCGACAAGTATCTCGTCGGCGTCGCGCACGAGGTCGCCGCCGGTCGAAGGGTGCGATCTTAGGTTCGACCAAAGATCGCGTTCAACGCCTCGTCCACCCGTGGATACCTGAACACGAACCCGGATCGCTGCGCCTTGTCCGGAACGGCCCGCTGCCCAGACAGCAGCAGCGCGTCCGCCATTTCTCCGAGCAGCAGCCGCAGCGCGAACGCCGGCGCCGGCAGGATCGCCGGGCGATGCATCGCACGTCCGAGCGCGGCGGCGAACTCGCGGTTCGTCGCGGGGGCGGGCGCCGTCGCGTTCAAGGCGCCGTCCACCCGCTCGTGATCGATCGCCCAGCGCACGAGCGCGATCCAGTCGTCGCGGTGAATCCAGGGCCAGTACTGCCGTCCCGACCCGACCGGGCCGCCCAGGCCGAAACGGAACGGCGGCAGCATCTGCGGCAGCGCGCCGCCGTCGCGTTCGAGCACGAGGCCCGTCCGTATGCAGACGACGCGCGTCCGATCGGCGGCGCGCGCGGCCTCAGATTCCCAGGCGACGCAGACGCGCGCGAGGAAATCGGCGCCCGCGCCGCTCGATTCGGTCAGCACTTCGTCGCCGTGCGGACCGTAGTAGCCGACCGCCGATCCGCTGACGAAGACGCGCGGCGGCCGCGCCGCGCCGCGGATCGCGTCGGCGAGCCGGCGCGTCGTATCGACTCGACTGTCGAGGATGCGCTGCTTGTGCGCGGCGCTCCACCGGTGGCCGGCGATCGACTCGCCGGCCAGGTTGATCACCGCATCGGCGCCGTCGACGCCGCTGGTCGAACCGCGCGGCAGCGCGGCGACGTGGTGGCCCTCAGCCGCGAGCGCCGCGGCCAGCGGACGCCCCAGAAATCCCGTTCCGCCAGCGATAACGATGTTCATGCTCGTTTGGGGTGAACCCGGTACGGCGCCGGAATATTCCGAGGAGCAGCAGGCCGATCGCGGTCCACACGGCGATGCGCGCCTTCCTCGCGAGCGCGAGTGCCACTCCCGTCGCACCCGTCAGCCCGAGCGCCGTCGTCATCAGGCCGGTGCCGGCTTCGTCGACGCCGAGCCACATCGGCACGAACTGGAACGCGATCGTGATCGTCCGGTTGACGTACTCGAGCACGAACGCGACGAGCCACGTCGGCGGCGTGCCGGTGATCAGCGCCAGGGCGATCCAGATCTCGAGCACCGCGGAGACGTGATACGCAACCTCGAGCCCGAGGATCGCCCACAGGCGATCGCGATGGGCCGCGACGAACGCCGTCAGCGGCCGTGCCCACTGCGGCCGGACTTTCGCCACGACGGTCGCGACGGCGACGGCCGCCGCGACCCCGGCGATCAGCAGCAGGCCGGCCGCGCGGATGCGCGCGGTGACGTCGAACGCGGCGAGCAGGGCCGCGGTCCCGCCGACGAGCATGACGAGGACGGTGGCGCCGTAGAAGAGATTTTCGAGCGCCAGCGCCGGAATGGCGGCGGCGGACGCGAGCCGGTCGCGCAGCAGCACGATCTTCGACGGCTCGCTCGCGAAGATCCCGAACGGGGTGACGTTGCCGACGGCGTCGCCGGAAATGTAGGCGGCGACGCTCCAGCCGATCGGCAGATCGCGCGGCTCGTCGAAACACAGGCGCCACGCCGCCGCGCGGGCCAGATGCCGGAGGCCGCCCAGCGCGACGATGACGAAGAAGCCGCCGCCGAGGCGGGTGACCGCGTCGACGACGGCCGAGACGCCCGCGGCCTTCAGCGTCCAGACGAACAGCGCGGCGCCGGCGATCGCGCCCGCGACGGCGATCGCGCGCACGCGCGCGCGCGTCATCGCACCAGCCGATCGACCGACGCGCGGAACGGGTGCGTCACGTGTTCGACAGTATAGATGCGGCGCTTGCGCCCGTCGAAGTAGATGCGCGTCAGGATTTCGGCGAGGACACCGAGGCCGACGAGCAGGACGCCCGACTGGATCAGCACGACGCTCAACAGCAGCAGCGGGCCGTGCGCGATGAACACCGGCGCGCCCGTAATGATCTTCGTCAGCGTCACGTACGACGCGCACGCGGCGCCGACCGCGAAGCTCGCGAAGCCGAGCGGGCCAAAGAGGTGCAGCGGCCGCGTCGCGTACCGCAGCAGGAACCGGACGGTGATGAGGTCGGCCATCACCCGCCAGGTGCGCGACAACCCGTAGTGCGACTTGTTCTGCGGCCGCTCGATGTTGGCGATCGGAACCTCGGCGATGCGCGCGCCGTACGAGCTCGCAAGCGCCGGGATGAAGCGGTGGAGATCGCCGAACAGCGACACGCGCTTGATCACGCTGGCGCGGTACGCCTTGAACGTCGTGCCGAAGTCGTGCAGCGGCACGCCCGACAGCTTCGCCATCAGCCAGTTCGCGATCCGCGACGGCAGCCGGCGTGTCCAGTAGTTGTCGACGCGACGCTCGCGCCAGCCGCTGACGATGTCGTAGCCCTCGTCGAGTTTGTCGAGCAGCCGCGGCAGATCCTCCGGCGCGTGCTGCAGGTCGCCGTCCATCGCCACGATGACCCGCCCGCGCGCGCGATCGAACCCGGCCGCGAGCGCCGCGGTCTGGCCGTAGTTGCGCGCCAGCTTCACCAGCACCACCGCCGGGTCCGTCGCGCCGATCGCGGACGCCGTGAAATACGTCCCGTCGCGGCTGCCATCGTCGACGAACACGATTTCGTAGGTGACGCGAAGGCCGGCGAGCACGGCGGTGAGGCGCCGGTACAGCTCGTCGAGCGTGGCTTCTTCATCGAACAGGGGGATGACGACCGAGAGGTCGACGGCATTACGAGGCATGAGAGTGGGACTCCGGAGACGCGTGATCGGTGACCAGAACGACGCCGGCGCGCTCGAGCGGCTCGCGCACGTCGGCCGCGGTCAGGAGCGCCACCTCGGTGGCGCGCGCCTCGCGCAGCCGCGTGCGGACAGCGTCGAGCGCGGCGTCGGGGTAGCCGGGGTGCATCATCAGCTCGCTGGTGCCCGGCGGCACCGACGCAAGCAGCGCGCGGAACGACTCGCGATCGAACAGCCCCGTCAGCACCCGGCCGAGGAGGTGCGGCGCGGCCGGGATCCCGTGGGCGGCGAGGATGCGCGCGTCACGCCGCGCCCACGGCGTCAGGGCGAGGTTCTCCAGCGCCTGCCGGCGCGCGCCCGCGACGCGTGCGCTGCGCCACACGAGCGCCGCCGCCGGCCGTTCCCACGGAATCCGGACGCGTTCGATGCCGAAACGCCGGGCGAGGCGCGCCACGACCGCGAACACCGGCGGGCACGCGTGGACGTGCTTGTGCGCGTCGAGGTGCCGCACCGGCACCCCGCCGCTGCGGATGCGATCGATCTGCGCCGTCAGCTCGCGCCCGACCTCCGCCATCGAGACGCGGCGCGCGACGACCGCCGCGGCGAACGATCCCCAGGTCGATCGGAACCGGCCGTCGCGCACGAGCGTTGGAATCGTCGACGGCGGGCACAGCGGCTCGCCGTCGACGAGCGTGAGATGGCACCCGATGCCGAGCGATGGCACGCGTCGCGCGATCGCAAGCGCCTCCGCGGTCGCCGGCGCGTTGGCGAAGACGCTGGCGCTCGTGAGGATCCCGTTCCGGTGGGCGTCGAGAATGCCGGCGTTGACGCCCGCCGTCAGCCCGAAGTCGTCCGCGTTGACGATGAGGCGGCGGGTCATTGGAACCGGTACACGCGGACGGCGGAGGCGCCGTCGACGCGGATCTCCGCCCACGGTGCGAGGCGCCGCTGCAGCGCCTCTATGGTCGACGCGTTCTCGAAATAGGTGTGGCCGTCCTGCACCACCACCCAGATTTCGGGCGCGTGCATCGGGATGCCATCGTGCGCGATCGACTGCGAGCGCATGTCGGACCGCCCCGCGCGCGCCAGATATTCGGCGACCACCGCGGTCGCGTCGCTGCAGACCACGGCGCCCGGCGACGCGTGCGCCGCGATCGCGCCGACCGCTTCGCGCACGCCCGCGTCGTACAGCTCGTCGTCGGGGAACATCGGCGGTCCGCCAAGGCGTTCGCCGATCGCGTTGCGCGCGAGCGAGTAGTGCGGCGCCGCCGCGACGGCCGGGACCGCGAGCCCCGCGACGACGGCGACGGCGACGACGAGGCCGAGGTCGCCGGCGCGGCGCAGCAGCCAGGCGACGCCGATGCCGGCTGCGATGTCGAGCGCCGCGAGCGTCGGCAGCATGTAGCGCAGGAACTTGCTCGCGGCGAACGAGTAGGGCACGAGCGTGAACAGCACGAAGACGCGCACGAACGCCGCGCCGCGATGGCGCGGATGCCGCCACACCCACGCGAGCCCCAGCGCGCCGGCAGCGAGCATCACGAGCGGCGCCTTGGTCAGCAGGAAAGCCGGGTAGAACCAGATCGGCAGGCCCCACGGCGACGCGTCCAGGTTGTTCACGTACAGGCGCTGCGCGAAGACGTAGCCGCTGTGGCGGAGCGTGTCGCCGTGCATGTAGCCGAGCACGTAGCGCCAGGTGGAGGGCAGCAGCACCGCGGCGTTGGCGACCAGGAACGCGGCGGCGATCGACGCGAAGAACGACGCCCGCTTGTCGGGCGAACGGTCTTCCGGATGCTGGTCGCCGGCGATGTTGAACAGCGCGTGCAGCCCGAAATACTGCGGCATGTACTTCGACGCGAGCATCAAGCCGAACGCCAGCGCGCTATGGCCGTACCAGCGCTCGCGCTGCGCGGTGTCGACGTACGCCACCTGCTTCCCGCGCTCGTACAGATACGACGCGAGCAGCAGGAACAGCACCAGGAAGGTGTCTTCCTTGCCGATGCGGTTGATCGCCGCGGCGTTGACGTCGAACGCCCAGAACACCGCGGCGCATGCGCCGGTGGTCGTGTCGAACAGGATCTCGGCGAGCAGGAAGATCACCGCCGCGCTCGCGGCGCCCGCGAGCGCGTTCGGCAGGCGCAGCGCCGCTTCGTCCGAGATGCCGAACGCCGAGCCGGCGGGCAGATGCGCGGTCCACGCGCGGCTGGCGTCGAGCGCGCCCCACATTGCCAGCTTCATCAGCATCGGGTGCTCGGCGTTCGCGCTGAAATCGCCGTGGCGATAGGATTCGACCGCGCGCAGCTTGTTGATTTCGTCTTCGCTGAAGCCGGCCGAGCCGAGCGCGAAGAGCCGCAGCAGCAGGGCGGCGGAAACGGCGAGCGCCAGCGCCAGACCGCGCGAGCATTCAATCGTGGCCGGAACCGATCGAACGTGGGGAAACGCGCCGGTGAGACCGCCAGAGCCGACCTCTGCGGAGTTCGACTCGATCATCGTCGGGCAAATCAAACGAGCAAGGGGTGTACCGAGCTACCGCCGAGCTTCACGCTTGCAGGTTGTTTACAACAGCCGATAGACAACTCCCAGTTTGACGCTGAACAGGTCCGCGCGGATCCGCACCGGCGCGCCCCCGGCCGCATCCAGCCGCGCGATCGGCCTCGCGAAGGTGTAGCCGGCATTCGTGGTGACACCCACGCGCCGCGTCAGGTCGTACCACACGACGATCTCGGGCCGCACGACGAAGGTGTTGGCGATCGTGCCCCGGAATCGATCCGCGCCGCTGGCCGTCGTGGTGAGCGACGTCAGCGCGTATCCGCCGAGGAGATTGGCCTCGACCGACATGCCGCGGATCGCATGCGTGTAGCCGTAGCCGACCATCAGCGGCTTGACGTGCACTTCGGCGAGATCGACGCGGCCGCCGGGAGTCGCGTCGTCCAAGTCGATCGAGAACCAGTTGAGCGCCCACTGCCAGCCCCAGCCGGAGCCGCCGTGGCCGAAGCGCCACGTGACGCCGATGTCGCTGTTGCCGGCGGCGCGACCGTCTGCCGGATTGCGCATCGTGACCTGTCCGCCGACGGCCAGGAAGTTGTCCGTCTGCGCACGCGCCGGAACGCTCGCCGCCAGCAGCGAACTGATCAGCAGGGCCGAGCGCAGCACCTTCATACGGTCCGGTACAGCAAACGCTGAGCCGCCGCGACCAGTTCAGATGGACGTCAGAACGTCTGGCGGGCGACCCACTCGCGCAGCAGGGAGTCGACGACGAGGTAACGCGGGCCGTCCCGCGCGACGACATCGTCGCGCAGCAGCGCGGCGAGCGCCGCCTGGACCGTCGACGGGCCGCCCAGACGATGCCTGGCGCGCGCATCGGCGGAATGGAGCTCGCGGCCCTCTTCGAGGACGACCGCGCGGAGAACGGCGCGCTGGGGCAGCGTCAGCTGCTGCCAGAGCGCTTCGAACATCGTGGCGTTCTCGGCGAGCAGCCGTGTCAGCGCCCGATGGAGATCGTCGAGCGTCGCGCGCCGGCCGCTGCGGCCGCGCACTTCGTCCCACGTTTCGTGCGCGAGCCGCTGGACGTCGTACGGCAGGTTGCCGGCGAGCTCGACGATCGCGGCGCCGAGCCCGTCTTCGGGCTTCATGCGCGACTGCGCGAAGCGCGCGTCGATGAACGCCGCGAACTCGTCGCCGGGAATCTTTTCGAGCCGCATCACGGGCCCGGCTTTGTAGAACGGACGCTTCGGGCCGAGCATGCGCTCCATCAGGCTCGGCTCGGATCCGGCGAACACATAGCCGACGTCGCGCTGATGCTGCACCGCCGCGCGCAGCGCGTGCTCGACCGATCCGCCGTCGAACCCGGCGATCGCCTGGAACTCGTCGAGCGCGACGATCACCCGCCGCTTCCGCGAATCGGCGAGCGCCTGGGGCAGCGCGAACACCTCCGCCGCCAGCCGCGCGATGTCGCGCCCGGTGCGCACGCCGGGAAAGGACACGGCGACCGACCCCGCGCCGGGCGCGGTGTAGCGCACCTCGGCGCGCGCCGACCGGATCGCCTCGCGCAGCCACGACCGCGCGCGGTCGAATCGCGTCTCGGCGGCGGCGAGCGCACGCGCGTAGCCTTCGAGGAAGGCGACGTACGAGCTGAAGCTCGCGACCGTCACCTCCACGGTGATCGCGCCGCCCTTCGCCGCGGCGGCGAGCGCGCGCCGGATGAGCGACGACTTGCCGTACCGGCGAGGCGAGATGAGGAACACCTTCTGCGACGCGCGCAGGTCGCGCACGAGGCGCTCCAGCTCGTCGATGCGGTTGACGAACGCCGTCGCCGGGACGACCTCGCCGTACACGAACGGATTCATCAGCAGTAGTGCTTCGGCAGACCCAGGATGACGCGGCGGCGCGCCAGGTCGGCGAGCGCCGGCGGCACCACCGGCCCGGGCAGCGCCTCGAACGCGGCGCGATGGACGACGACTTCGTCGGGCAGATACTGGCGGCACGCGCCGTATTCGTCGGCGTAGTCCTCGGAGGGAAACTGGAGGCGCAGCTTCACCCGTTCGCCATCGACTTCGGCGGTATACAGCGGGTTCAACCGGTATTCGCCGCCGGCGAGCGGCGTCGGGTCGAGCGCATGCCGCGCGAACACGTCTCCCCGCGTCGTCGCGACGATCGTCAGCGCCTGCTCGGCATCGAGCGCATCCGACGTCTCGCGGCGGGTCAGGTCCAGGGGGCCGCCGGACACGACGTCGGAGAAGAGCGACGACTCGCCGAAAATGCGCGGCGGCAGCGTCTCGAACAGCGCGGCATACCCGTCGGGCGCGAGCGGCTGGCCGTGCGACGGCGTCCACGTCCGCTCGTTGTGCGTGTGGCCGATCACCACGGCGCCCGGTTCGGCGGCCGGCTGATCGATCAGCCGCGCGAGCTCGCCGATCAGCTGACGCTTCGTCCAGATGTACATGAAGGCGTCGGTGCACATCGCGTACGCGAACGCGCCGCGCGCGAAGGGCATCGGTGCGTTCGCGTCGCAGCACACCGGCTCGCATCCCGGCGCCGTGAACCGCCGCGCGAGCCACATCTTCGCGAAGAACAGATCGGCCAGCACCGGCGGCTGCGTCGACAGGTCGAGCAGCGATCGCGTGAGGTGACCCGATCCGCCGCACACGTCGACCGCCCGCCTCGTCCCGGCGAGGACCGGCTTCGCGACCGAGCGCACCACGGCTTCGGCGACGATGTAGGTCGGATCCGAGAAGCGGTAGAGGAAATAGCCGCCCTCGAAGTTCGGCCCGAGCGCGTCGACCGTTTCGCGGTACGTCGACGACGCGGATCGCGCCGCGGCCTCGAACGCCTCGGCGCCCGCTGCCGAGTCGATGCCGATCATCGTCCGCAGCGCCGCGTCGGGCTTGCCCGCCTGCACGAGGTCGCGCGCCTGTGTCGCGTCGGGCTGCAGGTGCAGCACCGGTATGCCGTCGACGACGGGAAAGATGCAGCACTGGCAGCCGAGGATGCCGTCGCGGACGTCGTCGCCGTCGGTGCGGTGGAAGAGCGATTCGACGAGGTCGAGCGCGCCGCCGCAGTAGGGGCAGCGCAGGATGTCGAACAGATCAGACTTCAAGGGATTCTCCGAGCTGCTCGAGCGCCGAGCCGTCGGCCGATTCGAGCGGCGAGCGGCGGAAGTACTCCGCTCCGAGCCACTGCCGCGCGTCGTCTTCGTCGATCCACGCGATCGGGTTGTTGATGCCCATCTGCGTGCGATGGCAGCGGAGCGCCTGCAGCTTGCGCGGGATCCACTCGCGCACGTCGATCGCGAACGTCGCCGGCACGGCGGCGTCGCCGAACGCATCGGGCTCGATCCCCCAGAAGCTGGAGTCGGCGGGGGCGCCGCCCTTGGCGTGCGCGGCTTCGACCACGGCGCGCATGATGCCTTTCGGCATCGTGACGTAGTAGAGCGGCGGCGCGTCGGCGCCGAACGACTTGACGGCGGTGTAGGTGCGTTCGTGGACGCCGATGTGGTCCAGATGCCAGTAGAGGCCGTCCTCCGCGAAGGTGATGACGGCGGTCGGCTTGTACTTGTCGATCGCGGTGACGATCTCGGCGTGGAACTCCGGCACGTCGTCCCAGCGAAGGTCGCCGTCGGGGTGCGACAGCACGATGAGGTCGGCGATTCCGAGCACGCTGGCGGCCGCGGCGAGCTCGCGCGTGCGCACGGCGCCGAGATCCTCGCCGTCCACGAGGGTCGGATCGCTGACCGATCCGGACTCGCCGCGCGACCCGCAGATGAGGACGACGCGCGCGCCCGCGTCGGCGAGCCGCGCGAGCGTTCCGCCGCAGGCGAGCGACTCGTCGTCGGGGTGCGCGAACACCGCGAGCACCGTGCGGCCGGAGAAATCAGCCACGGCGAGCCTCGACGATGTGGCGATAGACGTTCGCGTACTCCTCGACCATGCGGGCGACGCCGAACCGCGCGACGGCGTGCTCGCGCACGCGGCGGCGATCGAGATCGAAAACGCGCGGCAGCTCGTTGGCCATCTGCTCCAGATCGTCGAACACGAGCCCGGTCACCCCGTCGTCGACGACTTCGCGCACGGCGCCCTTGTCGAGGGCGGCCACCGGCGTGCCGCACGCCATCGCTTCGGCGAGCACGAGGCCGAACGGCTCGCGCGACTGGATCGGATAGATCAGCGCGCGCGCGCCGCCGTAGAGCCGCACCTTGGCGGCGAAGTCGGCCTCGCCGTAGTACACGATGTGGCGGCCGTCGACGTGGGGCGCCACCTTCTCGCGGTAGTAGTCGTCCTCGGCGGCGGCGAGCACGAGCTTCAGCCCCGTCCGCTTCGCGATTTCGATCGCCTGCAGGACGCCCTTGCCTTCGGTGAAGCGTCCGAGGAAGAGGAGGTAGTCGTCGGGCTTCTCGCGGAACGTGAAGTTGTCGGTGTCGATGCCGTGCAGCACGGTGGCGACCACGTTCAGGCCCTGGAGCAGGCGCGCCTGCTCGTTGGAGATCGCGACGAACGGCGCCTCCGGGTAGTGCAGCCAGAGCTTCACCTCCGCCTGGCTCGGCGAGTGGTGGAGCGTCTGGACGATCGGCGTCGGCGACAGGCGCGCGAAGGCGAGCGACATCGGATAGTACGCCGCCTCGTAGTGGATGATGTCGAACTCGCGCGCGCGTTCGACGGCGGCCGCGAGGTTCAGCATCTCGTAGAGCTCCCACGGCCACATGTGCTCGTCGTGCCAGTAGCCGTGCGGATACAGCGCGACGAGGTTCGCGCGCGTCTTCGAATCGGCCGTCGCGAACAGCGTCACGTCGTGGCCGAGATCGACGAGCCCTTCGGTGAGGAGCGACGTCATCGTCTCGACGGAGCCGGACTTCGGCGGCGGGATCGTCGTGGCGACCGGCGCGATGTGCGCTATCCGCACGCCACCTCCAGCAGCTTCGGCACCACCCGCGACGCGTCGAAGTGCTCGCGCGCGACCTCGCGCGCGCGCGCCGCGTGGCGGGCGTAGTCGGCGTTGATGCGATCGATGCCGGCGACGGCTTCGTCGACGGTCGAGAAGGCGAGCAGGCCGTCGCCGTGCGGCAGGTGCGCGGTCCAGCCGGTGTCCTGCACGAGCGCCGGCCGCCCGGCCGCCAGATAGCACTCGGTGCGATCGCTGAACCACCCGGTCCGGTTGGCGACGTAGGTGTGCTTGGCGACGCCGAACTCGGCCTTCGAGCCGTGAATGAAGTTGCGGTACTCCCACGGCGTGCGCGAGACGCGCATCGCGTCGACGGTGTCCCAGCCGTAGTCGCGCAGCAGCTTCTGCGGGCCGTTGACGGCGAGCTCGAACTTCTGCGGCGTCCTGGACGGCAGATCGATCACCTTGACGAACTCCTGATCCTTGTTGCCGCCCACGTCGGCGAAGCTCTCGATCTGCCACGTCATCACGGTCGTGAACCGATCCCGCGGCGGCCCGGCCGGCGTCCACTCGTCGAGCGTGACCGGCTGCCACGTGTGATGCCAGCGGAAGTCGCCGACGGGAATCGCCGAGGCGTTCGTGCCGATGTTGGCGCCGAACGTGAACAGGCGATCGAAGCCCTTGAAGAACTGCACGTACCACGGCTCGGCCTTCGCGATCGCCAGCTGCGTGAATGCTGGATCGGAATCGATGAAGATCTTGCGCGGAATTCGCGCGTATTCCTCGCGCCAGAACCAGGATCCGCCCGACAGGTTGATGAACAGCTCGGCGTCGGCCGCGAAGCGCGCGAGCGCCTCGCGCGGCTGGCCGTGGTAGCTGCCGTCGTAGTTGACGAACGTCCAGCGGTCCGCGAGGCCGAAGGGCGTCAGCGCGTCGTTGATGTAGGTCGTGCCGTACGTCGGCTCGATGGCGCGCGTGTTCTGCACCGGGTCGTACACGCATTCGCCCGTGTCTTCGACGTAGAAGACCTCGTGTCCGAGCGCGCGCAGCGCGAGCAGGTACATCAGCGAGCACCAGGTCACGCCGCCGAACGGGTACCGGGCGATGATGCCCGCGAAGAGGACCTTCATCGCGTCAGCGCTTCGCCGCCTCGATCAGTTCGTCGACCGTTTCGGGCTCGTCGAGCGACTTGCCGACCGACAGCCGCGCGCACATGCGGCGGTAGAGCTCGCTCGACTCGAGGAGCTCTTCGTGGCGACCCTGCGCGGCGATATGGCCCCCGTCGAGCACGAGGATGCGATCGGCGTCGCGGACGGTCGACAGGCGGTGGGCGATCACGATCGTCGTGCGGCCGGCGCGCAGGCGGCGCAGCGCCGCGAACACGATCTCCTCGGAAATGGCGTCGAGCGACGAGGTCGGCTCGTCGAGGATGAGAATCGGCGCGTTCTTCAGGATCGCGCGCGCGATGCTGAGGCGCTGGCGCTCGCCGCCCGACAGGCTGGCGCCCGCCTGCGCGACCTCCGTCTCGTAGCCCCTGGGCAGCCGCGTGATGAACTCGTGCGCGTGCGCGGCGTTCGCCGCCTCTTCGATCTCGGCGCGCGTCGCGGTCAGCTTGCCGTAGCGCAGGTTGTCCTCGATCGTCCCCGAGAAGAGGACCGGATCCTGCAGCACGATCGAGATCTTCTCGCGCAGCGACCGCACTTTGTATTTGCGGACGTCCACGCCGTCGATCGTGATGCGGCCGGTGGTCACGTCGTAGAAGCGCGGGATCAGGCTGACCAGCGTCGTCTTGCCCGCGCCCGTCAGGCCCACCAGCGCCACCATCTCGCCCGGCTCGGCGGCGAAGGAAATGTCGGTGAGCACGCGCTTGTTGTTCGGATAGGTGAACGCGACGTCCTCGACGCGGATGGCCCCGGCGACGCCGTCGGCGTCGATCGCGTCCGGCGCGTCAACGGTTTCGGGTATCAGCGCGAACATCGCGCGGACGCGCCGCGCACCGGCGAGCGCGCCCTGCAGCTGCCCCGTCGTATGCGCAATCGCGGACAGCGGCCCGTACACGGCGCCGAGATAGCTGATCACGAGGTACAGCTCGCCGATCGTCAGCTGCCCCTTCATGACGAAGTTGCCCCCGACGATCACGACGAGCGCCGTGCCGACGATCGTAATGGAGCTGACGGCGACCGAAAACAGCGACTGCTGCCACGTAATCGCAATCCGCGCGTTCATCGTCGTCTCGCCGGCGGCGCCGTAGCGGTTCAGCTCGTGCGTTTCGCGCGCGAAGCTCTTGACCAGCCGCATGGCGCCGAAGGTCTCGTACAGCCGCTCCAGCAGCTTCGACTCGAGCTCCTTGACGCGCTCCTCGCGATTCGCGAGCGTCGAGGTGTAGTACCGGAGGCACAGAAACAGGAAGGGGACGACGGTCAGCGAGACGAGGCCGATCGTCAGGTTCATGTAGAGCAGGTACCCGAACATCACGACCAGCGACGTCGCGGAGGTCGCGAGCGGGAAGATCCCGCTCATCACCAGGTTCTCGATCGCGTAGGCGTCGACGTCGACGCGGTACACGGCGTCGGCGGTGCTCGTGGTGATGTGGTGATGCAGGCCGAGCGCGGTCAGATGCTCGAACAGCTGGCGGCGCAGGTCGTACACCATGCGCTGGCCGGTGTCGACCTGCACCTGCGTGCCGTATGCGGAGACGAACTGGTTGACGATCTGCAGCACCACGCCGGCGGCGATGATGCCGACGAGGACGGAGAAGGCGTGGGTCGCGGCGGCGGAGCTCAGCCACGGCAGCACCCACGTGACCAGCCGCGGGAAGCGCTTGCCCGAGAGGAAGTCGATCGCGATCGCCAGCGGCCACGGCTGCAGCCAGCCGAGGCCCAGCTCGAGCCCGAGCAGCACGCTGAGCCACGAGACTTTCGCGGCGTACGGCCGCAGGTACGCCAGCGTCCAGCGCAGAAGCCGCTGCTGATTCGTTCGTGCCTCGGCGGCCATCAGTCGCCAGCCCTCCGTGCCGGCGCCACCGGACGCGGCGGCACGAGGTTGGGCGCGATCTTCGGGATGATCAGCGGCACGATGCGATCGGTGCTGGAGTCGGCGACGTACAGCAGCCCGCGGCGCGCGGAGTAGGCGACGCGCGTCGGCGCGCCGAAGGTGACGTGGCCTTCGTCGCTCAGGTTGCGGATCACGCCGTCGGGTCCCACCGCGCGCACGTTGCCGTTGTAGTAGTCGGCGATGAAGAGCGTCACCTTGCCGCCGGCCTCCGGCACCACCGAGATGCCGGCCGCGCCGGCGAGCCGCGCCTGCGTCGCCGGCTCGTTGTCGCCCGAGTTGCCCCAGACGCCGCTGCCGGCCACGGTCGTGATGACGCGCGTCTTCGCGTCCACTTTCCGCACGCGGTTGTGGTGCATGTCGGCGATGTAGATGTCGCCCGTCTGCCGATCGATTGCGACGTCGCTCGGCATGTTGAGGTGCGCCTTCGCGGCCGGACCGCCGTCGCCGACGTTGACCGCGTCGCCCGCCTCGCCGTCGCCGGCGATCGTGTGGATCGCCTGCGTCCGCGCGTCGATGACCCGCACGCGATAGTTCAGCGTGTCGGCCACGTAGATGTCGCCGTTCGGCGCGCACGCCACCGCGCTCGGGGTGTTCAGCGCCGCTTCGGTGGCGGCCTTCTCGTCGCCGTCGTACCCGTTCTCGCCCGAGCCGGCGATCGTGGTGATGACGTGCGTCGGCCGATCCACGCGCCGGATGCGATCGTTGCGCGAGTCCGCGATGACGAGATCGCCGTCGGGCGCGATGCAGACGCCGTCCGGGTGATCGAGCTGCGCGACGATCGCCGGTCCGTTGTCGCCGGAGTACCCGGCGCCGAGCTCGTAGCTGCCGGCGATCGGCTCGATGTAGCCGGTCGCGTCGACGCGGCGGACGATGTTGTTGTTGGAGTCGGCGATGTAGAGGTCGCCGCTCGGTCCGAGCGCGATGCCGCCCGGCGTGTCGAGCCACGCGTAGACGAACGGGCCGTAGTCGCCGGCGTACCCCTTCTGCCCGCCGATGACCGGCCCGACCGTGGCGGCTTCGCGCAGCATGAAGGTGCTCGCTCCGAGCGACACGATCATCAGCACGAAGATGATGGCCGAGCGCAGGCCGTACATCCGCAGCAGCGACGGCGCGACGAGCGGCGCGCGCGCCGGCCCCGGCTTCATCGCCACCATGCCTTCCTGCACGGTCACGCGCGCGACACCGCGCCGGACCACCGCGAACGCCTGCGACGTCCGCCAGACGACGAAGAGGATCAGCAGCACGGCGGCGGCGGCGGCGATCGCGCCGATGCTGCGGTACTTCAACGCCAGGCCGTACGTGGCGGCGACGAGCAGCGCCGCGCCGAGGCCGACGGCGCTGACGACGCCGAACGACGTCGGCCGCAAATGCGTGCTCAGCCGCAGCAGCACCTTGCCGCCCGCGTGCTCTTCGACCAGCGCGCGGATGTCGAGCCACGCCCACCGGCCCGCGAACACGCTGACGTCGCGGTCGTCGGACCAGCCCTCGTCGGTCTCGATCGATCGCACGGCGCGCGACTTCCGCAGCCAGTCGGTCAGCTGCGACAGCACCCGGTCGGCGCTGGTCCACGTCTCGCTCCAGAACCGATCCTCGATGACGCTGCCGGTGATCAGCACGAGCGAACGGCGCAGCTCGCCGAACGACGGCCACGGCCGGCGGCTCGTCTGCGGCTCGGTTTCCGGCAGCGCGACTTCCGGCGGCGACAGCAGCCCGCGGACGCGTCCGCGGATCCGCGCGACCGGCTGCAGGAAGTGCAGCGCGCCGATCGTCGACCGGTACCACAGACGCACGAGCGGCCGCCGCTTCACCCCCGGCAGCGAATCGATCTCCGAGCGCGTGGCGTACGCGAGGTTCTTGGCCACGGTGACGGCGACGCCGACGGCGCCGGTCGACAGCAGGAGGATCGCCGCCCACTCGTGCGTGCCCATGGCGCCGACCCCGACGCCGATGAGCAACAGCACGAACGACAGCACCTGCCAGCGGATCGAATGCGGCAGGAACGCAAACGGGTGGACGTCCGTCCGGTACACCGACGGAAACGCCGCCGTTCCCCAGACGCCGGCGTTGATCTTCGTGCCCCACAGCGATCGGACGAACGGCAGCGGACTGTAGATGCGGCCGTGCCACATCATCCGGCCGTCGAGGAACTTCTCCGGGTGATGCGCCATCAGCCACGTCTCGCCTTCGCCGTAGCCGACCTGCTGGCGCCAGTACGCTTTGACCGACGCGCGATGGTGATGCCAGACCAGCGCCGAGGAGGCGAACCCGATCTTCCAGCCGCGCTGCTGCAGCCGCCAGCAGACGTCCACATCGTCGCCGGCCCGCAGGTAGATCGGGTTGAAGCCGCCGATGGCGAGCAGCGCGTCGCGCCGGAACGCCATGTTGCAGCCGGGCACGTGCTCGGCGATGCGATCGTCGAGCAGCACGTGCGTCGGGCCGCCCGGCGCGCGCGCGATGCACTGCGCGATCGGCGGATCGTCGGGCGGCACGACGTTCGGCCCGCCCGAGCCGACGACGTCGGAGTTCAGGAAGGGCTGCACGAGGAACGTGAGCCAGTCGGGGTCGACGCGCGTGTCGGCGTCGGTGTAGGCGACGATGTCGCCGGTCGCCGCGGCCAGGCCCACGTTGCGCGCGGCGCTGAGCCCCTGGTTCGGCGTCTCGATCACGCGCACGTTCGGGTACTTCCGCGCGATGTCCCCGGTGCGGTCCCTCGAGCCGTCGTTGACGAGGATGACATCGTAGTCGGGATAGTTGAGCCGTCCGAGCGACTGGAGGTTGTCGTCGAGCGTGTCGGCCGCGTTGTACGCGCAGACGATCACCGACACGCGCGGCCACGCCTTGCGCGCCTCCGGTGAAAACGGGGCGTTGGCGAACGCGGCGGCGACCGCCGTCGCCGCCGGCTTCAGGCTGCGCGCGCGATCGACCAGGCCGAAGTTCCAGTCCTCCACCGGATGCCCGCCGCGCCACCACTCGTCGGTCCACGCGAACGCCATCGCGCCGCAGGCGCCTTCCTCGAAGGCGGCGCGGATGTGCATCGACGTGATCTCGGCCTGGCCCGCTTCGCCTTCGCGGAGGCTGTCGGCGCCGGCCTCGGCGAGCAGCAGCGGTTTGTGTCCCGCGATGTGCTGCAGCCGGGCGAGATACGCGCGCAGCTCGCGTTCGCGGTGCAGGTAGACGTTGAACGCGCACAGGTCGAAGAACGACAGATCGAGGAATTCGGTCGGCGGGAAATTGACGTAGGTGAAGAGGCTCTGCGGGCTGGCCTGCTTCGCCTCCTCGTACAACTCGCGCAGGAAGTGCTCGACGCGCACGCGGCCGTGCCAGCGCACCACGCCCGGCGGAATCTCGTTGCCGAGCGCGAACATCAGCACCGCCGGGTGGTCGCCGAGCTCGCGGACTTTCGCGACGAGCTCGTGGCGGATCTGCCGGCGCAGCTTGCGGTCGTCGAGGAACGCGACGTGCTGCGACCACGGCAGCCCGACCATCACGTGGAGGCCGCGCCTGCCGGCCTCGTCGAGCACGTCGCGGCGCGGCGCGGTATAGGTCCGCACCGAGTTGAGCCCGAGGCTCGACATCAGCCGGAAGTCGTCGGCGATTCGAGAGAGCTGCGGGAACTGGTCGCCGTCGGCATCCGGCGCGAAGGTGCCGTACGTGACGCCCTTGACGAGAAAACGCTCCTCGCCCAGACGCAGGAATTTACCGTCAGTCGCGATCCGGGCGGAGGCCGCCGGCATCGCACCCCGACGAACCACCGGATCGACCTGAACTGCGGTGCTCACAGATAGGTAGCGCCCATCAGGGGCAACTACCTATTGTATCAGCCTGTTACCGCTGAATCTTTATTCCGCCGGAGAAGGTGTTGACCCGCAGGCTGGCATCGCCGCTCCCGGCGCCCAGCTCGGCCGAAAGGATTCGCCGGCTGGTGCTGCGCAGGGTGAGCGGCACCTCCGAATCGAGGTGGCCGCTGAAGGTGCGGAAGTCGACGTGGGCGGCGGCGTCCGCGGGCACCCGCAGCGCGACCCGTCCGCTGAAGGTCTTGACGTCGATCCGCTCGTGCTCCTGCCATTTGTCGAGCCGCAGCTCCACTCTGCCGCTGAAGGTGTGCGCGTGGACCTCTTCGGCGTCGACGCCGTTGACCTCGATCGGCGCGCTGAAGGACGTCAGCCGCAGGTTCGTGCGCCGGGGCACCCGGATTTCGAGATCGTTGTCGACGACGTTGTCGTTCCACCAGGTGCGATCGTGGTGGTTCGCGTCGACGTAGACGGTCGACCCGCTCGCATAGACATCTAGGCGCACGCGGTCGAGCTGACGCCGGCTGCCGCGCCGAACGGCGTTGATCGTCACCTGGCTGCCGTCGACCGGCGTGATGACGACCCGGCCCGAAAACGTCTTCAGATCGAGCGTGCCGCCGGCGGGCAGGGCGATGGTGCGCGTGACGGTTTCGGTTTCCTGGGCGACGGCAGGGGCCGCCAGCGCAAGGAGGGCGAAGGCGGCCAGCAGCTGCTTCATGCCCGCTTTGACGGTGGCGGCAGGGAAAGAGTTCGCGTGTAGATCGCCATGCCGACGACGGCGTCGATCCCGAGCGCGTCCAGTTCGTCGACTTCCGCCTGCGTCGTAATCCCGCCCGCGGCGGTGATTTTTCGCGTCGTCGCCGCCGCGACGGCGCGGATCGCGGGCATGTCGGTGCCGCGCATCAACCCTTCGCGATCGACGTGCGTGTAGAGGAACTCGTCGCAGTAGGGCTCGAGCGCGCGCACGGCGTCTTCCGCCGCGAGCGGCAGGACGGTTTTCCACCCGTGGATCACGACGCGGCCGCCGCGGCTGTCCACCGATCCGATGATGCGTTCGCGGCCCAGCGCATCGCACAGGCGCGCGGCGAATTCGACATCCGGCCGTCCGTCGCGAAACAGCGACGACCCGACGATCACGTGCTGCGCGCCGGCCGCCAGGACGTCGCGCGCGCGATCGATCGTGCGGATGCCGCCGCCGACGCGGCACGAGAGCGCGCCGGCGATCCGGCGCACGAGCGCGAGGTTGTCGCCGGAACCGATCGCGGCGTCGAGGTCGATCACCTGCACTTTCGGGTACGGGCGGAACCGCTCGACCCACGCAAACACGTCGTCGTCTCGAATGGCGAGGCGTTCGCCCTGCACGAGCTGAACGACGGCGCCGCCCTGGAGATCGATCGCGGGGATCAGCACAGGCGAACCGGGATGCGCCGCGCGCGCAGGTGTTCCTTCAGCGCCCGCACGCTCGTCTCCGCGTCATGGAAGATCGACGCCGCGAGCGCCGCGTCGGCGCGGCCCGCGGTGAACACCTCGACGAAATCGTCCAGCGTCCCCGCGCCGCCCGACGCGATCACCGGGATCGACACGGCGCGCGACACGGCGGCGGTCAGCTCGCAGTCGAACCCGCGCTTCGTGCCGTCGCGATCGATCGAGGTCAGCAGGATCTCGCCGGCGCCGCGGGCTTCCGCCTCGCGCGCCCAGTCGACGGCGTCGCGATCTGCGGCGTGCCGGCCGCTGCGGGCGAACACCGCGAAGCGATCGCCCTCCGTCTTGGCATCGATCGCGACCACGACCGCCTGGCTTCCGTAGCGATCGGCGAGCGTGGTGATCAGCGCGGGGTTGGCGAGCGCCGCGGTGTTGAGGCTCACCTTGTCGGCGCCGGCGTCGACGGCGGCGCCGGCGTCCGCCTCCGAGCGGATGCCGCCGCCGACGGCAAGCGGGATGAACAGCTCGCGCGCGACGCGGCGGATCGTGTCGCCGAGCGCCTGGCGCGCCTCGATGGTCGCGGTGATGTCGAGGATGACGAGCTCGTCGATGCCTTCGGCGTTGTAGCGCCGGGCGAGCGCCGCCGGGTCGCCCGCGGATCGGAGCCCTTCGAAGTTGACGCCCTTGACCACCTGCCCGTTGCGGACGTCGAGGCAGGCGATGATGCGCTTCGACAGCATCAGCCGGCCATCGCGAGGAAGTTGCGCAGGATCTGCAGTCCGACCTCACCCGACTTTTCGGGGTGAAACTGCACGCCCGCGACGTGGCCGCGCTGCACCACCGCGGCAAACCTCGCGCCGTGGTCCGTGGTCGCCGCCGTGTCGTTCGTCGCCGGCGCGACGTAGCTGTGCGTGAAGTAGACCTGCGATCGGTCGGCGACCCCGTCGAGAATCGACGAGGGGTGGTCGATGTGCAGATCGTTCCAGCCGACGTGCGGAACCTTGACGGCGTCGGCGCGCAGCTTGTAGCAGTTGCCCGAGAACAGGCCGAGGCCGGGCACGTCCGGCGCTTCGTCGCTCGACTCGTACAGCCACTGCATGCCGAGGCAGATGCCGAGGAGCGGCCGCCCCTCGCCGACGCGCGCGAGGATCGCGTCGGTCCACGCGCCCTGCAGGCGCGCCGTGGCGCCGAAATGCCCGACGCCGGGCACGATGACGCCCCGGGCGTCGGCCAGATCCGCCGGCTGCGCGGGGACGAGCACGTCGGCGCCGAGGGCGGCGAGCGCCTTCCTGACCGACGTCAGATTGCCGGCGCCGTAATCGATCAGCGCGATCGCCGACGCGGCGCTCACAGCAGGCCCTTGGTGCTGGGCAGCATCCTGGCGAGCCGCTTGTCCTTCGCGCACGCGACGCGCAGCGCGCGCGCGAACGCCTTGAACACCGCTTCGATCTTGTGGTGGTTCGAGCGGCCGTAGAGCACCTTCACGTGCACGTTGGCCCGCGCGGCCATCGCGAAGCCCTCGAAGAAGTCGTGGACCAGCTCGGTCTGCAGGTCGCCGACCCTCGCGACGTTCGCCTTCAGGTCGACCGCGCAGTGCGGGCGGCCGCCGAAGTCGATGGCGGCGACGGCGAGCGTTTCGTCCATCGGCATCACGAAATAGCCGGCGCGGTTGATGCCGCGTTTGGTGCCGAGCGCCTGCGACACCGCCTCGCCGAGCGCGATGCCGACGTCCTCCACCGTGTGGTGCTGGTCGACGTCGAGGTCGCCGGCGGCCGCGATCCGCAGATCGAAGGCGCCGTGCCGCGCGACGAGCTCCAGCATGTGGTCGAGAAACCGGATCCCCGTGCGGACCGCGTACGTGCCGCGCCCGTCGAGGTCGATCGAGATCGCGATCTGCGTCTCGGTGGTCCGGCGATCGACTACCCCGCGGCGCATAGCACTTCTTCCATGACGGCGATGGCGCGCTTCGTGTGCTCGACGATCCCGGCGCCGACCCGGATGCAGCCGGCGCAGCCAGGCTCGGTCGATCGGTCGCGGATGTACACGCCGCGCTCGAACGCGCCTCGCACGAGCGCGCTCGCGCGATCGCCGGCGCACACGAGCACGAAATTCGACTGGCTCGGCCAGTACTTCAGCCCGAGTCGATCGCAGGCCGCGTAGAGCAGCGCCTTCGACTCGGCGACTTGCCGCAGGTACCGATGCAGGTGATCGAGATCGTCGAGCGCCGCCATCACGGCGACCGCCGCGGCGACGTTCACGCTGTACACCGGAATCGCCTCGCGAATCGGGTTCAACACGTCGGCCGCGCCGACCAGGCAGCCGATGCGCAGCCCGGCGAGCCCGAACGCCTTCGAAAACGTCCGGCCGACGATCACGTTGGGGAACGCGGCCAGTTCGGGAATGAACGTCGTCCCGGCGAACTCCGCGTACGCCTCGTCGACGAACACGACCGCTTCGGGGGGGACGCGGCGCGCGATCGTCCGGATCGCGTCGAGCGGCATCGCCACGCCCGTCGGATTGTTCGGGTTGGTCAGGAAGACGACGCGCGTGCGCGGCGTGATCGCGGCGAGCACCTCGTCGAGCGGCAACGAGAAGTCCGCGCGCGGCATCACCTGCACGAGACGGCCGCCGGCGACTCCGGTATCGAAGCGGAAGATCTCGAACGCCGGCTCGGGCACGATCGCCTCGAGCTGCGGCCCGCCGATGTCGGCGCGCAGCCGCGCCACCGACAACGCCATGATGCCTTCGTCGAGGCCGTTGGTCAGCGCGATCCGGTCGGCGGGGACACCGAGGTAGCGGGCGATGGCGTCGGTCGTCGCGGCATACGGCGGATAGAAGCCGATCTGATCGGGCCGCAGCCTGGACAGCGCGTCGACGACCCGCGGCGAGCAGCCGCCGGTGTTCTCGTTCTGGTGGAGCCGCAGTCCGTCGTAGAGCTCCGGCGGCTTTTGATAGTGGCCCATCACTTCAACCTGATTTCGATCGATTCGGCATGCCCGACGAGTCCCTCGGCACGCGCAAGCGGCACCGCCGCGGCGGCGATGCGGCGCAGACCCGGCCGCGTGACGCGCTGCACCGACATGACGCGCATGAAGTCGGCGGCCGACAGGCCGCCGCGCGCGCGGGCGGCGCCGCCCGTCGGCAGGACGTGGTTCGATCCGATCGCGTAGTCGCCGGCCGCCTGCGCCGTGTACTCGCCGATGAACACCGCGCCGGCGACGATCGGCCCGCGCGCCAGCGATTCGCGATCGAGCACGAGGTGCTCGGGCGCGAAGCGGTTCGCCAGCGCCATCGCCTCGCGGGCGGTGCGCGTGACGACGATCGCGCCGTGCGCGGCGAGCGATCGCTCGACGATCTCGCGTCCGCGGCTCGCGCGATCGACCGCCGCGGCCACGCGCTCGGCGAGCGGCCGGCTCCACGTGATCAGCACCGCGCGCGCCTCGGGATCGTGCTCGGCCTGCGCGACGAGGTCGGCGGCGATCCACTCGGCGCGGCCCGCGCCCGCGACCAGCAGCACTTCGGTCGGGCCGGCGTAGAAGTCGATGGCGCAGTCGCCGGCCACGATGGCCTTGGCGGTCGCGACGAAGCGGTTCCCCGGACCGACGATCTTGTCGACGCGCGGCACCGTTCGCGTGCCGTACGCGAGCGCCGCCACGGCGTGCGCCCCGCCCATGCGGAACAGCCGCGTCACGCCAGCCTCGAGCGCGGCGGCCATCACCACCGGATCGGGCCGCGGACAGGCGGCGACGATCTCGCGGACTCCCGCCACGTGCGCGGGCACCGCCGTCATCAACAGCGACGAGGGGAGCGGGAAGCGTCCGCCGGGCACGTAGCAGCCGACGGACCGCAGCGGCTCGACGCGCTGCTCGACGACGACGCCGGGGGCGACGCGGACGTCGAAGTGCGCGGGGATCTGCTTCGAGGCGACGCGCGCGATGTGCTCGGCCGCCTGGGCGATCGCGCGCCTCACCGCCGGCTCCACGCGCCGCGCGGCCGACCGGATCTCGGCCGGCGCCATCTCGAGCGGCGCCGCCGCGCCGTCGTAGCGGCGGACGAACCGGTTCAGCGCGCGGTCGCCCCCGCGGCGGACGGCGTCGACGATCGACTCGACGCGCCGCCGGAACGCGCGATCGTCCTTCGGCTGCGATGACATCAGCCTCTCGACCGCGCGTCCGTTCCGAGCGTCAACGATTCGCATACCGACCCTGCCTGTCCGACCGGCGACACCCACGTCCAACGCCACCTACAGGACGATCTTGTTCAGCGGGTATTCCACGATGCCCTGCGCGCGCGCTCCTTTCAGCCTGGGAATCAAATCGCGCACCGTCCGCTCTTCGATGATCGTGTTGACCGCCACCCAGTCCTCGTCGCTCAGCGACGAAATCGTCGGGCGCTGCAGCGCCGGCAGCAGCGCGAGGACGCCGTGCAGGTCGGCCTTGCGCACGTTCAGCATCAGGCCGACGCGGCCCTGCGCCTCGATCGCCGCCTTGAGCAGCAGCGCGATGTTCTCGAGCTTCGTCTGTTTCCACGCGTCGGCGAGCGCGGTCCGGTTCGCGATCAGCTGCGTGTTGGATTCCATCACCGTATCGAGGATGCGCAGCCGGTTCGCGCGCAGCGACGATCCCGTCTCCGTCACCTCGACGATCGCGTCGGCGAGCATCGGGGGCTTCACCTCGGTGGCGCCCCACGAGAACTCCACGTTGACGTTCACCTGCTGTCGCGCGAAGTACGCGCGCGTCGCGCGGACGAGCTCGGTCGCGACGGTCTTGCCCTCGAGATCGCGCGCGGACCTGATCGTCGAGTCCTCGGGCGCGGCGAGGACCCACCGCACCTTGCCGAAACTCTGCTTCGCGTAGATCAGGTCGGCGATCGGCGTCAGCTGGCCGGTCCGGCCGTCGCCCGCCTCGTGCTCGGCGATCCAGTCTTGACCCGTCAGCCCGGCGTCGAGCACGCCGTCGGAGACGTAGCGCGCCATCTCCTGCGCGCGGATCAGCATGCACTCGATTTCGCCGTCGTCGATCGCCGGGAAGTACGAGCGGGAACTGACGTAGATGTTGAAGCCGGCGCGCGCGAACAGCTGGATCGTCGCGTCCTGCAGCGAGCCTTTCGGGATGCCGAGCTTCAGCATCATGACAGCTTCCGATGGAAGCAGGTCCGCTCGCCCGTGTGGCACACGTTGCCGTCGCCTTCGCGCCGCACCTTCAGCAGCACCGTGTCGTCGTCGCAGTCGACGAGGATGTCGACCACGGCGAGCCGGTTGCCGGAGGTTTCCCCCTTCATCCAGAGCGCGCTGCGCGTCCGGCTGAAGAACGTGGCGTAGCCGCTCTGCCGCGTCCGCGCGAGCGCCTCCTCGTTCATGAAGCCGACCATCAGCACTTCCGACGAGTCGGCGTCCTGGATCACCGCTGGAATCAATCCGTCGAGTTTCGAGTAGTCCATAAACAAAAAACCCCGCCGGAGGGCGGGGCGTCGTGGTCTGTAACGGTTTGTCGCTGGTCGTCGATCCGGCGACTAGATCACGAGCTCCGCCGCGCGGCGGTGATGATGCACGTGATGGTGATGCCGGAACATCGAGCGCCCAGCGTAGTCGATCGGAAACGGCTGTGTCAACGCGCTACGCGGGCAGCGGCTGGCCTTTCGTTTCCTCGCCGAGCGGGAGGAACACGAGACCGATCGCGAACGCGATCGAGGTGAACGCGACCGGCGTGCCGATCGTGTGGTAGTGCGCCACGCCGGCCCCGACGAGGAACGTGATGCCGGCGCCCGCGAAGCGGCCGACCGACGTCGCGAACGCGAACGCGCTGGCGCGGCACTCGGTCGAGTACTGCTCGGGCAGCCACAGCGTGTACATCGCGAAATTGGCGCCGCCGACGCCGAGCGCGAAGAGCACGGCCATGAAGGGCGCCAGCGCATGCGGCAGGTAGAAGACGTAGCCGAAGCCGAGCGCGATCGACAGCAGCATGACGACGAAGTACAGCGCGAGCGTCGCGCGGCGGCCGAATCGATCCGCGAGCGGCGGCAGCGCGAAGCAGCCGGCGATGGTGCCGACCGACAGCACCATCGTCCCGTACGACGCGAACCGCGCGGCGTCGGCCGCGGCGAAGCCTTCGCGGCCGGCGATCTGCGTGACCGATGCCGGCACGTACACCGATCCCGCCCACAACCCGACGATCGACACGAGCAGATACAGCGCGTTCAGCCACGTGCGCCGCGCGTACTCCGGCGTGAACAGTTTGGCGAAGGCGGTCAGCACCGACGGCCGTTCGCGCTTGCGCCGTTCCCACGTCGTCGATTCGTGGACGGCGTACTGGATGAAGGTGACGAGCACCGCCGGCGTCCCGCCGATCGCGAACATCCAGCGCCAGCCGTACTTCGCGCCGACGAAGTAGTTCGCGAGGGCCGCGAGGAAGAAGCCGAAGTAGTAGCCGGTGTGCAGGTAACCGGCGCCCATGCGCCGCCGGTCTTCGGGCCACGCTTCGGCGACGAAGGTGCCGCCGATCGCCCATTCGCCGCCGATGCCGACGCCCGCGAGCAGGCGGAACAGCGCGAGCTGCCACAGATTGGTGGCGAGCGCCGCCGCGAACGTGAATGCGGAATAGCAGAGGATCGTCAGCGCCAGCGTGCGGACGCGGCCGAAATGATCGGCGATCGGTCCCCACGCCATCGACAGCCCCCAGCCGACGAGGAACAGCGCGAACAGCACGCTGCCGTAGTAGCCGACGTTGCCCGGCGTCGCCTCGATGCCGGACCGCGGCAGCAGCTCGGTGAGCGCCGGCGTCAGCACGAGCGCGTAGATGAAGGAGTCCATCCCGTCGAGCGCCCAGCCGCCCCACGCGGCCCAGAAGCCCTTGATCTGGTTCGCCGTCAGCGCCGTGCGCGTCGACTCGCCGGTCGGGATCATGCGCGGTGAGTATACTCGCGGCGTGCGGGTTCTCCTCGCGCCGCACGGCACGCGCGGCGACGTGCAGCCGATGCTCGCGCTCGCCATCGCGCTCCGTGCGCGCGGGCACGCCGTCTCCTTCGTCGCGCCCGACAACGCCGTCGCGTGGCTGGCGTCGTACGGATTCGACGCGGCGGCCAACGGCATCGACGTCGAGCGCCTGCTGCGCGCCGAGGCCGCCGTGTTCGACTCGCTGCGGTGGCAGGCGCGACACTTCGCCGACGTGCTCATCCCCACGCTCTTCGACACCGTAGCCCGCGCCGCGCCGGACGCGGATCTGATCGTCGCATCAGGCGTGCAGATGGCCGCGGCTTCGATCGCGGAGGCGCGCGGCATTCCCTGCGCGTCCGCCGTCTTCTGTCCGTGCGCCGTCCCGAGCGGCGAGACGCCGCCGCCGACCGTCCGCACGCAGACGCTGCCGTCGTGGCTGAACCGCGCGCTCTGGACGATGGGGCGGCCGTTCGCCGACTGGATGCTGCGGCGCCCCGTCAATCGCCAGCGCGCGCGGCTCGGGCTGCCGCCGGATCCGACGCCGCTGACGACGGCGATGGGCGAGCTCGTGATCGTCGCCGCCGATCGCGATCTCGCGCCGCTGGCCGACGACGTGCCCGAGCGCGTGGTCGGGACCGACGCGTGGATCGTCGACGAGAGCGGCGGGCTCGACGATCGCGTCCGCGCATTCCTCGCAGCGGGCCCGCCGCCCGTGTATCTGGGCTTTGGCAGCATGATCGCGGCGCGCGCGAGCGAGCTCGCGCTGCAGGCGCTCGCGGCGATTCGGTCCGTCGGCGCCCGCGCGATCGTCGCCGGCGGATGGGCCGAGCTCGATCGGCACTTCGCGGACGGCGACGAGGTGCTGTTCGTCAGCGCCGCGCCGCACGCGCTGCTCCTGCCGCACGTCGCGGCCGTCGTGCATCACGGCGGCGCGGGCACCACGACGGCCGCTGCGCGCGCGGCGCGGCCGCAGGTGGTCGTGCCGCACATCCTGGATCAGTTCTACTGGGCGCACCGCGTCGAAGTCCTCGGCGTCGGCCCGCGCGCCGTGCCGGTGCCGCTCGTCACCGCCGACATCCTGGCCGAACGCGTCGATCGCGCGCTGAACGATCCGCGCATCGCCGGCCGCGCGGCGGCGCTCGGCGGCGCGATGGCGGCCCGCAACGGCGTGGATGCCGCGGTCGAGCTGCTGGAGACGCTGGTGTAACGCGCGAGCGGTAGACTGGATCCATGCGTCTCGCGTTCGCGCTCGCGCTGGCCGCTGCGGCGCTGGCTGCCGGCGACGACATCGATCCGACCGTGCGGTCGGTGCTGACGCGCGACTGGCGGTTCGGCGCGGACGATCTCGCGGAGCTGCAGCGCGGCCGAATCGTCAGGCACTCGCTCGACGCGACCGCGCCGGGCGAGATGGCCGTCGTCGGGGGCGTCCGCGTCAGCGGGTCGAAGCAGACGTTCATCGATCTCGTCCGCGACATCGCGAACTTCAAGCGCGGGCCCGACGTGCTCGCGATCGGACGCTTCAGCAACCCGCCGACGCTCCAGGATCTCGCGTCGCTGACGATCGACAGCGACGACTTCGACGCGAGCTCCTGCCGCGTGCACGACTGCGACGTGCGCCTGCCGGCGAGCGTCATCGAGCGCGTGCCGCGCGGCGGCGACGCCGGCGCCTTCTTCAAGCAGGCGATCCTCGACGACGTCCTCGCCTACGAAAAGGGGGAAACGCACGGCCGCCTGCTGCAGTACGACGACGGCGAGAAGCCGATTCGGCCGGTGGACGAGTTCGACGGCCTCCTGCGCGACACGCCGGCGCTCGGCGCGCTCGTGCCTTCGCTTCCCGATCACTTCCGGCGGTACCCCGCCGAGCCGATTCCGGCAGACGACGATTTCCTGTACTGGTCGAAGGAGAAGTTCGGCATCGCGCCGTTCATCACGGTCACGCATGTGACGATTGCCTGTCCGTCCGCGCGCACGTGCGTCGCGGCGACGCGCGACGTGTATTCGAGCCGGTACATCGACGCGTCGCTGTCGATCAGCGTCGCGACGGACGCCGGCTCGCGTCCGGACGGGTACTACCTGATCTTCGCGAACCGCTCGCGCGCGAACGCGTTGAAGGGCGGGTTCGCCGGGCTGCGGCGGGCGCTGGCCGGCCGCCGCGCGCGCGGCGCGCTCGAAGAGAACCTCAGGCATGTGAAGGCCCGCCTCGAATCGGGGCTGGCGTCCCGGCAGTAAAACCGCTATTCTCCGAGTTCCGAGCAACAGCAGGAGGCCGTCTGGTCGGCTCGAGCGTCGGACCGTACCAACTCATCGACCGGTTGGGCGCGGGCGGCATGGGCGAGGTGTACCTCGGCCACGACCCGCGTCTCGAGCGGCGCGTTGCGCTCAAATGCCTGATCGTGTCTGGCGCGACGCGCGACGAAGATCAGGCGCGTATGCTGCGTGAGGCGCGCGCCGCGGCGCGCCTCAACCACCCGAACATCGCCGCCGTGTACGACGTCCTGCAGCAGGACGATCGCACCTTCATCGTGATGGAGTACGTGCAGGGCGAGAGCCTCGCCGTGCGCATGGCGCGCGAGCGGGTGCCGCTCGACCAGGTGCGCGCGATCGGGCGTCAGCTCGCGTCGGCGCTGGCGGCGGCGCACGCGCAAGGCGTCATCCATCGCGATCTCAAGCCGGCGAACATCCACGTCGCCGCGGACGGCAAGATCAAGGTGCTCGACTTCGGCGTCGCCAAGCTGCAGCCGGTCGGCGCCACCGTTGCGGAGCACACGGTGTCGGCGGCGAACCCGGGCACGCCGGTGTACATGTCGCCGGAGCAGCTGTTCGGCCAGCCGCTCGATCCGCGCTCCGACATCTACAGCGCGGGCGTCATCCTCTATCAGCTCGCGACCGGGCAGCGGCCGTTCGACGAGCTGAATCCGGTCGCGCTTGCGCTCGCGATGCAGTCGCGGACGCCGGTCCCCCCGCACGTCGTCTCGCCCGCCGTGCCGCGCGACTTGAGCGACGTCATCGTGAAGATGCTCGCGCGCGATCCGAACGACCGGTTCCAGTCCATCCTCGAGGTGGAAGCGCGGCTGACCACGACCACCGAGGCGTCGGTCGACGATCTGAGCCATCTCGCCGGACGTACGCGCGTGAAGCGATGGACCTATGTCGGCATGGGTGTGATCGCCGTCGTCGTCCTCGTCTTCGCGGGCCTGGCGGGCCGGCCGCTGCTGCACACGGCGGCACCCGCGGCGATCGTGCGCCCGGCCGCGGTCGACAGCATCGCCGTTCTGCCGCTCCAGAACCTGTCGGGCGATCCCAACCAGGAATACATCGCGGACGGCATGACCGAGTCGATCATCACCGAGCTCGGTCGCGTGCGATCGCTGCGCGTCATCTCCCGGCAGTCGATGATGCAGTTCAAGGACACGCGGGCGACCGTGCCGCAGATTGCGGCGCAGCTGGGCGTCAGCGCGGTGATGACGGGCAGCGTCACCCGCGACGGCGATCGGCTGCGCGTCACGGTGGCGCTGATGCAGCCGTCGCCCGAGCGGCAGCTGTGGGCCGACACCTACGAGCGGCCGGTCGGCGACGTGCTGACGCTGTCGAACGAGGTCGCGCAGACGGCGGTCAAGACGGTGAAGGTCGCGGTGACGCCAGCGGAGCAGGCGCAGCTCGCGCAGGTGCGGCCGATGCGGCCGGACGCGCAGCAGGAATATCTGCTCGGGCGGTTTGCGTGGAACAAACGGACCAAGGCGGACAACGAAGCGGCGATGCAGCACTTCCGCCGCGCCATCCAGCTCGATTCGACGGCGGCGCGTGCGTATGCCGGCCTGGCCGACTGCTACATCGTCGCGATCGATGCCGGCTGGATCCCGCCGGCGGAGGCCTACCGCGCCGCGAAGTCGAACGCGTCCAAGGCGCTCGAATTGGACAACAACTTCGCCGAAGCGCACGCGACGCTCGGCATGGTGTACCGGTTCACGTTGCTCTGGCCGCAGGCCGAAGACGAGTTCAAGCGCGCGCTGGCGCTCAACCCCGGATACGCCACCGCCCACCAGTGGTACTCGATCCAGTTGCGCGCGCTCGGGCGTTTCGGCGAAGCGGTCGCCGAGGCGAGGCGCGCGCTCGACATCGACCCCGTCTCGCCGGTGCAGAACCTGTTTTTGGCAAATCAGTTATATTACGCAGGCGACTACGACGCTGCCGTGGCCCAAATCAACAAGTCGCTGACGCTGGCTCCCAACTCTGCGATCGCCCACCAGTTGCTCGGCGCCACGTACCTTCAGCAAAAGAGATACGAACCGGCGATCCGCGAGCTGCAACGCGCGGCGCAGGGTAACGCCGGCGACGCCGGCAATCTCGGCCACGCCTATGCGATGTCGGGCGATCGTGCGGCGGCGTTGCGGATCCTAGACGAGCTGCTGCGGCGCTCGCAGCGGGAATATGTGAAGCCGTTTCAGATCGCGCTCGTCTACGTCGGTCTCGGCGACGCAGACAAGGCGCTCGATTATCTTGAGCGTTCCTATCGCGAAAATGAGGGCGTCGTGTCGAATCTGGCGACCGATCCGCGCCTGGCACCGATCAGCGGCGATCCCCGATTTCAGTCGATCCTGCGTCGCGGCGGGCTGACGTATCGTCAGGATCTCGCCGCCCACTGACAAGGAGCATGTGTGGCGAAAAAGAAGCGCAGCTCGAAGAAGGGGCAGCACACCATCAAACCGTTGGTCAAGCAAATCGACACGCACATCAAGCGGTTGACGAAGGCGAAGCGGAAGAAGGGCGCGACGCCCGACCAGAAGAAACAACTGGACAAGCACATCAAGCATTTGCACCGCGTCAAGATTCTGGCGATGGACGGCTGCGACGACTTCATCCTCGCGATGAACTAGATGGTGTATCGGCGGTCGCCACACCTGGTCACGTACTGGCGTGACGGCCGTCTCCTCGTTCACAACTATCGATCGAACGTCGCCGCCGCCGCGACGCCGCTGGTCGTCGCGGTCCTCGATGCGTGCGGCGGCTGGTCGGGTCTCCCGGATCTCGAGCGGCGATTCCGCGAGTACTCGCGAGCATCCGTCCACCGCACGATCCGCCGGCTCGTCCGACTGACGCTCGTCGAGACCTCGCGCCGGCGGACGCGGGCGGACGCCGATCCCTGGGCGTCGTGGGATCCGGCGGCCGGCCTCCTGCACTTCTCGTCCAAGGACCTTCCGTATCGCGAACCCCGCATGACCAGCGCCGCGCTGGCGCGTCGCGCGCACCGGGAATCGATGCCGACGGTCGATCAGCGACGGCCGCTCGGCGTCACCGTCGGGTTGCCGCCTCCACAGACCACCGGCGAATTCGTGCGCGTCGTCCTGGAACGCCGCACCTGGCGCCGGTTTGCGCGCACCCCAATGACCGTCCAGGCCCTCGCAACGCTGCTCGGCGTGTCGTGTGGCATTCGGTTCTGGGTCGACGTGAAGAACATTGGACGCTTCGCGCTGAAAACGTATCCGTCCGGAGGCGCGCAGCATCCGCTCGAGGTGTACGTCGTCGTACGGAACGTCCGCGGTTTGCCGCAAGGCGTTTATCGCTACGGTGCCGATCGCCATCGCCTCGATCGCATCAAACGTGGAGCGACAAGGCGGCGCATCGAGCGATATCTGCCGACGCAGGAGTGGTACGCCCACGCGTCGGCGCTGTTTCTGATCACGGCCGTCGTTCCGCGCACGCAGTGGAAGTACCGGTTCTCGCGCGCGTACAAGGTCGTGCTCGCCGAAGCGGGACACCTGTGCCAGAACCTGTGCCTGACGGCGACGTGGCTCGGCCTGGCGCCGTTCTGCACGATGGCGTTCGCCGATTCGCGGATCGAGCGCGATCTCGGGATCGACGGCGTGAACGAGGCGATCATCTACGCCGCGGGCGTCGGCACGCGCCCGATCGACACCGACTGGGCGCCGCTGCCGACCCCGCACAAATCGAAGCGGATGCCGGGCCCCCTCGCGCGATCCGAGCGCGCCTGACGGCGCAGTGCTATTGGCTGGTCCTGGTCGCGCCCGCGTGGAACAAGTACTGGTCGAACCATTCCAGGTTGTGCTCCATCGTCGCGCGATGGCTCTTCGGTTTCGACGGGCCGTGGCCGATGCCCTCGAAGCCCCTGTAGACGATCAGCTTCGCGGGCACGTGGTTGTCCTGCAGCCCTTGATACAACTCGTACGCGTTCGGCAGCGGCACGCGCTGATCGGTCGCGCCGTGCTGAATCAGCGTCGGCGTCTTCGCGCCTTTGATGTAGGTGATGGGCGAGGTCTTGGCGTAGATCGCCGGATCGTCCCACGGCGTCGCCGCGAGGTACTGCCGCGTGAACGGATGGATGTCGGTGTTCACGTAGTACGTCATCCAGTCCGAGATGCCGGCGCCGACCGAGATCGCCTTGAAGCGCGCCGCGTCGTGCGTCGCGAGGAACGCCGAGATGTAGCCGCCCTGGCTCCACCCCATGACGCCGACCCGATTCGGGTCGACGAGCCCCTTCGCGACGAGCGAGTCGATACCCGACAGCACGTCCCATGCGTCGCCGACGCCCAGATTGCGGACGTTCAGCGCCCGGAACTTCTCGCCGTAGCCGGCGCTGCCCCGGTAGTTCGGCTCGAGGACGAGCGTGCCGCGGGACACCCACACGTCGATCGGGTAGATCGTCGACGTGTACGGAATCGCGCGCGAGACGCCGGTCGGGCCGCCGTGGATGACGACCAGCAGCGGATACTTCTTCGCCGCATCGAAATCCGCCGGCTTGTGGAGCACCCCTTCGATCGCCGCGCCGTCCTGGCTCTTCCAGTTGACGAGGTCGAGGGTACCAGTGCGCCAGCCGGCGGTCTGCGCGTTGAGGTTCGTGACCTTTCGATCGTTGACGAAGACTTCGGCGATCGACGTGGCGTCGGCGCGCAGGCACGCGGTCGTGGCGCCGTCCTTCGACAGCGTGCAGCCGATCGTGTTCGTCCGATCGACCGGCTTGACCTTCGCGATCGCGCGCGTCGGCACGTCGATGCGATACAGGTAGGCGTAGGTGCGCTCGCTGGCGGTGAAGAAGAGCCCGTTCGCCTTCCACGCGACGATCGACGGATCCTCGTCGAACGCGCCGGTGATGGCCGTCGGCGCGCCGCCGCCGGCGGACACGACGGCGATCGGATGGTTCGTGTAGAAGTACGCGGGGTTCGCCATCGACGTTTCGAAGGCGATCTGCGATCCGTCCGGCGACCACACGGGATGGGTGTCGGGTCCATCCTGCGTGACGAGATCGCGGACGGCGCCGTCGGCGACGGTCACGATCGCGATGTCGGCCGTCCCGCCGCTGCCGGGGCTCGGGTTCACCTGGTGATCGAACGCGATGCGCGTGCCGTCCGGCGACCACGCGTACCGGCCGACCGTGAAGTTGCCGTTCGTCAGCGGCCGGGTCTCGCGCGACGCGACCGTCAGCAGGAAGAGCTGCGTCAGGCGCGCATCGGCGTCGACGATCTGGAATTCGCCGAACTGCTTCTCGCGCTCCTTCATCGCGGCCGATTTCGGCGGCGTCGACGCGTACGCAATCGTGCGGCCGTCGGGCGCCCACGCGAAGCTGCCGACGCCTTCGTCGATTGACGTCAGCGGTTCGGCCTCGCCGCCCTGCGGATCGATGAGGTAGATCTGGCGCTTGTCGCTGCGGTCGGAGATGAACGCGAGGCGCGAGCCGTCGGGCGACCACGCCGGCGCCGTGCTCGATCGCTTCGCGGCCGTGAGCTGGCGCGTGAGGCCGGTCTGGGTGTCGGCGAGCCGGATGTCGGTCTCGTAGGCGTTGTCGTCCCAGTTCGTCTTCTGCACGGTGTACGCGACGTACCGCCCGTCGGGCGAGATCTGGGGCGATCCGGCGCGCTTGAGCGACAGGATCTGATCGACGGTCGGCGCCGTCTGCGCGTGCGCGGCGGACGCCGCGATCACGAGGGCCGCAAGGATGAGATTGCGCATACAGAAGGAAGTATCGTATAAGCGAGTCCGTTCGGGGGACATTTCGGAAAGGAGCCTAACGATGCGCACGTTCTTCGCCGGCTGCGCCGCCGCTGCATTCCTCGTGGCGCTCTCGGCGCCCGCCTTCGCCAAGACCGAGACCGTCAAGGGGCAGATCGTCGACGAGTCCTGTTACAGGATGGACAAGACGAACACGGGGAAAGACCACAAGATGCCGCACGGCGACACCAAGGATTGCGCGATCGCCTGCGCGAAGCAGGGCCAGCCGCTCGCGCTCGTCACCGCCGACGGCAAGGTGTACGAGATCTCGGGCGGCCTCGCCGCGAACAAGAACGAGAAGCTGATCCCGCACATCGCGCACACGGTCGAAATCACGGGCGACGTGATGGATCACGGCAACGGCAAGATGATGATCTCGAGCGACTCGCTGAAGATGGTGTCGAAGTAGCGCCGGGCGCCGGCGGCTGGGGGCCACAGGACGGCTCCCAGCTTTTTTGTTGACCGAATTGTACTAATTATCTAGTATAAGCATGCAATGGCGGTGATCGCGATCGACGGCCGCGACGCGCGGCCGATTTACGCGCAGATCGAACACGGGCTGCGCGCGGCGATCGCCTCCGGCCGGCTGAAGATCGGCGACCGCCTGCCGACGGTGCGCGAGCTCGCCGTCGACCTGTCGGTCAACGCGAACACGGTGGCGCGCGTGTACACCGATCTCGAGCGCGCCGGCGTGCTCGAGACGCGCCGCGGGGTCGGATCGTTCGTCGCCGCGTCGCCCGAGCGCGCGCGGCCGAGCGAACGCAAGTCGCGCGAGCTCGCCGCCTTTGCGACGCGCGTCCTCGCCGACGCCGATCGCCAGGGCTTCACGCTCGACGAGCTGCTGGCGGCGCTGCGCGCGCACAAGAGATAGCGTCCGGCTTCGGCCGGACCGGGAGGAGCTGACCGTGGCTGGACCACTCGGACTTCGGGACACGTCGTCACTGACCGGTCCGCGGGCGAACGTCGTCTCGATCTTCGTCCTGCTCGCCTGGCTGGGCGTCGGCCTCGTCGGCCTGATCGCGAGCCGCAATCCGCTCGTCCTCGTCGTGTGCGCGATCCTCGGCGTCATCGGCATGCAGTCGCCGAAAGTGGCGCAGCAGTGGGAGCGCGCGGTCGTGCTGCGCCTGGGACGATTCGTCGGCCTGCGCGGGCCGGGGCTGTTCTGGGTCGTGCCGTTCGTCGACTCGGTCACCACCTGGATCGACCAGCGCACCATCACCACGAGCTTCGCGGCCGAGCAGACGCTGACGTCGGACACGGTGCCGGTCAACGTCGACGCCGTGCTGTTCTGGCTCGTCCACGACGCGCAGAAGGCCGCGCTCGAGGTGCAGGAGTACGCGCAGGCGGTGAGCTGGGCGGCGCAGACCGCCCTGCGCGACATCATCGGCCGTACGCCGCTCGGCGACCTCCTCGTCGGCCGCGAAAAGATCGAGGCGGAGCTGCAGCAGTTGATCGACGCGCGCTCGAATCCGTGGGGCATCACCGTGCAGTCGGTCGAGATGCGCGACGTGGTGATCCCCACCGCGCTGCAGGACGCGATGTCGCGCCAGGCGCAGGCCACGCGCGAGAAACAGGCGCGCATCATCCTCGGCGAGGCCGAAGTCGAGATCGCGAAGCTGTTCGA